>Ga0302325_10013018_pt1 | contig 17790 bp, 8 predicted proteins | sample Palsa_T0_2_FD_201948 | JGI IMG/M metagenome (GOLD analysis project Ga0302325, IMG submission 201948) | Peat permafrost microbial communities from Stordalen Mire near Abisko, Sweden - Palsa_T0_2 | ecosystem: Environmental > Terrestrial > Soil > Palsa > Peat permafrost | place: Sweden: Abisko...
GCAGGTGGTGCAGGTCAAAGCGCCTTTGCTCTTAAGGAAGCATTGGGATTCGCGCATGCGGGTGACGGCGCTGGCGGTTTCGAAGCGGCTGTTCCTGGGCACCTGGTCGAAGGCCAGGACGAAGGCTCTTAGCGGTTCGCCGGGTTTGTAGCTGAAGTCGGACCGGTCGTAGCGTTTGATGGCGTGGGGCAGGCGGAACTCGGTGGTCTTAAGGTGGCACTGGGCGCAGACTTCGAGTTGACGGTCGTTATTGAGGCGTGCGGGGTTAACAATCGCGGCGCGGATGGCCGCAGGGGTTGCGCCGGGCTTGGCTGCTACATCGACGTGATGCTGGCCGGGTCCGTGGCAGCGTTGGCAATCGATGCCTTCGGGTAATGCGCCCTCGTAGACGGGAATGTCGCCGAGGCGGTCGTGCTTGGCGGGGACTTTAGGATACGCGTTGTGACAGAACATGCAGTCATAGGCGATCTGGCGCCGCGAATAGGGATAATCGGCCGTGTCGTAGCCGGGATTCATGGCCCAATAGCCGCCCTTTTCGGCGTACCAGGCCAGGGGGAGTTCGAGCAATGTGCCGTCGGCGTTGCGATGAACGTAGGTGCGCATGTGGTTGCCGGAGCCTACGATGTAATCGATCCGCTTCTCTTCTATGTTGGTTTCCTTCTTGTCGAAGCCGATCTGGTAGCGGCGCTGGATGAGAAGACCGTCCCGGTTCAGCATTTGAAACCAGGTGTCGGAGGCGGGGTGGTAATAACTATTGTTCCTAGTGAAGTCTTCGATGAGGATTTCGGGGCGCGGTGTGGCGAAGGAGCGGCCCATACCGTTCTGTCGATAGGTCTTGGCTATGGCCGGGTGGCAGCCGGCGCAGGCCTTCGGATTCGCGTACTGGGCGGCGGCGGGGGCTACCGTCAGTAGGAGGATCAGTAGCCGGATCATCTCGGCCTTGCTGCTAGTTGCTCCAACAAGTCTTGGGCAATCTTGCGTAGTGTGGGGTCGGTAGCGGTTGCGGCCCGGCGCAGGTGTTCTGTGGCGGCTGTTATGTCGCCGCGTTTGGCGAGTACAGCGCCTAGATCGAGCTGGGCCTGGCTCATATCGGGGCGGATCCGGACGGCGGCTTCGTACTCGTGGAGCGCCTCGTCCATCTGCTGGTTCTGTTCGAAGAAGCGGCCTAGCAGTTCGTGCGCTTCGGCGAAGCTGGGATTGGCGCGGACGGCCGCTTGCATTTGAGTGCGCGCTTCTTCGAACCGCTTTTCGCGGGCTAGCAGAGTGCCGTAGTTGAAGTGGGTAGATGCGTCGTCGGGGGCGAGGCGGACGGCAAGATCGAATTCGTAGAAGGCTTGGGGAACGTCGTGTTCGAGGTCGAGCACGCCCGCGAGATTGCCGTGGGCTTCGCCGTAATTGGGAAGGATGCGGATGGCTTCGCGGAACTCGGCTTCGGCTGCGGGGAAGTTGCCGGTCTGAGCGAGCGCGATGCCTAATCCGTTGTGCGGCTGGGGCAATTCCGGGGCAAGAGTAAGAGCTTGCTTCAATGCAGTTAGGGCTTGGGGAACACGGTCGAGGTCGAGGTTCACTTGCCCGAGTTCGTTCCAAGCTTTGGCGTTATCGGGAGCGGCTTTGGTGGCCTGTTCAAACGCCGCGGCGGCTTGCGGGAGCTGGCCGGACTGGCGGAAGGCTCCGGCCAAACCGAGTGAGGACGCGGAATAAGTGGGGTCGATGCGGAGAGATTCGCGGTAGGTTGCGATGGCTTTCGTCAGGTCGCCGACTGCCTGGTATGCCGAGGCAAGTTCGAACAAAGGCTCCGGGCGATCGGGCTTGGCGGCTTCGAGAGCGGGAATTCCCTCTCTTAAATTGCTTCGGTCGCGGACTTGGGCGATGGCGAGGTAGAGGCGGTTGTCCGCAGTGTCGGGAAGCGTTTTGGGGTAGTAGAGCTGCACTTTGCCGCGATAGCTGTTGGCCTGAGTTTCGTGGCGCTCGGTGATATCGGCCAGCGAAGTGGGCGCGGGCTGGCGTTGGATATAGTGGTCCGTCTTCACGATGTGAACCACTTCGACGGGGCGGCGCTGGGGCATGTGGCACCCGATGCAGCCGGTTTCCGCGGTGTGCTTCTTTGTAGAGACAAGCGTGTTGAAGGCGATGGCGTGGCAGGTGCGGCATACGGCATTGTAATGGTCCGCCGCTTCGTTGCCATGCTGGATATTGTGCGGGTCGTGGCAGGTGGTGCATTTAAGAGCGTCGCTCTTGATGAAGCATTGCGACATGCGCAGGCGCGAGGCGGTGCTGACGTTCTGGAACCAGGTGTCACGTTCGGTTCCGGGAGTGTAGTCGAAGGCGAGTTCGAAATCGGCGAGGGGCTGGCCGGGGCGGTAGGAGAAGTCGCCGCGGTCGTAGCGTTTGACCACGTGGGGCAGTGAGAATTCGGTGGTTTGCAGATGGCACTGCAGGCACACTTCGGCCTCGCGATCGGGAGAGAGTTTCTTCGGGTTGACGATCGCGTTGCGTATCTCATCTGGCTTGGCGCCGGGTTTGGTGGCAGTCTGTATGTGATTCTGGCCGGGGCCATGGCAACGCTGGCAATCGACACCTTCGGGGAGTTCGCCCGGATAGACGGGCTCATCGCCGAGGCGGGCGTGGCTGGCGGGGATGGCTTCATAGGCGTTATGGCAGAAAATGCAGTCGTAGCTGATGGGGCGCTGGCCATAGATGTGGCCGGGCTGATCGTAACCGGGCGCCATCCACCAGTAGCCGCCTTTCTCGGAGTACCAAGCGACGGGGAGTTGCAGGAGACGGCCGTCAGCGGCTTTGTGCAGATAGGCGCGGGCGTGTATGCCGGAGCCGAGGAAATAATCGATCTTCGTTTCGTCGATATTAGTGGGCTTTCCCCCGTAGCCGAGCTGGTAACGGCGTTGATAATAGGCGCCATCGCGCTGGAGCATTTCGAAATAGGTGGCGCTCGGCGCGTGAAAGAGGCTGGTGTTTTTGGTGAAGTCCTCTACGGCGTTGTCTGGGCGTGGCTGGGCGAAGGATTTCGCCATTCCGGTGTCGCGATAGGTCTTGGCGATGGAAGCATGGCAGCCGAAACAGAGTTTGGAGCTGACATATCCTTCTGGCTGATCGGCGGCGTTCAGGATTGTGGCTGCGGCGAGACAGTACAGGGCAATGGCGGCGTACCGCGGGCTTGGGCCTAGCGTAGATGTGCTCCGCGACTGAGTTTATCATTGCCCTTGGCCTCCAAAGCTCATTCGCAAAGCTAAAGAAGGCGCAAAGAAGACCAGCTTAGGCCTTGCAGACGGTGTTGCGGAGGAACTGACGGGCTTCGAGAGCCTCGATTTCGGCCATTGACAAAACGAAGCCAAATTCGGCGGGGTTCCAGGTTTTGCCGGCGGTGGTGAAGTGCGTGTGGAGGGCGATGGCTTCCTTCTCGCGCTGTGCTTCCAATGCTTTGCGGGTGGTTTGCAGCTGGGTGAGGAGCTGCATGTCCTTGTTGGCCTGGCGGGTGAGCCGGGATTCGTAGCGGTGCAGGCGGTCGAGTTCCTTGCGCTTTTCGTCGAAGGTGACTAAGCGGCACATGGCGATGGTTCGCTCTGGAGTTTCGTTGGGAAATTCGGGTGCGTGTTTGTGGAAGCCTACGGCATAGAGCGCCGATTCCATGCTGGCGATCTGGTACGTGCGCCAGCGATTGTCGATGATGCTGTAGACAAGCGCGGTTTCGTGGACACCTACGGGGGATAGGTCCTTGACCAGGCCTTCGGCGAAGAGGCGGTAGGGTTCTTCTTCGGCTTCTGGAAGGACTACGGTCTGGCCCGTGAATCCATGCGTGACACTGTTTAGGGCGGATTTCTGTTTTCCAGCTGCGCTGGTTGCGCCGGTCGAGTGCTGCGCATTCTGACGATTTGCGTTGATCTGTTGTTGGGTGGCCATCGGCTTTCTCCTGCCCTAAAGTAGCGCGTGGAGTATGGCGAAACGTTCTGGGGTAAAAGGCTAGTTGGCTGTAAACTCTTGAAAAATCAGTGGTAAATAACCCGAAAATATTTTGCGAAACGCTGTCACCCGAAAAATGAGTTTACTCAACGACGACGGAATCAATGAGAAGTCTATGGAAGCTACAACGGCTGCCTTCAGTTCGGGCTCAAACTCGCGCAGCTTGGCGATAATGGTGGACCGATCCATGTTGTAATCCTTTCGATATTCTCTCGCATTGCGTGACCTGCGCGAAGGCGCTATGGTTCAGTTCACAGGGTCGGACGGGCTTCAAGAAGCCAAGTTGAGTGATCCGGCAAAACACTACTTCTCGGCCTGAAGGCTGCTGAAACAACGTCTTGCTGTTTGGTGATACATGTGCCGTTCCGCGGCTAGAGCGATCGGGACGTTTACGTCAGGCAAGCAGGTAATCAAAATGTTCCTGGGCGCCGCGAGCCTAGCACCGGCAACTCCACTTCGGCATTGCCGTAGATGTTCGAAGAGTCATTCGCATCAACTTCTTTTGCAATAGCTTCGACGATAAGCTGCTCCACGGTCTCCCCTCGCGAGGCGGCAATCGCCACCCTCTTATGGAAAAGAGGGTCTGGAAGATGGATGGCGCGTCGCTCCAAAGCAAGGGTCTTTATGAGTGGCAGGAGTCAACACGTAACAATACCGGCCGAATTCCGGTTCACCAGCGATGAGGTCTATATCCGGCGGGATGCTCAGACTGGCGACGTGATCCTTTCGCAGTCCCCTGCCAATTGGGATTAAATTTACGCCGCTCTCGACAGCGCAGGTTTTCCGGAGGACTTCCTTGCGGACCGTGCCCAGGGTGTTGCCGAGGTTCGAGAAGAGTTTTGACCCGGCTGTACATGCTCGACACGAATACAGTCAGCTATATTCTTAAGGGCAGATCACCGGCAGTTCGCACCCGTCTCTCGCACCTATCCCAGAATGCTTGCATCTCGGCGATTACAGAGGCTGAGTTGCTTTACGGCCTGGCCAAATCAGGGAGCGGCGAGCAGCGGCGCCAAGCCTTGGACTGGTTTCTCGCGAGGCTCAAAGTTTGTCCGTGGGGGCGAGAGGACCAATGACGGGGCAATTCACCACGTTTTCGATTTGGCGGGTATTGAAAACTGGGCCACGGATCTTCCGCGCTAATTTTGGCGTGAACCCCAACTCCGAGTTGATTTTCTTGGTTGCGGGGGCTTACGCGATGCGACCATCCAGTACCTGAATCGACATCACAGAGGCAATACATTCACCGAATACTTCCTCCTGTTGCGGTTGATCAGGGTGTAAGCTTTTTCCTGGAACACAGCGGGAGATCCAAAAATGAGACGTTTTACGCGCCGGGATCTGGTGAAGAGCGGTGTGGCAGTTCAAGCTGCGGCTGCGTTGCTCGGAAATCCGGTTATGGAAACCGCGGCCCAGACGGGTCAGTCGCAAGACACCCCTGCTCAGACATTGTTGCGCGAGCGGCTGCTACTGGATTTCGGTTGGCGTTTTCATTTTGGCCACGCCAATGATTCCAGCAAGGACTTCGGCTTTGGCGCCGGCAGGGCGGGTGGCTTCCAGAAGAGCGGCGGGTTTCTGTCCCCCAGTAACCTGGCGTTTAACGACATCGACTGGAAACCACTGAACCTTCCCCACGACTGGGCGATTGAGCTACCTTTCAGCAACGACCCGTCGCTTTCCAGCAAGGGCTCATATCCATTGGGGCGTGATTACCCCGAGACCAGCGTCGGCTGGTATCGCCGCGTCTTTGACCTGCCCGCTTCCGACGCAGGCCGCCGGATCTCGATCGAATTCGACGGCTCTTACCGGGAAACGATGGTTGTCTTTAATGGCTACTACGTGGGACATCACAGTGGCGGCTACGATCCCTTCAGCTTCGATCTGACGGATTTCGCGCTCCCCGGCGGAGCGAATGTGCTGCTGGTCCGCGTGGATGCAACCCTGAGCGACGGCTGGTTCTACGAGGGCGCCGGAATCTACAGGCACGTCTGGCTGGTCAAAACCGCGCCACTGCATGTAAAGAAGTGGGGGACCCTCGTAACCGCCAAGGTACAGCCCGGGCAGGCTGCCGTCTCCATCCGGACGGAGGTGGAAAACCGGGGCAAGAGCAGCGCCGATGTGCGCGTTACCTCGATTATTGTGGACCCTTCCGGCAAGGAAGCCGGTAAGACGACCAGCACTGCGTCGCCGGTTCCGGTATTGGGCGAAAAGTCCTATGAACAGCAGGTGGTGGTACGGCAGCCGGGCCTGTGGTCCCTGGAGCAACGGAATCTGTACCGACTTGTGACGGAGGTGGAGTCCGGCGGGACCGTAACGGACCGCTACGAAACCCGCTTCGGAATCCGCGACATGAAGTTCGATCCTGACATGGGATTCTTCCTGAATGGCAAGCCGGTGAAGGTGAAGGGCACGTGCAACCACCAGGATCATGCCGGGGCCGGTGTGGCTCTGCCGGATGCCCTGCAGTACTTCCGCGTACGGAAACTCCAGGAAATGGGCTGTAACGCCATGCGCACTTCCCACAACCCGCCGACCCCGGAACTCCTCGACGCGTGCGACGAACTCGGCATGCTGGTGCTCGACGAGACGCGCATGCTGTCCTCCAACCCGGAAGGCATTGCGCAGTTTGAAGATGTGATCCGGCGCGACCGCAATCATCCCAGCGTCTTCATCTGGTCAATGGGCAACGAGGAAAGTATATCGATCACGGAAACCGGGCTGAAGATCCTGACCTCCATGAAACAGGCGGCTCTGAAACTCGACAATTCACGCCCGATTTCGATTGCGCCGCCGCCCGCGGGGGATTACATGGGCAAAGGTGGCCTGGCAGTCTGCGACGTCATGGGCTACAACTATGCCGACCCGCAAGCCGAAGCGTGGCATAAGAACAACCCGAAGATCCCCATTCTCGGCACCGAAAACGTCAGCGCCGTGAGCACGCGCGGCGCTTATGTCACGGACCCGGCGAAGGGGACCGTCAGTTCTTACGACCCATACACCACGACGGGCCGCGCCTCGGCAGAAGGCTGGTGGCGGTTCGTGAGCGCGAGGCCTTACATTTCCGGCGGCTTTGTTTGGACGGGATTCGATTACCGGGGCGAACCGTCACCTTACCAGTGGCCGAACATCAGTTCGCAATATGGCGTGATCGACACCTGCGGCTTCCCTAAGGACACCTTCTTCTACTATCAGGCATGGTGGACAAGTAAGCCGGTGCTGCACATGTTCCCGCACTGGAACTGGCCGGGGCTCGAGGGGCAGGAGATCGCAGTGTGGGTGGACTCGAATCTGGACCGGGTGGAGTTGTTCCATAACGGTCAGAGCCTGGGAATCAAGAATGTGCAGAAGGATCAGCACCTCGCCTGGAACGTGAAGTATGAGACCGGCACCCTCGAGGCGCGAGGCTATAAGGACGGCAAGCAGGTAATGACTGCCAAGCGCGAGTCAACCGGACCAGCCGCCAAACTTATATTGCGGCCTGATCGACAGGAGATCTCGGCTGACGGCGAGGATGTAGCCATCTTTACTGTCGAAGTTCAGGACGCACAGGGCCGCGTCCTGCCGATTACCGAAAGCGAGGTCACCTTCAAGGCGACGGGTCCGGGCGAAGTTATAGGTACCGGCAATGGTGATCCCACAAATCACGAACCCGATCGCGGACTCTCACGAAAAGCGTTCGCCGGACTATGTATGGCGATCCTGCAGTCGACCAAGTTGGCAGGCAGCGTGAAAGTCGAGGCGACTTCACCGGGGTTGACTGGAGCGACGGCCACGATAATCAGCAAGCCAGTGAAACTCCGCTCGCAGGTGGCTGCCTGGGAGCGCGAGGTTCCCACCGGAACTGGTGTTACCGGCTTGTGGCGGCCAGTGACCTCCGTTGCCGCTGCACAAGCCGGTAATCCAATGGCTTTAGCAGGAGGTGAGGTGGACGCGGTTTATACGCTCCGCCAGAACGGGAGCACCTTGACGGGCTCGGTGGAAACGTCGGGCGGCGGTGGTGTCGGACCCGGCGCCGGAGCTGCCGCGGGCGGACCCATTGAAGACGGGAAGATTGACGGTTCCAGGCTTTCTTTCCGTACCGGCAACACGACGTACACGGGCACGATCAACGGAGACCAGATCGAACTGCGCAGGACCGGCGGTCCGGGTGGACGCGGCGGAAGGGGAGGCGCACCGCCCGCCGAGGCAGGACCGCGGCCCGCGATCGGCCCCCCGCCCGATGGCACAGATCCTTCGTTCGGTGGGGGTCGTGGGCGCGGCGGTCAGGCACCCGCTCCGGTGGTACTGACGCGCGCAAGCCGTTGATGCTTTCAGTTCCTAAGCGTTGCGAGTCCGCAACGGTCTTTAGCGATCTCTCTCAGGCAAGACGAAAGAAGACTTCACGGCGGTCTATGCGTTTGCGGCGGATTTCCCCGCCAAGGTGATCGAACAGACGCTCCGAAGGGAAGCACATCGGATTCATGACTTCCTGGAGTCAGATTGAACCGTGTTGTTGCTGAGACTGATTGATTGGTTGCGGGGGCAAGATTTGAACTTGCGACCTTTGGGTTATGAGCCCAAAACAAACGTTTCCCTCAGTTCCCCTGGATTGCCCTGAATTCCCCGAACTTACTGATTTCATTCCCCTCAGTTCCCCTCAATTTGGTCACAGAATTGGTGACAGTTGCCCTCAGTTCCCCTGGGTTCCCCATCGGAATTGGTGACAGTTTTGGTGACAAATGGCCGCAGCGCCAGGTCGCTTCCTAAAGACTCGATCTCGCCCGTTTGCTGCCCCGACTCGTGCCGCCTATCCTTCATCTCTACTTCCTCACAATCCTGTTCATCCACCTTGTGATAGCGATCCCGCCTGTAATGGGTCCGCTTGAAAACCTGCATTCACCCCGTACGTCCCGGGGGCGGTGGTGCGTGACAACCTATTTCAAAAAGTTAGCAGAAAGTTCGCGTAAGCTTTCAATTCGGGATGCGCTCGGTGGTTGACTGAGTCGTTCGCTGGGCAAGATCTCCGCCGTCTGCCTCCCTTTGCAAACCTAACCTGTCTGAAGTTCTAGTGCCGAGTTGCGACGCGGATTCAACACTACGCACACACTCTCTTGGCAGTCTGGTTGTTGACCACCGACGCAGAATCGACTGTCCCGCGCTACGAACTCATTCGCGTCCGACCATTACGCCAACCGCGAGCGTCCTCCACCGTCCACAAGCGCTACGCTTTGAGGTGTTGTAACGTCTCCTCACCGTTCTAGATCTTGGCGCCGCTGAAGTTGAGGGTATCGGAGATTCCCCGTTCGTCAGAACTTAGGTTGTTTAAGGCTTCCTCTGAGATTGCCTTATTGATCGGCAAGACCGATAATTTCCGCACTGAAATAACTGTTTGCGGGTGATGAAACCATATGTTAACGTTCGAACAACTCGCCAGGTTCGCGAACGAGGAGGTTTTTCCGATGCGACCGGACCCACTTGGTATCGAGCGAGTGCCGTTTCGCGTTCAAAACTCCTCCCAAATCGTTTGCCGTCTGTCTTCGACCAAGAGGTAACTTATGCGCCAAACCAGCTACCGGATGACATTCCATTGCATATTGGATCAACTTGCGGCTGTTTCTCTTTTAGGAGGCCGGCGCAAGCCGCAGGCCAAGTTCTATTCGCTATTCTTAACGACGCTTTTGCTGTCCTCGGCCTTTCCGCTCTTTGCTCAAGCGGATTCGGCGGCTCTTTCAGGAACTGTCTCCGACCCTAGCAGGGCGGTCATTTTCAACGCGACTGTGGTGGTGACAAACGAGGACACCAACATCGCGCAAGCCACGCGAACTAACTCGGCGGGCTTGTATTCCTTTCCCAATCTCGCGCCCGGCCGTTACCGCGTCGCGATCAAAACCTCCGGCTTCAAGGAGAGCGTCAGGACCGACCTGGTGCTCCATGTCGGCGACACGATTTCCGAGAATTTCAAGATGGAGATCGGCTCGTCGTCCGAAAGTGTCTCGGTGACATCCGATATCGTGCCGATAAACACCGAGGATGCGACGGTGGGAACGGTGGTGGAGCGGGAGGTAATCGGGAACATGCCTCTCAATGGGCGCAGTTTTCAGGGCTTGATTACGCTCTCTCCCGGGGTGGTTACGGTGACCGGCGGAACCGGCAACAGTACGGGACAGTTCGTGGTGAACGGGCAACGCTCAGACACGAATTACTTTTCTGTGGACGGAGTCAGCGCTAACGTGGCGGCTCCCCCAGCCGGGTCGCTCAGTTCCAATGGCACTGGCACAACGCCCACCAACTCGGCCACCGGCGGATTCAATAACCTGGTGTCCGTCGACGCTTTGCAAGAGTTCCGCATTTCTACCTCAAGCTTCGCCCCTGAATTCGGGCGCTCGCCCGGAGGCCAGATTTCGCTCGTTTCGCGCGCCGGGACCAACGCCTTCCACGGTGACGTCTTCGACTATTTCCGCAACACCGTTTTGGACGCCAACGACTGGTTCCTGAATGCAGCAGCCAAGGCGCGAGGCGTCGTGCAGCAGAACGATTTCGGCGGGGTCGTTGGCGGTCCGATCGTCAAAAACAAACTGTTCTTCTTCGTCTCCTACGAAGGCTTGCGCCTCCAGGCGCCCAGTCCTTCAGTGAAGCAGGTTCCCACACAGGCGGCTCGCACCCTTGCCGCGACGGCCAACGATAATGGCGTGGTCGGCTACATGGCGCAGTTCGCCAACGCCTATCCGCTGCCCGACGGAAATCCGTCCACTCCCTGCACCACTTTCGCCAACTGCACCGCGAACTATAGCGCCAGCTTCCCAGGTACGTCGAAGCTCGATTCCACTAGCGCCCGCATCGACTATAGCCTCAACAAACGCATTACGCTCTTTGGTCGTTACGCTCATTCACCTTCGAGCTTGAGCTCGGATAGCAGCGTGAACGCGACCACCTTTAGCGATGGTAACGACGTTTATACCGCGGGGATGACATGGGCCGTCAGCAACTCGATGAGCAACGATCTGCGCTTTAACTTTACCCATACCACGCTCGTTACTGGAGTGACTCCGCTCGACTTCAAAGGCAGCCTGAGTACAATTTTTCCCAGCGGATTCGCCCAGCCGCCTTCAAGTTATCTGGCGGACCCGGGAACCATTTCCGTTCAGATCGGCAGCCTCCCCACCGATGCCTTCCATCTGGCCACCGCCAACGCCGACAACGGCAACGACCAGCAAAACTACACTGACACCTTCGGATGGGTCAAGGGATCCCATCAGTTCAAGTTCGGCGTGGATTACCGGCAATTCGACCCGGCGTACGATCAGTCGAATTTTAATTGGAACAACCAGTTCGCCCAAACCACTGCGGCGTTGTCCGGCTTTCCCTCTGTTCTCAACGCCTGTCCCGTCTCGGAGCTTCCGGCGGGTTCCAGCGCCACAGTGCCGGGCTACATCTGCGGCCAGGCGACTCTTTCCAACCTACAACACAATTTCATTCAGCATTTCCGCTACCGGCAGACATCCTTTTTCGCCCAGGACACCTGGAAGATCAGCCACCGCCTGACTGTTACTTACGGCGTCCGCTGGGACATTAATCCTGCGCCCGCATGGACCAGCAACAACCCCGGCTTTTCCATCCAGAGTTCTTCTTTCAATCCCTCCAATCTGTCAACGATCAATATCAATTCGTTCGGAACCCCGGCCTATCCGACCACCTACGGAAATTTCGCGCCGCGCCTTGGCGTGGCCTATCAGCTCTCCGAGAATCCCAAGTGGGGCCGAGTGCTGCGGGCCGGTTATGGGATCTTCTATGACACAGGCGCGCAGCTCGGCACCCTGCTAAGCAATCCTTATAACGCGAGGTTCAACAACCAGGGCTCCGGCGCCATTGCCCCGACCGTTCAGTTCCCGATTTCCACCGCCAACGCCATCTATGTCACCCCGCCGGCGGCCAGGGTCACGCTTCCCGTCAGCAACGGCGGCACCGACGACCTAATCAATCCGAATTTTAAGCTGCCATACGTTCATCAGTTCAATGTGACTCTCGAACAGCAACTCGGCGGCAAGGAGACCTTATCCGTGAGCTATGTCGGAGCCTTGGGCAGGCGCCTCATCGGCGACGAACTCTATCCGGCAAACGCTGGGAATCCCGCAGTCTTCGCGCAGATCAATCCCATCACCGGCGTGGCCACCCCGGACGCGATCGTTCTCCTTGGGAATTATTCTTCATCGAGCTACCACTCGCTCCAGGCCAAGTTCCAGCGGCAGTTCGCCCGCGGGCTGGCTGCGGTCGCTTCGTATACGTGGTCACATTCCATTGATAACGCGTCACAGAACAGCGCGGCCACAACGGAGACGCTGCCCACGCCAACCCAATTAGCGTCCGGAGCGCCTGTTGCCCTGCTGCGCGGAGATTCCGACTTTGACATCCGCCAGACTCTGGCTCTATCCATGGTTTACGATATTCCGAGTCCCACGAACCCCTTGGCTCGAGCCATCTTGGGGCATTGGTCCTTCGATCCTATCTATCACTACCAGACAGCCCTTCCCATCGACATTCTTACGGGCTCGACTGGCGCCATCGGCGGCACGGCTTACTCCCAGCGCCCCAATCTGATCCCCGGAGTTCCCATTTACGTCTACGGAGCCGATTGCGCCGCGCAGAATAAAGGACAAGGATGCCCTGGTGGTGAGGAGCTCAATACGGCGCCTGTCACGGCTTCCGAAGCCGCCGCTGCCGGCTGCGCGGCGCCCACCGCTACCAACGCAAAGGGCGCCTTTTGTACGCCTCTGCCGGTGGGAACACAGGCGGTTTCCGGGAATTTGGGCCGGAATGCCGTTCGCGCATTCCCTCTGCAGGAGTTGGACTTCTCATTGCACCGTGACTTTCCCATACGCGAGCGGTTCCGCCTTCGCTTGGAAGCCGACATGTTTAATGTTGTCAATCACCCGAGTTTCGGCGCCGAAGGCGCCACTGTCAACGGCACCACGTTCGGCGCCACCACCAACATGGCCAACAGTGCCTTGGGAGCAAATGTCGGCAGCGGATCCGGATTCAACCCGATTTTCAACACCGGCGGTCCGCGCAATTTCCAATTCGCTTTGAAACTGTTTTTCTGAGAGTTCGAGGAGTCTACGTGCGACAGTTCTTGTTTGTCTTTCTAAGCGCCATCTGTTCTTACGCGGCGCAGAATTCTTTGGTCGTTGTGGTCAACGGCGGGGACGCCACGGCAACGGTTTATGAGGCCGTCCGCATGAGCACCACAGATCAGACCCTGAAGCTTCTGAAAGTTCTTCCGACTGGTAAAGGACCGCAGGAAACCTGTATCTCGCCGGATGGCAAGCGGGCCTACGTTTCCAATCGCTCCGACATCTCAATAACCGTCATCGATTTGGACAATCTCGCCGTCGCGTCCACCATCTCCGATCCCGGGATGAAGAACCCCGACGGCTGCCTGGTCAGCGCCGACGGAACGAAGCTGTATGTCGCCGCCGCAGGAAGCGCCGCGGTGTTTGTGTACTCCACCTCCGACGGCCGTAAATTGACGGAGATCAAAGTGGGAGAGGAGCCCCGCCGGCTTTTGCTTTCGCCCGATGGCGGCCGGCTATACGTCTCCAACGGAGAAGAGCGGTTTGTCAGTGTCGTCAATACGAAGACGAATCAGACCGTCGCAAAGATCCGAACCGGACGTGATCCTCGCCCCATGATTTTCTCTCCCGACGGAAAGTACATCATTATTGGCAACGTCAGCGATGACACTGTCCAGTTTGTCAAACCCGGCGAAACGGAACCGGAGTTTGTTGTCGGAGTGCCGAAATCTCCGCAGAGACTACTGGCGGTCCCCTCGAAGCAGGCCCTCTTCGCCATTGGACGATTTGATAATGTGCTCTCGATCCTCGAGTTTCGCCCCGATAACAAAGAGTACGGCCGTACCGTTTCTACGATGCCTGTAGGCCACGCGCCCTGGGGGCTCGCGCTGAGTGCCGCCGAGATTGCCTGTACGTGACCAACACCGCCGACAATACAATCTCGATCGTCGACCTGCGCTTGATGCGAACGCTCTTTTCCATTCCCACCGGCAAATCGCCATTGGGGCTCGCCGTGCGGTAACTGGTACAAACGATTGGTTCGAAAAAATAGGAAACTGCAACTATGAGAAAGATCCTTTTCTGGATTCATTTGATAATGGGCTTGGTCGCCGGCGTCATCATTTTTGTGATGTGCGTGACCGGCGCGCTACTAACGTTTGAACGGCAGATGGTGGATTGGGCCGACCGCGGAGCCGCGCGCGTGACAAGTGCGCCCGGAGCCGCGCGCATTCCCTTGTCTGTGCTTCTCGCAAAATTCGGAGGAACGCCCGCCGGGGTGGTCGTTCGTTCCGATCCCTCCGAGCCGGTCGAGCTAGTCATGACCAAAGATCGCACCATCTACGTGAATCCGTACACCGGCGCGGTCACTGGCTCGCCTTCCCCACGCATTCATGCTTTCTTTCAAGCCACCAGGGCTTGGCACCGTTGGTTCGCGATGAACGATTCCACGCAAAAGCCCACCGAACCCATTTGGGACGCAGCCAATGTCTTATTCTTCTTCATCGTGCTCTCCGGGCCGATTTTGTGGTGGCCCAAGAAAATGACCTGGCGTCATCTTCGTCCCATCGTCTGGTTCCGCGGACACCTTTCCGGCAAAGCGCGCGACTTCAACTGGCACAACGCCATCGGCCTGTGGATGAGCATCCCCCTGGCGCTTATGGTCATCACCGGAGTCATATTGTCCTACAAATGGGCTAACGATCTGGTCTATCGCGTCACGGGAAATGAGCCTCTCAAGTTCGCGAGCGTCCGGCCGATGCCGAAAGCTGAGGCGCCTCCACCGTGGCAAGGTGTGGATGCGTGGGTAAGTGGCGCTGAAGCCCGCATGCCTGGCTGGCGCACCATTACCATCCGCAGTGTACCCAGCCGCACAATCAGCGTTACCGTCGATGCCGGTACCGGAGGGCAGCCTCAGAAACGAGGAGTGCTGACCTTCGACCGCGTCACCGGCGCAGAGACCAAATGGGAACCGTTCGCGAATTACAATCTGGGACTCAGATTGAGGATGCTGGCGCGCGTCGTACATACCGGCGAAGTGGGCGGAGCAATGGCCCAGGCATTTGCGGGGCTCTCCTGCCTATGCGGAGCAGTGCTGGTCTACACCGGGTTTGCGCTTTCCCTCCGAAGGTTCGCTGCCTGGAGGCGAAGGAAGGCTAGATCCGTTGAGTCAGAGGTTGCACAAGTGGCGAGTTGACATGCGATTGCAACGCCTGTCCGGATTCTTCGTAGCAACATTCTTACTCGCGAGCGACGCCTATCCCCCTGCGCGCTTCACTGACCCTCAAAGAGTTCAGAAATTGGAAGCGGTGCTGCCGGCGCTGGATCGAATCTTCGAGCAGTTCGCTGCCGACAAGAAAATTTCCGGGATGGTATGGGGTTTGGTGATTGACGGGAGGGTCGCGCACGTTGCTTCCGTGGGCGTTCAGGATATTGCCAGCCGGACGCCTGTCAACGACGCCACGGTTTTTCGAATCGCATCAATGACGAAAAGCTTTACCGCCCTTGCCATTCTGAAGCTTCGCGACGAAGGTAAACTTTCGCTCGACGATCAGGTGTCGAAGTGGATCCCGGAGTTCGCCACAATGGAACTACCCACGCGCGATACCGCGCCACTTAGAATCCGGCAACTCCTCAGCCACAGCGCGGGGTTTCCGGAGGACAACCCGTGGGGTGACCAGCAGTTGGCCGCCTCCGACGCAGGTGTCACAAAATGGCTGGGGCTCGGTATTCCGTTCTCCACGCCCCCCAGTACCCGTTACGAGTACTCAAACTATGCCTTCGGACTGCTGGGGCGCGTGGTAACCAAGGCCTCGGGAATGCCATACGACAAATACGTCGAACGGGAGATTCTGCAGAAGATTCACATGAATGGCTCGACTTTCGACTTTGCATCGGTCCCGAACGGTCATCGCGCGGTGGGCTACCGGCTCCGGCCCGACGGAACTTATCAGGAGGAGCCCCCTCTGCCGCACGGAGCTTTCGGCTCAATGGGTGGACTCCTGACCAACGCTACCGATCTTGGCAAATACATCGCCTTCCAGCTCTCTGCATGGCCCCCTCGTGACGATTCGGAAGCGGGTCCGGTTCGCAGGGCTTCGGTTCGCGAGATGAATCAATTGTGGCGGCCCGCGAACCTGACGGTGCGCCGTACCGGCGACAGCATCCAGGCTACGGCGAGCGGCTATGGATTCGGCCTTCGGATATCGAGCGATTGCCGTTTCGAACAAATTGTGGGACACGGCGGAGGATTGCCGGGCTTTGGTTCGTATATGTTATGGCTGCCTGACTACGGAGTAGGGCTGTTTGCGATGGCTAATCTCACCTACGCAGGGCCGGCTGAGCCGATCAATCAGGCGCTGGACGTGCTCCTGAAGACTGGCGGCCTTCAAAAACGAGAGTTGCCTGCTTCTCCGGTTCTGACGCAGACGCGCGATCGTATCGTCCAACTTTGGAACGCGTGGGACGATTCAGAGGCGAAGCGGATGGCAGCCATGAACCTGTTCCTGGATACTCCCGCATCGCAACGGCGCGATGAGATTCAAAAACTCAAGGATCAAGTTGGCGCGTGCAGCGAAGTTGGTCCAGTGATGGCGGAAAACTGGCTACGCGGCCAGTTCAATATGAACTGCCAGAAGGGAACGGTGGCGGCATTTTTTACGATGGCTCCGACACAGCCTCCTACAGTGCAGTACCTGGTTTTCCGGAAAACTGCTGCAGACGAAGGTCGGCTGAGTGCCCCTACCGGTGCGCCGGCTGGCGTTTCCTGTCAGTAGCAACATTGCGCGTCCTGCTCTTAGGGTCGAGGCGTCTTGACCGGATCCAGGTGCTTAGCAGCCAGGCTCCGGTTCAACTGTTCTAAATCCGCGGATACAACCTTCTGAAGCCGGCTGAGAATATCATCCAGGCGCACGCTAAGTTCCTTGAGCACAGCATAATCCTGATCGGTGGGGCGATCGTTTCCGCTATCGACCTGTCGCGCTAAGACGGCGAGTTGATTATTGAGCTTGATGGGGTAGTTCAATGTGTCGCGCGGGCTGCGATTGCGCACTTGATACAGATCCTGCTCCACTTCATCCAGTTTCGATGCAATCTGCGAAGAGAGCCCGGCTACGGCAGGGTCGTTGGCAGATTGCGCTCGTTGCTTCAGTTGATCTCTGAGGGAACGAATCTCCAAGACGCCGCGATGCGCCCGATCTACTTCGTCGCGGATCCGCATGGCCAGTTGGAATTGCTCCAGCAATTCGGCGTCGGTGATATCGGTGAGTCGCGGATCTTTCTCGATCCGTAGATTGCGGGTCTGGGTTGCGCCATCCACTGAAAGCCGGATCGAGTAGTTCCCTGGGGGCGCGACCGGCCCTTCACCCGGCGTTGCATAACGCAGAACGATTCCTGGAAATGTGATTGCTCCTGGATAGCGGAGATCCCACACGAACCTGTTGGAACCGGCTTTTGTGGACACATGGCCCGCCGGTCCCGCAGCTACGGAACCATCGCCGGGATCGGATGAGATGTTCGTGGGCGCAACGGCGCTATCGAAGGAGCGAATGAGTTGGCCCTTAGCATCCAGGATTTCGATTGTTATCTTTGCGGCCGCTTTTGCAAGGTAGTAATCAATGACCGCCGGTTTGACAGGCCGAATCGCGGGTCTTGGCTCGAAGAGATGAAATGGCGCGCTGGTCACTGCAGGAGTCAACTGACGCAACAGCCCGACATCGTCCAAGACGTAAAAGGAGCGTCCGTGCGTCGCGATCACCACATCGTTCTTCTC
>Ga0302325_10013019_pt1 | contig 17788 bp, 19 predicted proteins | sample Palsa_T0_2_FD_201948 | JGI IMG/M metagenome (GOLD analysis project Ga0302325, IMG submission 201948) | Peat permafrost microbial communities from Stordalen Mire near Abisko, Sweden - Palsa_T0_2 | ecosystem: Environmental > Terrestrial > Soil > Palsa > Peat permafrost | place: Sweden: Abisko...
TGACGATGCCGTAGAACGTCGACGCGGCGACTGCCGGTGCCGTTGCGCCTAGCAGCAGCACCGTTGCCGTAACCGGCGAGAGGAAGAGTGCGAGGGGTCGTTGCATGGTCGTGCTTTCTTTAGTTGCCGCCGGGATTGGTGATGATGAGTCCCGTCGGCGGTGTGGAGATGGTAATGCCGGCACCGCCCGCAAGCGCTCGCCCTCCAAAGGCATTGATGGCGGAAGTTATCGCGATAGCGCCGGTCGGGGCGAGGATGTTTCCATAGAACGCCGCACCGACGGCCACGCCTCCAAGCGTTGCTCCGCTGTAGTCTGCCCAATAGATGTTGCAGGCATTCGCGCCGTTGACCAGGATCAGGTTGCCGCCGGGTGCGGCCATCGTGAACGAGGACCCCATTTGGAAGACGAAGACGCTTTCGGGATTGCCACCGCCGTCAAGCGTCAGCGGTCCCGCCGTAATGTTAAGTGAAGAAGCCGACTTGTAGACGCCGGCGCCCAGCACGCCCAATCCGCATACCGCGGTTCCGAGCGGACCACAATTTGAAACGCCCGAGTATCCGACGGGAACCTGCGAGAGGTCGTAGCCACCGCCGAACGTTGCGGCGGTCGGCGTCTCGGCGTTGGCGTCGTTATAGGCGGTCGTCACCGCAAGTTGAGCGCCGGTGAGGAATGCGGTGTTCGAATTGAAGCCGGTCGCGTAGATCGCGGTTGCTCCGCCGGCGGTGTTTGCACCGGTAATGCCGGTCACCGTCGTCGTCGGATACGCGCCGATGAGGTCATCGTTGAACGTCCCGTAAACGTTGGTGCTGGTCGCGCCGACACCATACGTCACGAACATACCGCCGGTGTTCGTGATGCCGCCTGCGCCGAGCAGCGCGAACGGCGCTGCAAGGCCCATCGGGATCGTGAAGGCGCCGCCTTGGGTACATGCCGCTAAGGGCAGCGGTGTCGGTGGTGGAACAATCGGCGTCGCCGTAACAATCGGCGTCGGCACACCGCCCACTGGGGTCGGTGTTGCGCCCGGAGGCGTCGGCAGGGTGTGCAGGGCCGGAACCGTGCAGTTGCCGCAGGCGCACGCCGTTAGAAACGCGACCGCAACGACGACGGAGAGCAACCGAACGAAGCGTAAGGGTTTGAGCATCTTCATCGTCCTTAAAGCTTTATGCCGAGGCCGAGATAGGGGCCATCATGCGTCTGGCCGATCGGGGCGTTCTTTTTCGCAGCCCACTCATCGCCGCCAAAGCCCCCGTAGAGATAGAGCGGGAAGTGCCGCAAAGCGAGCGCGAGACCGATATCGAGCTTCCAGATCGAATACTGCATTTGATACGTTTTGCCCACGTTCGAACTCAGCGGACTGGTTACGGTGTAACTGCCGCTCACCGTCGGGTAGTAAAACGCGGAGCCGTAGTAGCTGATTCCTGGTCGCAGATCGGGCAACTTTTCGACGCCGACACCGAGCCCGTTCCAATGCGGATACCCGTAATTGTTGGATGTCCAGAGATATCCCAACCCAACATAGTACCGCGGACTCATGATCTGGTACTCCACGCGCGCATCCAAACTGACTTGATGCGCCCAGAACACCGGCGTAAACGACGTGCCTCCATCGATGGTGGCAAAATGTGTAAACTGGTTGCCCACCAAGTCGGTGAGACTATCGCTCGTAATGTACGAGTCGTTACGATAATCGGCTTTCACGGCGAGCTTTGAATTGAGCGGCGCGTACGCGAAGTTCATCTGCCACGACTCGCAGAACGGGCCGGCCACGAACTCGTTGTAGTTACTCGAACTCCACGTGGTCGCGCCTTGCAGGAAGAAGGTATACGACCCAGGCGTCGGGACGGGTGTGGGCGTCGGCGCGGCAGTCGGTACCGGCGTCGGCGGTGCGGTCGGCGGCGCAGTGGGTGGCGGCGTCGGCGGAATATACCGAACGACGACGATCTGACGCGTCGGCTCCCACTCAACGTAGGCGCCTAACGCTTCGGAAAGCACGCGCACCGGAACGAGCACTACACCTTGGTAGACAATCGGCGGCACGTCGAGCGGGCGCGACGCGCCGTCAACGATGATTTCGTTCTTGCCGAGTGTCACCGATGCGCTCGTGTCGCCGCGCGTAACGGTATAGGTGTCGCCGGAGACGGACACCGTTGCGCCCATCGCTTCGAACATGCTCTGCAACGGCACGTAAATCTGGCCATCTTTGACCAGCGCTGCGAGCACACGCCCTTGTTTGAGCGTGTCGGGTTTGGCGTAGACCGTGTGATCGTTATAGAGAATCGGAACCGCACCGGACGGCGGCGTACCGAAATTCGGCGTGGTTGCATCGGCTGCCGCTACCAGAGCGGGCGATACATCGGCCACGGCCACGGCACTAGCACAGATCAGAAGAGCTAAACAGCAGGCGAGCGCTCGCGTGATCATATCAGAACCGCACCATCGTTACGCCGTTGCTCGTGTTACAGGGTTGCGATCCCGTGTTGGCGGGCTCGCGCACGTCCATCCGAAACCCGAGCGACGTCGTTTGGGCACCGGCCTGAGCCGATCGGTCCGTCACGTATTCGAACGCGTACGATTGACCCGCTCTCAGCGGCGGGATGCCGCGCGAATCGAGCTTGGTGCTGCCCTTATAAATGTCGACAAACTGCATCGTGTTCGAGGCTTGCGCGGTGCTCCCCAAATTCACGACCTTGCCGCTCAACGTGTAGTGATTGAGGCGGCCGGACGACTGCATACCCTTGACCGCGACCGAAACGATCGCCGGGTCGGGTCCCACACACGACGTCGCGAACGCCGGGGCGGGCTGGAGGAGGAGGAGCAACGCAAAAGCCCCTGCGGCGGCGCCAGGCCGGATTGCCACATTCGTACCCATGGCACAACGTTAGCTTGGGCACGGCTGGGCGCGGTATAGTGAAAAACCGGGTTTAGGGCTCTTCCGGCTCGCTGTCCCACCCCAGGACGCGCGCGATCAATTCGGTACGATTCCGGCTTTCGGTCTTATCGACCATGCTCTTGATATGATCCTGAACCGTCGAGGTGGTGATGTTCAGGGCTTCGGCGATCTCCTCGAGCTTCGCTCCGTCGAGCAATAGCGCCAGCACCTCCAGCTCGCGCGGAGAGATGTGGTAACGCGCCGCCGGCCCGACCAGCGAATGCGACGGTTGAAAGCGATCGATCCGAACGCCGATGAAGAGTCCAGCCGGGCCGGACACAGGCTGCGTGTGGACGACGAGAAACGGCACCGGGCGCGCGACGCCGGGAAGCCGCGTAGCCGGGTCGCTTTGCCAGCCCGCAATCAATTCGCGCACGGTATCTTCGAGCACAGCAGGCAGCCGATCGGCGAGGCGCGTGGTCAGCCCGGTGAGCGCGGCGCGGCGTTGCTCTTGCGACGTCCAGGTCAGCACGATCTGCAGATCCTGGTCGAGGACGTAGTGCTCGCCTTCGGGATGTTCTATGGGATTCGGCGCGCTATCGCGATGACCGGCGGTCGATCGAGCCTGAGCGCTAGCGTTCAAGCGCAGCGACGAGAGGCGCTCCGACCCTGAGTCGAGCGCTAACGTGAGCATCGCGATTTCGCTCGACGTGAACGGACCAAGCTCACTCGTGCGCAGGAGCGTGAGAATTCCAAAGTTGGCCTTGCCGTCGGCAAAGAGCAGCGTGACGCCGCTCGCGTAGTTACCCAGCGGCCCAAGTGTCGCAGCGATGCGCGGACCGGTTTTGGCTCTCTCGCGCTGCATTGAGACTTCGCTCTTGAGCGCGGCCAGTTCGCCGCCATTTCCGCCCGAGGCGAGAAGATTGCCAAGGTCGCCGTCAGGCTCGGGGCGCGCGAAAGCCCAGCGCGACGCCGGCACGATCCGCAGGATCGCCGTCACGATCGGATACGCCGGATCCGATTTCGGTATGGTGTCTACGATCACCATATCGCGCTTTTTCACGATGGCTGCCTTCTACTGCTGGTGTTACCTTGGGACCAACGATACTTCGCGAGGAGCGTGTAGAAATCATGGCCCGCACCTGCTGCCTGGCCGCCATTGCCCCCGAGGACCTTCCGCTACTGACTTCTGCGCTGAACGCGGCTATAGCCCATGCCGACGCAAGCATCGCCCAAGTCGACATTGCGGTCCTCCGAGCGCTGGCCCCCGCCGTGCTCGTTATCGATATCGACCGGTTGGACATGGATCCGATCGAGGCGATCCGACAACTTCGCTTTGTGCTGCCGGATTGCGTCATCGTCGTGTATACCAGCGGCACCAACTCCGACGTTGTCCGCGCCTGTCATAACGCCGGCGCAAACTGCCTGCTTTCAAAATCCTCGGACGAAGCACAACTCGCTACCGGACTGCGCCGCGCGATGTGGAGCGGTTGCTTTACCGACCCTCGTTTTGTCTCCTCATTCTGAGCGAGTGGTTAGCGTAAGCGCTTGCCATTCTAATCACGATGACTCCAATTAACTGGATCGCGGTTTTCACGATAGCTACTTTTAACTACAGGTGGTACGGTGGGACCAACGATTCCACCGGACTAGGCCGCATCATATCGAGCGGCTGATTCACTGACCCCCACCTAACCGCCACGCGAACGGCAGCGGGTCCGCTTCATGGGCGATGAGTTTATGCATCTTGATGCATGGTCAGGAAAACTTATCCATGCCGACCCACGAGGTGGGAAGCGCTGCCGCACATGGTGATGAAGAGCCCGCTGCTCCGCTCAAGATTCTGTTCCAACTGATCGCGGAGCGCACCGCCACGGTAGGCGTAATTGGTCTCGGCTACGTCGGCTTACCGCTGGCGATCGCGTGCGCCGAGGAATTCCAACAAGCGATTGGATTCGACGTAAACCTCGAACGGATCGCCGATATTAACGAAGACTGCGCTGCGCAGAGGAACTTCCACGGTACGGACGATTTTTCCCTACTGTGGGACTGCGACGTCATCGTCATCTGCGTACCGACGCCGCTCGAAAAGAGTAAGAATCCCGACCTCTCGTACATTCGCCACGCCGCGGAGCGCATCGCCGCAAACATGCGCCCCGGTCAGCTCGTTATCCTCGAATCCACCACGTACCCGGGAACAACCGACGAGCTGTTGCTGCCGCACTTCGAGGCCAACGGCCTGATGCTGGACCAAGATTTCTATCTCGCCTTTTCGCCGGAACGCGTCGATCCCGGCAGCGCCTTTCCGTTGCGGAAAATTCCGAAAGTCATCGGCGGCTGCACGACTGATTCGGCGCTGGCTGCATATGAATTTTACGCGGGACTCGTCGACGTCGTGCATACGGTCTCGAACGCGCGTGCCGCCGAAACGGTGAAGCTACTCGAGAATACGTTTCGTCTGGTCAATATCGGCCTGATCAACGAATTCGCCGTTCTGTGCAACCATCTCGGCATCGACTCGAATGAGGTGATCACCGCGGCCGCGACCAAGCCCTTCGGCTTTCTCGCGTTCTTTCCGGGACCGGGAGCCGGCGGCCATTGCATTCCGCTCGACCCGCTCTACCTCAATTGGAAAGCCAAGCAGCAAGGCGTTGTCTCTCGCTTCATCGAGCTTGCCGACGACATCAATACTAAGATGCCGGCCTACGTCGTGGATCTGGTCGCCCGAGCACTCAACCACGATTCGAAGTCCGTGAAGGATGCGCGCATTCTCGTCGTCGGTGTCGCCTACAAAGACAACGTCGCCGATACGCGTCAAAGCCCGGCCATCGCGATCATCGATCGGCTGCGCTTCAAGGGCGCGTTCGTCAGTTACCACGACCCGCTGGTGCCACTTCTCGATTTCGACCTGGACGGCTGGCCCGAGTGGCGTCCGCGGCTTCGCGTCGCGACCGAGCGGCGTGCCATGCACCTTGTCTCACAATGTTCCCGGCCGCGTCGCCGCCGTTACGACATGCTGCACAGCATCCCGCTCGACGCCGCCACGCTCGAAGCCGCCGATTGCGTGCTCATTCTGTCCAAACATGACGACGTGGACTATGGCGCGATCGCGCAGCGCGCCCGGGTCGTCGTCGACACGCGTGACGCGCTCTCGGCGAACATACGCGCCAACGCGCGAGCAAGGATCGTACACTTGTGAGAGTCCTCGTTACGGGAGCCGCAGGCTTTATCGGCTCGCATCTCACCGATCACTTGCTCGAGCACGGGCACGCCGTCGTCGGGCTCGACGACCTTTCAGCCGGGTCGCTCGATAATCTGGTTGCCGCACGAAACAGGCGCGAATTCTCTTTTGTGAACGGGGACGTTCGAAATCACATCGCCGTCGAAGCGGCAATGCGTGGTTGCGATGCGGTCGTGCACCTCGCCGCGCGTATCGGCTTGCGCATGATCGTGGAGAGTCCGCTACAGACGCTCGAGGTCAACGCGCGCGGAGCCGAGGTCGTACTGCAAGCGGCAACGCGCGCGGGCACGCCGACGATCATCGCTTCGACGTCGGAAGTCTACGGGCACTCGCTGAACTTTCCGTCGCGAGAGGACGACGCGATCAGCATCGGCTCCCCCACGATCGGGCGCTGGAGTTATGCGTGCGCAAAGATCTATGACGAATTCTACGCGCTTGCGTTACATCGCGAGCGCGAGCTTCCCGTAGTTATTTCGAGGCTCTTCAACACGGTCGGCGCGCGTCAGACGGGACGCTACGGCATGGTGATCCCGCGCCTCATTGCGCAAGCGATTGCGCGCGAGCCGCTGACCGTCTACGGCGACGGCACGCAAACGCGTTGCTTCTGTGCCGTGGAAGACGTTGTCCAGGTACTGCTGACGCAACTCGAGCGGTTTGGCAGCATTACCGGTGAGGTCTTCAACATCGGCAACCCTGTGGAAACGCCGATCGTCGATCTTGCCAAGCGAATCATCGAGCGCACCGGCTCATCGTCGACGATTGAGTTCGTTCCCTTCAGCGATGTCTATCCGGCCGGATTCGAAGAGATCATGCGCCGCGTGCCGGACATCTCGAAGGCGCAGCGCCTCCTGCAATTCGAACCGCGCGTAAGCCTGGACGAGACGATCGATGCGGTCAGCGCAAGCTTGCGGGCCGGCCAGGTACTCGTGTGATTCACGCGATCGCTATGGTCGTCGCGTGCTTGTTCGTGGACCCGCCGGCAAAGAGAGTGGACGTTGAGGCCGGCTCCACGACCGATACACTCACCGGAAATCGAGGCACCTGGAACGAGCAATATCTCAGCGTTGCAACGCGCGACGGGCCCGAGCACGCCGCGTACGCCGCCGTCACAAGCGATCAACGCTTTGGCCTAACCGACATCACGTATGAAGCGGGCGCGTACGTTCCTCTCGCACCCAAGCTCACGTTCGACGCCATCGCCTCCTTTAGCCCGACTCACCAGGTGCTCCCGGACTCGGCCCTCCAGGGCGGCCTCGACCTACGAGCCGGTGACGGGTACGGCTATCAGGCGAACTATGCGCAACGAAACTACCCGAGTGCGGTTGCCGATATTGCAACGGCCGGCGCGGATCGCTACCGAGGTAATCGTCACTTTAGCGTCACGATCACGGCGGTCCATCTCTCCAACGTACCAGGCACGGCGATGTCGGCCGGGGTCGCCTATACGGGATATCTGCGCTGCGACACCCTGTCGCTGGCGCTCTCGGGCGGGAGAGACGTTGAGAACACCGGCGTCGGCGCGAACGTCGCTCTCTACCAAACAATTTCTTATACGGCAAACGACCTGCACTGGTTTACGCCGCACACTGCCCTGGGCTTCGGCGCCGGCTGGTATCTTTTGACCGGCGCATACGACCGCTTCGAGTTGCACGTTGCTCTTCACGAACGGCTTTAGCCTCTTCGAGCTCATCATCAAACTCAGCGTAGCACTCTCATTGCTGATGACCGTCTTGCTCCTTGCTGCGTTGATCCTGGTTCGTTCCCGCAATGCGATCTATCGTCGCCGTCAGATCATGCTAGACAAACGCTGGCGCGAGGTCTTCACGGCCGCCTCCGCCGGGACTGCTCTTCCAGACCCGCTGCCGACGATCCGCAAACAGGACTGGTTCACGGTGCTGGCCATCTACATACAATTCCAGGATGTCGGCGCGAGTGATGACGTCGCGATACGCCTTGGTATCGCCGACTACGCGCTTTCTCTCTTGGACCGCGGCGACGACGCCGACAAAATCATCGCCCTCAAGGTCCTCGGCCATATCCGGGATGCGCGTGCCTTCGAAAGCGCCGTGGTTCTGACGCGTCAGGAGGGTCCGGAACTCTCTCGAACGGCGGCTCACTGCGCGCTTCGAATCGACCCCAGCTTTATCGCCGGCACGTTGCGACTGCTGCTCGTACGCGACGATTGGGTCCGATCGCGCGTCGAGATGATGCTACGGGAGGTTGATCCCGGCGCGCTCGGAGTCGCGATGGCCAGTGCAATCGCCGATGCTCCCGAGGAGACGCAGCCGCGCCTCCTGGACTATGTCCGTTTCTGTCCGGCGAACAGTGCGCATAGCATCTGTGACGGCGTACTCAATACGTCGCTCAACCCGGAAGCACTCGCTGCGGCGCTGCGTTCGCTCGCTCCGCTGGCGCGCGATCGCGATCATGAGATGGCCGTGCGCTTCACCAATCACGAAGATAGCATCGTCGCACTGTCTGCCCTACGCGTCTTGCGAAAATGCGTGCGCAGCGAGGATCGGGCGCTCCTCGTCAAGATGACCTCTCACCCCGATTACTGGGTGCGCCTTCGAGCGGCCGAGGCAGCGGTGCAGCTTTTCGCCACCATCGAGCTTGCGGAGGAGTTTTCCGCGGGCCTTGCCGACCGGTACGCTCGCGACGCAATGGAACAAGTTCTCGCCGAAAAGGCTATGGTCGCTCGGCGCAGATGATTCACGGCATTCGATCGGACGACGTCTTATCGGTAGAATTTTTTCTCTTCGTCTATTTCATTGCGATCAACTCGTATTATTTCTTCACGGGCTCGATCGCGCTGTTGCGTCTCCCGTGGTATGTAAAACTTCACTTGGCCGATCCCGTGCGGCGCTCCACCTCGACGCTCGATCAGCCCGTCACGTTCGTGGTCCCGGCATTCAACGAGGAGTCCATGATCGTGAGTTCGCTGCGTTCGATGCTGGCGCTCGAATATGTCAACTTCGAAATCATCGTCGTGAACGACGGCTCGACGGATGGAACACTCGTCGCACTCGATGGGGCTTTCGAACTCGAGCCCTACGAGGGCATCTATCGCCCCGGGCTGCGCACGCAAGACGTTAAGGAGATCTACCAATCTTCGTCGCACCCGCAATTGCGCGTTATCGACAAGGTAAACGGCGGAAAGGGCGACGCTCTAAACGCGGCGCTCAATCTCGCACGCTTTCCCTTGATTTTCAGCGCCGATGCCGACTCCTACTATCACCCCGCGACCCTTCAATGGATGACCGAACCGTTTCAGCAAGATCCGCTGACCGTCGCGGTCGGCGGAACGATTGCGGTCGCGAGCGCGGAGCAACATCTTCCGAAATCGTTGATCAAGCGATTTCAGGTGCTCGAATATCTTCGCGCTTTTCTCGCCACACGCATGGGATTTGCTCCGTTGAACGCACTTGGCATTGTGTCCGGCGCGTGCGGTCTTTGGAGAAAGGATATCCTGATCGAATGTGGTGGATTTCGTACCGACACGATTTGGGAAGACATGGAAATGACGATGCGCGTTCACAACTACTGCATTAGCACACAGCGCCCTTACCGCATCGCGTTTACGCCGTATCCGGTATGCTGGACCGACGTAGCGCCGACACTGCGGGCGCTTTACAATCAGCGCAAGGGTTGGCATCGTCATCTGTGTGAGTGCGTCACCATCCATCGTCGCATGCTTTTCGGCCGAGGTGGCTTCTTTAGCTGGGTCGCGATGCCGTATTTCGTCTTCTTCGAGTGGCTCGCGCCCCTCGTTGTTTCGTGCGGTGTCGTCTTCTCGATCGCGGGTGCCGCGCTGGGGTTCCTCGACGTGCGCTCTCAGGTATGGCTTCTGGCGTTGGTGCTGATGCTCGCGATGTTTGGCAGCATCGTAAGCATTCTTCTCGACGAGATTTCGTTCGCCGCCTACGGTTTGAGTGAGGTCTGGCTGTTACTCGTCGCGGCCTTGCTCGAGAACTTCGGTTACCGTCAGTTTGTGATGGTGGCGAATCTCGCGGGGTTTGCAGCGTGGCTGTTTCACCGCCCGATCGGCGGCAACACGAAGTATCCGGGTTTGTTCGTCAAGGCTTGGCGTCCGGACTCAGACACGCGATGATCGCTTGGATCACCCGTTTGGTATCCTCGGGATCGCGGACGGCGATGCAGTCGACGCCGGCTTGCAACGCGGCGTAGTCGTTGCCGCCCGGGAAGATCGCATCGCCGACGTAGAGCATCTGCACGAGCGGGATGTGCAGCATATCGCGCAGCTTGTGAATTCCGTATGCCTTGTCGATGCCGGGACGCGTCACGTCGATCGACGTCGTGCCGCCCAGTCGCACCGAGAACTTGGGCAGCGTTCCCTCAAGAATTGTCTGAATCGCCTTGCGTTTGGTAAAGTCGGGATCCCATGTTTCTTTGGCCTCGAGCGGCGCTTGCTGGCCCAGTGCCGAGTAGGTGATCTGCGTTCCGCGATCCTCGATCCGCTCTCCCCACGTTTGCGCGGGTTGAACGCCCGCTTGTGCGACGGCCTTCTCGAGCGCATCCTCGATCGCGTGTCGCTCGGCATCGCTGAGGTCTTCGGAATATCGCTTGCGCCACTGGCCGTCGTAGCTGAAGAACTTCGTTCCGCTCGTTGGTAAGAGCGACAGATTTTCCAGCGCGCTGCCGGGCGGAAGACGATCGATCACTTGCGCTTGGAACTGCGGCAAATCGCCTCCGGAAATGATCGCCACCTTCACCACCACCATGAGGCCCTCGAGCAACCTCGCCATCTCGTCGTCGAGCGCGGATTTGCTCTTCGCCAGGGTGCCGTCGAGGTCGAAAACAATCAGACTCTTCATCGCGCCGCTGGTTCCGGAGCCAGAACGAAACGCTCGCGCTCTCCGGCGGCGACGCGTTGGTACGCATCGACCGCGCGGTCCAGCGGGACAACTTGGTCGATCGGCGGCGCAGACAGTGCACCGGATTCAAACGCCGGAAGCATCGCGGTAAGGAGTTTTGCGGATGCACTTGCATCGCGCTTGCGGCTGTCGGCGCCGAAGATGCGGCTTTCATTGTGATAGAAATCGCGCACATCGAATTCCACGCGCGGGCGTCCGATGGCACTGATCGTTACCAGTCGTCCCAGATGCGCGAGCGATTTGAGCGCGGGTTCGAACGTGATCCCGCCGACCGCATCGAACACCACGTTCGTGCCTGCGCCGTTGGTCGCCCGACGAATCGCCTCGGTCATATGCTCGTCGCTTGGAACGTATCGATCGATCGAGCGCGCCGCGGGCGAATCGGGCGCGGGCGGCAAAATGTCGGCACCGACGACCAGCGAGGCGCCGCGCCATTTGGCAAGTTGCGACACTGCTGAGCCCACGCCGCCGCCGACGCCGATGATCGCGACGGTTTCTCCCGGCTGCAGCGCCGCGTATTCAATGAGGCCGAGCCACGCGACGAGCGAAGTCACGCCGACGCTTGCGGCTTGTACGGCGCTCATGCGCTCCGGCTTCGCGGTGAGTGCCGCAACGGGAATGACGAGCTTTTCTGCGTGACTGCCGTCGATCGTATAGCCGATGTCGCCACCGGTTCCGAAGACTTCTCGGCCGAGCCATTCAGACGGCCCGCGTTCGACGACGCCCGCGTAGTCGCGTCCCGGCGTACGCGGCAACGTCGTGCCTTCCATCGCACCCGCGACGTTCTTGACGTCGCTCGGATTGATCGAGGCACCCGTTATGCGCACAAGGGCAAAGCCGTCGTTCGGCGCGGGGTCGGGCAGTTCGACGATCGCAAGAACCGACGGATCGCCGAATTTTTCAAAACGCAATGCTCGCATCGAGATCAACCTTCGGCTTAGGGCTGCATGGTCAGGAGTTCAAAGGTTCCCGGCACGGCGTGGTATCGGTCACGCGGCGAGGTCGCGTTCGGGTTCTCGATCATCTTTGCCGTGACGAGATACACGTTGCCGGTTGTGGGATCGAGTTCCATCGTCCGCGCACCGGTGACGGTGGCTGCGTTTTGCACGACGGTGAAGTGGTTGGGGTCGTCTTCGTGCACGACGGTCAGCGTTGCATCGCGACCATTCGAGGCAAATGCAAGACCGGTGCTCGCATCGAACCGTGTGGCGTCGGTACCGGCGCCGGTCGGAAGCGTCGCGATCACATTGCCGCTGTCGGCGCCAACCACACCCATCTGCCCCTGACATGCGGGGAAGAGACGCCGATGCTGGCGATCCATCGAGAGTCCCGAGGGATGCTGGCAGGCGCCGAGTGCGAAGCGCTTGACGACCGCTGCGCTGCGCGCGTCGATCGCCACGATCTCGCTCGTGCTCTCGATATTGTCGTAGACCATGCCGCGGCCGTCGACCGCGGGAAACTCCGGCCGTCCACCCAGCGGAATCGTGGCAACGACAGCGTTGGTTTGCGCGTCGATCGCGGTTGCATCGTTGCTGCCGCCGTTGAACGTGAAGACCCGCTTGGTCGCCGGATCGTAGGCGATACCGTCGGGATTCTTGGCATCGGTGTGAATTGTCGTGAGGACCTTGAGCGACGCGAGATCGAACACGGTCACGGTGCCGTCGCTGCCGTTCGAAGTGAAGCCACGCCCGAGATCAGCGGCGATCGCGATGCCGTGTACGCCCGGGGTGTTTGGAATGTCGCCGACCACGCTGCCACTCTGGGGATCGACGACCATGACGTGCGTCGAGCGCGAGATGAACAGGTGCTTGGTTGATGGGTCGATGCTGAGGTAGTCCCAGCCCCCATCGCCGCCGAGCACGTGTGTGGCGGCAAGATGGTAATTCGCGAGAGCGGCGGCAACAAAAATGGCGGCAAGAAATCTCATGCCCGCCTATCGGCGCCGAGGCGCGCCGACTCCTCCGTTACTTCTTGTAGGTGTTCTCGATCCCGGGATACGGCTTCTGGACGTAGCTATACTTCTCGCCGCAGACGCGGCAGATGTTCAGCGGACTACCGAAGTGCTCGTGCGGCGGATAGATTTTTGCCGCAGCGGGCGCGCGTTTCTTGACAACGCGAACGGGGACGAGATCGGGCTCGGGAGCGGTTTTGGGCTCCATCGATTTATGTACGTTTCCGGCTCTCGAGCTGAGAGCTGCACGTATTCAGAATTGAAGACGCATTGGCGTTATTCGTGATTTCACGAAAATCGGCCTCTGTGGTAGAGTTATCCCCCAAGGAGAGCCACAATGACGCGTCCGCATGAAGATATCCAGCATCACACCGCCGTCGATCACCGGCCCGGTGGCCCAGGAGTTCAGTTTGCGAAAAACGCGTGGTGCGCGATCGACGTCGTCCACGTGAAGAGCGATCGCGTCGGTGCCGGAATCTCGGCTTACGAGACGCTGATCGAAGAAGCACGCAAGTCCGCTGCAAAAGCAGCGAGCGCGGCGATCCTACGAGCCGGCGACGATCGCGGGTTGCTCGCGTTGGTCGAAGTCGGCGGACACGATGCGTTTAAGCATTTGCAATCGGCGTGGGACAATCATCATATCCTCGCCGAACATCGCGCCGTTGCCGAATCCAGCAAGCTCGCGCTCTACCAAGTGATCGCCGTTACGGGTGACTGCGCGCTCGATCCGCAATCGAAGGACGCCTACGCCGTCGAGCCGTTCCCGACCGCGCCGCAGCAGGTCGAGAAACTTCTCGCGGGCCTCCCGACGGCACCAGGATTCCGCGGTAGCGTGCTCATTGGAACCGACGACGGAACCAAATCGTTTGCGATCTACCGCTTCGAACACAGTGCACAAATCGAGGGGCTGCGCCCGGCGGCGCAGCCCGTTCATCCGGTCAAGACGTTCGCGTAGGTTAGGAGTTTCGCGAGACCTTCTCGAGCGCCTCAATCGCGTACCGGCGGCGGCGCGGGCCGCCTTCGGAGGCTTTGAGGAATTCGACTTCTACTTGTGCATCGGGATGGACGGCGGTAACCACCGCGACTTCGTCTTCGTCCTTCACGACCACATGATCGCCAACGTGAATCATTCCATCGGCATATGATAGGCGCTCGCCAGGTCCTTCATCGAAGATCACGGACCAAGGAAAGAGGGCCTATGCGCGGGATGCTGTCGCAGATCCGGTTCCAGGCGATCGTTGTCGCTCTGGTTCCGATTGCGGTGCTCGCCGCGATGCTCGCCTACACGATCGCCACCCGCAACTCGACCGGCGTCACGGCCTTCTGGGCCGATCACACGCAGCGGGTCATCGAAGCCAATGATGCGCTGATGAACGCGCTGGCCGAGGAAACCCGTCGCGTAACGCTCTACCGGCAGGCGAGCGACGCGCGCGACGAGGCGGCCTTTGTACGTGCGGCGCAAGAGGTGAGTCGCCGCGCAGCCGCATTGCTCGCCGTCGCCGATGCGACGCCGGCCGAGCAGCGCCAGGCGCAAGTCTATGTGAGCACCGTCGATGCGGAAAACCGGTTTCTCACTCGATTCATGGCAGCGCAACGCCGTGGCGATACTGCCGCGATGAAGGCTCTCGAATCCGCTCCGTCGACGCAACGATTGGCGCCGCAGCTCAATATCGCCAAGCGCGACGTCGACAAATCCGAACGCATTCTAGCGGTAAACGCGTTACGAACCGCCAGCGACTACCTCACGCATTTTTCGACCATCATTCTTGTCACGCTGCTCGGCGGCGTCGTGCTGTTCCTGATCCTCGCCGGAGGCTTCGGCACACACGTCTGGCTGCGAGCCCGGCACTTGCGTAGTAACGCGCAGGCGTTGCGGGCCGGGCACGATCCCGATCCCCTTCCCGGCGACGACGAACTCGCGGTCGCCGAGCGCGAGTACCGCGGTGTGCTCGAACGGTTGCAACAAGAGCACAACAACGTCGCCGTCTTGCAGCAAGCGCTGCTCCCGCAGACGTTGCCCAACGTGCCCGGTGTCCGAATCGACGCCTCCTACGCCCCGTCGACCGAAAACGCCGACGTGGGGGGCGACTGGTACGACGTCTTCACGCTCGCCGACGGCCGTTTGGGTGTCGGCGTCGGAGACGTTGCCGGACACGGACTGCAAGCGTCGAGCATGATGGCGCAGATTCGGCAGTCCGTGCGCATGGCCGCGCGGCTGTACGATGCGCCGGTCGACGTGCTGCGAGCGGTCAATCGCGCATTGTACGAAGACGGCGGACCGCTCGCGACGCTCTTCTACGGCGAGCTCTCTCTCAATACCGGACTGCTGGTATATGCGTCGGCGGGTCATCCGCTTCCGATTACCGTGCAAGCGCGCGGCGTCGTCGAGCAGATTCCGGGAGGCGGTCTCATTATGGGTGCGGAGCGCAGCGTCGAGTATCGACAATATTCGCTCACGCTCGACGCGGGATCCGCCATCGTGCTCTTCACCGACGGCCTGGTCGAGAGCGGAAGACGGACGGAATTCGACTACGATGGTGGAGTGCAACGCTTGATCGAAGTCGTGAACCGCCAGTATTACAGTGCGACCGAAAATATCGCGCAAGCAATTCAGCGTGACGTACTCGAAGGACGACCGCAGCTCGACGACGCCGCCGTACTGTTCATCGGCGTGACCGACGTCGGCTTCGCGCGTGGGAATGCGACAAAAACCTGGGCGATCGATGCGCGTAGCGCGTCGGCGGCACGCCGGGCGAAGCGCGCGTTTCTCTGGCGTTTGGGGGAATTTGCGCCCGACGGCACTGATCTCTCCGCGCCCGAGCTCATCTTCGGCGAACTCGTGGGCAACGTTGCGCGTCACACGCCGGGATTGGCCGAGATCACGCTCGAGGTCGACGACAACGTCGCGCTGCTGCACGTTTGCGACGAAGGGCCGCCGATCGTGCACGCGGTGGCGCGTCCGGAGGATTTAGCCGAGGGTGGTCGCGGCTTATTGCTGGTGAAGAGCATGGCCCGCGATCTCACAATCGACCGCTCGGCCAACGGCAATCATGTGACGGTGGAACTGCCCATCACGCTCAACCGGCGTGAAGCCGGGCCGCGTGCGCCGGCGCGACAGTTGCGGCAGCGCACGCTTCCAGCCTAGATCTTCGTTACATCTGCAGTTTGTAGGCTGCAGCGAGATCCTTCATCGCGGTCGTAAGGATCGCGTGATACTGCGCGTCGGCGGCCAGACCGTACTTCTTATCGATGTCGGTCATCACTTGGTCGTGAATTGGATGCGACACCGCACGGTCGAGCATGACTTCGACGTTGAAGCCTTCGCCGGTTTGACCGGCTCCCCACAGCGCTTTTGCAAGTGCGGCACCGTCTTTGGGATTGGGATCCGGTGCACTGGGTAACGCGATTTTCTTCTCAGTCACGATGCGCAGTGAGTCGTCTACCACGAAATCAAACGTTTTGAGAAACTGCGCGACTTGATCCTTGCCGTATTGCTTGTCGAGCTTGTCGACCTCCGGCGCAAAGAGCGGGCCGGTGAGCGTCTTGAGCAGCGAGACCGTGCTGAAATCTTTGGGACCACCGCCGGCTTCGATCATCGAGAGCGTGACCGGAAGCGCCGGAGCGCCGGTGTATACGCAGCATGAACCCGAAAAACGCGTCGGTTCGTTGACGATCGACGGCATCAGTGCCGATGCAAGTCCGATCGCGAGGAGTAAGCTTTTCATGAAACCCTTTCTTACTGGATACGCCAGTCTTCCAGCAAACGGGGCGTCACGAAATTTGGATTGGGGTGTCGACGAAAAAGTTTAGGCGCCGAGATTGATGAAGGCGACCGGCTTGGTGGTCGGTTGCGGCGACCCGCCCGCCGGCTCCACGCTGATCGCGGTTGCGGCGGTGTTCGCGCCGTTCGCGGAAACTACCACCACGGCGCTGCCGTGCTCGTCGGGCATAAACGTGACCGACGGCGTCACCGTTTTTGCGCCTTTTGCCAGCGTCCACATCTGATACACCTTGCCTGCCGGCAGCGGCGCCAAGCCGTGCACCACAACGAAGAGCCGGTCGGGCGCAACCAGCACGTCGCCTTGTGCGAACGCGACGCGTCGCGCGGCCGAGAGATCCGCGATGGTCGCATGCTGTTGCTCGACGACGAGACCAAGACCCGCAGCGAGGAGCAAACAGGCCGCAGCCAGGGCATACGGTAGGGCGTACGACGCGCGCTTTGGGCGCGATCCTTGCGCGCGCACTTCCTTCATAATGCGCATCTTGAGCAACGGGCTTGGAACCGCTTCGCTTTCGCCCGCGCTTCCGACCGCGCTTACGACTGGGCGCAGCGCGTCGTACTCCGCACAGCACTCGTCGCACGTGCGCATGTGTGCCGCGACCGCGCGCGCTTCACCGGCGTCCAGCGTCCCGAGCGCATAGGCAGCGACGTTGTCGAGCATTTCGTCGTGTGCGTTCATACTGCCACCACTCCGTCGAGTGCAGCGCGCAACTTGCGCAGCGCCGAGCGGATGCGCGTCTTCACCGTGCCAAGCGGCGTATCCGTACGACGTGCCAACTCTTGATGCGTCAATCCGCCGAAAAAGCCGAGCTGAATTAGCAAGCGTTCGGGTTGCGCGAGCTGCCCGAGCGCGCGACGAACGCTCTCACCGTCGAGGTGGGCAAACGCCGTATCTTCAAGCGCATCCTGTTCGGGCATCGATTCCGGCAGTTCGACCTGCGGGTGCGCCGCTCGCGCCCGCATGAGATCGAGCGCGCGATTGCGAGCTACGCGCACGAGCCAACCAGGAAAATTCCCTTCGCGAAAAGATTCGGGCGCGCTCCACAGCTT
>Ga0302325_10013020_pt1 | contig 17788 bp, 17 predicted proteins | sample Palsa_T0_2_FD_201948 | JGI IMG/M metagenome (GOLD analysis project Ga0302325, IMG submission 201948) | Peat permafrost microbial communities from Stordalen Mire near Abisko, Sweden - Palsa_T0_2 | ecosystem: Environmental > Terrestrial > Soil > Palsa > Peat permafrost | place: Sweden: Abisko...
GATCGGAGTCACTGGAAAGGTCACGCAGACGGAAGACATAATTCCCACTACCGCCCAGGTGCTACCCGGCAATCACTGGATGAGGCTGACGCCAGCGCAACCGCTGACGATTGGTGACTATGCGCTGATGGAGCTGCTGGGGCCCGGACAAGTAAACCTCTCGGTCTGGGACTTCCGCATCGATCCGCAGGGACCGGACAACAAGAACGCCATCATGCCTCTGCAACGGTCGGGGGGTCCCTAGCTTCGGGCGCCGCAAACTATGCCTTGCGCGCGGCTTATGTTATTCTTAATCTGCGCTTAATTGTTTGGTCATCAGCCTTTTAGCCGTCACAAGCCGGGCTGCCCTCAATAGACCTCTTCCTTTCCGCCCAATGGTGGGAGCAAGCCGGTCGGATATCGCCCAAGCCCTTCAGCGTAGTCGCCACGGAAGTTCGCGGCGACGATAGGAAGCACGCGCTTCCCTGGCATGGTGCGGTGTACGAGCGATGGCTGGCTAGAAACGCCAGGCCCCCTTTCTACAGCGCGACGAACCGCATACCCCGTGGGGCAGTCAACAATGTCAGATTCAGTTTTTGCAGCCTGAAGGCCGAAGCCGACGGTGATCTTCGTGTCGGTGCATGGGTCGAGTGATTGAGCGGCCGCGCGAGCCAATCGGGCTATTTATCGTATCGCCGGGCGGACGAAGCCGTGGGGCGATGAACAGCACTCCAGGTCTCACAAGAGACCGGAAGCAAGGGATTTATTTTGAACGAATTTTCAGCATTACCTATTTCGGCCGCGCTCAAGCAGCGCTTGGCCAAAGCAAATTTTGTTACGCTCACCCCGGTACAGGTGGGAGCGATTCCTCCGGCGCTCGAGGGCCGGGATGTATTGGCAACGGCGCAAACCGGTACCGGTAAGACGCTCAGCTTCCTTATTCCCATCATCGAGCAGCTGCAGAAAACGCAAACCAAAACTGCCGGTGCGCTGATCCTGCTGCCCACACGCGAACTGGCTATGCAGGTACAACAGGCATGCGCCCAACTGGTCGCTCTTCCCACCGCTTTGGTAGTCGGCGGCATGGCTGAGGGTCCGCAGCTGGAGAGTATCCGTCGCGGTGCGCGGCTGATCGTGGCCACCCCGGGCCGTCTGGAAGATTTTCTCGGCCGCAAGCTGGTCAAGCTCAACCAGGTGGAGATCCTGGTGTTGGACGAGGTTGATCGCATGCTCGACATGGGCTTTAAACCAGCCATTCGCCGCATCGTGACGGCTATCCCGACCGTGCATCAGACGCTTTGCTACTCGGCCACCCTCGAGGGTGCGGTACGCGAGGTGGCCGGCGACTATCTCCGGAACCCGGTACGGATTGAAATCGGCTCGGTGCTCAAGCCGGCGGAAAATGTCAAACTGCAAACCTTTGAAGTCAGCGCCGATCGCAAGCTGCCGCTGCTGGAACACCTGCTCCGTTCTGAAGCTGGAAGCTTTCTGGTCTTTGTCCGCACCAAGCATGGCGCGGAGCGAGTGGCCAAGAAGCTTGCTCATGCCGGTTGGAAGGCAACCAGCATCCATGGCGACCGTAGCCAGTCCCAGCGCAATGCTGCCTTACGCAGCTTTGCCCAGGGGGGTCATCGGGTCCTGGTTGCTACGGACGTAGCGGCTCGGGGAATCGACGTAGACCACGTGGCGCACGTCGTGAACTACGATATGCCCAAGGTTGCGGAAGACTTCGTGCACCGCGTCGGCCGCACCGGCCGCGCTTCGCGCAGCGGCGTAGCCTCCACCTTTGCCTCTCCGGAAGAGAAAGGCGACCTGCGAAAGATTGAGCGCGCGTTGCGCATCAACATGCAGCGTTTCCGGGTAAAGGAAGCTCTCCCGCAAGCCGTTTAAGTGTGAACGCAAAAAGGGGAAGCCGCCGCGCTTCCCCTTTTCTTTTGCTGAGCCGCCTACTTCTTGGGTTGGGTAGCGATAATCTTGTCCCGGATCTTGGAGTAGGTCGCTGAGGGAATAATCTTCTTGTTTACCAGGTCCGTCTTGGTTTTATACGGCCTGCCGTCAATGATCTTCTGAGAATAGACGTCGCCGATCCCCGGCAGCGCACTCAGGTCCGCTTTACTCGCTGAATTGATATCGACCAGGCTGGACGCGGCCGGGGGCGTGGTTGGCGCCATCATGGCGTGGACGCTGGATGGCTTGGCTCCCAATTGCGCCACGGCGCCGCCGCTCAGCAGACCCAGGGCCAGCAAAATCGTCAGACTCTTTTGTGACAGGCCCCTGAAATTTCTTGTCAGCATCAGTGTTCTCCTTATTCTTGTCTCTGATCTTCGCGGCCACTCGAAACCGATGGTGTGCGCTCGCGCAATGCTACACCAGACCCGGACCGCGTACAGGAAATCCGGGCACGCGGCTCTATCCAGTGCAGCGTGGCAGGAAATCCGGGGGAGCGGATCGTTCCTACCGGGCAGATTACATGATTTGCGTCGCCGGGCCCGCGGAGAAGGGTCGCGGCGGAGAGATCGCCCTGCGCCGGTCGAGTTCGCCGCGCACCATGTTCAGCCCATAGATGCAAGCCTCGAAGGAACCTGAAAGGCGGGCGAAAAAGGGCGCTTCCTGTGCGTACTCAAAGAGGTCGAATTGGGAAACGACGTAGTAGCTCTCTTTGCCCGCCTGCACCATTTCGAAAAAGCTGTCGCGCTGCAGCGACCCTCCCCACCGATGGGTCGACTCTGGATACATGCCGGCAAAAAACAGCGTGTAGTCGCCGATATGTTTCCGGCGCTCCCGTTCCTCTCCAAAGGAGGACGCTGTGCCGTGGACAGGATCGGAAGCAAGCAGCATCTCGCCTACTTCGCGCACCGGATTGCCCGCAGCATCACGGATACGGTAGATGTTCTCGGCATGGCAAAATTCGGTTAGCAGGTCGGCGACGTAGCTGGATATCTCCGCGTCCCGCAAACCCAGGCGCGAGTCATAGCACTCGGAGACAACTTCGTGGAAGAGCTGGCGTAAGGAATGCTCTAGCGGGATCAAAGTCCACCTCCTGGGAAGGCTGGTGTTTGTTCCTTGCTAGGCTGAGGAGCTAGCTTGCCGGCGCGCTCCGCAACCGCGTCTATTACTTACGTATGACACGAAGACTAAGCGATCTGTTGCAGATTACAAATACATGAATGTTGTATTACAGAAGATTTTTGGCACTCTCCATGACCAAGTGCGAAGAAGAACCTCATCAGGTAACACCCATCAGTGTTACCTGAGTGAAGATTTCGCCGTGTAAGCCTTAGCCGAAAGTTTCATCGCGGCCCTGGGCTTCTCACGGCGAACCATCATCTCCGGGAACAGCCCGCGAACACTTGCGTTCACTATGCAGGCTGTGTTCACGCCGTTATGATGTCTTTTCCAACCCTGAGGCGATCCAATCGTATCCCGCTTATCAACCTGCGAGACCGTTTCATCAACAATGTCCATGCGCATCTTTGAAATCAAGGGAACGCAGGAAGGTATCGGTTTCGCATGGCAGGTGGCCATTTTTATCGCCGCTCTTTTTGCCATCTTCACCCGTCTTCCTGGCGCTCTGCTGCACCCGCAGTTCTTCGCTGAAGACGGTTGGGTCTGGTACGAGCAGGCCTATAACCTGCATTGGTTGCGGTCGCTCGGAATCGCGCAGGCGGGCTATATGCAGACGCTTCCCCGGCTGGTCGCAGGGGTCGCGCTGCTTTTCCCCCTGCAATGGGCGCCTCTGATCATGAACATTGCCGGCGCCCTGGTCCAGGCTCTTCCCGTTCCGGCATTGCTTTCTCGCCGCTGCACGCCATGGGGGCCTATGCCTGTCCGCATCTTGATGGCTGCGTTATACATCGCCATTCCCGACGCGCCCGAGATCCACGTGGTGCTCACCAATGCCATGTGGCACCTTGCCCTCTTGCAGGCTCTGCTTGCCTTTTCTCTTCCGCCGGAGAGCTGGCGCGGGCGAATATCGGACATCATTCTCTTTGCCATCGGAGGGATCAGCGGTCCCTTCTGTATTCTTCTGCTGCCTGTGGTCTTGGCCTACTGGTGGTTTCGCCGTCAGCGATGGACGCTTGTCGTTCTCGCCCTGATGCTTGCCGGCTCGCTCATTCAGGTGTTGAGCATTCTGCAAACGGTGAAACGTGCTGGAGCGCCTCTCGGGGTGACAGCTGCACGCCTTTTGCGGATGATCGCCGGCAGCATTTTTATCGACAGCATGGTTGGCACCGGCGGCCCGAACCTGCGCGTTCCGCTGCTCGTTGTCGCCGCTATCGCCGGACTGGCGATCTTGTTATGGGGCTGGCGTAGCGCGCCCCTTGCGGGTCGCCTATTTATCGTCTTCGCGATCGTGGTTCTCGTGGCCGAATTAAGAGATCCTCTTTTGCTGCCCGGCAACACACCACGTTGGGAGGTGCTGGCGAATGCTATGGGAATCCGCTATTGGTTCTTACCGTCGCTGATGTTCCTTTGGTGCGCGGCATGGTGCGTGTCGCAGGGAAAAAGCAGTCTCGCGCGCTTTGCAGGACTAGGCGTTCTTCTGCTGCTGCCGATTGGCATTGCCCGAAAATGGACCTACCCGCCATGGCCCAAGAGTCAATTCAGCGCAGAGGTCGAGCATTTCAAGAGCCTCAAGACCGGTGAGCATATGACCTTTTCCGTCTACGACCCGGGCGGGCGAACCATGGAGCTCATCAAGCGATGAGTCGACACCGCGGCACATTCTGATGCGGTGGCGTCATGTTCTATTCGGTGTAACGGCTTCGCTTGGACTCTGCGGCGGCAGGCCGCGTTAATCAGCCAACAGATTAGGATGCCAGCATGGAGATCAGCGACAAAACCCGCAACATCCCCTCCCTGGATGGCATGCGCGCCATCTCGATTATTCTGGTGATTGTCGCTCATACCAGCCAGAATTACTCGCGCTGGATCAGGATTCCGGTGGGCTCCTATCTGCTTTTCGCACACACCGGAGTTTCGGTCTTCTTCGTCATCAGCGGCTTCCTCATTACCAGCCTACTGCTGAAGGAGTGGCACGCGACCGGTACGATCGCAATCAAACGCTTTTATCTGCGCCGCGCCTTCAGAATTTTTCCCCCTTTTTATCTCTACCTGGGCATCATCTTCGTCCTCGCATTAGTGGGCATATTCCGCACGCCGCTCCGCGCCTTCTTTTTCGCCGCGACTTACACTTCGGACTACTACTTGGGCCCAGGGGCGGGCTTCGGAGGGTTGCAGCACCTCTGGTCTCTCAGCGTGGAGGAGCAGTTCTATCTTCTTTGGCCAGCCGCGCTGCTTCTGCTGGGGAAACGAAGAGCCATCTTCCTGGCGTGGTCTCTCATTCTCGTCTCCCCGTTTTCGCGTGCCATCACGTATTTTGTTCTGGCGCCGTCGCACCGGGCGATGGTGAATCGCATGTTCCACTCGGGCATCGACAGCATTATGTTCGGATGCCTGCTTGCGCTGCTCTGGCAGAATGATCGCTTCACTCGCTTGCAGAGGACTTGGAATGGGCCCTGGGCCATGACATGCGCTGTCTTCTTTCTTTTCGTTGTCGACCCACTACTCGAAATGCATTTCTTTGCCGCGTACAGTCTGTTGATTGGAATGACTCTGGAAGGCATGAGCATCTGCGTGATCACGCTCTACGTAGTCAAGCGACCGGAGACGCTCCCCGGCAGAATACTGAATACGCGAGTCCTGCGCCACATCGGCGTTATCTCCTACAGCCTCTACCTGTGGCAGAGCGTCTTTACCGTAGAACTCTCCCAATATTTCCCCCTGAACATGGCGGCCGCTCTCGCTTGTGCCGAGCTATCTTACTGGGCCGTCGAGCGGCCTTCTCTCCGGCTCCGTGAGCGCTTGGTGGAGAAGAGGCGCGCTCCGATGGTGATCAAGAATTAGCAATTGCGCAATGCAGCCAATGGCAAAGCGTTCGAACATCCCGGCTCACTATGCAGGCTCTATATAGGCCGTTATCCTATTGCCATGTCACGATCCAACAGGGTCGCAGAAGCCGTGAGCCTGCGAAAACCAGACCTGCACTGGCTGGTTCTCGGTATAGCGGCCATCGCGTTTTTTTCCGCCGGGGCGGCCGGAGTATTCCGTTCTTCCAACGACTTGGTTCCTGTTTACACCGGGGCGCGGTGCCTGCTTCATGGCTGCAACCCCTACGACACAAAGCAGCTCGAGCAGCAGTTCTTTGCCGGAGGCGGCCGCCCTATGGAGCTGCCATCATGGGAGATCGACGTACCGGTCTATCCGCCTTCAACCTTCCTGGTGCTTTCCCCGCTGGCCTTGCTCCACTTCCCGATAGCCCGATTGCTCTGGTTCCTCATGAACGGCTGCTTATTCGTCACTTCTGTGGGACTTATTCTGTCCCTATGTCCATGGCCGCAGCGGTGGCTTGCTACAACTCTGGGATCGTTCATTTTGGCTACCAGCGGAATTCTGCTTGTACTGGGTCAGCCGGCGACCTTCGCCATTTCCCTGGTGATTATTGGCTGTTATCTCTTCTTTCGTGACTGCTTTCTGCCGCTGGGCGCTTTTCTGTTTATGCTTAGCCTGGCCGTCAAACCCCAGATCGGCGGCTTGGTGGTACTGTATCTTCTTGTTCAGAGAATCCACTGGCGCTATGCGGCTGTGGCTTTGACGGGCGCTCTGGCGATTCTTCTCTCTGCGGGCCTGATACTCAGGCTGCATCCTCGCAGTACCGACTGGCCTTCAACCCTCCGTGCGAACCTCACCGCAACCTTGAGTCCTGGTGGCAGCGCAGACCCCAGGCCGGCGAATATCGAAGCCGTCGGCGATCCAAATTTACAGACACTCACCAGCATTTTCTTCCCCGGCGCGCGGGTATTTAATGCAGTCGCCTACGCCATCTTTCTGCTGCTTCTCGCGGCGTTGATCAGGGTTATCCTACGGGCGACGGAGGGCCCGGAATTGCATTTTCTGGCGCTCGCAGCCGTGTCGGTACTCTCGTTGACACCTGTCTATCATCGCTTTTACGACACCCGGTTGCTGCTCCTCACTCTTCCGGCGATTCTGATCGTTTTTCAAAAACGCCGTCTCTTGGGAGCTCTTATCGCCGTCTTGACTATCCTCGCGGTCATCTCCGTGCAGTATCGGGTGCAAGTAGTCCTCCTGCAACACGCGCAATGGCAACGCGTAGTGCAGAACAAGTTCTTGCTGATCGTGCTGTTACGTCAGCAGAATCTGGAATTGTTGATGCTCTTCTTTCTTTACCTGCTTGCGATCCTCTCCATCCGCCCTTCCAGCTCGCCGGCGATGGAGTCATCTCCCGCTTATCAACCTGCGATACCGCTCCATCGATAGACAAGAAAGGATTGCAGTTGACGATGGATGCGCCCCCTCTTACGGCTTTGACGGACTCGCTCCGGTCAAGCCATCACACTGTTTCTCGCCGTAAAAATGTGTGGTCGTGTCTATGTCTATGAATCAAATCGAAGCCGTGAGACTCTAGCGCGCGCATCATCTGCCTGGTCCTCGACTTAGGAATTTCCGGGAAGAAATCGTGGAACTCAACGCAAATCTGCTTAATGGGGATGCGCTCCTCGAGGCAGCTTTCCAGCACCTCGTACTCGAAGCCCTCAATGTCGATTTTCAGCAGGTCGATGGAATCGTGCCCGTTCATTTCCATCTCACGCGTTAGCGCTGTGCAGGGCAGCGTTTCGCTACCGCCTGCCTTTAACCAGGTACTGGAATCGGTTCCCCCGCCTATGGAGAACTTCGCGGCCGTGGAGGCGGCTAAGCCCAGAGGTTTGAAGAGAAGGCCGTCGGTATTCGCAAGGGCGATCGTACGTGCCGCGACCGGAGCGGGATCAAATATGTGTATTTTGACCCCAAACCTTTGAATCAGCTGCTGCTCGAAAGTTATATCTTCGCCTACCCCGCCGCTGTAGATGATTGCATCGGGCCCCATGTCGCGGGTGACGATTGTCCACTGCGACAAGACTCCGATTGTTTCTTTGTCCGGTAATGGCTTGGAGTAGAGAGAATCGAAAGACCGTCTCAGTCGATGACGAAACTGCTGAGGAAGTAGCCGAGAAACGACCCTCATTTAACCAACCTCGTTGTGGCTGACGTAGAGTCGAGTGGGCCGCCGATCAAGCCGAACATTCAAGTGAGCGCATATGCTCCGGGCGTGAACCTCAAATCGGCTGGACACCATATGCGGGTAATTCTACAACGACGTTGCTCCTATTTCTGTCTGGCAATATGCCCGGCGTGCCTTCGGGTGCGATATCCTTTCTAGGACCCCCGCGTAATCCCGCCTTGGCGACGTTGTCTAGGGTTGGGTTGCATTGACGGCAGAGGAGACCATTGCGTATCGCGACTGCCAGACGGATTGGATACCGGCCTAAGCCACGGCCTTTGTGGGCGTCTAGAGAAGCCTTCTTTACCGATGCCGGGCTCTTTCTTCTTGGTGCTGCAGGTGTGTCTAGCGCGAACATCGTCGGAGCACTACCCGGCTGCGAAGTTCTTCTTCTCCCCGCTCTCCCTGTCTTGGTTCTAGCTCGGGGAAAGCGCGCCTTCGATCGTCGATATCTGTGGTTTTACATCTTGACTGGAGCCTGGCTTCTCGGCACGCTCATTTCAGATGCTTATAACGGAATCGGGGCTTTTAACCGGGCGAAGGGGATCGCGAGGGTCGTTTTTTTTATTCTCGATTTCATGGCGCTCGCCATCCTGATAAATAACAAGACCCGCAGGATCGTTATCTTCGCGCTGAGTTTCGCAACTGTAATGCTCATCGGCTCGTTCCAGTTCCGAGGCGACTTCCTGGAACAGTGGAAATTTGGCGTCGCCGAAGGCGTTGCAGTCCTGGCTCTGCTGGTGTCCTCTTACTTCTATGTCAGGCGAAGATACTGGACCTGCTTTTTGATCTCGATGATCCTGGCGGGGTTGAATCTACGCTATGGCTTCCGTTCCCAACTGCTGGTCCAACTTGTTGCTGCGGTGCTCGTTTTGCCGCTCTTCGACGAGGCAAGGTCTTGGCGCAACGGCTCTCGTGTCGGTCAAAACCGATTGAAGGTTCTCGTTTTACTCGTGTTGGCAGGCGGAGCTGCTTACGCAGCGAACGCGGCGATCAAATATGCATCGAGAATCGGTCTTTTCGACGAATCGACGTCTGCTAAGTTTGAAGGGCAAGCGAGCGGGGACTATGGAGTCCTAGTCGGCGGGCGGCCTGAAACTCTCGTCGCCATTCAGGCCATCCGCGATAGCCCTATTATTGGCCATGGCTCTTTTCCTTACGGCCAAAAATATGTCCAATTGAAACAGGATATCCAGTATGAACACGGATATAGCGACTCGGATGAACCTATAGAAGAGGAATACCCTGTCATACCAACTCACTCTCATTTGACGATGGCTTGGGTTGAGGGGGGGATATTAGGCGGTATTTGCTGGATCTATATTTTTGCTCTAACCCTCCGAAGCGTTTTGCATCTCAACTCTCTGCGTCCAAGTCTGGCGCCCCTATACTGTTATTTTCTGGTTGGTTTCCTGTGGGATATTCTCTACTCGCCGTTTGGAAGCCTGAATCGAATTTGGGGTGCCTACTTTATCTTGTTGAGCTACTTCATATTGAAAACTTCCGAGGAACAGGCTCTGCAGGTCCGCCAGGCACGCGCTAAGCACATATCCATCGGCCGCAATCTCCGGCCACGACGGATCGCTGTCTCCTAGATGTTTTCACGGTTGCGGGTGCGTCACAGGAATCGTCTAGTGTGGCTTCTTTGCAGAAATCAAGAAAGCTCCGCCTTGCTCCTCTATCTTCTGCATGCGCCGCGGTAGCCGGTGCGGCCGGTATCAACCTCTTCGCCGGGCGGCGGTGAATTATCTTCAACCAGAAACCCGGGAGTTGGAAAGGTTGGCTGCCAATAGGCCACGTTTTGCTCTATCACATTGGAACTAATCCCGTTCACGCCGTCGGTGTTGTAAATAACATTCCCCGATGGAACCACGTTATCTCGAACCATGAGACCTGAGAGCAGACAACCAGGAAAATCCTGTATGCCTATTCCCCAGATGTAATTACCGTGGTCGTAAGCAATGAGATTTCCCTCGCCCACAGCGATCGTGTTGCGAAGCACGTCGGTGTTCATTACGGGGCCGTACGCGGCAGGGCCGCCGTACGGTCCAAAGGCTGAAATTAAAATCCCTTGGCCTGAATTCGTAAGAACATTGTCTTCGATTACGCCTTCCAGGGCATCCCCCAAAACAATGGATCCGCCCAGAGTGTTTGTGATTGTGTTGTGCGCGATCGTCATATTCAGCTCATACTGAGCAATGACAACGATTGACGTTTCATCGGGCAGGACCTTCCACGGGCTCGCGAGATTGATTGTGCGGCCGCTATAACCTTGAAGGAAGGAGTACTGGCCCACCCCTGTCCCGAAGACGATCGCCATGGCGGCTGCTTGAGGATTGGTCGTGCCCATCCAGTTCCAAGCGGGATCAGCGGCCAGAGTTATCGTGCTTGCAGTGCTCGAAGCGACGGGACCCAGGTAGGCGCCGCCGTCTCCATCGTTGGTAATCACTTGCTGGCTATCTGAGCCCATATTCTGAAAAGTGTTGTAGCCAACGTAGATGTTCCGCGAGAGTGCCGAGGGCCCGTATTGGTTATTGGCCCGGCTTATGCTCAGACCGGATCCTCCTGATGTCCCATTACTACCCTGCCCAAGGGGATTCTGAGAATAAGTCAGATTGTCTTCAAAAACTACATTTTGGCTGTCCTGGATGGCGAGTCCTGTCCAATTATTGAGAACGAAGTGGTTGCCGGAGACGATGCCGCCGTCTCCATAAAAAACATCGAAATCCTGATTGGAGCCTGAAACGAAGAAGGAGTTGTAGACCTGAATATCAGGGCCCGCCAGAGCAAACATTGTTTCCCTGCCGCCGGAGGCATCGGCGGTGGACGCAAAGTTGATGTTGCTGAAAAATAAATGACCGGAGGTGAGCGGATTTCCTGTAGTGGTACCGGAACTGAGAAGGAGATTGGGGTTGGCAGGTGCCTGCAAGGATAGATTGGCCATTCCGAAGTATTGGGGTATGTTGAACCACGCCGCCGGCGGTGAACCCCGAGGCCGCCCAAGGAAGTTAGTTGCAGTCGAAGATGACCCGACAAGGACTTCAAACGGGTGCGCCGTCACCCCCCCAGTGAGTACAAAGTTGCCGGCCGGAATTGCGATGTATACGACGAGCCCCATTGAGCCTTTAATCGGTGCATACCAATCCAGGCATGATTGAAGACGCTCGGTATTATCCGTGACCCCATCGCCCACCAGGTTGGAACAGGCGACGTTTTGGACCATCAGCGATGGTGGCGAATAAACCGTAATCTGAGCCGCAGGACTTGAAGTTACGCTCCACGGGGAGTTTCCAATCCAGACATTGTATGTTCCAGGAGCAAGACTACCGGGAACTGTAGCTGTAGCAGAATTGCTGTCTAGTTTTGAGGGCGCGAGGGAATAGGCAACCCCGCTTGATGACTGCAGAATAACCTTATTCGTGGCGACGAAGTTCTTTCCAAAAAGTCTCAGGATCCCCCCCGGCTCGACGCCGCAATCATAAACCTGGTGTTGAAGCGCTGTGCTTGGGTCAGTCGCGGAAGGAACGCCGATGGCCCAGTTCAGCGAGGGAACATTGGCCAGGCCGAAAACCGGCGGAGCCGAAGGATCATCGATCTCATAACCATAGATACCCGCAGGGAACCCCACGGGGACAATGAACGAGAGCCCGGTGGTGCCCTGCTGGATAGTGGAAACCACAGTTGTACTTGCTCGAACCAGAGTCTGCCAATCCGTCGTTCCGGGGGGAATGAAAGCTATCCGCGCAGTTTTCGCTGCATCCGTGAAAGCGCCCGCTAGTAAAATTGATTGCCCTGGCGCGGTTTCTCGCGATGTCCAAAAGACCGCATTCGCGGTGTAAACGGGCATTCCCACCACGGGGGCCGTGTTATCCACAACGGTGTAGACCGGGTCGGTTCCCACACCCCAATCACCATTTGAGACCCCCGTATTCGGATTAGCGCATCCAGTGAGTGCCTGCATGGCGCTGGGAACAGGGACTGTTTGTCCTCCGCCTCCTCCCGATGGGGCTGGGCTCTGACTAGTCGCGAGTCCAGAAGTCGCGTTAAGAGAAAACCCACATCCAATAATGAAGGGAAGAAAAAATATGGTCCCCGCCACTATGGCGGCTGAGCCTCCCAAACTGGAAAAAGCCGCCGCCCACCGGATGACAATCGGCGGTCCTTCTCTGGCTGTTATTTTCATCGCACTGTGCCATCCCGACGCAGGATGCTTACCAGTGCGTTATCGACCGCAGCGGTCGAAGTATGAGAGTGTTGGCGCTTATTCCATGCTAGTGAGTAGTCGCAGTGGCTTCGACACCGCGCTTCCTAGCAACTCCTGCGAAAAGGCCAGGAAGTAGGATGAGGCGGAGACAGCGATTCCCATCGGAAACGTCCGCTTCGGTTGAGGGATGAAGTTGAGACTGCCGGTTGGGTCTCCCCGCGTCAGCGGATAGCCTCATGCTCTCGCCGTTCGCGCCGGACTCGGCTGGCCTGCAAGAGCACCAAAGCCAAAGGCAGACCCGCGTAAACGCGACGGTGACAATTCCGGCAGCGCACTGGATATTGCAGCAGTAGCAGCCGCTCGATATCTTTGACGCGGAAGCGGGACAAGCGGAAGCTGGAGGAAGAGCATTCGGGACAAGTCACTGGAATTCACCGGCTTCTATTACTAAAGGCTGCAGCGGTTTGATGGTAAGAAAAACCGCACTATAATCTATCCGGTCCGTGCTTAAAGCTACTCTAGCACGATTGCGGGCGCGTTAAGGCGGTCTTCTTACCTCGCGCACGAGAGGGATTTTAGATTCGGTCTTCCATAAGGATGAGGTGAACAATGGTTTGGGATGTCTCGTTCACATGCGACATTTGCGGGCGAAAAAAACTGGAATCAAACCACTGGTGGATGCTTGTGCTGGGAGACGTTCCCTGCTTCGAGGAAGGGCAGCCGCGTCAGCGCTTTACCCTCATGCCGTGGAACAAGGCGGAGAGCGGCAATGCGGCCTTCTACCATCTGTGCGGGCAAGGCTGCGCCATGCAGGCAATGGAACGCTTCATGAACCACGGCAGCATCGTCGCCGATGGCCTGCTGCACGGGACCGCCGAGGTTCCGGCCGGCAACTCGTTTTAACTTTCGCGGAGGGAATAGACCGTCGTTACATCTCGAAGAGCCCGGGCTTCGCTGCCGGGGTTGGGATGGGGCGCTCTTTGACCTGGATTTGCCCCTGCGGCAAGGGCCCTGAAAGCAATCCCAGAATCTCTCGCAATTCTTTGCGCACTTTGTGCAGGCGCGCTTCCGCCCGCTGCGCGGTTTGTTGTTGTTGCGGCAAGGGTAGTTCCGGCTGACCACCCCGTTTGCTGCGCGTCTCCGCCTGAATCGCCTGGCGTGCGCCGGCGATGGTGTAACCCTCGTCATACAGCAGCCGCTTCACCCGCAATGCCATCTCCACATCGCGCCGGCGATATAGTCGCTGCCCGGTGCCACTCTTGTTCGGCTTGAGCTGGGTAAATTCAGTTTCCCAAAAGCGCAGAACGTACGGCGCAACCGAGCATAGCCGGGCTACCTCGCCGATGCGAAAGTAGAGCTTATCGGGGATCTCCGTTTTTTGCGGTGCGCGTTGCTGAGGAAGGTGAGTTGCCATGCTGGTTATCAGGCGGTAAAGTTACGCGGACCCACCTTTGCTGCTCAGAAGTATAGGCCAGCTTGCCTTTCCGTCGTAGTTTTTCTTGTGGATTAAGGTGGAATTTTCGCCGCTACACACCAACTCTGATACGTCCCCAACCGAGTTCCTGGCGCATCGTTTTCGGCGTGAGCAACGTCCTATAAGATCGCCGGCTCCGGAATGGCCGACGAGGCCAGCGGCTCGCGCTCCCGGCTGCCTTGTGGCGCCGCGCGAAGGTACTGCGCAGGCCAACTGGCGGAGTCTCCCAATTCCTGGGCTGCATGCAGCGGCCAATACGGTTCGCGCAACAACTCGCGCGCCAGCAGGACCAGATCCGCCTGGCCGGTGCGAAGAATGTGCTCGGCCTGAGCCGCGCTGGTGATCATGCCCACTGCACCGGTCGGTATTTGCGCCTCGCGCCGAATGCGCTCCGCAAAAGGTGTCTGATAGCCCGGTCCAAGGGGCATCACCTGCTGCGGCGTCATCCCACCAGAGGACACGTCGATCATATTCACCTTGTGCTCTTTCAGCACTTTGGCCAAGGCTACCGACTGGTCGATGTCCCAACCTCCCTCCGCCCAGTCCGTGGCCGAGATTCTCACCAGTAGCGGCAGTTCGGCGGGCCACACGGCGCGCACGGCGTCCACCACTTCCACTACCAGGCGGATACGATTCTCGAACGAGCCGCCGTATTGATCAGTGCGTCTGTTACTCAAGGGCGAGAGAAACTCGTGCAGCAAGTAACCATGGGCCGCGTGCAACTCCACCAAATCAAAACCAGCTTCCAATGCCCGCTCGGTGGCTCGGGTGAACGCCCGGGTAATCGTTTGTATACCAGCCAGGTCCAGCGCGCTAGGCTGGGAGTAGTTTTCGGCAAAAGGCACCGCGCTGGGAGCCATCACATTTTTCCAGCCGCCTTCGCTTGGGGTCAACGACCGCTGTTCCGGCGCCCAGGGACGAGCCATACTGGCTTTCCGCCCGGCATGGGCCAGTTGCACCCCTGCGCGTGCACCCTGCCCATGGAGGAACTCGACGATCCGCTTCAAGCTTGCGATGTGCTCGTCCTTCCACAGCCCCAGGTCCTGCGGGGTAATGCGGCCTTCGGCAAGCACCGCGGCGGCCTCCGTCATCACCAGCCCTGCTCCCCCCACTGCCCGGCTTCCTAAATGAACCAGATGCCAATCATTGCTAAAGCCGTCGTTGCTCGAGTATTGGCACATGGGAGAGACGAATACACGGTTGGGGAAGGTGATGGCGGCCAATTGGATAGGAGAAAATAGGCGCGATGCATGTGCGGACACGGTAAGCCTCGTCTGGGACGTAAGACGCCATCCTGCGCCTGAGGGAACGTCCCCGGGCCTCGGCTCTGCCGCCTTTGCCTACAGATGCAGCGGACTATGAGAAAGTCGCAGCTTCACGCCGTCGTGAACACTGCACGCTCATGCACCGCTCTTTTGTCGAGCTTTTTGTGGAACATGAAGGGGACGCCTCGCGTACAGGCCTAGGGGAGAACAAACATGAGAGAAGCCGCTGTACGACTCTCCTTGCTCGCTGTTGTACTGTCTGGCTCGACCGGCTGCAAGGTACAAGTGGACAAGTCGAGCAACGGCGGGGGGGACAACGTAAAGATTGCCACCCCGTTTGGGGGTATCTCGGTCAACAAGGACCAGACCTCGCCGGCCGAACTTGGTCTCCCTGCATACCCCGGGTCGGTGCTGGACACTGGGGGAGACGGAAACCGGTCGGCCAAAGTCGATATGGGGTTTGGCTCCTGGAAGCTGCGCGTGAAAACCGCCCACTATTCCACTCCCGACAACCGGGACCAGGTGCTCAATTTTTACCGCAAGGCCTTGAGCGAATACGGCGGTGTGATCGAGTGCGCGGGAGATAAGCCGGTAGGCATGCCGGTCAAAACCGGGGAAGGCCTCAGCTGCGACGACTCCAACCATGATCACGGATCTCCGCACAGCAACTTCCATTCCGGTGATCTGGAGTTAAAAGCCGGTTCTCCCCGCCATCAACACATTGTGGTCTTGCACGGCGGGAGCGACTCGGCGACCCACTTCAGCCTGATCGCATTGGATCTGCCCCATGGCTTCGACAACGAGCAACAGGGTACGAACTGAGGGGAGCGACGATCCCTCGAATAGTCGAACGATTGCGCTCCGCACGCCCCTGAGATAGCTTCAAGAAGAATGAGCCCGATCTGCCATCGATGTGGCGCAACCCTGAGCGCACCCGAGCTGTTCTGCCCCAACTGCGGTTCCCCGCAACTCAAGTTTGCCCAGCAGGAAGAAGTCGAGAGCGGATCTGCCAGCGGCCGGCCCCCAGGGAAGCCGGGACGGGCCCAGGGAATCTCCTGGAAGGACGCCATTCTGGCTGCGCTTTTCGTTGCCGTGCCGGCGGGACTGCTCAGCGCCGTTTCTGTGCTCTCCTGGGGTTGCTGGTTATGGGTGGTCGGGGGCGCGGTTCTGGCCATCGTCGTCTACCACCGGCGGGCTCCCGCATTTCTCCTGGAAACACGCTCCGGGGTTCGCATTGGCGCCGTTAGTGGGCTCATTGCTGCTTACAGCTCCGTCATCGCCACGGCGATCTGGCGCGTCTTCGCCCGCTATGTTCTCCATCAGGGCTACGCCATCGATCAGTTCTACGACTCGGTCATCCGGCAATCGACAGCGCTGGTGCAAACCAACCCAGAGACCCAGGCGCAGTGGCATGCCTACGTCCAGTTCCTGCTGTCACCCGATGGCAGGGCGGCTTACACGTTGATGAATGCCGCCACCACTTCTGCCGGTATTATCCTGTTCTCCGCGATTGGCGGCGCCCTGGGCGTCCGCCTGCTCACTCCTCGCAAGCCCACCCTGGGCAACGGATAACACCACCGTAATGGCAAAAATGCTCCAACCCTCGTATCATCCGGCCAGAGCATTTATGAGCAAAGCAAAGGTCAGTGCAATGCCCGGGCTGCGGGAGAAGACCCGCATCATGTCGGCATCGGAAATCGAGCGCACGCTGATTCGGCTGGCGCACCAGATCATTGAGAAAAACAATGGCGGTCATAACCTGGGGCTGGTCGGCATCAAGCGCCGCGGAGTGCCCCTGGCGGAGCGGTTAGGCCACCTGATTGCCGGTATCGAGAAGAAGCCGGTCGATACCGGGGTCCTGGACATCAACTTCTATCGCGACGACCTTTCGACGCGTGATATTCGCCCGGTTGTCGTCCCTGGCGCCATCGGCTTCGATGTCGCCGGTCGCGACATCATTCTCATCGACGATGTTCTCTACACCGGCCGAACCATACGGGCAGCGCTGGACGCGCTGTTTGATCATGGCCGCCCGCGACGTGTACAGCTTTTGGTGCTCATCGATCGCGGCCATCGCGAGCTGCCCATCGAAGCCAGCTTCGTGGGCCGGCACGTGCAAACCACCGACCGCGAGATCGTTGAGGTCAAGCTGCGGGAGATCGACGGCGACGAGCAGGTGATCCTCGTCGAACGCATAGATTAGCCATCAGCCACCGCGGCAAAATGGCCGCAACCTAAAATGGCCGTAAATCGGCGCAACCCCCCGGCGCAATTCACGATGACAGCACAAAAAACCAGGCCGGAGCCACCTCGCGTCCCCCGGATTTCCTGTACGCTTTGCTGGACACAGCCGCGTGTGCGGCTTTCATTAAGGAAAGCCGCATGAACTTTGCTAAAGCCACGCAGCTTCACAGGAAATCCGGGGTCGCGCTTCCCAGCGCGGCTGCGCCCACTGCTTCCGCGGAGTCGCGATCGTTGCTCTCCGTCACCTCGCTCGGAGTGGACGATGTCTCTGCCATCCTGAGCCTGGCCACGGTGCTCGAAGCAGAACCGCCCGCGGCGCGCGCCCAGCGCTTGGCCCATCGCCGGGTCGCGCTGCTTTTTTATGAGTCCAGCACGCGCACCCGAACTTCCTTCGAGCTGGCAGCCAAAGGCCTGGGCGCGGATACGGCGCTGATCAGTTCCCAATCCTCCTCCATCGAGAAGGGGGAATCGCTCAAAGACACCGGCATCACCCTGCGCGCGCT
>Ga0302325_10013021_pt1 | contig 17788 bp, 13 predicted proteins | sample Palsa_T0_2_FD_201948 | JGI IMG/M metagenome (GOLD analysis project Ga0302325, IMG submission 201948) | Peat permafrost microbial communities from Stordalen Mire near Abisko, Sweden - Palsa_T0_2 | ecosystem: Environmental > Terrestrial > Soil > Palsa > Peat permafrost | place: Sweden: Abisko...
TGGATAGCCAAACTGCTAGGTCGAAGTCGATTTCGATTCGCCTTCGAAGTCCTGGTTTCTGGAGTTTCACGGCCACGTCGGTGCCGTCCCTCAATTGTGCCGAATAAACCTGTGCGATTGACGCAGAGGCGATGGGTTCTTCATTGAATGCTTGGAAAATCTCCCCTGGTTCGCGCCCAAGTGCCTTCGTGAGGACCGGATTCATGAGCTCGAAAGGCAACGGATCGACGTGATCTTGGAGCTTTCCCAATTCAAGGATGATATCGTGGGGCAGGAGATCCGGCCGCATGGAAAGGATCTGGCCGAGCTTGATGAACGTCGGACCGAGCTGTTCGGCCGCCATTCTGATCCGCTCAGCTGTACTTCTTCTTTCGGAACGTTTTGAGAGGATCCGACTCCAAAACCCTTCGGGCAGATCTATCTGAGCGAGGAGATCTTCGAATCCCTGACGAGTTAGAATTGAGATTATTTCTTTCGCGCGAACCGCGTGGTTAAGTACGTTAAAGGGTTTCATAAATGGTGAGGAATTCTCGAATTCATTCGCTAGCTCGTCATTGAAACCATGGCTTAAGCTCGTCACAATTTCCCGAACCCACGGAAGCCGGAGAGGTCCTTGTTACGCTGGACAATAAACGGAGCGCGGCCGCGCCGTAGCGGCCGCGCCACCGTTTGCCATAACCGTCCGGATTTTTGTATCGATTAATGAATCGGCACCTGAGTCGACGCGTTCGCCTCACCCACTTTGGGAAGTGTGATGGTAAGAACCCCGTTGTCATATTTCGCATCGATCTCCGATGCCTTGACGGGCCCAGGAAGTTCGATGGTTCGGACAAATTCCGCCATGTTTCGCTCGCTGCGAATGATCGCGTCCTTGCTCTTGGTCTCACTAAGGGCGGCGCGCTGTCCGGAAATCGTTACAAGGCGCCCTTCGACATTCACCTTGATGCTGGATTTGTCGGTTCCCGGCATGTCGGCTCTGATCGTATAATGGTCCGCCTCCTCCCTAAGGTCGAAGTTTGGACTGCTCATGCTGATCAGATCCGATCCATCGAGCGGGAATTGATTCAATGAATTATTGAACAGCTGGTCCATGCGTTGATGAAGCAGATTCAGCTGATCCCAAGGATTGGGCACGCTTCCCGCTTTGGCCCAGGAATTAGGTGCAAGCCAATCGTCAGCGGTTGAATTGGCCCTTGGCGTTTGTGTCGCATGTGCGGTTGGGACGGGGTCATGGCGCATGATCGCGGACTCCGGATGCCGCGCGCGATACAGGGCGTACGATTCAATTCCGATCGTGACAACGAGCAGCGCAAAGGCAGCGCCGACAGCGAGGTTACTTACTTTCCAGCCTTGGGAATTGTTAGCATTTTCAGCAACTGACGAGTTCATGGTTTTGGCTCCTTTCGAATGTCCAATGAGTGTTTTCAGTTATGTTTGCTCCGAAAGCGGAGGCATAGCCGCGGAGAAGGTCTTTCTCCGGACGCGTGCGTTCAAAATGGTGCACGTGCCGTTCCAGCGTTCGAATCGGAGGATTGCAGGATTAGCAAATTTCCAAACGGCAAAGATTTAGAGAAAGTTTAAAAAAACTCGTTTGTGCGCATCTTGTAGCCAGCGGAGAAAACTCGTTTCAAAATGTCACAGTGCGCACTCACTCAGCTGAAATAGTGACACTGGATATCCTTCGGTGAAGGGGGTGTAGTCGACGCAGTGATATTGTCGTTTTGTATAGCGCTCCGGTATCGGACGATTATTCACAAATTTAATCTCCTCGACCACTCTCGCTCGAGCATTGCAGCCGATGCGCCACTTTGGCCCCGGCTGCTGCGAGGAAGGACCCCTCTTGTGCCATCGGTTCCCAAGCGCAACAACCCCCACAAATTGTTATTTATTCAACAATCGTCGCTTATGTGTAGATCGCTTCTTGGCACAAAGAGTGCGCTTGGAGTTTACGTCCGGCTCGGCCAGCGGTTCTAAGTCGCCCGACCGAGTTCGGATTCGGCCCTCTCAGAAGTAGGCCGCGCCAGCGGGCCAATTTAGGACGACTCTCGCATAATCTTTTTCTTCGCGGGTTCTCTTGAATACTAAGCCTAGCCCTCGGAAAGGATCATATGATGCATCGTGATGAAACCTTCGGCCGAACTTTTCGTCACACTTCGCCAATTCAATATCAATTCAGCCATGAATACAAAAACCATCCTTCTTGCTAGTGCATTGCTTTCGTTTCCCGGGACCGCGTTCTGTTCCACCAGAATCGGCTTCGGAATAAATCTCGGGTATCCTAGTTATGACGTCCCGCGTCCGACCAACGTGTACGTTGTAGAACAGCCCGTCGTCACGGAAACCCCGCCGCCCTCGCCAGGGCAGGATTACGTTTGGATCGCCGGGCATTGGGAGTGGGATACCTCCGGTAAGCGTTGGGTGTGGCAAGGCGGCGCCTGGCAAAAGCCGCCGTCGGCCGGAGCGGTTTGGCAGACCGGCTACTGGTCCATGAACAATGGCGCATGGTCCTGGGTTGCATCCCATTGGACGGTCGCTCAGGCGTCTAGCCCTACCCAGACTGGGAATCCTCCTACACCTCCTTCTGCGCCGCCCTCTGGCGGTTCAGAAATAACCGGCGCTACAACCGCAGTTGATGGCGCTCCTCCGGCTTCCTTTGCTGAAGAGGTTTATCCCGCCCCCGGCCCGGATTACGTTTGGATCAGCGGTGAATGGGTGTGGAATGGCCGCTGGATCTGGGCGCCCGGTCACTACGTCCGCCCGCCGCATGCTGGAGCGATTTGGGTTCGGGGTTTGTGGGCTCGCGGCAGCGACGGTCGTTTTGTTTGGCATGCCGGGCATTGGCGGTGACGCCAATACCGTGTCGGAGATTTACTCCTAGTCCCATGTCTACACAGTTACCACGCCTATCGGTCAGGTTCGCCCTGGTCGTTTTCGCCGTCAGCTCGGCTGCATGGGCCGGGGAGCCATCACAGAGTGACAATGTCGGCACGGACGTTCTGAACATCCAGATCAACGTGCCGACAACATGGCTTATCCTGGGTGACGACAAAATGAACGAGGTGCTCCACGACAAAATGCGACAAAGGCTGTTTCAAGCCGGCTGTCGCTACGCGGTCAATTTCCTGGGCCTCGCCGACAATCCAGCTGACGCACGGTATCTCCTCACGATAGACCTTAACGAATGGCGTCTCGATTCCATGGGCAACGCCCATTGCAGTCTAACAGCCTCTCTCAAGACCCCGAAGGAAACCCATAGCTTCGGCAATTATTCCAGTTCCACAACGAGGTGGTCCTCCGAAAGGCCTCCCTTCCGCCTCAGCTCGGCATTCGAGGATGCAGCCGAGGATGGCATCGAGCGCTTGAGTGCCGATATCGCTCAAAGTGGACTTCTTGCCGGCCTGCATTCCTAAGCATGAAAGCGGCAAATTACATCGTCGGCTTGGCTACTCAAAACAACCTTTAAGGAGAAATCACCCATGAGCACTGCGCTCATCATTTTGCTTTCAATCGCTATTTTTTCGCTCGCAGCGGCAATTCTGTGGCGCGGAGGCGGCAAGCGCCATAGCCAATCCCTTGAGTTAGCTATGCAAAAGGAGCTTCACGAATTGAAGGCGCAGCAAAATGACTTCGCAGAGGCCTCCGTTGCTTCGAATACTGAGGCTTATGATCGCGGGCGCGAAAGGCTTACCGCTGTCCGCGAACAGATAGACAGCCTCAAGGGGAGGTTTCACGGGGAAGCCGAGAACCGGTCGAAACAAGCCATGGCAGATGTCGAAACACTTGGTGCTAGGCTTGAGGAAAATGTCCGTGCCATTCGAAGCGTGTCGGCATCAATGGCACGGCGCGCGCAGGAAAGTGTCTCACGGCGTATCGAACGATTAAAGGCCCGCGTGTTTCTCGTTCTCGCCGCGACGAAGGCAGAGGAGGCGAGGACTGCGGCATTAGAACAACACCTTCCTGAAGCCGAAGAGCTCCTTGACGAGGCTATGGATCTGATGCGCCGCGCTTCTCAGGATTTGGCTTCTGAGCCGGAATATCAGAGGTTAATCGACAACCTCAGCCGCGCCTCACGCGAGGTCGGAATCTGCTTACGCTCCCATGCGCAATGGACTGTCAGTAAGATGGACCGAATGCTTGCCGAGAACGATCGGCTGGTACGGTACGGCGCCTCGAGAACGATGAAACCAACGCTTCGCAAAGATCTCCCTAAATTGGCCAATTGCGTCGCAACATCGTTTTAAAACCGAAGGTTTTCCAGTTGCTCGGATGAGCTGCCGCAAGAAGCAATTCAAACGGCAATTACCTTCTTAGGCTGGGTAATCGGGATTTCCTCTCTAGCGATGCCGATTTGTTCGAAAAAGGTTTAGGCCTCCGACGAGTGCCCTGAAGTCTTCCGAAAAGCGATTTCAAAGGGACCTCCGGAGCATATTCATTGAAGTTATTACCCTGTCGACGCCTCCGCCATAATTTCAAACCGCCGCAACCACCTTCCCGACATCCCTCATGTTGGCTCCCGTTGCAAAAAGCGCCCGGAACAGAAGGTCTAAAGAAACGTCGGATTCCGCTGCTTCTAGTTTAGCTATTCGAGACTGGCTCGAACCAATACGGCGCGCGAGTTCAGTCTGCGAATAGTGTAATCGCAGGCGGCGACTGCGCACCTGTTCGGCCAACGACATCCGCAGAGACACCAACCTGCTTTCCTCCGGGGTAAGAGCTAGAAATTCGTCAGCGGAGCCCACTGTGAAGCCGGCTGCCTCGAGACGTTGTTTTTTTGCAGATTTCATGAAATCGATTTGTAGGTTCTTAGGCGACGTTTGCAGTTATCAATGACAGCTTGAGGAGTCTTCTGTGTCGTTTTGTTGTGTACCTCGAGGATGACCAGGGCATCGGCCGAGGTATGATAGAAAATGCGCCAGTTTTTAGTTTCATCACGAATGCGAAGCTCATGGCAATTTGATCCAATATCCGGCATCGGCCGCGAATGCGGCAGCCCGAAATTTTCGCCCCATTGTAATCGCCGCAGCAATATGCCGGCCTCAATTCGGGCCTCTCCGGAGAACGGAGGAGTCTTGATTTCTCCCTCCATCCACACGAGTGGCCTATTGCCTTGAGACATGGACAACTGGTATGTCAGGTCTGATATATGTCAAGCCCGACATTCTTTTTGACATAATTAGAATAAAACGCGGCACGGGTACTGACTTCGCGGTGCATAGCTGGTGAATAGTTCGCCGCTCGAAACACTGCTATTAGGCTTCTGGACCATTTCTTGACCTCCATAACCATCTGCAAGATAGAGGACAGACGATGAAGGCCAAATCGGTCGGCCCGATTCGATCCCAGCCCGGGCAGCCATTTCTTCGACCCAACACCGTATGAACGACAAAAAACTTGTCGGTTCTGTAACCCGTTGAATCTTAGTCGCGGGTTTTTTCGATTTTGATGAAAACGAGCAGATAGTTCGATCCCGCCTTGGGTTGTCTGGCTAGACGATCGCGCACAAAACCTCATTGTTTCCCGAAAAATTGATTTACCAGGATCATTCGAAAGGCGCCAGCGATCGAAAACCTGATTCCAGGACCTAGATGGGATTTCGTTCGACGAGCACGCGATGCACCATTGTTCCAATCGACTGGATAGTTGGCGGTTTGAGCAACAGTTCACGAATGCCCATTGCCCTAACTTGCTCGTGCTTCAGGCTGCCGGGATAACCTGTCGTCAGAATTACCGGAAGATCGGGACGGATTTGCGTCAGTTGTTGGGCAAAGTCGATTCCGGACATAGCCGGCATAGTCATATCGGTTATGACCAAGTCAAATCGGTCTGGTCCGGCGCGCACCAATTCAAGCGCCTCCGCAACTGACGTTCTTGTTTCGACGACATAACCCAACCGAACGAGTATTCGTTGGGCGAGCAGCACAAGAGGCTCTTCGTCGTCGACAATCAAAATACGCTCACCTTTCCCTAGAGGGATTGGCATTGCATGAGTTTCCAGGTCTAAGGCCTCGCCGCCAATGGCCGGGAAATATAAGTTAAATGTCGTTCCTTCACCAGGCTGGCTGTAAACTGTTATAGCACCGTCATGGCCTTGCATGATGCCATGTACGACCGACAACCCCAACCCGGTGCCTTCATCCAGAGGTTTGGTCGTGAAAAATGGTTCAAAGATCCGGTTTATTGTGGCCCGATCCATGCCCTTTCCAGTGTCACTGACCGAAAGCCTGACGAAACTACCGGGGCGTATATGAAGTTGCGTCTTCGCAAAATCGGCATCGACCTCGAAGTTTTCCAGCTTCACCTCGAGCCGTCCGGAGCGGCCCTTCATCGCGTGCCACGCATTGGTGCCGAGATTCATGACGATTTGATGGACCTGTGTCGCATCGGCCAGCACCGACGGAATTTTACTGTTCAAAGCCACTTTGAACTCAATTGCGGATGGGATAGTCGACCGCAAAAACTTAACGGCCTCTTCTACGACAGGTCCGAGCTGCAAAATTTCACGTTTTGTCTCCTCCTGACGACTGAAGGTCAAAATCTGCCTAACCAGCTTAGTCGCGCGCGAACCGGCCTTCTCAACGGAATCGATGAATTCGAGAAGCTGAGGATTATCGATAACAGTCATTTTTATTAGCTCGGAATATCCCATAATAACGGCAAGGATGTTGTTAAAGTCATGGGCGATTCCGCCAGCTAGCGTGCCTATCGCGTCCATCTTCTGGGCCTGTCGAAATTGCTCCGCCAGCTGTTGTTTATCAATGAACTGGCCGAGCTGGATTCCAAGTGTGGTCAGAGTCACTAACATCTCGCTGTCGATTGGTTGTACTTCAGCGTTGAAGAATCCAACAACGCCCAAAACTTCATTTCTAAGCATCACCGGGAAGCCAATCCATCCATGGAGTCCCAGCTGCCCGATGAGCGGGCCTCGCATGAAACCGGGGTCTATCGCGACATCCGGAATCCACGTCGCCCGGCCCGATTCCCAGACACGGCCGGGCAGGCCCTGACCAGCCTCAAAAGTGAAATTTGCGCTGGCAGCAGCAAAATCGGAGTACTCAGTGGATGGCGGATTCCATGCCTCAGATCGCCGAAGCAAATTGCCAACTTTGTCCACCTTCCACAGCTCCCCGACATCCCAACCCAACCCCTTCCCCAGTGTCTCAATAACCTTCTGGCTGGTCCGCTCCAACGATCCACCTTCCGCTAGAACCTCCGTGACCGCGTGCTGAAGCTTCAATCGCATCTCCGCTTTTTTTCGCTCGGTGATGTCTTGGAACGAACCACGCAGACGCACGACCTTTCCTTGCTCCATGATCGGATGCCCAATGGTCCGCACCCACTTGTGGGTGCCTATTGCGCTTGTGATCTCGAGTTCAAGGTCGTAAGACATCCCATTCTGCACCGCGTCGAGCAACGCCAGTTCAATTCGCTTCCTCGATTCCGCCGTGTAGAAGCTGAGTCCATTTTCCTTTGAGGCGGGTGTGCCTGGGTCGAGGTCGTGGATCCGTGCGACCTCGTCAGTCCAGTAACCTTGGCCGGTAGCGACTTCGAAACTCCAGCCTCCCACCTTCGCGATATGTCCGGTCTCCCGCAATATGGCTTCGTGCAAGCGCAACTTTTCCTCGGTGAGCTTACGGTCCGTGATATCGATCAATATTGAAAGCGAACAGGGCTCTCCACCCAGTTCGATTATTTTTATCGATAAAATAGCGTGCAGGGGCCGGCCTGTATGAGTCCGGGCAACGATTTCGCGGTTCAGCACGATGCCGGCGGCGTCGAGTTCCGACGTGAGGGATTGCAGCGTCTCAGCATCCAGCATACCCGTTTGGAGGATCGTCTTACCGATGATGTCATCGCGGGTACATTCGAATATACGCAGAAACGTTTCGTTCACGTCCAGGTTGGCCATATCACGGCGCCGGCTGATCGCTAGTGCCGCTGGGCTGAACCGGAATGCCGACGCAAAGCGTAGCTCGCTGTCGCGCAAAGCCGCCTCACCAGCCTTACGCTTGGTGATGTCGCGGAATATCCCCAGCCGGTTGCCGTCCGGCATTTCGCCGCCGCTGACTTCGGCGTCGAATATTGATCCGTCCTTTCTCACAAGCCGCCATTCCATGGCGTCTACCTTGCCATCAGTCATCGACTTCCTTGCCGGATCGATCTTTGGAATGTCGCTCTCAACGACAATATCCTGCGTGCGGCGGCCAATCATTTCCTCGCGGGTGTATCCAAGCATCTGGCATAACCTCAGGTTGGCGTCCAAATAGGTGGTGTCTGGAGCGACGATGATAAGGCCGTCGGGCGCACGCTCGAAAAGAGCGCGGTAGCGCGCCTCGGTCGATCGCCGCGCCCCTTCCACCCGCTTCTGCTCAGTAATGTCGCGCGCCACTTTTGAAACACCGACGACCTTGCCGGCCGAATCTCTGATCGGTGAGGCCGTGACCGAGACATCTATGAGCCGTCCATCCTTGGTTTGTCTCACTGTCTCAAAATGCTCAACGCTTTGGCCGCGACGAATCCTCTCCAAGATTTGCTCTTCCTCATGCTGCCGGTCCGCTGGAATAAGTCGGATAATTGGAGTCCCAATCATCTCGCTCGCTGAATAACCAAAGATCCTTTCTGCACCCTTGTTCCAGCTACCGACAATACCGTTCAGGTCTTTGCCGATGATTGCGTCCTCAGAAGATTCGACAATCGCCGCCAGGCGGTTCGATGCGATTTCCGATTGTTTGCGCGCTGTGATGTCGCGCTGGGTGGCTACGAAGTGCGTGATATTTCCGCCTGAGTCGCGAATCGGCGCAATCTGCCATTCGAGCATAAATTCCGTTCCGTCCTTGCGGTAGTTGATGGCCTCGCCTTCAAACGCCTCCCCTTTTTCGAGGTTTCGTCGGAGTCGACTCAACACGGCTTTGTCCGTACGAAGCCCTTGTAATATCCGTGGCGTCTTACCGAGGACTTCATTGGAAGTATAGCCGGTCATCCTCGTGAATGCCGGATTGACGTAAACTATCGACGGCCCCGGGAGCTCGAGCTGCGCATTAGTAATTAGGATGGACTCCTTGGATTGAAACACGGCCGAATTGAGCAGCCGCAACGTCTCTTCGGTGCCGCCATGCTCCGAAATATTATCGGCACTCAGACGGTGGGGAAGTGGGGACACGAGAACTTTCTAAGCGATGGAAGTAAGCTGACATCCAGAAGCGCAACTTCCTATATCAGCCATTCTTATATTATGTATTAAGAATCGCGCCGTTTGATTCGAAAATGCGAGGCAATTGCAAACAATCGGACTAGTGTGATTGTGACGGTAGGGTGTTAAAAGGCTCGGAATCACCTGTTTTCACTTAGTGCCGTTGCCAACAGATCTCCTGGTCCAAAGTTAAACTTCGTTCATTGCGCCCTCCTGCCTCAGACGATTTTCCTTGGTGCAAATTCTCCCCTAACAGCCCCACTGGTACGTCCTCGTAGCCGGGTAACCAAATGAAACTAAACGAGGCCGCGCCGTAGTGGCTCCATTGGGGCCTCTTGATCGCGTCCATTTAGTTACCTCCAAGCCACGTTTTCCCCGTCAGAACCGTTTCATTTCAGATTTAGATTCCGGGCAATTTGGATCAATCTTCGAAGGCTATTCTTCTTTCCCTTGCTCGCTTTTGGACCCTGGTCGTCTCCTCCCTAATAATTTCAGAAAGAGGCCATAGTTGGGACACACTTGCTCGTGTAATAGCCTCTCTTCTAGTCATTTCCGCGCGTGACCGAACCCTACCCTCTCTCAATTGCGCGGCCCACGATCGGACCTTGAGAACCACCAACCAGGGATCCACGGCGCTCTCAGAAATCGGGCTTTTCTGATGGAGAACCGGCCGCGATTTTCTCGCCGGATTACTCCCCTTCTCGAACGGCATCGATACCCGCAATATTTTGTCTCGGAGCCCTCCTTGGGCAGCCATTTCGGCATGGAACACAAGAATTTCCGGCGCCTTTGTGAGCCCATGCTCAAAAGTCGGCCAACGCGTACCTCAAAGACGCTCACCGGACGGGCTATCATTTCGAGGCCGCAGGAAGCTGGCGGGGAGGAAGCGCGTAGGCCATATAGGTGTCCCCGCTTTTCGTCCCGATCTTGCCGCCCCCGCAAGCGATCACAACATACTGGAGCCCGTCGACCTCGTAGGTGGCCGGGCTTGCGTACCCGGCGGCCGGGAGCTTCGTGCTCCAGAGTTCCCGGCCGGTACTCGAATCGAAGGCGCGGAACAGCTCGTCCCTAGTTGCAGCTATGAAGAGAATACCGCCGCCCGTCACCAGCGGGCCGCCGTAGTTCTCGGTGCCGGTGGGAGGCATGCCTTTCGCAACCAGCTCGGGGTAGATGCCGAGAGGAACCCGCCAGAGGTACTCGCCCGTGTTAAGGTCGATTGCGTTCAGCGTGCCCCAGGGCGGCTTGATGGCGGGGTAACCATCGGGGTCGAGCCAGCGGTTGTAGCCCGTATGGGTGTAAGGCGGCGGGACGAAGCCGGGCACTATGGCGTCATCAAGGTAGGTCTTCCAGTCGCCGGACTTTGCCTCGGTCTCCTGGTGTGCCTTCTCTCCGGTTAAGTACGCGACGACCGCATGGCGCTGCACCTCCGTGAGGAAACCCCAGGAGGGCATGACGGCGCGGCCTTTCGTGATCACGTCGAAGATCTGCTGGCTCGTGAGGCGCTGCTTCACATCCACTAGCGACGGGATTCCGCCGGCGGCGTTGCCCTTCCGGTCGGCGCCGTGGCAACCCGTGCAGTTCTGGAGGAAGACCTGCTGACCGAGCGAGGTGGCGCCCCCAGTATCGATCATGCTGAGGATCCAAGCCATCTCGTTTTCGTTCACATAGAGGATGCCGGAGGGGTCCGCGGCAGCGCCGCCCCACTCCGCCCCGCCATCGAAGCCCGGGAAGATTATCGTGCCCTCACGGCTTGGCGGTCCGAAGGGTACGTGGGGACGCACGTGAAAGAAACGCTCGAGGACCGCCCGGTGTGCCTCCGGGGTTCGGTCTGTGATCATGTCGACAGTGAAGTTCTGCCGAGTGAAGGGCGCGGGCTTTAGCGGAACCGGCTGCGTTGGCGAGGCGACCTCGCCCGCGAGGTCCGAACTCGGGACCTGGATCTCCTGGACCGGGAAGAGGTGCTCACCCGTCACGCGGTTGAATACCCAGACGTGGCCGCTCTTCGTCACCTCGGCGACGGCGGGGATGTCTACGCCGTTCCGGTGGACTGTGAGAAGCGTCGGCGGAGCCGGAGGGTCGCGATCCCAGAGGTCGTGGTGGGTGAACTGGTAGTACCAAACGAGCTTGCCCGATTCTGCGGAAAGGACGACGAGGCAGTCGGCGTAAATGTCGTTGCCGGGCCTTGTGCCACCCCAAAAGTCGAAGGTTGCCGAGCCAATCGGGCAATAGACGAGGCCGCGCTCCTCGTCTACCGTCATCCCGGGCCAAGCATTCAAGCCGCCCTCACGCTTCCAGGCGTCCGCGGGCCATGTCTCGTACGCAGGTTCGCCGGGGAACGGGATCGCGTGGAAGATCCAAACCAGCTTGCCGGTCCGGCAGTCGTAGGCGCGGACGTGTCCCGGCGCGGCGGGACCGGGTCCTTCGCCGCAACGGGTGGAGACCATGATGAGGTTCTTATAGACGACGCCGGGGGAGTTCATCTGGATAGCGAGGCCCGTGACGTCGCGCCCCAAGTCCTTCGATAGGTCGACGCGGCCGTGGTCGCCGAAGGCTTCGATCAGCAGACCGCTCTTAGCGTCGATGGCCTGCAGCCAGTGGTCGTTGCCGTAGAGAATCCGCTTGTCGTCACCGTCCGCCCAATACGTGAGCCCGCGGTTAACGCCACTCGCTTCCTGCGGCACATAGCGCCACAGCTCCCTGCCCGTCTTCGCGTCAAGGGCGACGAGTTTCATGGCCGCAGACGTGCAGTAGACGACGCCGTCGATCTCAAGGGGATTGCATTGGATCTGGGAGCTGTCGGGGCGCTTGTCGCCGGCGCTCCAGCTCCAAGCAACCTGGAGTTGGGAAACGTTGCCTGGAGTTATCTGGTCCAGGATCGAGTAGTGACTCGCCGCTTTGTCGCCCAAGTAGACCGGCCAGTCCTTTGAGGCGGCCGCACGAGCGGGTGCCCCGAAGGAAATAACAAGGACTGCGCCAAGAAGGAGCGCCAATCCTGAGTTTCTCCTGAGCATTGGCCGACTTGAGCAGCAGGCGAGTGGCTTGCCAAGCGAAGACCTTGATGGTGCTCGTAGTCACCAAGAACGGCAATCCGCGGTGCATAGCCGATGAATGCTTCGTCGCTCGGAGCACGACTCTTCGCGAATCGCCGACCTTATTGACTTACGCAACCGCCTCATGGAACGGTGGCTACCCATGAAGGCCAAGACGATTGGCCCGGTTCAATCCCAGCCCGGGCAGCCATTTAATCGACCTTAGGCTCTCCGCCTCCGTCGCGCCGGATGGTATTTCCTTACGATTTCGGGACCAGCAAGGTCCAGGGGTCGTTCAGGGAGCCAAAGCGGTTATTTGTTTCTGCTGACGTCGGTATTCAGCGATTCGGCGATGAGGCAAGCCACACCCGCCAGGAGGAAGGTCACAATGGTCTCTGACCATTGGTTCTGCAGGTTGCCGGCCCATTTCGGCGTCGGGTTGGCGAAAAAGCTCGGGAGCCACACTAGAACACCGAAAAGGATGATCATGGTAGCCTCTAGCGTCGCTGCCAGCCGAGGCAGGATTCCAAGAATCAGGCCTGCGCCCGCGGCGGCGTGAAAGATTCCGGTCGCGTACAGGAGAGGCACCCGAGCGGGAAGCCACGTCGGTACGAACGGCAAAGAATACGCCGCGTATGCGAAATGGGCGATGCCGTACACGAGGCACGCCGCCCCGAATAGGCTTCGAGCCACCCGCAGCGCGATGTCACTGGTCAGCGGCGCCACGATGCCCGCCTGATTGATGCGCCGGTTTAACGCGTAGAGCGTCCATACGCCCGCCAACATGCTTACCGCTTCGCTAAACCCGTACCAGGACCCGATGCTTAGGGGGGCCTGGAAGATTGGTGAGGTGCGTACCAGCGCCCAGGCCGTTGCGCACACGGAGATTGTGATCGCGCTGGCCGCAAGCGTGCGCTCAAAAAGCAGACCGATACTGGTGGCCAGGAGGATCAACCCGAGGCCTAAGGTGAGGACCTTGGGCCAGGGTAACGAATCCAATAGCGGGGCAAAGTTGCCGTACACAAGGCTAAGGACGGCCACACCCGCCACCGGGGACGCGAATAATGCACCGCCGAATCCGATCTTACCCATGCCAGTTGAAGGCGAGCCCACTGTGCTGATCATTGTACGCTTAAACCCGGTTTCTCCAGCTTTACTTCGAAAAAAGGGCTTGGAGGCAACTCGTCCCAACCCGGGCGGTCATTTCACTGCGGCATACAAAGATTCCGGATTATTTTTCAAAAAGCCGCTGAGTGACTTGGCGTTGGCTCTTCATGGGCCATGGAAAATCGGAAGCCGGTTTTCAGCTTCAGCCTCGCGAGCCTCGATGAAATCTTCCGAACCAAAAAGCTTCACTTGGGCAGCCATTTTCATACCCAACCTAGTATCAAAGGCAAAAATGGCTTTACAAGGTCGGCGCGTTGATAACACGCCACTTGCGTTATCGGGGGCATCGTGAGCGCCTGCTTTTTTGTAATTCAACCTGTGCTAGGTTCCCGACCGGAAGCCAGGATCGAACCTTTTAGGTGCCCGAGTCGCCGGATAGCCAAGGGGGTTGTTACCCTATAGCGAAGGATTGGGTCATGCCGTAATGTCTGCGAACCGGATTAATGGCAGACCAATTTTGCCATCACGTCGGCGGGAAGACCCGCGAAAATAGGGGACAAAAAATGAACTCAACTCTCACCGACCAGACAACACATCTACTCGAGCTCATGAAGAAGGGCGACGACGCCTTCAATTCCCGCGACGTCGCGGGGATGAACGCCACACATCACCCGGACATCGTCGCGCATGTCATGGGGATTGCAAAGCCGATCAAAGGGCGAAAGGCGCACGCCGCGATGATTCAGCAGATGATTGGCGTGTTCCCCGACATAAGGGTCCACAATGACCCCTACCCAATCCAGTTCGGAAGCGGCGACTGGATCACCGTTATCACCCGCGCGACAGGGACCTTCACCGGGAAGATGACCCTCCCCAACGGCAAGGTGGTCGCCCCGACAGGAAAAGCGTTCGACCTCGACTTCAGCACGACCGCCCGGTGGGAAGGAGACGAGCTCATTGAAGAGTACGTCTTCTTGGACCCCGCTCTTCGAGCGCAGCAGATCGGCCTTGCCTAGACGCTAGCATTGTAGCCGCGAACTGCCTTGAAGACCCCTCCATAGCCTCTATGGGTTGATCCAAATTCTCGCATCCGTGGCCGTTCGGGATCCTTCCGCCCATCCGTTGTCCAGAGGCAGCTGACTCGCTTTGGGTAACCAAGAGAAACCAAATGGGACAGCCGATTATGGCTCATTTGGAGCCATTCGATCGCCACTATTTAGCTACCCACTGGCCGCTTTCGATGCTGTTGGCCTTCTTCATTCGCCCACTCCAGTGGCTTTGGCATAGGAAACGTGCTCGAGAGTTCCAGCGCCCGGCCTTCCTTGATAGAGCGATGCACCGACTCCATCACCTCAACCATATGCGCAGCGTGGGCACCTCCCGTCGGATGGGGCTGATTGGTCCGCAGGGCACGCCAGAGTTCGAACAGTCCAGCGCTCCAGTCACAGTACCAATCGCCCACACCGGCCGGTGGTCGAACCGGCGGCACGCGGTGGTATTTCCCGCCGTAGGGACCGATCCGGATCTTGGCGGTGGCGGCGAACCATGCGGTGGAAATTGAGCCGGTGTCGCCGTGGATCTCGAGGCCTGCACGGTTCTCAGCAGGCTCACCGACATAGAAATTGGCCGTCAACCGCGCCTTCATTCCGCTGGCGAACTCAAGCAGCGCGACCGCAAAGTCGTCCGTCGTAAGCTTGAAAGGAACGCCGTCCTTGGTCTTGCGATCCGGCAACAGAATGCCACCTCCCGCGACGACCCGGATCACCGGTCCAAACCAGGCGGACAGCATGGTCAGCGAATAGACGGCCACGTCGAAGACCGGCCCGACCGCATAGAACGGCGCCGGATTTGGGTGCCACGCCTCGATGCGTCCCCAATCCACCGTGGCATACGCCACCCGGGGCGTGCCAATCCGACCTTCACGAATCAGCTTCCAAACGGTCTGCTGCGCTTCGCCGAGCCATGCCACCGGAGCGCAGCTGAGCCTCAACCCCAGCGAGTCGGCGAGAGCCACCAGCTGGCTGGCTTCGGCATAGGTCGACGCCAGGGGCTTCTCCGTGTGTACATGCTTGCCTGCCTTGAGGCAGCGCGTGACCACCTCGACGTGCGCCTGTTGGATCGTAAGGTTGACAACAGCCTCCACCGTGGGGTCGGCAAGGACTTCATCAAGCGAGGCATATGCTTTCCCGCCGTACTTCGTCACCCAAGCCTGGGCCCGGGTCGGATCGATATCACTCGCCCCAAGAATCTTGATCTCCGGACGCGTCTGCATCGCCTCGCCGTAGCCTCCGGCAATGTTGCCGCAGCCCACGACCACCACCCGGAGCGGCGGTGCAACTTCCTTCACCTCGATGGCGTCCCACCACGACGCAACCCGTTCGCGGCTCTCCTTCACCTCGGTGCTCGGATCAAATTGCTCGGGCTCATGTTCGATGCCCAACGGTCCGCGAAAACCCCCGGCCCGAAGGGCCGACAGAATGGCTTTGAACGGAACGACGCCGTCGCCCAACCGACAGGTCTCGTGGCCCATGTCGATGAACTCGAAGCCGGTTTTCTCAGCCCGCTTCGGCCTCACGTCCTTCAGGTGCATCAACTTGATCCGCGGCGCCAGCTCGGTCACTGCCGCAAGCGCATCCCAGCCCTGCGTGGCGCACCAACCGGTGTCGAGCGCAACGCCAACCAGGTCTTCATCGCCCTCGCCAAGACGCTTCCACATGTCGGCGGCGCTCTTCTCCTGATGATTCTCGATGGCGTAGGCAACGCCATGCTCGCGCAAAATCGCCACGGCGGCTGCACGGTTCTCGGCAAAGAGCTGAATGTTCCCGGCAATTATCGGAATATCCAATGCCGCGCAAAACCGGCACGCGCCGTGCAGGTCGTTCGCATCGCCCGACGCCCAGGCAGCATAGCTGCGCACCGTGATGCCGTGCTTTGCGAACAGGCCCCGCGCGGCCTCGACATGCTGCAGCGTGGCCCATTGCCAGTGCAGGTGCGCGCCCCAGAGATCGATGGCAGCAAAGCCGAGCGCCTTGACCTCGACCAGCATGGCCTCGAAGCGTTCAGGAAAAGTCTGCAGCGGTGAAAACCAGGCCTGGGCGGCTGCGTCACCTTGTTGCCAGCCCTCTTCCATTCGGTAACCAAGCTGGCGCGCTACAAAATTGGCGGTAACAAACGAAAGCAATGGGGCCATGGAAAGTAGCAAACCGGCACGACTGCGTTTGTCCAGCGGGAGCGACCAATCACGGGTTCATTTCCTAAGGGTGCAAGTTCGGACCACCCAACGGCGCATAGCTGGTGAATAGTTCGTCGCTCGGAACGCGTTATTGCGAGATATGGCCGTTTGTTGATCTTCATAACCATCTAATGGAACGCTGATACGCCATGAAGGCCAAATCGGTCGACCCAGGCCAATCCCAGCCAGGACAGCCGTTTGATGGGTCGACAACCAAGTTTACATGGGCCGCAGGACATGAATGAAGGCCTGCCGGAGGATGGCCACAGCGCCGTTCGCAATGACAATGCGATTCACCGCTGGGCGTCCGCTCGCAGGATATCCCGCCTCCGTCTTGACCTTGAGTCTGAGCAACCTGTTCATTCATCTATGTTAACCCCGGAGGAGGACCCCGCTTTCCTCAAGAACCTCGTCAAGGCCTCGCGGCGAATGTCTCACCATGTCCTAGATGAGAAGCTGGCAGGGCTCTTGCAGGCCGGCCACTCCGTGATTTGCGCGAGGTCCCGGCTCGTCTGCTTCCTTGCCGCAGGGCTGGTGTCTATGGCGTCGATGCGGACCTTTGCTTCCGAGACCCACTACGACGCGACCTGGACATCGCTTGACGCCAGGCGCTGCCCAGATTGGTACCAGGACGCGAAATTCGGGATCTTCATCCACTGGGGCGTCTATTCCGTCCCTTCGTGGGCCGTTAAGGGAGAATACGCCGAGTGGTACTGGAACCACTACCACGACAAGAAGGCGGACAACCCGTGGTGGCAGTACCACAAAGCGACTTACGGTGAGACCTTCGAGTACCAGCAGTTCGCCCCGATGTTCAAGGCCGAGCTCTTCAATGCGAACCAGTGGGCTGACATCCTGGTCAGCTCCGGCGCGAAGTACGTTGTGCCCACGTCGAAGCACCATGACGGGTTCTGCCTATGGCCAAGCGCCGAGGCCGACAGGGATTGGGGCCAGGCGTGGAACAGCGTGGAGATCGGCCCAAAGCGCGATCTCATGGGGGAATTGTCGGAGGCTGTCCGGTCGCACGGCCTGAAGTTCGGGTTCTACTACTCCCTCTATGAATGGTTCAATCCGCTCTGGCTCACCGACAGGGCTGCCTATGTTGACAGGCACCTGTTCCCGCAGTTCAAGGACGTCGTGACCCGTTACAAGCCCTCAATCATCTTCGGAGACGGCGAGTGGGAGATGACGTCGAAGGAATGGAAGAGCGAGGAGCTGCTCGCGTGGCTCTTC
>Ga0302325_10013023_pt1 | contig 17787 bp, 11 predicted proteins | sample Palsa_T0_2_FD_201948 | JGI IMG/M metagenome (GOLD analysis project Ga0302325, IMG submission 201948) | Peat permafrost microbial communities from Stordalen Mire near Abisko, Sweden - Palsa_T0_2 | ecosystem: Environmental > Terrestrial > Soil > Palsa > Peat permafrost | place: Sweden: Abisko...
CCTTAATATAATAATAATTGTTTAAATAATTAAATAATATATTATTTATATATTATTAATAGATTATTAGTTTATTAATAAGGATAAAAGGCAAGACTTTATACTTATAAGACTTATAACGCGTTTAAAAAATAATAAGTTCTTTAAAGTTAAAGTTTATTTTAATTTTATAATTTTTTTAATAAATATTAAACTATATTAAAAAAGAAAATCTTGCTAACAATTTTTCGCTTAAGCGCATGTGCTATTAGCACTTGCTTAGTGCTATTAGTAGCTACTTAGTAGTTAATTAGCAAGTAAAGCAATTAATTAGCAATTATACTTATTAAAAAATAAATTTTTTTAAAGAATAGTTTAAGAGGACAATTTAAGAGGACAATTTAGAAGAACAATTTAAGAGGACAATTTAAGAGAATAGTTTAAGAGAATAGTTTAAGAGAATAGTTTAAGAGGCTAATTTAAGAGGCTAGTTTAAAAGGCTAGTTTAAGAGGATAGTTTAAAAGGATAATGTTAATAGAATAATTATATATAAGGCATTAAGCTTAATATAATTAGCGCATTTTACACTTTTGTAAAATATATCTTTTATATATATATATATGCATTTAATAAGATAACTCTTACTTATTATATAACTAGTATATTATATTCAATTATATATTATATTACACGTCCCGGGTAAACTAATAAATAGTTTAAGAGGATAGTTCAAAACAAGCCCGAGAATTGGGTTATATAATATCCTTTTGTCTTGTAAGATATGTCTTGTGCTAAGCATTATAGCTAAAATTATTAAGCAAGTATATATTGCTTAGCTATAATGCTTAGTATAAGACATGTCTTATTAGACAAAGGGATATAATACAAAAACAGGCTAGCAATTGTGCTATAAATAGCACAAGTAAAAGATAGCGCTTTTGTTTATATTATAATAGCTGCTTGCCCTTTTTTATTAGCAAAATTAAAGCTTAGCTGCTTATATACACTTTTAAAGGGCTTTAAAAGTGTATATAAGCAGCCTTGTAATAGCTACTTACCCTTTTTTATTAGCAAAATTAAAGTCTTTTTATAATTTCCTCCTTTTCTCTTTCCCTTTTTCCTTTTCTTTATTTAATATTTCTTTATCTAACATTTCTTTGTCTAACTTCTCTTTGTTTAACTTCTCTTTGTTTAACTTCTTTTTGTCTAACTTCTCTTTATCTAACATTTTAAAGAGTTTTAATAAAGCATTTTAAAGGGCAGCTTAGGTTTCGGGGCTACTTTTGTAAAGCGTTTTAGCAAAGATTTTTAGCAAGGCATTTTAGGGGGTAGCTTAAGTTTCGGGGCCACTTTTGTAAAGCGTTTTAGCAAGGAGTTTTGGTAAGGCATTTTAGAGAGCAACTTAGGTTTCGGGGCCACTTTTTGTAAAAGACACTTTTATAAAGCGTTTTAGCAAAGCGTTTTAGTAAAGCAGCTTATATAAAGTTATGTTTTTATAATATTAAGACAGTTTTTAAATTATTTCCATATAAGCTTTTGTCAAAGATATAACTAAATTAAAACTCTTAATATTAAATATCCTAATCGAGGGCTAATTAGCATTAGCACAATAGTTACTATTTGTGCATATAGCTTAATTGGTGCTAATAGCAGCCAATTGGCACTTAATGTCGAAAATTTGGTGCCAAATTTTTGGACATGCAAAAATAGCACTATTAGCATGTTGTTAGCACTATTAGCACGTTGTTGGCACCATTGGCACGCTGTCGGCACCATTAGCAAGTCGTTGGCACGTTTTTAATATAGCTTATAAGTATTTATACTTATTAATTTTTAAATAATTAATTTATTTATATTTTTCTAAGTATAAAATAGATTATTTGATAGCAAATTTGCCCGAATCTGATTTTAATATATTTATAAAAGATTCAAATTCAAATACGCTTGATATTTATATAAATAATTAAGATAATTTTTAAGATAATAAATTAATAATATATTTAAAAGAAAAAAGGGCAAATAAACAAGTATATAAAATTTACTAAGTTTACTTTAAAGGTTCTCGAGAATTACTAATCTAATTCTTATAATTTTTGTATATATAAGTATTAATTTATTAATAAGTTAAGCCCCTTAAATATTAGTTTCAAAATAAAGCTAAGTTTTTTATATTTTCTTAAATTGCAAGAAAGTATTTAAGGATACTTGCTTCTTTTGCTGCAAGCGAGTGTTTCTTTTCTTAAGGAGCTCTTATTAATACAAAATTATGTTATTATCTTATAAAACTTACCTTTAATAAGATTATATGTCTTAATAGCTAGGGGATCTTTAAAGACAAGGAAGAAATAGAGAAACTTAAAGAGGAGAAGGCTAAAAAAGAATAGAAAAAAGAGAAGGAAAAAGAAAAAGGGAGGTTAATCACGCAAAACATAGAAGAAAACACATTCTTTATTGATATTTAAGAGGATTAATATAGTTCTTTAATTAGCTTTTTAGTTTATTAAGTTTTTTTTAATATATTTATAAGAAAATCTTAAGAAAAAGTACGTTTTTCTTGCTTTCACGTGATTATAATTAAATAAATTAAATAATTATTTAATTAGTAATTAGAATTAAGACTCAAAACAAGTAATTAAATTATAATTAATTAGTAATTAACTAAATTATAATTTATTTAATTAGGGTAATTTGTTTTTGAATATATTAGGGCTCCTTAGGAGCCGACTTGGGGCCCCCGAATATAGTCGTGTAGAGTTAACAACTTTCGCACGGTGGAGCCGAATAGTAAGCAAAGCATGATTATTTAATAGAGGAGAGAGCAGGCACGTGACTGGGCAACTTGAGTAGAGGGTGAAGCGAGGGTGAGTAGTGCTTGAGCAGAGCGGCCAGGGTGACAAATCACATTGGAAGGAAGGGAGGTTCAGATTCGATAAGATTACCTTGGTAACCCATTGACGTAGCAGAATTCACACATCAAAAAATATCTATCACCGATCCTTGCAGGTCCACGTATGACCAGGGTAATCATGGAGACAAGTCCAACAAAATTGTTTTCCACAAGGACCTAGATAATCACTCAGCAATGAACACACGATGCATCACAGTTGAAGACTTACAAGTCATGTGTGGACATCCACCATTCTTGTTGATATACCTTTGGCATCCAGGACATCTCTTATCTATCTTCTTGATGATCTTCTCGCTCTCCCTCTCTGCCAAGATGGCACCAGCTGCAGTCTTCAGGTCATATTCTTCACAAGTCATCCCTTCATGCCATGGTGTATTGTGGTGGAAACATGCGGCAAATCCACACAAGCTGCAGGTGATCATCGGTTGTATACGTTCGGCTGGATGTTCTTGGCCGAAGGAGCAATTGGGTCCCAGACACCAGCGGAAATTGGGAAGTTGGCTCTCCAGGGCGCGGCGAGTGGCGAGAGTATCATATCTTTAGAATTTATCAGTGGAGACTTATAAGGAATGCCTACGACATTCATACCTTAGAAATATATCTGCCGGGGCAAACTCGGCTACATCTTGATGCTGGAGTTGAATATTGCAGAACGGGCATCGGATATCATCCCAAATTCGGCCTTCGAATGCTGATGTGATGGATTGAGAAATGCATGGCTTGCAGCAATTGACCGGGTGAGAGCAGGCCCCTGTAGGTTGACGTGTGGGGAATTCGTCTGGCAATTTCTTCTCTAAGCAGACTTGACACTCGATCGCCCCTGGGAGCTCTGTTGCCGGGATAGCTGGACCTGGTCTCAAATTTGGTGGCGGTAGGTGTACTTGTTGCGGCATTGGAAGTTGTCCTGGTCTCGAGATAACGCGGCCAGAAAATACTTGAAATGGTCGTGCGCCTGGTCGTGTTTGCATGTGCTGTGTCTGGATCTCGGCGATAGGGAGACGGAGGAGCCTTCGTTCGACACGGCGAATTCTGAATTCGTCGATCCAGAAAGGTATTCGTATCAAGAGACAAAATATCCCCTTGAGTATGAAGAACACGCACGCAAGTATCGCGGCTGCTCCCAGTAGTACGAGAGCTGCGAAAAGCAAAACTGCCGCACCGACGAGAACACAAGTACCAATCGCAAAGGGAATACCAACCACCGTGATGCACATCCATTTCAAGACAATTGCTAGAGTATGCCAAGAGTGTATGAAGCCTTTCCAAGCAGCGGAAGGCATTGTAGAGGTCTTTTTGCTGTATTTAATACGCGCCGGGTTTTCCTTGAGGTTCTCGAGGCTCTAGCCAGAGCCTTGCCAAACGAACTTCAAAGTCATCGAAATTTATACGAAAATTACATGGATTCACTTGCACATTGAAATTATTTTGATTCGAAACTGTTTTTCGGACGAAAAAGAGTGCAAACACGTGGAGGTAATTGAAGATGAAGCAAGAAGAAAGGGACTAAAAACAATAGAAATAGCTTAGGCAGCCTGCGCCTGAGATAAACTGCTCATCAAGGTTTAGGGGTTTTCAGAGGTACTGTAAAGCCTAAAAGAAACATATTTGATCATGGTTGGCGGCAAGCAGCCACGTCGATCCCGTTGGTCCTTGTGGCTGTCGGTAGTACAAGGCAGACAAGACGTGTGCATACTCGCGGTGAGGAGCAACCAATGGAAGAACCAACCGAACAATATCCACAAACGCCTTTCATCAGAGCTGAAGCAGAGGATCAAAATAATTACATGTGATTCCGTCCTAATTCGGTGTTGGAGGAATCTCTGGCTTGAATGGCGGTTGCCAAGTGCCTTAGCCTTGCAATTTTGCAACTTATCCTGTTCCAATACTAGGCAGATTACAAGAGTATCTATAGTTCGGTGAGACCGTTTGCAAAACTCCCGCGAGCGTTTGGGGGCCGTGCAGAGAAAGTGGAGTCCGAAGTGCAGACCCTTAAGGTGTCACTCGGAATGATTAGATCATTAGACACACGATAGCAAACGGGGGAATGCAGCGGTGGATATCTCGACCGGGATATTGGGGAGGGGACATTTCTACAAATGATCTGTTACGTGAAGTCCCTTAGGAGGTATTTCCTCGTTCTATATGAACCGGAAGTACCGTAGCCTGCTTGGAATTTGGTGTGGGAATTGTTGAATGTCCCAAGACTTCTAAGGACGTTTAAATTGAAAAGGTCATTGACTGCAACAAAATACTACAGGAAATTGGAGAAACGTTTAGAATGTCTCTCCACTGCCGAGGACACACAAATAAGAAAAGGTCCTTGAATGTGCCACCAATCCAGAGGACGTTAAGGGGGAAGGCAAGCCTTTGAATGTTCCATCATTAGAGAGGACATTCAGGAAGAACAGTGTCTGAATGTCTCACCACCGAAAAGGATATTCACAGGAAAGAGGGTGGGGGAGGCGTTTGGATGTACCTCAACACCCAAAGGCATTTACACGAGCAGGAGAAGTTGAATGGTGGAAGGAGAGTGAAGCGTGAAGCGTGAGAAATCGTGTTGGTGGCTCGCTTCGCGTCCGCGTCATTGGCGTCATCGTACAGGGAGGGCACTTCTACCCAAAACTTTCGTCCTTAATATCCAACCGCCCCTCGAACAATGCCAGATCCACCACCAAGCTCCTTTGTACCCTGGGATGCGCTGTTCAATAATCCTCTTTTTGCCGGAGGTCTTGGCCTTGCGGGTCTGGGAGCTGCAGCGGCCCTTGCGCGGCGTTCAGCAATTCAGGGAGCTTCACTGATAAAAAGGCGCCTTCTCGTCGACGTTGAAATCTCTAAACAAGATGACTCGTACAATTGGATCTTGGCATGGCTCTCCTTGCCTCGAGCTCCAGGAGGCTTTATCACCTCCAAGCTTACTCGAATCCACCACCTGTCCATGAAGACAACCTCGCGAGGCTCAGCACAAACACGGCCGGCGAATACCCATTTCTTCCTCCAATCCGGCTACGGCAAGCATATTATACGGTTCAAGAATGCATACATACAAGTCAATCGAGAGAAACAGAGTTCTGCGAACATGACTACAGGCGAACCGCACGAAACAGTCACTCTCACGACGCTGTACGCTTACAGAAACATCTTCGAAGACATCTTCGCGGAAGCACATCAATTGGCGATGCAGGCACAAGAGGGGAAGACGGTCATGTATACATCCCGAGGGGCGGAGTGGGCAAAGTTTGGAGAACCCCGACGGAAAAGACCGCTGCAATCGGTGATTTTAGACCAAGGGATCAAGGAGCGGATCGTGGATGATGTGAAGGATTTCTTGCTGAGGCAGCAGTGGTATGTCGATCGGGGGATACCGTATCGGAGAGGATACCTGCTGTATGGTCCTCCGGGGAGTGGGAAAAGCTCCTTCATACAGGCTCTGGCAGGTGAGTTGGATTTTGGGGTTGCGATGATCAATCTGAGTGAGAGGGGCATGGCAGACGATAAGCTGGCTCACCTTCTTACGAAATTACCTCCGAGGACGATACTTCTGCTTGAAGACGCGGATGCTGCGTTCAGGAACAGGAGGCAGGTCGATGCGGATGGGTATAGTGGTGCGACTGTCACATTCTCTGGTCTGCTGAATGCGTTGGACGGAGTGGCAGCTGGCGAGGAGCGGATCGCATTCTTGACAACGAATCATATCGACCGACTGGACGAAGCTTTGATCAGGCCCGGAAGGGTGGACATGACAGTCAGAATTGGCGAGGCTACAAGACACCAGGCTGCTCAGATGTGGGATAGATTCTACGGGGACATTGACGAAGGCAGGAAAGGAAGAGAGAAGTTCCTTCAAAAACTGGAGGAATTAGGCTTGATCGGCGAAGGTGTGCGACGACATACCAGTACTGCTGCGATCCAGGGATTGTTCCTGTTCAATAAGGACAATATGGAGGGGGCAATAGCAATGGCTGAAGGATTGGTACCCCAAATGTACGAGCCAGATCCGGAACAGTTAGAAGGAGGGATCAAGGCGCGGGCGTGAGCCTCGGTGTTGGAAGGTAGTCAACAAGATGTACAGAAAGCCGTCGAAACATTAAAAAGATACCATTGTACTGTACAAATACAGAAAATAACATACAATTCCACACCACCCGGGAGTCTTTGTGTTACCATTGTTCCGTGGGCACCTGGTACAATTATCTATACCTCCTACCCAGGATGATTAGCTATGCTAATACATACTACCAATGTTCCATGAAAACATAGTACAATCATCATACAATCCCTCTACTGGCGGCCGGAGCTTGTACCATCCTCGGGACCAGGCAAGTCCTCATCGCCCGGCTCCCGATACCCACCGCTAGGCTTCGCATTTCTCGTCCGTGAATCCAGACCGATCAATCGCCTCATTATTATCTCTCGCTACCCTCTCATCAGCGCCACCCTTCACAATTAACAGGACAATAAACATACCTAGCTGCTTATTACTATCCGCAATTCCGGCATTAGTTGGACCCTCTACAGCAGCATTATAGGACTGCACTGGGATATGGCCCTGCTTTGCTTATGGGGGAGACGCACTGTAGCCGTTGTCCTGGGCATCGCTGGCTGATGCGTCGCCGGGGAGGCTGCCGCCTGAAGTAATCGACGTACACTAGTATTATATTAACAGCCCCGCATGGGCGAAGGCGGATGCTCCATAGATTGGATTGCTATGCGAATCGTCCGGGAAAGCTGCGCCGTAGCCATTCCTGACTTGAGTACAAAAATGTAAGTTAAAAGGAGTTATAAATGGTGTACCTGTTGAGTACTCTGTACTTATAGAAGATCCTTGAAATAGGAGTAAGAGTGTACAAATAATCTCCATTAAAGACACGCACCATTCATTGTAAAATGAAGAATTCCAGAAGCTTCAGCGGCCTTCGTCATCCGCCTTAACATGCGATATGCGATAAGTTAATATTGAAAAAACTCTGTATTCTGGTATACGTGGTTCGAACGCCTTGCTGGATGATCGGCACCCAGAACAAGCTCTGACTAAACAACTCGGGTTTTATCAACAATCGTTCTCGAAGTTTCAAATTCACAAACTTTCCATGTGAGTCGATCCTGATGACAACAAACAATCTCATAGGTCATCCCGTCCCAAAAGTAGAAATATGGTACGATACCTGCAGGGAAGAAGGCGGGAGAAATGTTCCAGCGACGGCAATTACATCCAGGCCCACTTGGCAATCTTGTAAACTTTCAAAATCCGATGTTAGTTTAGACTAACCTTCATTCATTTAGTAGAGAAGAAATGACTTAAGAATAGGTGCCGCGCTGGCGACTAAAGTATGAGACTGGAGATTCGACACTGATCGATTAGAGAGTCCAAACTAGACAAATTCGTAAGTATGAGAGGGCCACTTGAATGATCAGGCGATGATGTTGGTGTTGGGGAGAAAGCCTCTATCAGTTACACGTGACCTCCTCAAAACGGGGGAGCACACTACAATCTCGCTCGAGTAGGCATCAACCCAAACGTCTTCCAGAATTCCCTCGTATCATAGCACCGCCCCAACTGCTCCGCCGACCTTGGAAAAGCCCTTACCTGACTCTCCTCCATCAACTCTCCCACCCACTTGATTTGTGTCTTCGCCCTCTCATCATCCCCGTTCTCGACATCGATCTCCCCACATAAACCAAGGATCAAAGACCACCAATCGTAGACAAATAGATCCGTCAACATCTAGTCCGTCAGCCATGTGTCTCCAATTGAAAATAACCATGCTTAGGACTCACAAATCTTTCTCCAGCAGCATATTGTTTGAAATTCCGATGAACGGCTAGGATTGCCCGGGCGACATCCAGCCCATGAATCATATGCAAACTCCCCTTCCCCCTCAACATCTCCTTCGATCCCGCGACGCGATCAACCCAATGCTTAACCACCCGCTCTCCGCCCCACAGCCCGGCGAGATTCAGCACGCACCCACCTAACGCCAACAACTCGTCTTCAGCCCCCGCGCGTGCATTCCCCTTGTCATATGGCGAATGCCTCGTGACCCAGAGATCCTGGTTCTCGATGGACCAGATGCCGGTGCTCCCAAGCTGGATCCACTGAAAACTCTCTTTCTGCGCACTGTGCGTCTTACTATAAAAATTATAAAGGTGCCTGGTCCCCTCCTTACTCGTGATTGGGAACGTGATCAACACAGTCTTAGCGGGCGGGAGGGCTGCATATTGCTGCAAGCCGTCTTCATCTTCGGAAGGCTCTCCTGTCGTATCTGCGTCGTCGTGCTCAAATTTGAACTTATAAGTCCCATCTCGGCCAGTGGTTGTTGTGGCCGCGTAAGTGATTTTCTCTTTTTGCAGGAGCGGGATGAGGAAGGTTGAGGTCCAGCCGGCACCGAGGATCAGGAGGTCGACTTTTGCGGGCTGGGAGGTGCGCACGATCTATTCCAATCTATCAGCCTAGACGTGGTGTTGGAGATTACGAACTTGCCATGGTGTTTCAATTGGATCGGGGAATTTCGGGAATGGCTGTCGAGGAGGAGGAGAGATGTGAGATGTTGAAGTCGGTGACGAGTTGCTAAATTTGCCGAGGATGATTGGAGTGATCACGTGGTGTGAGGGGACCGTGATATCCTTCTCTTCATCGTCTATGGGTAAGTTACTGTTGATTGGCACAGGAGAGTCAAGGTACGAGGAGTATTCACCCGGACCATGTTACTGGGGAGAGGTTCTGCTGAGCCTTGCTAGGGGCGCGGAAATTCTTGCGAAATTATGTTTGAGACAGACATCTGCAACAATATTCTAACGGATCTGAAAATCGCAATCATTCTTTTCCTCTCTAATTATTGATTATTTTATTTTTGTGATTCATGTCTTTCAGTCGATTCGTCAATTATAATCATCACGCATCAAGTCCATTTCAACACCCAGTCACTGCTCCATGCACCCGAAGAAGTCGAACTGCTAAGACCCGTGATGGCCAATACCTGGGTAGAGGGGCTATAGGTCCACCCACCGGAGAGATTTGCACCATTGAGTGTCACATTATTGACAGCAGAGCCCACACCCAGAATCGTGATGCTGGCGAGAGGATTCGTATCGTTGTACGTCCCACGGCCTGAGGCATAGAGGGCAGAATTTGCGAGAGAAAACTAGAATTCAGTCAGTACCACTTCACCTCTGAGAGTAGAGGGTATATACCTCAACCCAAAGAGTAGCGTTAGGAGTCAAGCTCTCGCCATCATCAACGTAAAGTTGCCCACTCGCTGTTCCCTCCGAACTCGTAGCAGCAATGAGACCCCACGGATTCGATCTGCACTCCTTAGTCGTCATACCGGCTTGCTGAGTAGGCAAGACGCTTCCACCACGAACATACACCGGGATGTGTCCTAATGGCGCATCAATGGTGATGTTCTCTCCCGGACCTGCAGTCACTGGAGATTTGTTGTACCAATCGTACCAGATCTCGCCGTAGCCAACACCAGGGAAAACTCCACCAACAGTTGTTGCACCCTGCGCGAGGACGGGAACAACCATAAGGCTGCTGCCTAGGAGAAATTGTCTATCGGCAGAGGCCAGCATTGGTTCATTGGGGAATTCCCAGGCTAGAGCTCGCATGACGGTCGAGCCAGTGGAGTGGGCTAGGTAGAAGGTGGTGTAGATGTATGGCAACAAGGTGTATCTAATGTTCATGGCGACTTTAGTTGCTTCTGCTACGGAAGCCCATCGGTACGGCTCTTGGGGAATAGCAGAGAGGACGTTGTGATTTCTGTAGAATGGGAAGAATGCAGACAGCTGCATCCATCTGTTGCACAATTCCTCATCTGTGTTGCCATTGAAACCACAGGTATCGACACCGAACATTGGAATTCCGAATAGCGAGAATGAAAGAGCTTGAGGGATCGAGAAGAACATGTAAGCCCAGAGTGAGGTGTTGTCTCCTCCCCAATGACCAGCCCATTTTCCCGATCCAGCGAAAGTAGATCGTGCGATGATGAATGGTCGCTTGGATGGGAAGACGTTGAGAAGAGCATGATACGTTGCGTTGATGATTTGATGCCCAAAAAGATTGTGGAAGTCATATTCTTGCGTTCCACCGTGATGGGTAGCGTTGGGGAGCACAGCATGGACACCCAGAGCTCCTTGGACGTTGTTGATGGCGTAGGGTGGATATTCGATGTCTCGAACACCTGGAGTCGGGGTTGTGTGCTCGTAGATCGTGGAAGTAGATGTTACGGGGGCTGCGGTAGCTGAAATTGCAGACGCCTGGCTTAAGGATGCAGATAATATAGACGACCATTCAGTGGCATTGGTGATGTTGAATCCTTCTGGATACCCATATTGGATGTTGCCAGGCTCCCCAGGCAGTTGGAATGGAGGATGAACAGGGTTCAATGTGATATTGTTACTGCCGCATGATCCATAGCAAAAAGACGAAACTTCACTCATATCAATCCAGATGCCGTCCCATGAGATGTTTGAGTGCCAAAGTGACATCTCGTTCGTCCACCAATCGAAAGCGCCAGTGCCGTTGAGGACAGCACCAATCCAGTCAGGAAAGACGGTGTAGCCGGGCCAAACGTCACCAATATAAAGACTACCGTCAGGGTTAAGCATGAATGCATTGCTTTCGTTCCCTCTGTTGAAAGGAGCATATGCATCGCTGGCATTATCGGGGTTTGGTACGTAAATTGCCGAATCCACAATCGGTATGTAGTGTTGGCCGTTAGCATGAAGCTGGGAGAGGAATTGTGCACCCTCGGCGTAGCCAAAACGCCCCTGATCGTTGTCAAAGTCGCGGTATTGGTTCATATAGTCTATATCAGTCCTAGATGTGGGTTAGAAAGGTCTTGGGTGGGGGGGGTTCACGTGACATACCAGATGTTCTCCAAAGGGATTCCGAATCTACTGAAGCTGTCCACCACGTCCTGGAGCTCAGACCAGTTCGTGTAGCCCCATCTGCATTGGTGATACCCGAAAGTGAAGTATTGTTGCATTGCCGGTAGACCAGTAGCGCTCATCTGGTATGACTTGGTAACCTTGTCTTGCGTTGGGCCGGCGTAGAAGTAGAGGTCAATGTTACCACCCAGAGTCCTCCAGGTGATGTTTGAAGGTCGCAGTAAGACTTCTTGGCCATGAGCGTTCCTCATGTATACACCATGAGAGTAGGAGATGTATTGAGCTGATGCGTTCGTCGCATTCGCGGCATATGTCAGATTTCCAGTCGTTTCATTGACCTCGTAGTATCGTGTGTCCAGGTAGAAAGAGTGGTCGCCATAAATGTTATAATCGATGGGGTCTCCTACATCTGCCGCGTAGAATGTCCGAGTAAGGTTGTTGCCCATACGAAGACCGTGGATGACTTCTCCCATTCCATATAAATTGTAATTCTCTGGAAGTGAGCTGCCGAACTCGATGAATTGGTTCTCGAACACCAATTTCGAGCCAACGCTAGAGAACAGCACATCCCCTGTCGATTGGCGGATGACTGTGAAAGAGAAGGTAGGGTCATTGCTCCAGATGAAACTGAGGTCGTTATCGAGGGTTGTCGAGTTTGCATCGGCATCAATGGCGGGCTTTGGGACGAGTGCCTCTGGCAGCACATACCAAGAGCTATTCGAAGAGCCGATATAGGCAGGAGTGATTTCGATGTGCAGGCGATCGGAAGATTGGTATTCGACTGTGAGGCTCAGCGCCTCAACATCGGTACCGTACACATTGCAAGCGCTTCCAGCCAGACTGAGATCCGCAGTCAAACCGTATGGCGTTCGAAAAACGTTCGAGGCAGTGTATCCTGGGCAAACATCTTGAGCACTGACAGCCTGAGGGTCATTGATATTCGGCAGCACGGGCAGGCCGTTTTGTGCTTCGGCAGGAACAGTGAAGATGGCACGGAAACTTGTCGTTGGATCTGCAGGAGCGCTCGTCGACGTCTGTGTAAGGGCTGAAGAGAATGAAGCACACAGTAGTGAGGCTACAGCTAAAGCTGCTCTGCCTGCCATGTTGGTGCGTGCTTGGAAGAATACTTGATACCAAGTATGACACAGGAAGAAAAGGGAGCTCCAAAACCAAAGAGCGAGAAATGATGGATAGGGAATTGACGCAGTCAACAACTCGACTGAGGCGTAGCGCGTCATCTTACAAGAAAATATACCCGGTCCTGGGGCTCAACAACCCGGCCGATCAATTCCTGGTTCCCAGGTGACACTGCATGGAGAAGGTCAACTAGAATCCCCACTGTCCCAGAGAACTGCTGTGGATCGTGATGGAGAGGATGAAAGAAGGCCCGACAGTTGCGAGTTGCGAGGAAAGGAAGAAAGGCTGGATGGATGGATGGAGGAGGCATGACTTTCGCGCAAGAAGGAACAGCAGATGCCTTCCTCGTGTTGTGGCTGTGGTGGGTGGGTGGGGGAGTGAGTCGAGTGAGTCGAGTGAGTCGAGTAGCTGCTCAGTGCTCTCTTTCCTTGCTGCAGTACGAAGTAGGTAGGGTACCTGTCCTGGCCATCATTGCCATTCGCAACCCCGCGTGCCCCGCACTCTGGAGCTACTGGTACTGGTACTGGTACTGGTACTGGTATCGGGGAGGCGGAGTCATGTAATGCAACGTTTTGGTAAGGGGTCGACTGTGTAAGCGTGGGTGCCTAAGGCAGCTGTAGGTGAAGATATCTTCCCGAGGCACACCTCACTAATTCTACATGTAGATTCTCCTTCCTCCTGACGTACCTATTGCTGACCGAGCCTGGGGGCAAGTATTTGGGGTAGGTGGTATGCAGACGCTACTTCTTGGTAGAGAAAACGGTCCGAGAAGGAAGGAAGGAGGAGGCGGCATCTGGTGCATGGGATGAGGGGTAAAAGGGCCGTTGATTCGGCGAGAATTTGGGCGGTGGAGCGGGGGAGGGGCAGGGGGAGGGGCAGGTGGAGGGGGGGGATGAGATGAGAGGGGGATGAGAGGGGTGAATGAGACAAGAAGGGGTGAATGAGACAAGAGGAGTGAATGAGACGAGAGGGGTGATTCTTAGCATGGCATAGATGCATGCTATTGCGTTTGTATGCTGTTGCGTTTGTGTGGATTAAACCAGCCAACCATTACCTTGCAGTACCAAGCACGTGGTAGTCTTTCCTCACCGCCCTCGTTCTGGGTTTTCTGCCAAACACTCCCCTTCAGGCACTGCTTCAACCTGGCTTCCGCTTTCTTTCTTGCAACAACAACTGATCCAACGATAGTGGGGATAAACCCACGGCTCCACAACCCGCCATACGAAGTTCGATATTCTGCCACTTGTTAAGGCTTCTGCCATCCAGCCCAATGCCTTGAAGACAGACTGTCCGCGCCAGGAGGAGATTGCAATGGCCACCTCTCCAGATAGACCGCGTCCGGCCATGTAGAGAGACATCGGTAATAGAAGAAGCTGAGCTTGCTTCCTTCCAGCCCAGCTCCTCTGGGGGTCGCGAGTAAGCTGATTGCGATGGGGTACAACGGCATGCACACATCTGTCGAATAATGGCACAAAGCTGACAAGATTAAGCAGTTATAACCTGTGATGGTCTTCTATAATCATGAACCCCGTCTCTCCATCCACCTTCCCCTGATGCTCTAAGCCCAGATTCGACAAGCGAAAGATCGATGCGATTTCTATCAAACCGAGGCTGTTCTTTGCGGCAGCCGCTCGGCCCAGAGAGACCATATTACTTCTAGGAAGGGAAGTGTCAACAGATATTCTGTGTTATACCTTCGACCTGACATTTGTCTCATCAGTTGCCCTCCCACGATGACGACTTCGAGCCCCGAGCCTTGGATAAGCTTACTTTCTGTTTTCGGTCAGGCCTGCCAATCACTTCTTTTCCAATAAGTCTTGGGGTAATATTACGACCACGAGGTTCTGTTTCCATTGTTTCGCTGATAAATTCATAAACATGCCAAGTTCTTCTGCTGCAGTATTATCGCATTTGGTGGAATCTTTCTTTCCATTTGGGGGATGTCTCCAGGACTACAACATAATCGATCTTCTGCCGGGGAAAGCTCCCGATCGTACAAGGACGTCAGCATTCTATGTCTTTAACAGAGGTGGCCTTCGAGGAAACAGAGCAGACTGAGCTATTTAGGAAGGCCAGTTCATGCTTACCAAGCCACCGGAACTTCTCCACAAAGTTGAGAAGCATGTTTCTCTTATGCAATGGAAGCTCGTGCATTGTCAACAACAACATGAATCGGCTGATTGGATGAAGGAACTGGTGCTCCAGAGAAAATCAATCGAGAAAGCACTAAAGCAGTTCCCGGCTATCCCGATATCACATGGCATACTTCATACGGGCGAGTCAAGCTTTGTTATTTTGGTTTCCTAGTGTGAAGGGGTTTACACTTGTTGTTCACCTCATCTATAAACACTACCGCATTACGACCCTCGAGAGCTGATGTCGATATGCCAGCGTCTTGCAGAGTCGCCTCAGCAAGCTCAACAATTGATCAGGGAACATCCCGCGAATGCTGCCTACTCTTTATTTTGAATATTTTCCAGGTTTTCCTAGCATCACTTTTTCCACAATGCCCTACAATACTCCCGGGATATACTGTTGATAGATGCCTTCTTGCCCCGCTGTCTGAGGATGAGGGTGAAACTGGAGAGACCACCTCGGAGAAGCGCCACTTGGTCATTCCATTCCAGAATGAGTTCCTGTATCCTGCATACAAACACGAAGCGGGGAAGAGTAAGACGGGGGTGATTTGCACCGTGCCAGATCTGATTTCAGTGCTGGGTGAGGATGGGGAAGCTATAGGGTCGCAAGAATTGAGGTATGGCCTGAAGGTTGTGGTGATTGGGATGCCAGCTCACCCGCTTTGGACCGGGGATGAGAGGGGTTCGAAGATGCAGACTTGGCCATGGGTATGGGTAACTCCATTGGGTACCATTTTTTATCGCCCTGGGTACCATCCAGGGCAACTTTTGCTGGGTATAGTACCCTCCATTAAAAATCGGGATGGAAAAGGAGGATAATAATGTCATTTTGCCTATTTTGGAGTGAGGTTTGGGGGTAAAGTGTCTGATTATTCTAGCAAAACCTGTACAATTTTACCATCTTCACTAATAATAATCTCATCCTTATTGTCGTTATCTTCTAATAGCCCCTAGCTTTGTAAACAAAGGACGTAGCGCACATTCTCACTTGATATTCGTATCCGCTTCTTTAATATCAAATTACCCGCTATACTAAATACTTGTTCGGAAGGAGCAAAGGTCGCAAGAATTGCATAGTAATTGCAAGCTATTTGGGTAATTATAAGGAAGTCGAATGCTTTTGATAGCATATATAATTGTTAAGCCTTTAGCGTTGCTTCCCGCGATATTACAAGCTCTTTTAACCACTTAGCTACTTTATCGTTTATAGTTATAAGTTATATAAGTAAAGTCGCAATATATTCGTCTTAGCTATATAAAGGATTAACCCGCTATAGCTCTTCTCCCTCGACTTTAAGAGTCAGCGATTAACTATTATAAGCATTAATTGCGTCATTTTCCAAGTGCTAGCGCTTAAGCTCTACTAGGCTTACTGCCCTCTTTTAGTACTACAAATATATATATTAAAAGTATATCTTCGCGCGCTTGTAACCCGTCGATTTAATGCCTTTAAACGCGTTAAAAAGGAACTCTAGTGCTTTTAGCTTATATTAAGGATCGCAAATAATTGCGACAAATAAATAGCGCAAGGAGATGGCTTCTTTATAATAGTCTTTTATAACTTTATAAGCCGCTTTCGCTATAAGCTTAAGGATAGGCTAATTGTCTTAAGCTTGCCACATATTTAATTGACAAAGGATATAAAAGTAATTTGGGATTATATTATAAAGCGTAAAGTATTCGTCTACTTAAAATTGTATTATAAGTTTCTTAAAGATATTAAAGAAGATGGCCATCTCTTTAAGGGAGTTTTAGTCCTCTTCTATTAAAGTCAAGTTCTCCTTTATTAACTTATCTTATGTTTAAGTAGTTAAGACTACCTTAATTGCCTTCTTTATATAAAGTCTTGCTATAAGCATCTTATCTGTCGAATTCCACTGTATTAGCATATTGCATATTAAGTCTTTATACTTGATACTTAGCATAGCGCATATGCTCTTAAGCTATGCGCGTAGCAGCTTTTATAGCTTAAAGATAATCGATAAATTACGCAATTTGTAAAAGGCGGAGCGCTTAATAGAAGGAGGAGGAGGTACTTAGTTGCTTGTGTGGTAGTAATTAAAGAAGTATTCTTTGGGTTTTGCTTTAATTGCTTTAAGAGCTAAAAAATTAACATATTAGTTTTAAGACTTAAGATGAATTAGTATAAAATTACCTCACGCTTCTTGCTAATTTTGTAAGAGGCGCGAGGAATTTAAATGCTAATTTGTTATCGCAAAAAAATAAGAATGCTTACTAGCTTATACTATAATATTATATATATGCGCGATACACTAAACATCGCTATCCTTCCGATTAAACTTGCAACAAAACCTAGCTTGCTCTAATTCGTTTATAGCTTCTTATTATATTACTATAATAGCTTTAAACTTATTTAGCATTATATTATTCGGTAAAGCATTATCTCGAGTAACTAATATAATAGCGCAAGTGATATGTAGTCGATTTGTCACCTTAAGGAGCTTTTAGGCTAAATATAAGCTATTATAAACGGGGTTCGTGAGTTCGATAATATCAAGAAGCAAGGACTTTATTTGGCCGGTCGACTTGTGTATAATATGCTTAATAATAGTAATATAATCGAGCTTGTTATTCCTTGCTTAGCTATCTATTATTAATGCGATTCGTCTACTAGTAGCAATATAGTCTTAAAGTTTAGTATAAATTGCATCTTTTGCGCCTTTATATTAAGCTTTTAAGTCTCTTGTTAAGGTTTATCGTGATATTTGCGTTATAGT
>Ga0302325_10013025_pt1 | contig 17785 bp, 16 predicted proteins | sample Palsa_T0_2_FD_201948 | JGI IMG/M metagenome (GOLD analysis project Ga0302325, IMG submission 201948) | Peat permafrost microbial communities from Stordalen Mire near Abisko, Sweden - Palsa_T0_2 | ecosystem: Environmental > Terrestrial > Soil > Palsa > Peat permafrost | place: Sweden: Abisko...
CCTTAAGGCCCATGGCGACGGCCTTGAATCCAGGGTGAGCCGCTGCCGTAGTCAGGGAGTCGAAATCCAGGCCGGCCTGCGCGAACAGCGCGCGCGATGCCGCGTTGCTCAGCCATCCTTGGATCGCCGGTTGGCTGGTATCGCCGTCCGCGGTCGCGCTCTGAAGCTGGGGTCCGCTCCAGCTATTGACCACCACATCCCAGGCGTACGCCGCCGCTGCCGCATCATGGATCAGCAGCACCCCACTGGCACCGCGCTTTGCGGCCTCCTCGATTTTGTAGCTCCAGCGGCCGTAGTAGGTCATGGCGGCGCCCCGGAACAGCTGCGGATCCTTGCTGGCATATCCAGGATCGTTGACCAGCACGACCACGGTCTTGCCGCTGACGTCCAGGCCCTGATAATCGTTCCAAGCGTATTCGGGAGCGACGATGCCATAGCCCACGAATGCCAGCTCGCTCTGCCGCAGCTCCGCGCTAGACGCCGTGCGCTTGCTCCAGATCACCATGTCCTTGGCGTAGGCCAGCGCGCGTGTGGCGCCGTGGCCGGCGATGCTCAAGGTAGCGTCCGAGCCGGCCTCAATCTCCACCAGCGGCACCTGCTGAAAATAGCTATCGCCGTTGCCGGGCTTCAACCCCAGCTTGCGGAATCGGTCCGCCAGGTAGGTAACGGTCTTCTCCTCCCCGTGCGTGCCCGGCCTGCGGCCCTCGAAGTCATCCGACGCCAGTATGCGCACGCCGTCACGGTAGCCGGTCTCATCGATCTCCGCGGACGGTGGCGGCGGCTTATGCCCGGCGCAGGCGCACAGGCAGGCGGCGCATATCGCGGCCATCGCTCGAAGCCAAAATCGCATGGTTTCACGCACTCCTTGAAGTCAGCGGCCCCGCCCCCAAACCATGAACGCGACGCCCGCAATGCATAGCAGCGTCGCCAGATGCGCCCAGCCGCGCCACGGACGGGTTTTCGCCTGCCCGAGGAAACTCCCGGCGCTGGCGGCGGTCAATATGGTGAATGCCGCGAGGCTGGCAAGCAGCTGCGGCAATTCGTGCACCAGGTCAGGGTGCTTCCCGGCCAGGATGCAGAAGACGATCAAGACCGTACTGAGCCCGAAAGTGATCGATGCGGCCGACCCCAGCAGGATTCCGATCAAAACAGTGAACGGACGCATATCCTCGGGCTCATATACACTTGGCTTGCGGCATCGGCTGCTCTAGCCTTGGCTGGTTGGTATTCAAAGTTTACAGGAGAACGGGTACGGTGATGACTTCTAGGCCTAGGGCCGATCGCTCGCGCTGGATAACCGTCCTTGCCGTGTGCGCCAGCGCGGTCGGACTTGCGGCATTGCTGGGAGCGGCAATGACTCCCCCTCCGGCCGCCCCGGCGGCGGCGGCGGCGCTGGAACCCACCGATCAAGAGAATTACGTGGCGCGGCGCATCGCCGACATCGTCGCGCGCGAGCATTACCGGCGCGCTCCCCTGGATGATCGTCTCTCCAGCCTGATACTCGACCGATACTTGGACACGATCGACGGCGCGCGCAGTTATTTCTACGCGAGCGACATCGCCGAATTCGAACGCTATCGCTACCAGCTCGACGATGCGATCAAGGCGGGCGATGTCGAGCCCGCGTTCGCGATCTTCCGCCGCTATCAGCAGCGCAGCCGCGAACGCATGAATTACGCGATCGAGTTGCTCGCCAAGAAGCCGGATTTCGACGTCGACGAGTCCTTCAATTTCGACCGCGAGAAAGAGCCCTGGCCGGCGAACGCCGCCGAGATGAACGAGCTGTGGCGCAAGCGCGTGAAGAACGACGCCCTGTCGCTGGTGATCACCGGCAAGCAGTGGCCGGAGGTGCAGGACATGCTGCGCAAGCGCTATGAGCACGTGGCCAAGCGCATGGACCAGAGCAAGCCGGACGATGTGTTCGAGGCCTTCATGAACGCCTTCGTGCTGTCCTTGGATCCGCATTCGAACTATTTCTCGGCGCGCAATTCCGAGGAATACAACATTCAGATGAGCTTGAGCTACGAGGGCATTGGCGCTTCGCTGGCATTGACCGACGACTACGTGACCGTTCTCGACGTCATCGCGGGCGGCCCGGCCGCCGCCAGCGGCAAGCTGACCGCGAACGATCGCATCACCGCGGTGGGCGAAGGCAAGAACGGCGAACTGGTCGACGTCATCGGCTGGCGCTTGGACGATGTGGTGCAGAAGATACGCGGGCCCGGCGGCACGGTGGTGAGGCTGCAGCTATTGCCGGCGGGCGCGGCCCCGGGGTCGGCGCAGAAAGTGGTGGAATTCACGCGTAATCGCGTGTCGCTCGACGCGCAGGCCGCTCACAAGACCATGCTCACGGTGCAACGCAACGGCCGCGACGTGAAGATCGGCGTCATCACGGTGCCGAGCTTCTATCAGGACTACGACGCAAGCCGTGCCGGCGAGAAGGATTTCCGCAGCACCACCCGCGATGTGCAGCGCCTGATCGGCGAGCTGCGCAAGGACGGAGCCGAGGCGCTGATCATGGACCTGCGCGCGAACGGCGGCGGCTATCTGCCCGAGGCGGAATCGCTGACCGGCTTGTTCACCGACCGCGGCGGCCCGGTGGTGCAGCTGCGTGACTACACCGGCCACATCGAGCAGGACGAGGATCCGGACCCGGCGATCTTCTACACCGGGCCTTTGGTGGTGCTGGTCGATCGATTCAGCGCCTCGGCGTCGGAGATCTTCGCCGCCGCGATCCAGGATTACGGGCGCGGCCTGATCGTCGGACAGCAGACCTACGGCAAGGGCACCGTGCAGAACGCGCACCCGCTCAACTACACCATCTTCGGGCGCAAACCCGAACTCGGCCAGCTCAACGTCACGATCGGCAAGTATTATCGGATCACCGGCGAAAGCACCCAGGACCGGGGCGTCACCCCGGACATCGCCCTGCCCTCGCTGATCGACGCCAACGATGTCGGCGAGAGCACTCGCGATCGCGCGCTGCCCTGGGATCACATCGAGCCCGCCGCTTTCAAGGTCGAGGGCGATCTGAAGCCCATCACCGCGACGCTGCAGAAGCTGCACGACGAGCGCACCGCGAACAGCGCGGATTTCCGTTACTTGCATGACGACATCGCGGCTTTGGAGGCGATGCGCAGCCAGAAGACCGTGTCGCTCAACATCAAGACCCGCGAAGCCGAGCGCAAGCACCAGGATGACGAACGCCTGGAACGCGAGAATGCGTGGCGCAGCGCGCGCGACGTTAAACCGGTGAAGGCCTTGGACGAAATCAAGGACGATGCCACCGCCAGCATCTTGCTCGACGAGGCCGCGCAAATCGCCGGCGATCTAGCGGTGGCGACCGCGCATCGGGCCGCCCCGACGCAAGCCCGGCGCACGGACGTGCATTAGCGCAGCAGCAGGGTGTACACGTCCCAATAGTCTTCGGCGAGCACGTTCCAGCGCGCCGCGCCGGCGGGTTTCGGCCTGCCGAGCTCGGCCTCCGTCGAGGCAGCGACCAGCGAATCCGCGGTCGGTACCGTATCGGCGGCATTGCGGTAGTCGCAGCTTGAGCGCAGCCGTTCCAGCTTGATCTTCAGCGTGGTGTTGACCTGCTTTTGATTCAAGACCGCGGCATGTGCCTTCTGCACGCGCTGCATGTAGCCCTCGCAGTCGGACCGGCTGCCGAAGCTCATTTCATTAACCCGGCGCGCCACCGCCTCCTTGGCGCGCGCCGCGAGTCCGAAGGCATCCACTTGATCGCACAGCAGCTCCGCGTAGCTGATGACCGCGAGATTGATGGTGCGCCGGGCTCCGAGAGATATGCCGGGAAACGCCGGTAGCGGCGCCCCGGCGGTCGCGCTGCGCTCCGCGTGCAGTTCGCCCACCGCCGCATCGGCGGCCTCGACCTGGTGTCGTAGCACTTCCAGCGATTTCTGGCGGCTGCGGCGCTTGAAGTAGTGCCAGAAGGCGGTCAGGCGTGAAAGCTCCGCCTGCGCGTTCGTCAGCTGCGCGCGCTGCTCATCGGCGTGGGCCGCGGCCGCTTGCAGGCGCGCATCCACGTCCGCGAGGCGCGAATTCTTGATGGCCTCGCACTCGGTCGCGTGCTTGGCGGTCTCGCGCGTCTCCTGCTGACGCGTAAGATCGATGGTGAAGCCCGACAGCTGCTGATGGCAGGCTTTCCACAGCGCGCGCAGCTGATAAAACACCATTGCGCTGAAGCCCGTGTTCGGGTCGCCGAGCAGATCGCCGAGCGCGTCCAATTGCTCCTGCACTCGGATGGTCGCGCCTTCCTGCTGCTTGAGCCGATCCCGCAGCAGGTGAAATTCGTCCTGCAAATCGGCGTAGGCCTTTTTCAGGCCGGCGCGATTCTGGAACAGCTGCATGAGCCGTTCTTCCTCGGCGCTCACACTGCCTGCGTCCGAACCTCCCTTGAGAAAACTCAGCTTATCGATCAAAGTCCCGCCTCGATGCGCCCGCTAGAAGTGATGCCCCCGCTCGGCACAGTATTCCAGCCATTTATTTAACATCATGTTGCGAGTCCAGCGCTGATCCAGTTCACGCTTGAGCCCGGCCTGCAGCCTGGCAAGCTGCGGATGGCGCTCGAATCCGCGGAAGCCGCGCACTTCAGCGAGGCGCGCATCGTGATACACGCACACCTCCAGGTCCGGATCGCGAATCGCCCGGCCCTCGAAAATGAATTCGTATGTGAGGCGGAACACACTCGTGTAGCGCGACAGATCCAGCGGCGTGAGATGCAGATCACAATCCGAGGCGACCCGCGACACCGCGGTAGAGGTGACGGCGCGAATATTGTGAATCAGCCAGCCGAGGCGCACGAAATTGCTTTCGTACAGCGTCATCAAGCTGACGAAGCTGCCGGGTTGGGCCCGCCACGAAGTTTTGCACCATTGGTCCGCGATCATGCAGCGACTATACCACGGCATTTTTTTTGGAATCAGGGACGCAACCGACGCTCTATGCCGGTACGATCGAGAATTCTGCTGGATATTTCTTCAATCGAACATTCGGTGGCATCGAGCGACGGAATGCCGTGCCGCTCGAACAGCGATTCGGCCGCCCGCACTTCGAACGCGACTTGCCCGGGGGACGAATAACGGCTGTCGGGACGGCGCTCGTTGCGAATTTGTTGCAACCGGTCCGGGCGGATGGTCAGGCCGAACAGCTTCGCGGAATACGCTTCGAGCGCGCGCGGCAACTTGCGCGACTCCAAATCATCTTCCGTAAGGGGATAATTGGCTGCAAATACCCCGTACTGCATCGCCAGATAAAGGCAGGTGGGGGTTTTTCCGGAGCGCGATACGCCTATCAAAATGACGTCGGCGCGCTCGTAATCGCGCACCACCGATCCATCGTCATTAGCCAGCGCAAAATTGGTGGCGTCGATGCGCATGGCGTAGGCGTGCGTATCCGCCATGCGATGTGTCCTACTCGCGATATGGGTGGATTGCGTCTTGAGTTCGTGCTCGAGTGGTGTTAGGAATGGGTCGAAGAAATCCAAGAAGAACGCCCCGCTGGCGCGCACCACGTCGCGCACATCCTCCTGGACCAGCGTGCTGAATATGATCGGGCGCATGCCCTCCTGCGAGCCGACCAATTCGATCTTTCGCACCGCCTCTTTCGCCTTGTCAACGGTGGAGATAAATGGCACAGTCACTTGACGAAACTCTATACCGTCGAACTGAGTCATGAGACTGTGACCCAACGTTTCCGCAGTGATGCCTGTCTGGTCGGAAACGAAGAAAACGGTTCGTTTAATCACGATGGCCTCGCATCGCGGCAGTTGGCCGCCATCAGAGTGTTTCATCTAAACAAGCATCGGACAAGCATCGACTCATGAAGCCCTACATCATTGCCCTCGACAAGCTCAAGAACACGGACGTTGCATTGGTCGGGGGCAAGAACGCGTCGATCGGCGAGATGATCTCGAATCTCGCGAGTCTCGGCGTGTCGGTTCCCGGTGGATTCGCAACCACCGCGCACGCCTACCGGGACTTCCTCGCGCAGCGCGGACTCGATGTGCGCATTCGCGATGTGCTCGCCACTCTGGACGTCGACGACGTCGAGAAGCTCGCGTCGGTGGGGGCGCAGATTCGCGGCTGGATGCTCGAGACGCCGTTTCCCGACCGGTTGCAGCAGGAGGTTATCGCGTCCTGGCGCAAGATGGGCCAGGGCGCGGAGTTCGCGGTGGCGGTGCGCTCCTCCGCGACTGCCGAGGATCTGCCCGAGGCGTCGTTCGCAGGCCAGCAGGAGACATTCCTGAACGTGCGCGGCGAGCAGCACCTGCTGTCGTGCATGCAGGAGGTGTACGCCTCGCTGTTCAACGACCGCGCGATCGCCTATCGCGTCCATCAGAATTTCGATCATGCCGCGGTGGCGTTGTCGGTCGGCGTGCAGCACATGGTGCGCAGCGATCTCGGCAGTGCCGGCGTGATGTTCACCTTGGACACCGATTCCGGCTTTCGCGACGTGGTGTTCATCACCGCGGCGTACGGGCTCGGCGAAACCGTGGTGCAGGGCTCGGTCAATCCCGATGAATACTACGTCTACAAGCCGGCGTTGCGCGCCGGGCGGCGGGCCATCTTGCGCAAAAATCTTGGCGCCAAGGCGATCAAGATGATTTACGGCGAGCCGGGCTCCCAGGAGCGGGTTCGCACCGTCGAAGTGCCCGTCAAGGAACGGCAGCGATTTTCGCTCGATGAGGCGGATATCCTCGCCCTGGCGAAGCAGGCGCTGATCATCGAGGAGCATTACGGCGCACCGATGGACATCGAATGGGGCAAGGACGGGGACAGCGGCAAGATCTACATCCTGCAGGCCCGGCCGGAAACCGTGCAGAGCCGCGCCGGACGATCGTTCCAGCGCTTTACGCTGAAATCCCGCTCCACCCAGCTGGTCAGCGGGCGCAGCATCGGCCAGCGAATCGGCGTCGGCCATGCGCGCATCATCAAGGACGCGAAGGAAATGTCGCGTGTGCGCGCCGGCGACGTGCTGGTGGCCGACATGACCGACCCGGACTGGGAACCGGTGATGAAGCGCGCCGCCGCCATCGTCACCAATCGCGGCGGTCGCACCTGTCACGCTGCAATCATCGCGCGCGAGCTGGGAATCCCGGCGGTGGTCGGCTGCGGTACCGCAACCACCGCGATTCGAGAGGACCAGCCGGTGACGGTGTCGTGTGCCGAGGGCGATACCGGATTCGTTTACGACGGCATGCTGGAGTTCGACGAGCGCACCATCGAGATGGGTGCCATGCCCGCGATCCCGGTCAGCATCATGATGAACGTCGGCAATCCGGACCGCGCCTTCGCCTTTGCCGGCATACCGCACAAGGGCGTGGGGCTCGCGCGCCTGGAGTTCATCATCAACCGCATGATCGGCGTGCACCCGCGAGCGCTGCTGGAGTTCGAGCGCCAGAGCCCGGAGATCAAGGACGCCATCGACAAGCAGATCGCCGGCTACGACAGTCCGGTCGGCTTCTACGTCGACAAGCTGGCGGAAGGCATTGCGCAAATCGCCGCGGCGTTCGCTCCCCAGCCGGTCATCGTGCGCCTGTCGGATTTCAAATCGAACGAATACGCGAACCTGATCGGCGGCAAGGCCTACGAACCGCACGAAGAGAATCCGATGCTGGGTTTTCGCGGCGCCGCGCGCTACATCGACAAGGCCTTCAGGCCCTGCTTCGAGCTCGAGTGCCGCGCCATCAAGCGAGTTCGCGACGAGATGGGGTTGGTCAACGTGCAGGTGATGGTGCCGTTCGTGCGCTCCTTGAAGGAGGCAAAGGCGGTCACCGATCTGCTCACGGAAAACGGCCTGAAACGCGGCACTGCCGGACTCAAGGTCATCATGATGTGCGAGTTGCCGACCAACGCCGTGCTCGCGGAGCGCTATCTGGAGTATTTCGACGGCATGTCGATCGGATCGAACGACATGACGCAGCTCGCGCTCGGCTTGGACCGCGACTCAGGGATCGTCGCGAAGCTGTTCGACGAGCGCGACGATGCCGTCAAGGCGCTCATGTCGATGGCAATCAAGGCCTGCAAGAAGCACGGAAAGTACGTCGGTATCTGCGGCCAGGGCCCCTCCGATCATCCGGAACTGGCGCGCTGGCTGGTCGAGCAGGGAATCGACAGCCTGTCCCTGAATCCGGACACCGTGGTTGAGACCTGGACCTTCCTCGCCACCGGCGCCGAGCCCGGCGCAACCGGCTAGAGCGGGCGCAATAATTTCTCGCGGTAGTACTGCAGCTCGCGGATCGATTCCCGCACATCGTCCATCGCCAGATGCGTCGAGGCCTTGTGGAACGCTTGCGCGATCTCGGGAGCCCAGCGCTGTGCCAGCTCCTTGAGCGTGCTCACATCGAGATTGCGATAGTGAAAGAAACGCTCCAATGCCGGCATATGCCGCGCCAGGAAGCGCCGATCCTGGCAAATGCTATTCCCGCACATCGGCGAGCGGCCCGCTTCCGCCCAAGCGGCGAGGAATTCCAGCGTCTGCCGCTCCGCGGAGGCCGCATCGATCGTGCTTTGCTGGACGCGCGCGACCAGGCCCGAACGGCCATGCTGATTGCGGTTCCAATCGTCCATGCCGGAGAGCACCGCGTCGCTCTGATGCACGGCGATTACCGGGCCTTCGGCCAGCACTTCCAGGTGTTTGTCGGTTACGATCGTGGCGATTTCGATGATGAGATCGGAATCCGGCTTCAGGCCGGTCATCTCAAGGTCGATCCAAATGAGATTATCGGGAGATTTCACTAAGTGTCTTCAGTCAACGGTTGCGCCATGGTAACAGAGCACGCACGATGACGGACATCGGCGGCAGCGGCATCGTGCTCGCAAGCTACGGCCGGGGCGTGCTGGTGCAGACGGACGGCGGGCCATTGCGCTGTACCTTGAAGGGCCGCGGTCAGCGCATCGTGTGCGGGGATCAGGTCGTATGGGCCACACCGCCCGGGGGCGACCCGTCAATCCAGTCGATTGCGCCGCGGCGCAATCTCATCGAACGCATCGATGCCCGGGGCCGCGCGGAACCTGTCGCCGCCAACATCGACCGGCTTGCCATCGTGGTGGCGGCCGAGCCCGCACCGGACTGGTTCCTGGTGGATCGATACTGGGCGGCGGCGCAGCTCAAAGACATCGCGACCATGCTGATCGTCAACAAGCAAGATCTGGGAACCGCGGGCCTCGCCTCGGAGCTTGCCGTCTATCGAGAGCTGCAATTGGCCTGCTGGGAAGTCGCGTGCCGGTCGGGGGCGGGCATCGAGGAGTTGCGCGCTGCATTCACCGGCGGCGCCAACCTGCTGGTCGGACAGTCGGGAGTGGGAAAATCCTCGATCGTGAATGCGCTCGCCCCGCAGGCCGAAGCTCAAACCGCGGAGCTCACCCGGGATGAGGAGGGCCGCCACACCACCACCACCGCTCGCTGGTACCGCTTGGATAAGTCATCGGCCATCATCGATGCGCCGGGAGTGCGGGATTTCGCTCCGCCCGCCTCCCTGGTGCGCGCGGCGGAGCGTGGCTTTGTTGAGATCCACGCGCAAAGCGTCAACTGCCGCTTCAAGGATTGCCGCCATCTGGAGGAGCCAGGCTGCGCGGTGCGCACCGCGGTCATCAACCAGCGCATCTCCGCACGCCGCTACGAGAGTTATCGGCGGCTGCATCGCCTATACGAGAAGTTGGCGCCGCCCTAGGAACTCGAGACCGCCGTGCGTCCCGCCAGGGCGTGCGCGAGGGTGCCGCCGTCGACATATTCCAATTCGCCGCCCACCGGAACGCCGTGCGCGATGCGCGAGGCCTTCACGCCCGCGCGCAATGCGAGTTCGCCCAGATAGTGCGCCGTGGCTTCGCCTTCGACCGTCGGGTTGGTCGCAAGAATGACCTCGCGAATCTCCCCGCCGCCCAGCAGCCGCTCGAACAGCTCCATGCCCAAGTCCGCAGGCCCCACCCCATCGAGCGGCGAGAGATGGCCCATGAGCACGAAGTAGCGCCCGCGAAATCCGCCGGACTGCTCGATGGCCACCACGTCCGCCGGCGATTCCACCACGCACAGCTGCGCGGTATCGCGCTGAGTCGAGGCACAGATGGCACAGAGCTCGCTTTCAGTCAGCATGCGGCAGCGCTTGCAGTGGCCGACATTGCTGAGCGCCTCCGCCAGAGCCTGGCTCAATGCCCGTCCGCCGTCCCGATCGCGCTCCAACAGGTGAAACGCCATGCGCTGTGCGGATTTCGGTCCCACGCCCGGCAGGCAGCGCAGGGAATCGATGAGCCGGGCAAGAGTCGGGGTGTACTTCATCGAACGCCGGGGCGACTTAGAACGGCAGCTTCATGCCGGGGGGCAAGTTCAGGCCCGACATCAGCCCGGCATACTTTTCCTGGCTGCGTGCGGCAATCTTTCTCACCGCATCGTTGATGGCGGCGGCCACCAGATCCTCGAGCATGTCCTTATCCTCGCTGAGGAGTTTCGGCTCGATGATCACGCGTTTCGATTCATGACGCCCATTGAGCACCACCTTGACCATGCCGCCGCCCGCCTCGCCCGTGACTTCCAAGTCGGCAAGCTCGGCCTGCGCCTTCTGCATGGTTTCCTGCATCTGCTGCGCCTGGCGCATCAGATTTCCAATTCCACCCTTCATCATTCGCGTCCCCTCACGATTGCTTGCTAATTCGCCGGCTTCACTGACGCCAAGTCCACCTCGGCGCCGAAACGCTCGCGCAGGCCCTTGACCGCCGGATCCTCCTCGAAGGCCCGCGCCGCCCGCGCGATCCTGTCTTGGTCCGCCAGCGCGCGCTGCCGCGCGGGCGTATCCAGCGAGGACTTCGACGTGTCGAACAACACGCGAATGTCGCGCGCAAAATACTTCGACAAGGATTGAACCAACCGGTCCTCGATTTGGCGCGTGCGCAGGCCCGTTGCGTCCTGATCCAGTTTCAGGCTGAGCACATCGCGCTCAAAAGAGGCCGGCACGCAATTCAAAGCGAACTGGCGCGCCATACCGGTCAGGCCCGCCGCCTCGACCACCGCGGGCCAAGAGCCGGCGTCGACGCGGGTCGCCTGGGATACTGCAGTCGCCGTTGCATTGGGTGCCGTTGCGGCCGGCGCTGCCGCCGAAGTCGCAGCAACCGCAAGGGCAGCGCCGGCCGCCCGTGCGGGCGCGGATTCGGGCCGAAAGGCCAGCATTCGCAGCAAGCTCATTTCGAATCCGGAACGCGGCTCCGGCGCCATGGCCAGATCGCGCCGCCCCCCCAGGGCAATTTGGTAGTAGAGCTGCACATCCTCGGGCGAAAGCGCCTTCGCCAAGCGCGAAAGCGTGGCGGAGTCGAATTCCTCGTCTTCGTCAGCGGCTTGCGGCACCACCTGCACGATCGCAATCCGCTGCAGGAACGCGGCCACCTCGGCCAGCGCCCGGTCGTAGTCCGGCGCGTCGCGATCGAATTCCGCGACTTCCTTCATCAGAGCCGCGCCGTCCTGGCGCGCGAGTGCGTCGATCAGCCGGGCCACGTGTCCGCGATCGATGGTGCCGAGCATCGAGCGTGCGTTTTCCTCATTCAATGCCCCGCCGCCGAAGGCGATCAGCTGATCCAGCAGGCTCAAGGCGTCGCGCATGCTGCCCTCGGCGGCGCGCGCCAGAAGCGCAAGCGCAGCCGGCTCGAATTCGAGCTTCTCCGCGGTCGCGATGAATTTCAGGCGCTCTGCGATCATATTCGCCGACAGTCGCTTCAAGCTGAACTGCAGGCAGCGCGACAGCACCGTCGCCGGCAGGTTCTGCGGATCGGTCGTCGCCAGCAGGAACTTGACGTGCGGCGGCGGCTCCTCCAGCGTCTTGAGCAGCGCGTTGAAGGAGCTGGTGCTGAGCATGTGCACCTCGTCGATGAGGTACACCTTGTAGCGGCCGCGGCTGGGCGCGTACTGCACGTTGTCGAGCAGTTCGCGGGTGTCGTCGACCTTGGTGCGCGAGGCGGCGTCGACCTCGATGAGATCGATGAACCGGCCCTCGTCGATCTCCCGGCACGCGGCGCACACCCCGCAGGGATTGGAGCTGACACCGGTCTCGCAGTTCAGCGATTTGGCCAGAATTCGCGCCACCGTGGTCTTGCCCACGCCGCGAGTTCCGGTGAATAGAAAGGCGTGATGCACCTTGCCGGTATCGAGCGCATTCGTCAGGGCGCGCAGCACGTGCTCCTGCCCGACCATCTCGGTGAAGCGCTTTGGGCGCCACTTGCGCGCTAGAACGACGTAGCTCATGGCGCCCAGTTTACAGGAGGCGACCCGCGCCAGCAGGACTTCGGCGCCCGACTGTATGCCTCTACCGCTGCTCCCTTCCGGGCCTGACGGGGTTCGTGGCAAGTCGTCGCGAAGATGCAAACGCGAGCCGCCATAACTTAAGCGGTTGTTGGCGGAGAGTCCAAATATGGCGGAAAGGGAGGGATTGTTCGCGGCTACGCCGCTCATCCCTCGCTCAACGCTCGGGACCGCCGTCGCTTCGCTCCGGCGTCCCGCGCCGCCGCTGCGCGGCGGCTGGTCGAACCCCAGGGTTCGAACCCCTCCTAAACTCGTTGACAACCTCTTTCACTAAATCGATCGCAGCTCTTCCGAGCCCATTTATGGCGGAGAGGGAGGGATTGTTCGCGGCTACGCCGCTCATCCCTCGCTCAACGCTCGGGACCGCCGTCGCTTCGCTCCGGCGTCCCGCGCCGCCGCTGCGCGGCGGCTGGTCGAACCCCAGGGTTCGAACCCCTCCTAAGCTCGTTGACAACCTCTTTCACTAAATCGATCGCAGCTCTTCCGAGCCCATTTATGGCGGAGAGGGAGGGATTCGAACCCTCGAACACCTTTTGGGATGTTACTCACTTTCCAGGCGAGCGCCTTCGACCACTCGGCCACCTCTCCACCGCGGCTCGCAAGGGTACCGGAGGCGGCGCAATCGATCAAATCGGTCAACCTGCCGCGCAGTGGTCGAATTCCAGCTTGTAAGCCACCAATCCCCGTGAGCCCCATCCTTTACGGCAATTCCTCTTCGAATGTAAGCTTTTCGCATGCGCCGAAACATATTGCTGATTGTGCTGTTGGCCGGTTGCGCCACCCTGGTCTTGGGGCAGGAGTTTCCCTGGTGGGAACGGCTGCTGAGCCACTACAGCGGCAAGACGGATGAGACCCCGGTGCCGTCGATGAAGATGGGCCATATGCAGATGTCGCTGAAGGGCGATGCGGCGCCCGCTGATGCGGCACGCGCCACGGAAATTCTTGCCGCCGCGGATGCGGTGCTGTCCCATTACCGCGACGTCACGACGGCGCTGCGCGACGGCTACAGGCCTTTTTTCCCCACCGGCCGGATAGGCGAGGAGATCCATTACACCAACTCCCGCTATCGGCGTAAGGAGCAGCAGCACGTCGACTACACCCAACCGGGATCGATCCTTTACAAGCGCACTGAGCAGGGCTTGCAGGCGGTCGGTGTAATGTACACCGCCCCTGTAGATGCGTCGCCGCAGCAACTGAATGCGATTGCTCCCTTGAGTGTCGCAACCTGGCATCGGCATGTGGACTTCTGCGGCGGCCCCAAGACTTTGCCGAAGAGCGAACAGTTCGGACCGAATGCGCGCTTCGGGCCGCAAGGCAGTATCCACACTGAAGAGGCGTGCCGTGCGGCGCAGGGATTGTGGATCCCGGTGGTCTTGGGTTGGATGACTCATGTCTATCCAGATGAACAGGTAAAATGGGGCGGGATGGACATGGCCATGGAGGCAGGCGCCCCCGACGCTGGCACGGGCCATTAACGGGGCGGCGGCCGCCCTTTACGATGTCCACGGGGCAGTGCAAGGAAATGGCATGCCAGAGGGAGAAGACACGAAAAATCGGGGAAATCAGACGGACCTGGCACCAAGTGCCGACCCGCCCGGCCTACCCGAGCACACAGTCTTTATCAGCTACGCCACCGCGGACAAAGCTGCTGCCGAATTCATGGTTGCTGCGCTCGAACGCGAAGGCATCATTTGTTGGATTGCGCCACGCGATGTGACGCCCGGTCTTTTCTACGCTGACGCTATCGTCCAGGCGCTCAATGCGGCCAAATTACTCATCGTCGTCTTGTCCGTCCATTCGGTGGGTTCACAGCATGTCCTGCGCGAGATCGAGCGAGCCAGTTCAAAGAAGCGCCCGGTGGTTGCGTTTCGCCTGGATCCCACGCCGTTGCCGCCGGGACTGGAATACTTTCTCAGCGCCTCGCAATGGCTGGATGCCTCCGGTGGCGCGATGGCGGTTGCACTGCCTCAATTGGTATATGCCGCACGCAAGATGCTTGCACTACCGGAATTGAGCGCCGCACGGGTTGCGCCGCGCGAGGCGCCCCCTTCACCGAACTTCTGGCAACGCGTCGAGAACAACAAGGCGGCGCAATGGACACTCATCATTGCGCTGTTGCTTTCGGCGGGGGGAAGCGCCTTGTGGCTGGTGCAGCGCCCGGCGTCGCAGCATGCGAGGACCGTGGCTGCCATGACTGAACCGGTATTCGCCCCGCCCCCGCACTCCATCGCTGTACTGCCCTTCGTCAACATGAGCGGGGATCCAAATCAAGAGTACTTCTCCGACGGTGTCACCGAAGAACTGCTCAACTCGCTCTCGCGGCTGAACCAGCTGCAGATCGTGGCACGGACGTCATCGTTCTCGTTTAAAGGGCAAAACGTAGACGTTTCTACGATTGCGCGTAAGCTGAATGTCGGGACGATTTTAGAGGGCAGTGTCCGGCGTGCGGGCAACACGGTGCGTATCACTGTGCAATTGATCAACGCAGTGACCGGGTTTCACATCTGGTCGCAGACCTACGACAGAAATCTCACCGACATACTTATAGTGCAGACCGACGTGGCCACCGAGATCGCGGCGCAACTTAAAGTCAGGCTCGGGACCGATGATGCAGCTGCACTTGAAATTGGTGGGACCCAGAACGCGGAAGCCTACGACGCCTACCTTCGAGGAATGCAGCTTTATTATCAGTCCTCTGCGCGCGGCCCGGACTACAACGGAGCGCTCGCCGAGTTCAATAAGGCTATTGCCCTGGATCCAAGCTACGCTGCCGCCTACACGAGAAAATCCGGCGCCCTCGGAAGAATCTACATTACCAGTACTGACACGGACGCGCGTTCCACACTGCATGCGCAAGCGCGCGCGGCCGCCGAGCGCGCTGTGGCGATTGCACCCCAATTTGGGGAGGCCCACTTGGCTCTTGCGTTCACGCATAACATAGGCGCCTTTGAGTATGTGGATGCCGAACGCGAATATACGGCGGCTATGACCCTGTCCCCGGGTAGCGCTTGGGTGCAAGGCAACTTTGGCTTATGGGAGTCAAAGGTAGGGCATTTCGCAGCAGCAGTGGCCGCCGCGCGCCGCGCGGTCAGTTTAGATCCGCAGAGTGCATGGACACATCTGCGTCTAAGCTGGGTTCTGCTCAACAGCCGCCGATATGAGGAGGCGCTTGCCGCGACCAACGAGGCCAGGGCTCTCGATCCGCATCAGAGTGCAATTTGGGCGGCACAGATCCAATTCGTGTTGGGGAATATCGCAGACGCGCGGCAGTTGTGTGAATCGACGGCGACTGTGTTGGATGATGACGACCGCCACTACTGCCTGGCGCTGGTGTACAACCGCCTAGGACGTCAACGAGAAGCTCAGCAGGAATTTGAAAGAGTCATGGCTCTGGATAAAGACGCGGGGGCATATAACTACGCGCAAATATTTGCGCAATGGGGCGACAAGGTTGCCGCATTGAAGTGGCTCAGTATGGCGGAGCGACTGCGCGACCCGAATTTAGACAATGTCAAAGTCGATTCGTCGTTCGATCCTATCCGCAACGAACCGGAATTCCAGGCTCTCCTAGCCCGACTGAATTTCCCGTCGTGAGCTCCAGCATTCAGTGTCTCGCGTCACTTGGGCCCGCCGATACGGCTGGGATTTAACATAAGTTAGCACTTATTGCCAGCCGGGATGTTACGCGCTCGATGTTCTTCGAGCTTGCGGCGCATACGCGCTAGTTCACTGCACCTTCACTCGCCGCTTGGCCGCTAAGAACGTGACATTCATTTGCTTGCGATCATCTTCGGAGAAGTGCTCCTGCACATCCGCCCAAACATTGCGCTCTTCTTCCTGGATGTGATGTTCCACGAGTTCCTTCAACACTTTGGCGGCGGCTTTGTGCTCTGGCGAGGCCGCATTGGTGATGGATTCCAAACGCTGCAGAGTCTTCGCGGCCAATTCGTGCTCCAGATAGCCTTCGTGGCCATCCGTTTGCGCATCTTTATCGCGTAGCGCGATGACGGCATCGTATACGACCTTCTGCTCAGCTTTGGTGTGCGGCACCAAGGCCGCCTTGATCTTCTTCACCAGGCTGCGGCGCTGCGCGGAGGCTTCGGCATCGCTCAAGTTCTCGAGCAGTTCTTTCACCTCATCGTGTTCCTTCTTCAACGTGTCGAGAACATCCGTAGACTCTGCCTCCGTATCGCCGGAGAACGCGTTACCGATGGCACGTGCCGCGTGTTTCACAACCGTCTTGACTCTCATAAAGCCCCCTTGAATTGATATCGCAATTAGCGTGATTGCATGGATTTGGCGGCACTGACCAGCAGCGCACCTGCGGCCACTGCCAGAAGCAAGGCAGCGAACGGATTCTTCTTGGTGTAAGCAATTAGGCGCTCCCCCAGCTCGCCGGCCATCTCGCCGGCACGGGTGGCGACCGTGTCGATCAGCTCACCGCTTTCATCGAGCAGAACTGCTGCCTGGCGCTTACCCTCTTGAATTGCTACATCGGCATTGGCGGAAGTCATATACATCTCCAGTTATCGGCCCTAGGGGTTGCCCGGCGGCAGTCGGAATTATGCGGGCCCGTGCAGGGTTATGAACCGGACGGGCTCTTATGCGGGTGTCAGACAAGGCCTATAGGTCTCGAATACAAAAAAATTCGATCCCCAGGGTCTTGAAAAATAAATGGCCGGCCCTAGTTTTCGCGGCAATCGCCGGCCTACGGCCTCAGGCGGGATCGTTAAGCCATTAATCTTCCATCCATAAAGGAGTGGTGCCATGAGTGCTGTAATGCGACAAGATCCGTGGGGCGTGATGCCGCGCCTGCAGGAAGAGATCAACCGCCTATTTGGGAATGCCCGCGAAAATGACAGCAGTTCGGCAACGGCCATGTGGATTCCCTTGGTGGATATCCACGAATATGCGGATCGGTTCGAACTGAATGTGGATCTCCCCGGCGTGGATCCTTCAACGGTTGACTTGACCCTCGATGGGGGAATTCTGACGTTGTCGGGCGAGCGCCCTCATCCGGCCCGCAAGGGTCACGAGGAAGCCCAAGGACACCGATTGGAGCGAGGTCACGGCCAATTTCACCGTCGTTTTGTCCTGCCAGACACGGTGGATGGTGAAAGGGTGAATGCAAGCGGCAGCAACGGCGTGTTGACGGTAACAATTCCGAAACAGGCCAAGGCGAAGCCGCGCCGAATTCAGATCGGGAGCTGAATTAGTCATAGGCACCGGCCCACGGTGTTGAGCCGTGGGTCGGTGCCTACGCTAACTTGCCCCGCTCAGCGACTTATTCGCAGGCGCGGGCACGTAGCGCGGCGGCACATCAAGGCAGCTGTCATGCGCTCCCGGCGGCGGAGGTGCGACTTCAATGGTGGGTATCAGCAGCGCGCTCTGGGTGTTCGGCGTATCCATGCCCTCGGGGACCTTCAGGGGCGGCATCTGCACGGCCCGCTGATACTCCTGAGGGACATGACAGTCCGGCGTCAAT
>Ga0302325_10013030_pt1 | contig 17781 bp, 20 predicted proteins | sample Palsa_T0_2_FD_201948 | JGI IMG/M metagenome (GOLD analysis project Ga0302325, IMG submission 201948) | Peat permafrost microbial communities from Stordalen Mire near Abisko, Sweden - Palsa_T0_2 | ecosystem: Environmental > Terrestrial > Soil > Palsa > Peat permafrost | place: Sweden: Abisko...
ACCACATCGCCGGCGGCCAGGGCGGCTTCTGGGAGGACCAGGGGTATGACCGGTATGGAGGGATCTGACACCCGCCAGGGTGTCATCCCGGCCGCAGCGCAGCGGAGAGCCGGGATCTCCCGCCGCAAGATCCCGGATAAGCCGCTTCGCGTCTTTCCGGGATGACACCTAAGAGGCGAACAGCTTCGCCCAGCGGCGCTTTTCGCGGGTCTTCCAGGCGCCGCGGTGGTAGGCGTCGGAGCCGATCAGCGGGACGACGGTCGTCGCCTCGGCGAACACCATCTGCTCGTGCGTGGTCTGCACCTTACCCCACGAAGCCGCCTCCTGCAGCGTCGACGACGAACAGGCGCCGTCGCGCACGTCGGCGACGGTGATCTGCACGGCGTAGCGGTGCATCTCCGCCTCGACGCCGAGGATTTCGGCGCAGACCACCGTGTCCTGGGCGAAGTTCTTCGGCACGCCGCCGCCGACCATGAACAGGCCGGTCACGCCCGCGGCGATCTTGATGTCGGTCAGCTCGCGAAAGTCGGCGACCGCGTCGATGGTCAGGTAGGGCTGCTTGGCCCCGATGCGCTCCTTCTGGTGCTTCACCAGCCCGAACCCGGCGGACGAGTCCACGAACGCGGGACAGAAGATCGGCGCGCCTTCCTCGTAGGCGGTCTGGATCAGGCTGCCGGGCTTCTTGGCGTTGCCCGCCGCCAGCCACTTGCCGATTTCGTGGATGAACTCGCGGCTGGAATAGGGCCGCGGCTCGAGCGAATTGGCGATCTCCAGGATGGTGTGATCGCAGTTCTGGAGTTCTTCCTCGTCGATGTAGGTGTCGTAGATGCGGTCGACGTAGTTGGCCCGCAGCACATTGTCGTCCACCGGCCCGGCGGCCTGATAATGCTTGAACCCTAGCGCCTCGAAGAAATCCATGTCGATGATCGAGGCGCCGGTGGCCACCACCGCGTCGATCATGCCGAACTTCACCATGTCGCGGTAGACGTGCATGCAGCCGCCGGCCGAGGTCGAACCGGCCAGGATCAGCCAGGGCGAGCAGGCCGGATCCTCGATCGCCATGCTCAGGATGTCGGCCGCCCGCGCGGTGTCGCGGCTGGAGAAACTCATCTTGCGCATGGCGTCGATCACCGGCCGCGCGTCGAAGGCGGTGATGTCGACATGCTCGACGGTCTTGGCCAGCAACTCGGCCTTGGTGTTAGGGGTGGGCGCGTTCATTCGGTCATCCAAAAACTAATCCCGCTCATCCCGGCGAAAGCCGGGACCCAGGCAGGAGCAGGCTCAAGGGCCGCGGTTCCGGCAGGATTAGCTCACGCAGCGGCGCTCATTTCGTAGCGCCCCTTCACGAACCTCCTGTCTGGGTCCCGGCTCTCGCCGGGATGAGCGGTGGGTGGGGGTAGATTAGCGCTTGCGCCGCTTCCTGCCACGGGCCCGCGACAGCTTGACGACGTCCGCGGTCTCGGTGCGGGGCGTCGCCAGGGTGCGTGGGGCCAGGCCGAACATCGACAGCATCGGCGCGTCGTCCACCTTGACGGTCTCGACGTCGCCGAAACCGTTGAAGCGGGTCGACATGGCGACGCCATAGGCGCCCAGCATGCCGATCTCGATGAAGTCGCCCTCGCGCACGTCTTCCGGCAGCCAGAACGGCCCCGGCATGGCGTCGAGCGAGTCGCAGGTCGGCCCGAAGAATCGGAACGGCTTCAGCGGCCCTTCGGTGTCGCTGCCCGACTCTGGATTTGGCCGGTGCAGCTTCACGGGGAACGGCCACTTGGCGTGGGTGGCGTCGAACAGCGAACCGTAGGAGCCGTCGTTGAGGTAGAGCGCGTCGCCCTTGCGCAGATCGACGCGGGTGAGCAGCGACGAGCCCTCGGCCACCAGTGCGCGGCCCGGTTCGCACCACAGCTCGGTGGTCTCGTGCACCATCATCTCGGCGAAACCGCGGTCGATGGCGGCGACGTACTCGGTCAGGTCCGGCGGGATCATGCCCGGATAGACCGAGGGGAAGCCGCCGCCGACGTCGACCACATCGGAGAACACGCCGGCGCGCACCAGGGCGCGGGAGGCCTGCGACATCGCCGCCTGGTAGGCGGAGGGCCGCATGCACTGGCTGCCGACATGGAACGAGACGCCCATCAGCTCGTCGGTGGCGCGGCGGGCGGCTAGCAGCAGCGGCGGCGCCTCGCGGGCGTCGACGCCGAACTTGCCGGCCAGCGAGTAGGCCGCGCCCATCGTCTCGACGCCGAGGCGCACGATCAGATTGAGGTCCTTGGCTTGGCCGGTGACCTCGAGGATCTTGTCCAGCTCCCCCAGCGCGTCGAACGCGAAGGTGCGGACGCCGAAGTCGAAATAGGCCTGGCCGATCGCCGCGCGGCTCTTCACCGGATGCATGAACGCCATCCGCGCGTTCGGCGCGTGCGTCGCCACCAGCTCGATCTCGGGGATCGAGGCGACGTCGAACGCCGCAACGCCGTTGCTGGCGAGCGTTTCGATTACCCATGGCGACGGGTTCGCCTTAACTGCGTAGAGAACGTCGCCTTTGAAGTTGTCCTGGAACCAGTGCGCCGCTAGGGCCACGGCGTCATGTCGCACGAGGGCGACAGGACGTTCCGGGGACCGCTCACGGACCAGGTCCAGGGGCGTATGGTACGTGTGCAATTCACGTAGACCCCTGCAGATTGTTGAACCCAGACCGGCGTTAGCAGCGCTTAGAAGGACTTCGGGTCCGCCGGAGCCGTGCGACATAGGGAACACGACATGGGATGTAAAGCACCATCTGATGCTTAAGGTTTCGCGTACGGCCGCCGGAGCCGTCATGAAACCTTCGCGCGCCGCCGCGAAGACGGCTAAGCCAGCGCCGCCAGCAACCTTTCGGAGCCGCCATGCCGTCCGACGCCGCCGTTCTTCGCGTGCGGGGCATCTCCAAGACCTTCGGCGCGCGGCGCGCCCTGGCGGACGTGTCGCTCAGCGTCCGCCGCGGCGAGATGGTCGCCCTGATCGGCCCCTCCGGCTCCGGCAAGTCGACCCTGCTGCGGGCCATCAGCGGCCTCGTCCCGATCGACGCCGACGAGGGTGCGGTTGAGGCGTTCGACGTCCAGGTCCAGGCGCGCGGCCGAGTGTCGGACAAGGTGCGAGAGGCGCGCATCCGCATCGGCTTCATCTTCCAGCAGTTCAACCTGGTCGCCCGGCTCTCCTTGTTCACCAACGCCGCGCTGGGCTCGCTGGGGCGGATCGGCTTCTGGCGCGGCCTCGTCGGGCTGTGGCCGGCGGAGACCAAGGCCGCGACCATGGCGGCGCTGGCGCGGGTCGGCGTCGCCGACTACGCCGGCCAGCGCGCCGGCACGCTCTCAGGCGGCCAGCAGCAGCGCGGCGCGATTGCCCGGGCGCTGGTGCAGCAGGCCAAGGTGATCCTCGCCGACGAGCCGGTCGCTTCGCTCGACCCGGTGGCGGCGCGCAAGGTGATGGAGATCCTGAAGGCGCTGAACGTCGACGATGGCCTGACCGTGCTGGTCACCCTGCATCAGGTCGACTACGCCCTGCGCTACTGTCGGCGGACAGTGGCGCTGAAGGCCGGCAAGGTGGTCTACGACGGCCCGACCGAGGGTCTGGACCGCGCGACCCTGATCGATATCTACGGACCAGAGTTCGAAGACGCCTTCTGGGAAGGAGCTGCGGCATGATCACGCGCCGCCATCTGGGCCTCACCGGAACGGCTGCCTTCGGGCTCGCCGCCTGCGGCAAGACGCCGTCGTCCGAAGCGCCGGGCGAGCTGACCTTCTCGATCCTGCCCACTGCGCCGGCCGCCTCGCTGCTGAAGAACTGGCAGCCGGTGCTGGACGACATGGCCAAGGCCACCGGCCTGAAGATCAAGCCTTTCATCCCCTCGAACTACACGGTGCTGATCGAGGCGATGAAGTTCAAGCAGACCGATGCCGGCTGGTTCTCCAACGAGTCGGGCCTGGAGGCGGTGCGGCGGGCGAACGGCGAGGTGTTCGCCCGCACGCTCGGGCCCGGCGGCGTCAACGGCTACCAGTCGCTGCTGATCGTCAACGCCAAGAGCGACATCACCCTCGACCGCATCAAGAAGTGCGACAAGACCCTGAGCTTCGGCCAGGCCGACGTGATCTCGACCTCCGGCTATGTCGCCCCGCTCGCCTTCTATTTCGGCCCTAACGACATCCAGCCGGAGAAATGCTTCGCCACCGTCCGCACCAGCAACCACAACACCAACCTGCTGGCCGTCGCCAGCGGCACGCTCGATGTCGCCACCAACAACTCCGCCTCGCTGATGCTGAACCGCCAGTCAGGGCGAACCGAGGCAGACAGGGTGAAGGTGATTTGGACCTCGCCCACCCTGCCGGAGGACCCGATCATCTGGCGCAAGGACCTCGATCCGGCGGTGAAGGAGAAGCTGCGCCAGTTTTTCATCACCTACGCCAGGGGCGATACGCCGGACGCGGTGCGCCAGCGCGCCAACCTCAAGCCGCTGGCGATCGGCGGCTTCGAAGCGGCCGACAACAACCACTTGCTGATCGTGCGCGACGTCGAGGCGCGGAAGAACTGGGCGCTGGCGCGCTGGAGCGGCGACAAGGCCAAGGCCGATGCGGCCAAGAAGGCCGTGGACGACCTCGACGCCCAGGTGCAGGCCTTCGAAGGCCGCATGGGCGCCGCCGCCGGAACCCAATGACGCTGGCCGTCCAGGGCGACGCGGCCCTGAAGCCCCCGGTCCGGCCGCTCGGCGCCCGGCTGTTCGACCTGGCCGTCTGGGGCGGCGTGATCACCCTGCTGCTGATCAGCTTCAAACCGGCGCACCTGGAACGCGCCGGCCTGCTGTTCACTAACAGCCAGAACATGCGCGAGTTCGGGCAGGATTTCCTGCGGCCGGACTTCAGCCTCTGGCAGACCTACGTCGAGCAGATGTGGCTGACGATCGAGATGGCGCTGTGGGGCACCGCCCTGGCGATGATCGTGGCCATCCCGCTCGGCTTCCTGGCCGCCCGCAACGTCACGCCACCGTGGATCTGGTTTCCGGTTCGCCGGCTGCTCGACCTGCTGCGCGCCGTGCCGGACCTCGTGGTTGGCACGGTGTTCATTGTCGCCGTCGGGCCGGGGCCTTTCACCGGCGTCCTCGCCATCGCCGTCAACACCGGCGGCGTGCTGGGCAAGCTGTTCTCCGAAGCGATCGAACAGATCGAGCGCGGGCCGGTCGAAGGCGTTCGCGCCACCGGGGCGGCGCCCGCCCACGAGCTCGCCTGGGCCGTCCTGCCACAGGTCGCGCCGCTCTGGACATCGTTTGGGCTCTATCGCTTCGAGGCGGCGGCGCGCTCGGCGACCGTCCTTGGGCTGATCGGCGCTGGCGGCATCGGCCAGGCTCTGCTCGATTCTATCAACGGCTTCAACTACAGCGAAACCGGTGCGATCGTGGTCGTAGTGGTGATCGCCGTGAGCTTGATCGACGTGCTCTCGCAGATCATCCGCTCACGGCTGACGTAGGGCTGGCGAAGGCCGAAAACTGGAGGGACGGGCGATGGGCGAGATGGTGCTGCGGCGCGACGACGATGGTCTCTGCGTGCTGACGCTGAACCGGCCAGACAAGCTCAACAGCCTGAACGTCGAGGTGTTCACCGACCTGCTCGCCCATGTCGAGGCGCTGGAACGCCAGACCGAGACAGTCGGCTGCATCATCCTGCGCGGGGCTGGCCGCTGCTTCTCCGCCGGACACGACCTCGGCGACATCGCCGCCGGCGAGCGCCTGCCGCGGCCGAACTTCCAGTCGCACGTCATCGAGCGGCTGGCCAATCTGCCGCAGCCGGTGATCACGGCGGTGCACAGCCACTGCTACACCGGCGCGCTGGAGCTGGCGCTGGCGGGCGACCTGATCCTGGCCTCAGCTAACGCCAAGATCGGCGACACCCACGCCAAATGGGCGCTGACGCCGGTCTGGGGCCTCAGCCAGCGGCTGCCGCGCCGGGTCGGGCGGGCGAGGGCGCAGGAGATGATGCTGACCTGCCGCACCTATTCCGGCGCCGAGTGCGAGGCGATCGGCCTGGCCAGTCAGTGCTTCCCGGACGAGGGTTTCCACGAGGCGGTGGAAGCGTTCGCCCGCACCATCCTGGCCAACTCATGGTTCAGCCACCGGGCCAGCAAGCGGCTGCTGATGCATACCGACGGTCTGCCGCTGGGCGCGGGTCTGGCGCACGAGATCTACAACGGCGAAGGCCGCGGCCCGGACATGGAAACGCGCATCGCCGCCTTCAGCCAGAAGCGCGCGACGTAGAACGGTCATCGACTGTAGCTGCTAGACCGGCGGCGCAGTCGCCGGAGGCTGGACCTCGGTCCTTCGCGGACCCCGGCGCAGCCGCGCCAGCCTACGCAGCCGGCGCCAGAAGCGGCTCTTTTCCGGTTCGGGGTAGGGCTGCAGGTTGCGGCGGAACTCCTCGGCGCAGGCGGGCCAGGAGAACTGTTCGGCGAAGGCGCGCACAGCCTGGCGGTCGAGCCTCAGACAGTCGAGGCAGGCCTCGCGCAGGCCGTCGGTGTGCCCCAGGGCCAGGACGCCGGCGCCCGAGCCGGGGATCAGGTCGATCGGTCCCGGCGCCGAGAACGCCGCCACCGGCGTCCCGGACGCCATCGCCTCCAACAGCACCAGGCCGAAGGTGTCGGTCAGCGAGGGAAACACGAAGGCGTCCGCGCCGGCGAAATAGGCCGACAGCTCGGCGCCGAACCGGGCGCCGGCGAAGACCACCTCGGGATAGCGCTGGGACAGCTCCTCGCGCTGCGGCCCGTCGCCGACCACCACCTTGGTCCCCGGTAGACCCAACTTGACGAAGGCCTCGATGTTCTTTTCCACCGCCACGCGGCCGACGTTGAGGAAAATCGGGCGTTTCAGCCCCTCGTAAGGGTTCGTCTCGCCCGGCCGCAGCGGCCGGAAGATCTCGGTGTCGACGCCTCTGGACCACTGCGAGAGGTTGCGAAAGCCGTGCTTGGCCAGCTCGTCGCGCAGGGTGGGCGTGGCGACCATCAGCCGGCCGGACGGCTTGTGGAACCACTTCATGTAGGCGTAGCCGGCCGCCAGCGGCACCGGCAGGCGCGCCGAGACGTATTCCGGGAAGCGGGTGTGATAGCTGGTGGTGAAGGGCAGCTTCCACTCCAGGCAGATGCGCCGCGCGGCCAGGCCGATCGGGCCCTCGGTGGCGATGTGGATCGCCTCCGGCTCGAACGACTTGAACTTCTCCTGCACCTTCTCGTAGGCCCCGACGGCGAGCTTGATCTCGGGATAGGTCGGCAGCGGAAAGCTGGGAAACTGGTCGGGGCTGATCACCTCCACCTCGTCGCCCAGGTCGCGCAATTCGGCGACAATACGGGTCAAGGTGCGCACGACGCCGTTCACCTGAGGCTCCCAGGCGTCGGTAGCCAGAAGGATGCGCATCAGGCGATCAGGGGCTCCGTCAGCTCGCCCTCGGTGACGTGGCGGGCGCGAGCGATCATGGACCAGGATCGCAGCTTCGCCCACTCCAGAATCTCGAGCCGCCCGTCGAAGTGTTCGACCAGGGCGGTGCAGCTTTCCACCCAGTCGCCGTCGTTGACATAGAGGATGTCGCCGATCTGGCGCATCTCGGCCTTGTGGATGTGGCCGCAAATCACGCCGTCGACCCCGCGCCGGCGCGCCTCGTCGGCGACCGCGAGCTCGTAGTTCTCGATGAACTGCAGGGCGTTCTTCACCTTCACCTTCAGGAAGGCCGAGAAGCTCCAGTAACCGAAGCCGAGGCGGCGGCGAACGCCATTGAGCACGGTGTTGAGCATCAGCACGGTGCGATAGGCCCAGTCGCCCAACACCGCCAGCCAGCGGGCGTACCGCACCACGCCGTCGAACTCGTCGCCGTGCGTGACCAGGAAGCGCCGGCCGTCGGCGGTGATGTGGATCGCATCCCTGGCGACTACCACGCCGCCGAAATGCACCCCGAAGAAGCCCCGCACCACCTCGTCGTGGTTGCCCGGGATGTAGGTCACCGCGACGCCCTTGCGGGCCAGCCGCAGGATCTTCTGCACCACGTCGTTGTGCGCCTGCGGCCACCACCAGACGCCCTTCAGCTTCCAGCCGTCGAGGATGTCGCCGACCAGGTAGAGCCGTTCACAGGAGAAGCAGCGGATGAAGTCGAGCAGCAGCTCGGCCTGGCAGCCGCGCGTGCCGAGATGGACGTCGGAGATGAAGACGCTGCGGTATCGCAGCTGGGGCTCTTCCTCGTCCATTGCGCTGATCCCAGGCCGCAACGCCACATCAGATGATCGGCCGTTAAGCTGATTGCTTGTAGGTTTTGTGACTCCCGCGCCTTGGCGGCGCGTTCTGCTTGGCGCGGTGGCGATTCGCGCTCTATGAGCCAAGCTGTAAACGGCCTCCCCGCCGTCCTCTCGCTCGATCGGTCGCCTTCGTTGAGTAAGGACACGCCCAAGTCACGCCGCACGCGCGTCCGTATTCTGGATGCGGCGATGCGGCTGTTCGCCGAGGTGGGCTACCACGCGGCGACCAATGCGATGATCGCCGACGGCGCCGGGATGACCCGCGGGGCGATGCTCTATCACTTCCCCAGCCGCGAAGACCTGGTCGGGGCCGCGATCGAGCACATCCACGCTGAGCGGCTGGCCCTGTTCGATGCGGCCGCAGCCAACCCGCCGCCCGGCGTCGACGCCACCGCTCACGCCATCGCCGCCTACTGGGACCTGCTGGCGCGGCCGCCGTTCGTGGCCTTCGGCGAGCTGGAGGCGGTGGCGCGCACCGACGTGATGGTGCGCGAACGGCTGGCGCCGGCTCAGGCGGCGTTCGACCAGGCGCAGGTGGCGACCTTCTCGGCGCTGGCCCAAGCCGGGCAGGGTCCGAGGTTCCAGGCCAGCCGCGACATCGCCCGCTTCCTCTTGGAAGGCCTGGCGCGTGGCAACCTCGCCTACGACCGCGAGCTGCGGGTGAAGAACCTGATGGCGGTGGTCGATCGCGCCGTGCGGATGCTCAACCGCAAGGGCGACGTGCAGGAGCTGTGGCCCGAGTAGCCGGCTACAGCCGCAGCTCCATCATCACGTCGGCCCGAGCGTAAGGCGACGGTTCGGTGGGCTCGACCTGCTGGAAGCCGAAGCGGCGATAAAGCCCCAGCGCGGGGGCGAGGCCGCTGTTGGTTTCCAGGTAGAGCCGCCTGGCCCCGACCTGGCGGGCGCGCTCGATGCAGGCCGCCATCAGCTCGCGGCCGACGCCGCGGCCCTTGTGCGCTTCGATGACCGCCATCTTGGCGACCTCGAAGCCGCCGTCCTGCATCACCATCAGCGCGACGCAGCCGATCGCCTCCGCATCCTCGACCGCCATCAGGATATGACCGCCAGGCCCGGTGACCTTGCCCACCGGGTCGTCCAGCACCTCCAGGTCCTTCGGCTCGAGCGCGAAGTAGTGGCTGATCCAGGCCACGTTCAGCGCCTTGAAGGCGGGTGCGAAGCCCTCATGGAAGTCGACGATCTCCACAATCCCAATGTAGAGCTTCCAGCGTCATGGCCAACCCCATCTATGAAGCTCTGCCGACCACCATCTTCACGGTGATGTCGACCCTTGCCCAGGACCTGGGCGCGATCAATCTCGGTCAGGGCTTCCCGGACGAGCCGGGGCCGGAGGCGATCCGCCGCCACGCCGCCGAGGAGTCGCTGACCGGCTACAACCAGTATCCGCCGATGCCGGGCCTGCCAGGGTTGCGGCAGGCGGTGGCCGAGCACTATCGCCGCCGCCAGGGGGTGGAGTTCGACTGGCAGCGCGAGGTCACCGTCACCTCAGGCGCGACCGAAGCGCTGGCCGCCTGCTTCCTGTCGCTGATCTCGCCCGGCGACGAGGTGGTGCTGTTCCAGCCGCTTTACGACAGCTATCTGCCGATGGTGCGCCGCGCCGGCGGCGTGGCGAAACTGGTGCGCCTGGCGCCGCCGGACTTCCGGCTGACCCGCGCCGCGCTGGAGGCGGCGTTCGGCGAGCGCACTCGTCTCGTGGTGCTCAACAACCCGCTGAACCCGTCGGCCACCGTCGCGCCGGCGGAGGACCTCGCCCTGCTGGCCGAGTTCTGCGTCCGCCACGACGCGGTCGCCGTCTGCGACGAGGTGTGGGAGCACGTGGTCTTCGACGGCCGCGTGCATCGCCCGCTGATCGCCCAGCCTGGGATGCGCGAGCGCTGCGTGAAGATCGGCTCGGCCGGCAAGATGTTCGCCCTGACCGGCTGGAAGGTCGGCTTCATCTGCGCCGCGCCGCCGCTGACGGCCGTGATCGCCAAGGCGCACCAGTTCCTCACCTTCACCACCCCGCCCAACCTGCAGGCCGCGGTCGCCTGGGGACTGGCCAACAGCGACGAATGGTTCGCGGCGATGCCGGGCGAGCTGCAGGCCTCGCGTGACCGGCTGACCGAGGCGCTGCGCCGCGAAGGCTTCGCCGTGCTGCCGAGCCAGGGCACCTACTTCCTCAACGTCGACCTTGCCGCATCGGGGATCGCCGAGGACGATAGGGCCTTCTGCATACGGGCGGTGAAGGACGCCGGCGTCGCGGCGATCCCGATCTCGGCCTTCTACGAGGAGGCGCCGGTGACCCACCTGATCCGCCTCTGCTTCCCCAAGCGCGACGCGACTTTGGACGAGGGGGCCAACCGGCTGGCCAAGGCGCGCGAGCTGTCGATCAGGTCCGGAAGCGCCCCGGCGTGACGCCGAACTGGCGCTTAAAGGCGGTGATGAAGGCGCTAGGGCTCTCGTATCCGCAGTCGGCCGCCGTCACGGCGACCGGCGCGCCGGCGCTCAGGGCCGAGACGGCGGCGATCAGGCGGGCCTTCTGCCGCCAGGCCTCGAGGGTCAGGCCGGTTTCGGCCGGAAACAGCCGCTGCAAGGTGCGCAGGCTGGCGCCGGCGTGACGGGCGGCTTGCGCCAGCGGCGCGGGATCGGCCGGCGCGCTCTGCAGGCGCTCGGCCAGCGCGAGGGCGCGGCGGTCGCGCGGCAACGGCAGGGCGAGATCCTGCGGCCGCGCCTCGACCAACAGATCGATCAGCAGGCCGCCGAGGCGGTCATGATCGGGCCGCGTCGGATCGAGCATGCGGATCCTGAGGATGTGCAGGATCAGCTCCCGCAGCAGTGGGACCACTTCCAGCACCCGCGGCTCACACGGCAGCGGCGCGGCCAGCTCCGGCGCGATGTAGAGGAACCGCGAGGCGACTTCGCCCTTCATGACGATCGCGTGCGCCACGCCGGCCGGCAGCCAGATCGCGCGTGTCGGGGGGGCAAGCCAGGCGGCTGCGTCGCTGACCACCCGCATCACCCCGCTGTTGCAGAACGCCAGCTGGCCCCAGGGATGGTCGTGGCGATCCAAGCGCCAGCCGTCCGGATAGGTCGTGGCCGCCGAGCGGACCGAGAAGCCGTCGCCAAGGCTCACGCGACGGCGCCCGTCAATCGAACACGCCGGGATCGTACTGCATGGCGCCTACGAGGTTGCCTTCGGTGTCCTCGAAGTAGATCAGCCGGCCGACGCCCTCGATGTAGATCGGGGGCGTAACGACCTTGCCGCCGGCGGCCTCGACCGCGGCGATGGTGGCGGCGATGTCCTCGACCGCCATCGTCGCTTCGAACCCCAGCATCCTGTGGCCGGGTTTCAGCTCGCGCCGCCCCTGCAATGCGCCCAGGAAGCCATCGCCGACGTTCTTGACCTGGTAATAGTCGAGCGGGCCCCAGGGCTCGAAGCGCCAGCCGAACACCGCCTCGTAGAAGCCTTTCGCGCGCTGGACGTCGTCTGCGTTGATGGCCAGGTGACGTAGCCTCGCAGCCATGGCGGCCCTCCCTCTCGTTGCGGTCGGCAGCCTGGGGCGCCGGCCCGGCGGCGCCAGCACGATATCGCGCCAACTTCTGTCGCGCACGCGCCAAGCGCCGCGGGGCGACATCCGAGGCACTTGCGATGGACGCGGGCTCGATCAACCGTGCCGTGGCGCTATCGGAGGTGTTGAATGTCGAGCGTGCTGGGCGACGAGCGGCTGGAGGCCCTGCTGGACGAGTTGCACGCAAGGAGCAAGGTCCAGGAGGCCCAGACCGACGAGTATTGGCGCACCCGGACCGGGCCGTGGAATGGCATGGAGGCCCGCGACCATGCGTTCCTCGCCGACAAGCTGGTGGCCCTCGACCGCGACAAGGCGGAGTTCTGCTACCTCGTCTGCCGGGCGCTCCGCGCGCGGCGGATCGTGGAAGTCGGCACCTCATTCGGCGTTTCGACGCTCTATCTGGCCGCCGCGGTGCGCGACAACGGCGGCGGGACGGTGATCGGCGCGGAATATGAGCCAGCCAAGGTCAAGGGCGCGCGGGCCAACTTCGAGGCCGCGGGCCTTTCGGCCTTCATCGAGCTGCATGAAGGCGATCTGATCGAGGTCCTCAAGCGCGTCGAGGGACCGATCGACTTCGTCCTCTTCGACGTCTGGGGGCATGTGGTGCGCCCGGTGCTCGATTTGCTGTCGCCGCATCTTCGGCCGGGCGCGGTCATCTGCGCGGACAACACCGCCGGCGCCCGCGGCCGTGAGGGCTACGCCCCCTTCTTCGAGGCCATCGACGATCCCGCGAACGGGCTTCGCACCATGACGCTGCCCTTCGAGGGCGGCTTCGAGATGACCGTGAAAGTCAGCTGAGGAGGACGACAATGCTGGCGCAGGAGAAACTGGCCGCGTTCCTGGGAACCGCGGACCCGCAGGCGGCGCGGGCGTTCTACGAGGGCGTGCTGGGCCTGACCTTCGTCGGCGAGCACGAGCATCTGGTCATCTTCGACTCGGGCGCCGCGCGGCTCATGCTGCAAAAGCTCGACGCGGTGACGCCGCCGAAAGGCACGGCGCTCGGCTGGAACGTCACCGACCTGCCTGGCGTGATGAAGGGGCTGATCGCCCCCGGCGTCGCGTTCGAGCGCTTCGAGGGCATGGATCAGGACGAACTCGGCATCTGGCGGCCCGCAGGGCCGACCAGCGGTGTCGCCTGGTTCAAGGACCCGGACGGCAACCTGCTGTCGCTCAGCCTCGCCGACTGACCCTAGCTGGTCGCGCCGCCGTCGACGACGATGGTCTGGCCGGTGGTCCAGGCGCCGGCCCGACCTGCCAGGTAGATCACCGCCCCGGCGATGTCGTCGGGCTCGCCCAGCCGGCGCAGGGGGGTGCCGATGCTGGAGCGGCGCTCGGCTTCGGGCGTGTCCCACAGCGCGCGGGCGAAGTCGGTCTTCACCAGGCCCGGCGCGACGCAGTTGACCCGGATGTTCGACGGCGACAGCTCCTGCGCCAGGTTGCGCGCCATCTGCATGTCGGCCGCCTTGGAGATCGCGTAGGCGCCGATGACGCTGGTGCCGCGCAACCCGCCGACCGACGAAATGATCACGATCGAGCCGTCCTTCCGCGCCGTCATCTCCGGGGCGACCATGTTGATCAGCCAGTTGTTAGAGACGATGTTGTTGTCGAGCACCTTGCGGAACGCCTCGTCGGAGATGCCGCTCATCGGGCCATAGTAGGGGTTGGACGCGGCGTTGCAGACCAGGATGTCGACCTGGCCGAACGCCTTGCGGGTTTCGTCGACCAGGCGCTGCAGGTCGTCCTTGGACGAGATGTTGGCCGGCACGGCGATGGCCGAGCCCGGATGGGTCGCGTTGATCGCGCCCGCCACTTCCTCGCAGGCGTTGGCCTTGCGCGACGAGATCGTCACCTTGGCGCCGTGCTCCACCATCCGCTGGGCGATGGCCTTGCCGATGCCCTTGGTCGAGCCGGTGATGATCGCGACCTTGCCGGTAAGGTCGAACAGTTCGGGGATGCCGGTTTTCGGCCGGTCTTCAGCGGCGACGGACATCGTAAGGCGCTCCCTTAAACGCTCGTTTGAGTTGGTCGATGCTTGTAGACGGGCAAGCCCCAAGGTCAAGCGCGCGCCCTGGGTTGAGCTATGCCATTGGAGGGCCGCCGCTGGCGCGCTATAAGTCGCGGTTCAATTAGGGAGACTGCACGTGAAAAGACTGCTGATCGCCGCGGCGTTCGCACTTGCGCCGGCCACCGTATTCGCGGCCGACTTTTCCGGACCGTGGACGATCCACGGCGACATCGGCGGCTCGATCCAGTGGACCAGCGCCTGCACCCTGACGCAGGGCTCGGACGGCAAGCTCAGCGGGACCTGCAAGGGCACCCAGAACGAGGACGCCGCCGCGACCGGCTCGGTGACCGGAACCGCGATCGAGATCGCCTACGACACCACCTACCAAGACAGCCCGGTGCACCTGGATTACAAGGGCGACGTCCAGGCCGACGGCACGGCCAAGGGCACGGTTGACACCGGCGGCCCGGCCGGCACCTTCACGCTGACCAAGTAATCTTCCAGACGCAGTCTCTCGGCCCGGCAACAAGCCGGACCGAATTTCGCCTCAGCGGCCGGGAACCTTCGCCGGCGCCCGGCCAGTGAGGGGAATTTCGATTTTCCAACCCAGACGCCTCTCAGCCCTCGCCCTGACGCTCGCGATGCTTACCGGCTCGGCGCTGGCGCAACCGGCGGCCGCGCCGACCGCGGCAAAGCCGGCGCCGCCGCCGCGCATCTTCCTCAGTCCCTCGGGCGAGCCGTTCCGCCTGAGCCCGACGATGCCCGACCCGTTAAAGGCCTGGTTCGACCGCGTCGACGCCAACCAGGACGGTGTCATCGATCGCTTCGAGTTCCGCGCCGACGCCGCGCGGTTCTTCAAGGTGGTTGACGAGAACGGCGACGGCGTGATCGACGGCTTCGAGGCTTCGGACTACGAGCACAAGATCGTACCGGAGCTCGCCGAGCAGGCCGAAGGTCGCCTTACGGGGCAGTTCGGCCCGCGCGACCGCGGCGCCCAGACCGAGGAGCGGCCGCCAAAGGCGGGCCAGCGCGCGACCGAGCCGCATCGCGAATCGCATGGCGCCGGCCCTGGCGGCGGGCCCGGCCGCGGCGGGCGGGGCATCGCCCAGCTGATCGACGAACCGGAGCCGGTCACCGGCGCCGACTTCGACCTCGACAGCCACATCACCATGGCAGAGTGGCTGCGGGCGACCGACCAGCGCTTCGACCTGCTCGACACCGCCAAGACCGGCCGCCTGACGCTGGAGGCCCTGCGCGTGAAGATGGGCGAATTGCAGAAGGGCCAGCAGCAACGCCAGCAGCAGCAACTCCGCCGCTCGTCGTCGCAATAGGCTCCGTTTGCTTGTGAAAGCCGGCGCCGCGTGATTGTTTCGGCGCGCCGTCAAGCGGGGCGCTTTTCATGCTGAACGTGGTCGTCGTGGCCGGGGTGTTCATCACGGTCCTGACCGGGATTCCCGTCTTACTGCAGCTGAGACGGCATCCGCGCGGCCTGGCCGTGCTGTTCTTCGCCGAGATGTGGGAGCGCTTCTCCTACTACGGCATGCGCGGCCTGCTGATCTTCTACCTGACCGAACACTTCCTGTTCGACGACACCTTCGCCAACGGCCAGTACGCCTCCTACACCACCCTGGTTTACCTGCTGCCGCTGGTCGGCGGCTACGTAGCCGACCGCTGGCTCGGCAGCCGCAAGGCGATCGCCTTTGGCGCCCTGCTACTGGTCGCCGGCCACTTCACCATGGCGATCGAAGGCCCGGCGGCGAAGGAGACGCTGACCTACCAGGGTCACGCCTACAGCTACCGACTGGAAGGCCGCATGGAGAACCGCACGGTCTGCCTCCAGGTCGAGACCGGCTGCTACCAAGTGGGCGCCGCGCCGGCCGGCGGCCTGGCGATCAAGGGCCTGCCCGCCGCCGCGCCGCTGCCGCCGGTGCTGGCCAAGGGCAGCTACCTCGAGAGTCAGAGCCGCTCGCAGCCGTTCGTCGACGTGCTCTACCTGGCGCTGGCGCTGATCATCATGGGCGTCGGCTTCCTGAAGGCGAACATCTCGTCGATCGTCGGCCAGCTCTACCCGCAGGGCGACCCGCGCCGCGATCCCGGCTTCACCCTGTACTACTACGGCATCAACCTGGGGGCCTTCTGGGCCTCTGTGGTCTGCGGCCTGCTGGGTCAGACCGTCGGCTGGTCGGCGGGCTTCGGGCTCGCCGGCATCGGCATGCTGGCCGGCTTCCTGGTGTTCGTGATCAACAAGCCCAAGCTGGAGGGCCGCGGCGAGCCGCCCGAACCGGCGGCGCTGGTGAGACCGGTGCTGGGGCCAATCCGGCTGGAGTGGGCGATCTACTTGGCGGCCCTCGTCGGCGTCGCCGTGGTCTGGGTGATTGTGCGCCAATTCGCCCTGATGGGCTGGCTGCTGCTGGTCGGCTGGGTGGCGGCGCTCGGCTATCTGGGCTGGGAAATGGCCCGGGTCGGCAAGGTGGCGCGCGAGCGGTTGATGCTGGCCCTGGTGCTGATCGTGGCTTCCATCGTCTTTTTCACCCTGTTCGAGCAGGCCGGCTCGTCGCTGAACCAGTTCTCCGAACGCAACACAGCTCTGCCCAACAACGGCTTCTGGACCATCACCCCGGCCCAGACCCAGGCGTTCAACGCCGGCTTCATCCTGATCTTCGCGCCGGCGTTCGCGTGGCTTTGGGCAAAACTGGGCAGCGTCAGGCGTGACCCCAATCCGCTGATCAAGTTCGGGCTCGGTCTCCTGCAGGTCGGCGCCGGCTTCCTGCTGCTGGTCTGGGGCGCAACTTATGCCGACGCCGTTTTCAGGACCCCGGTGATCTTCTTGGCGCTGGCTTATCTGCTGCACACCACCGGCGAACTCTGCCTCAGCCCCGTCGGCCTCTCCGAGATGACCAAGCTGGCCCCGGCGCGGATGATCTCGACGCTGATGGCAGTCTGGTTCCTGGCCTCGTCCGCCGCACAATTCCTGGCCGGACTGGTCGCCCAGACCACCGCGGCCGACACGGTCGGCGGCCAGGTGCTGGACCCGGGTAAGGCGCTGGCCACCTACACCCACACCTTCCTGCAGATCGGCCTGGTGGGCGCGGTCGCCGGTGTGCTGCTGCTGGCGCTCAGCCCCTGGCTCAAGCACTGGGCCCATGGGGTCAACGACCCAGCCAACCACCCCCAGCCCGAGCCGATCGCGCCGGTGCTCGACGGCGAGCGCCAGGCGGTGAACCCGGCGGCGATGCGGGCGGATCGAGGCGCCTGAAGGCGGGCGCCGGCGCCTTGGACGCAGGCGCCGCGAGGTTCGTTCCGCGGCTGGCCGGCCTGCGACACGCGGCGCCATGGCGCTCGCCGCCAGGCGCCGCATGATTCCACCTGAGTCGGTCGCGGAGACGGCCCGTGCGCGCCGTGTGCAAGATCACCTTGAACAGCCGCTCGGTCCGCCTGATCGGACCGCCGGATGTCGCGCGCGCGATGCGCCGGTCTGACCTGTCGGCGGTGATGGTCGAGACCCACATGACCGGCGAGCGCGTCACCGACGTCTGGTGGCTGCTCTATGGCCGCAGCGGCGAGCCGGCGCTCCGCGCGCCGCAGGGCTCGTCAGGTGAGAAGGAACTGGTCGACTGGCTGATGTCGCTGCCGGGCTTCGACATCGACGAGATGGCCAGGGCGATGCAGTTCCGAGGTAACGAGACGTTCCAGGTCTGGAAGGCGCCGGCGGAGGGCGCCGCGCCCTAGCCGAAGTTCTCGCGCACCCGGAAGGCTGTTCTTGGTCGCTGGCCGCGCGCCGTCGATCGACACAATTGCCGGCCGCGCCGCCAAAGCCGCGCCCGCCGCCGCCGGTATCCCGGCTGAAGCCGGGCAGGGCGTTGACCATGTCGAGCGCCGTATTGGGCCGCACCGGCTCGAAGACGCTCGGCGGACGGG
>Ga0302325_10013031_pt1 | contig 17778 bp, 14 predicted proteins | sample Palsa_T0_2_FD_201948 | JGI IMG/M metagenome (GOLD analysis project Ga0302325, IMG submission 201948) | Peat permafrost microbial communities from Stordalen Mire near Abisko, Sweden - Palsa_T0_2 | ecosystem: Environmental > Terrestrial > Soil > Palsa > Peat permafrost | place: Sweden: Abisko...
CGCGCCCTCGTCCCGGCCCGGTGACACCGCTCGTTCCATCAGCGCGGAAATAATGGGTTGCCAGAAAAGCCCGTTACTTCCGTGCTAACTCCCGTCGTCGTCGCCAGGCCGGCTGGGGCTCGCGCGCGGCGCCGTTGCGCTGCACACTTCTCGTGTGGACGTTCCCGCGCTGCGATGGCTGGACCCGCCGGACGGTCCGGCCATCGAGTTGCTCGACCAGACCAGGCTTCCGGCCCAGCAGGCGGTGGTCACCTGCACCGACGTGCCGGCGCTGGTCGACGCCATCCGCCGTCTGGTGGTCCGGGGAGCGCCGCTGCTTGGCGTGGCCGGCGCGTTCGGCGTGGCGCTGGCCGCGTTCCGCGGGGACGACGTGACCCGCGCCGCCGCGGTGATCGGGCAGGCCAGGCCGACCGCGGTCAACCTGGGCTGGGGAGCGGGCCGCGCGCTGGCGGCGTACCAGCGGGCTGCGCAGGCCGGAGTCATAGATTTTGAACGGATCGCCGCCCGCGAAGCCCTGGCCGAGGCCAGGCTAATTGCCGCGGAGGATGCCGCGGCTAGCGCCGCGATGGCTGCGCACGGACTCGGCCTGATCCCGCCGGACGCCCGGATCCTCACCCATTGCAACACCGGCGCCCTGGTCTCGGCGGGCGAGGGGACGGCGTTCGCCGTGGTCCTCGCCGCGCACCGCGCGGGCAGGCTGGCCATGCTCTGGGTGGACGAGACCAGGCCGCTGCTGCAGGGGGCGAGGCTGACGGCTTACGAGGCGCGGCGCGCGGGCATCCCGCACGCGGTGCTTGCCGACGCCGCCGCGGCGTCGCTGCTGGCCGGCGGCCAGGTAGACGTGGTGCTCACCGGCGCTGACCGGATCGCCGCCGACGGCAGCGTCGCGAACAAGGTGGGCACCTACGGCCTTGCCGTGCTGGCCAGCTACCACCGGGTGCCCTTCGTGGTCGTGGCGCCCACGTCCACCATCGATCCCGGTACGCCCGACGGCGCCGCCATCGTGGTGGAGCACCGGCCCGCCGGGGAGGTCACCTGGATCAACGGCAGGCCGGCCGCGCCCAGCGGGACCAGCGCGTACAACCCCGCCTTCGACGTCACGCCGCCTGGCCTGGTGACCGCCGTCGTGACGGAACGCGGGGTCGCCACGCCGGTCACTGCGGGTACCCTGCGTGTCCTGGGTGCAGGACCTACCGCCTGCGAAATCCACCCTTCCGACGTTTACGTGGAACGATGAGGCTTATGAAAGGTCGCGTGCTGGTCGTCGACGACGACGCTGCTCTCGCCGAAATGCTGGGGATCGTGCTCCGTGGTGAGGGGTTCGACCCGACGTTCGTCTTCGACGGGGACCGGGCCATGGACGCCTTCCATGACACCCGGCCCGATCTGGTGCTGCTCGACCTGATGCTGCCCGGCATGGACGGGATCGACGTCTGCCGCCAGATCCGGGCCGAGTCCGGGGTCCCGATCGTCATGCTGACCGCCAAGAGCGACACGGTCGACGTGGTACTCGGCCTGGAATCGGGCGCTGACGACTACATCGTCAAGCCGTTCCAGTCCAAGGTGCTGATCGCGCGGGTCCGCGCCAGGCTGCGCAGGACCGACGACCCGGCACCAGAGATGCTGGAGATCGGCGAGGTCAGCATCGACGTGGCCGGCCACGCGGTGCGGCGGAGCGGCGAGCCGCTCAACCTCACGCCGCTGGAGTTCGACCTGCTGGTGGCGCTGGCTCGCAAGCCGCGCCAGGTGTTCACCCGCGAGGTGCTGCTTGAGCAGGTGTGGGGATACCGGCACGCGGCCGACACCCGCCTGGTCAACGTGCACGTCCAGCGACTCCGCGCCAAGATCGAGAAGGATCCCGAGCGCCCCGAGATCGTCGTGACGGTCCGCGGCGTCGGGTACAAGGCGGGATCGGGCTGAGCCGGCCGCCGGGCCAGCGCGCCGCGGCGGGCCTGGTTCCGCTCCTTCCAGCGAAGAAGGGCCATGAAGGGGACAGCGACTCCTGACAGCGCGGCGAGCGGTACGCGCCCCGGTGCCGTTGGCGCCGGCCAGGCCCCGGCCGCCGCCGGCGTGATCAGGCAGCCGCCCCGCCTTCCGCGCCGCGCGTCCGGCGCCGTCCGGCGCGCGGCCGTGGCGGCCGTGGCGCTGCTGGCCGCCGCGCTGGCCCGCTGCAGCGCAGCGCTGGCCGGGGTGCGCACGCGGTGGCGCCGGTCGCTGCAGCTGCGGGTGGTCGGCACCACGCTGATCTTCTCCGCTGCCGTGATCACGCTGCTCGGCTTCTTCCTGCTGCAGCAGATCGTCGGCGGGCTGCTGCAGAACGAGCAGAAGGCGGCGGCAACGCTGGCGGCCAGCGGCCTGAGCGTGGCCGAGAGCCTGCCCGGCGTGAAGACGGTCCCTCCCGCCTCCAGCAACGCGGAACCGCTGATGTACGACATGGTGACCCAGCTGCCCCAGGAGAGGAACTCCGGTGGCACCGGGGCGGCCGTCATGATCAACGCGCTCCGGGGGAGCGGCGCGGATGTGCTCGGCTGGTACGAGGGCCCCTACCGGCGGTCGGGCATCCCGCCCGCCCTGATCGCCCTGGTCCAGCAGGAGCAGCAGCGCGGGGACAGCCGGGCAGCCTCCGAGCCGACGAGCCTGGCCCTCGCTGGCGGCGGCCCGGCCATTCCCGGGCTCGCCATCGGCGTCCCGGTGGGCAGGAACTACCAGCTGTACTACCTGTTCCCGCTCACCCAGGAGCAGCAGACCCTGGCGCTCGTGCAGCGGACCATCATCGTCGACGGCCTCGCGCTGGTACTCCTGCTGGCCGCGATCGCCTCGCTCGTCACCCGCTGGGTGGTCGTCCCGGTCCGCCAAGCCGCCCACGGCGCCCGGCGCCTGTCCACCGGCAACCTGGCCGAGCGGATGCCCGTGCGCGGGACCGACGACCTTGCAGCGCTGGCGACCTCCTTCAACGACATGGCGGCCAGCCTGCAGGACAAGATGCAGGAACTTCAGGACCTGTCGCACGTGCAGCGGCAGTTCGTCTCGGACGTGTCGCACGAGCTGCGGACCCCGCTGACCACCATCAGGATCGCCGCCGACGTGCTGTTCGCCTCCAGGCAGCAGTTGGACGCGGCCTCCGGCCGGTCTGCCGAGCTGCTGCAGAGCCAGCTGGAGCGGTTTGAGTCGCTGCTCGCCGACCTGCTGGAGATCAGCAGGTACGACGCCAACGCCGCGACCCTTGACCCGGAGCCCGTCGACATCTGCGACCTCGTCAGGAACGCGGCGGACGTGGCGCAGCAGCTGGCCGAGCGCCGGGGTGCCAAGATTGAGTTCCGGCTCCCGGCCGGACCGTGCCTGGCGGAGGCCGACCGGCGCCGGGTCGAGCGCATCCTGCGGAATCTCCTGGTCAACGCGGTGGAGCACGGCGAGAACAGGAATACGGTCGTCACCGTGGCAGCCGACAGGGACGCGGTGGCCGTCGCGGTCAGGGACTACGGCGTAGGACTCGCTCCCGGCCAGGAGAACCTCGTGTTCGACCGGTTCTGGCGGGCGGATCCCGCCCGCGCCAGGACCACCGGCGGCACCGGCCTTGGCCTGTCGATCGCGCTCGAAGACGCCCGGCTGCACGGTGGCTGGCTGGAGGCGTGGGGGGAGCGGGGCAGGGGTTCAGTGTTCCGGCTGACCCTGCCGCGGGTCACTGGTTCCGAGTTCGCCGGATCACCACTGCCGCTTGCCCCCGACGAGGCCGAGCTGGCCGGTCCCGCCGAGCTGGCCGGTCCCGCCGAGCTGGCGGGTCCCGCGGCGGCGGCCGGTCCTGCGGCGGCGGCGGGTCCCGCGGCGGCGGCGGGTCCCGCGGCGGCGGTGGCCGGTGAGTAGGCCGCCGGAGGCTGCGTCCCGGTACCTCAGGCGACGGCTGGCGCCGCTTGCCCTCACTGCCTGCGCGTCCGCAGTCGCGGCTGCCGGGTGCGCCACCATTCCGTCCAGCGGGACGGTCAGGTCGCTCAGCCAGCCGCAGAACCAGGCGGCCCAGGGCGAGGACTTCCCCCAGCTGATTCCCGCGCCGCCTGGCAAGGGCTGGACGCCGGTGCAGATCGTGTCTGGTTTCCTGGCGGCAAACGCCAGCTTCGCCGGCCGCAACGCGATTGCCCGCGAGTACCTGACTCCCGCTCAGGCCCGGACCTGGAAACCAGGCTGGGCGGTCACGGTGGTCTCCCAGCCGAGTTTCACTCCCGCGGCGGCCCGCCCCCAGCACCTGATCGGGCAGTCGGGCGACCAGGCGGACGGCGTCGTGGTCAGCGGCCAGGAGCTGGCCACGCTGACCGCTAGCGGCCAGTACCAGATCCCCCTGGCGTCGGGCAAGCAGGCCATCAGCTTCCCGCTCAGGCTGATGAAGATCCACGGTCAGTGGCGGATCGTCAACCCGCCCAAGCGGCTGCTGCTGAGCAAGTCCGACTTTCTGCGCGTCTATCAGCCGCGGAACCTGTATTTCTTCGCCTCGGACGGCCGGACGCTCGTGCCCGACCCTGTGTTCGTGCCGCTCCAGGCAACGGCGACCGACCTTGCGACGGACCTGGTGAACGCATTGCGGCGGCCGCCGCTTGGCTACCTGCTCGGCGTGACGCACACGAGCTTTCCGCGGGGCACCACGGTGCTCGGACAGGTCAAAATCGAGGGCCCGGGCGCTATCGTGAATCTTGGCGGCACGGTCGCAAGGGCTGGGACGACGGCGCTGACCAGCATCGACGCCCAGCTCGTCTGGACGCTGACCAGCCCGTCCTACGGACGTCAGGCCATCAAATGGGTCAAGCTTGAGGTCGATGGCCGCCCGCAGGCGCTACCCGGCGCGGTCGGCGGCGTCGAGCTGCTGAGCAGGTACTCGGGCATGGTGCCCGAGCCGGTGCGGGACGGCGGCTTGTACTTCATCGGCAAGGTCGGCGCGGTCCAGGAACTGCCGCCGTCGCAGGCCGCCGCACCGCCGAAGGCGGTCCTCGGGCAGGCAGGCACCGGGCTCGTCCCGATGACCTCGATCGCCGTGTCCCCGACCACCGGCCGCCGCTTGCTGGCCGGCATCTCTCCCGATGGCCGGGTCGTCCATTTTGGCCCGCTGGCCAAGGCTGCGACGCTCCGGTCCTGGCGGCCGGGCGGCAGGATCACCTCGCTGAGCTGGGACGCCCGCGGCGACCTCTGGGTTGCCGCCGGGAACGGGGTATGGCTGCACCGGCCTGGCGAGGCGCCCGTGGCGGTCGACGTCGGGCAGCTTCGCACGGGCGACCGGGTCACTGCGCTGAGCATCGCGCCCGACGGGATCCGCATCGCGATGATCGTCCGCGGCGACACCGGCGCGCAGCTGGAGATCGGGGCGGTCACGCTGGGGGCCGACACGGCATCCATCGGCCAGCTCGCGCCCATTGGCGCCGGGATTTCCGACCCAGCTGCTCTGAGCTGGTACGACGCCGATAATCTGATCGTCTTGGGCAGGCCGGGATCGGCCCATGCGCTGCTCGAGCTCGTCCCGGTGAGTGGCGGCGAGCCCACTGCGATCGGCACCGAGCCGAAGACCGTCTCGCTCGCGACCACCGGTAGCCAGATCGTGGCTGGCCTGAAGGGGGCAGGACTGGTGACGCTTTCCGGCCTCGATGGCAGCTGGGAACCGCTTGTCCCTGGACAGGACCCGGCATACCCGGGCTGAGCTCCCACTCGGTTACGGATACCTGACCTTACGCTCCGTCACTAATTGCAGGCTGTTCCCTCCTGACATTCGATCGTTATGGGGCTAGCGTTCATGTCATGGCACCCGCCCGGGTCCGTGGTTGCGTCGGGCAGGCTTCCCCGTCACCGGGGCGCCCGCCTCGGCAAGCCGATGCCAGCCGCAGGCGAAACGGCCCACGTAAGGCGACTTCTCGTCGACCGATCACGGTGCGGCTTAGAAGTAAGTCCTGCCCCGCCGGTGGGTCAGATGCCCCCCGGGCAGGGAGAAGGGCAGTAGTGGCACAGCTGCCGCGAAACCCTCAGCAGGCGAATGTGGGGTCGAAGACCAGGTCGGCCGGGCGGGTGCCGTTCTCCTCGACCGGGCAGAAGGGGGTTCCCTAAGTGGACATCATCTTCAAGGGCCGGCACACGGACGTGCTGGAACGGTTCCGCAGGCACGCGACAGCCAAGTTGTCCAAGATCGCGAGGCTGGACAGCAACGCGCTCAGGATCGACGTGGAGGTGTCCACCGAGCGCAACCCGCGTCAGTCTGGCCGCCGCGAACGCGTCGAGCTCACTATCGCCTCCCGCGGTCCGGCCATCCGCGCCGAGGCCGCCGCCGAGGACAGGTTCACGGCGCTCGACATGGCCTTCGCCAAGCTGGAATCGCGGCTGCGCCGGGCTGGCGACCGGCGCAAGTGCCGTAATGGCGGGCACTCGCCGTCCCGAGCCGCCGACCTGGCTGACCTGTCCGGGCCCGCGCAGGTCCCGCCCGACGGTCAGCCGCTGACTGACGGCCAGGCCGCCGGGGGAGACGATGACGTCATCGCGATCCAGATGGAAGGTGACGGCCCGCTCGTCGTGCGGGAGAAGTCTCACGGTGCCGCGCCGATGAGCATTGATCAGGCGCTGTTCGAGATGGAGCTGGTGGGTCACGACTTCTTCCTGTTCCGCGACGCCGAACGGGGCGACCCGAGCGTCGTGTACCGGCGGCGCGGATACCAGTACGGCGTGATCCGCCTGGTCGAGAACGGCGCGGATGGGCGCGGCGACGAATCGGTCCTGCCGAGCCGTGCGGTACAGGACGCCAGGTCTCGGCAGCGGGCACTGCGGCGTGCGATGATCCCGTCCAGAGAGTCGGCCGGGACCGCGACGGCCGGCCGGGAGGCCGGCTAGGACTTCCGGGCGATGCGGTCGGGCGACGGCCGGCCATGCTCAGCGCCGCGACCAGGCCCGCGGTTGCGCCTGGCGCGCCGGTCGGTAAGAGTTGATCACGCAGCACAGCAGGCCGGCCAGATGCCGCCTGCTGCGGCGGTCTGGCTGGCAGGAGGCGGGTCATGGCAGGAGGCGTCATGGGCGGAGGCCGCGAGGCTGCCGGAGAATCGCCCGGCAGCCTGGGGCGTCCCGAGCCCATTCGCACGCTGATAGTTGACGATCATGCGCTGTTCCGCCGCGGCCTGGAAATGGTCCTGGACGAGGAGGAGGACATCGAGCTGGTCGGCCAGGCCAGCAACGGATCAGAGGCTGTCGAGAAGGCTGGCGAATCGCTCCCTGACGTGATCCTGATGGACATCCGGATGCCCCGCAGCAGCGGAATCGATGCGTGCCGCGCGATGAAGGAGGTCGCGCCGAGCGCCAAGATCGTCATGCTCACGATCAGCGACGAAGAAGAGGACCTCTTCGAGGCGATCCGGGCCGGCGCGAGCGGGTACCTGCTCAAGGACCTGCCGCTTGACGAGGTCGCGGAGACGGTCCGGGCGGTCCATGGCGGTCAGTCGCTGATCAACCCGTCCATGGCCGGGAAGCTTCTTACCGAGTTCGCCACCCTTGCCAAGCGCGACGGGCAGGAGCGCGTCCAGCAGGTGCCGGCCCCGCGGCTGACCGAGCGGGAGATGCAGGTGCTCAAGCTCGTCGCCAGGGGGATGAACAACAGGGACATCGCCAAGGAGCTGTTCATCTCCGAGAACACGGTCAAGAACCACGTGCGTAACATCCTGGAGAAGCTGCAGATCCATTCCAGGATGGAGGCCGTGATGGTAGCGGTACGGGAGAAGCTGATCGAGTTCAGCTGAGCTGCACCTGGCGCCGCCTGGCGTTGGCTCCCTGCCGGGCTGATCCTTGGCGTGCAGTTCGCCGGCGTCTGCGGGTCAGGCGAGCAGCGCCGGCTCAGGCGGCACTAGCGGCCGTCAGGTCACTGCGGCGACCGCCGCCGCCAGCCGCTGCGCCAGGTGCGGCGGCTCCACCCGGTCGAGCTCGACGCTGTCGCAGCCGACCCAGGCGGCGGCCTCGGCCAGCGCCCTCGCCATCGGCTCGGCGGCCGACGGCGTGTCCAGCGACAGCTGGCGGGCGATCAGCGTCCGTCCGCTCCGGGCCGGATCTACCCGGCCGAGCAGCCGGCCCCGGGCGAGCAGCGGCATCGTGAAGTAGCCGTGCACGCGCTTCGCCCTGGGCACGTACGCCTCAAGGCTGTGCTCGAAGCCGAACATCCGCAGGGTGCGCTTCCTGTCCCAGATGAGGGAGTCGAACGGTGACAGCAGCGTGACCCGGTGCCGGCCTCGACCGGCACCGGGCCGCCCGGCGGCGGCGGCCCGGTCAAGGGCCGCAGGGTCCGCCCACCCCCGCAGCGCGGTCCCGGCGTCGTCGATCACGACGGGCACCAGGCCGGCTGCGATCGCGACGTCGCTGGCGGCTGCGGCGTCCTTGAGCGGGCCGTGGCTGAAGTGCCGCAGCCGCTGGTAGTCGACCAGATCGGCACGGGTGACGACGCCAAGCGCCCGGGCTGTCACGGCTGCCAGGTGGATCACGCATTCCTCGTCCGGCGGGCAGGCGTTCAGCAGGCCGTCCGGCAGCACGCGCTCTGCCAGGTCATACACGCGCCGCCAGCCTGTCCGCCGGGAGCAGACCACCTCACCGGTGTCGAGCAGCCACTCGACGGCGATCTTCGTCGCGGACCAGTCCCACCAGGCGCCGCCGTTCTTGGCGCCACCTAGCTGCGTGGCGGTCAGCGGGCCCTCCGCCCGGAGCCGCGCGAGCACCTCGGCGCAGACCCGCTCGTGGCTCTGGTGCCAGCGCATGCCGCGAGCCCGCAGCGCCCGCCGCCGGAACGCGTAGTACGGCCACTCCTCGATCGGCAGCACGCAGGCAGCATGTGACCAGTACTCGAACGCGCCGGCCCGGCCGGGACTCCAGTAGGCGCTCTCGATGCGGTCCCGCGGCACGGCGCCGAGCCTGGCGTAGGCAACCAGCTCATGGGAGCGGGCGAGGACGCTGATCGTGTCGAGCTGGACCGCGCCGAGCCGCCGGAGCATGCCGGGCACTCCGCCGCGGCGTCCCTCGGTGCCGATCAGTCCCTGCGCGCGCAAGGTGATCAGGCGCGCGTCGTCCGGCGTAAGGGTGAGCTGCGGAGCCGGGAAGGAAAGGCTGGCCACGAGCTGAGAGCGTAGCTCGCGGCACTGACAGCCAGAAGCTGCCGGGCGCTGTCCGCCGCTGCCGGGCGCAGCCAGAAGCTGCCGGGCGGCTAATACCAGTCGTCGAAGATGTTGACGGCAAGCGCGAGCAGGCCGCCCACGGCGGCGAGCCCGGTGGCCACCCAGAACAGCCACCAGGTCGGGCCGAAGACGAGGGCGAGGCCCCCGATCAGGAAGGCGGTCACGACGGTGGTCACCGCTGCCCAGGAGACGGCCCGGCCATGGAACGGCTCCGGATAGGGCGTGACGGCTCCCGTCGCGGGACGGGCGAGCATGCGCGCGTCCCCCGGGCTGTGCCCGATGAACGCCGGGTCCGCCGCTGCCTCGCTCATGGTGCTTGGTCGCAGCTGGTCCGCCATGCGCGCCGCTCCTTCCGTGATGCCTCGCCTTCGGTTTCCACCATTGTGGTCAGGTGCCTGTGGCGGGCGGCACCCGGCCCCTGCAGTAGGGTCCTTCCCGTCTGTGCTCGGCTTCACCCCGGCTCTCGCCTACGATGACTTATGAACACGGTGGACTTAAGAATCAAGAACACGGTGACGCCGGTTCGCCGCCGGCTGCCCGCTGCCCGGCCTGCAGGCGGCCCGCCGCGCGGCGAGGCGGCACAGTGCCAGCAAGCAAGCCGATCCGCGAGGAGCGCGACCAGAAGTGCCAGTCATCATCGATAGTGTCCTTCGCGCTGGCGAGGGCAAGCTCCTGCGCAAGCTCAAGCGGCTTGCCAACCAGGTCAACTCGATCGAAGAGGACTTCGCCGCGCTGAGCGACGCCGAGCTGCGGGCGATGACCGACGAGTTCAAGCACCGCCATGCGGACGGCGAGTCGCTCGACGAGCTGCTCCCCGAAGCGTTCGCCGCCGTGCGCGAGGCAGCCAAGAGAACCATCGGCCAGCGGCTGTTCGACGTGCAGCTGATGGGCGGCGCCGCCCTGCACATGGGCAATATCGCCGAGATGAGGACCGGCGAGGGCAAGACGCTGACCGGGGTCCTGCCGGCGTACCTGAACGCGCTGGGCGGCAAGGGCGTGCACATCATCACGGTGAACGACTACCTCGCCAAGTTTCACGCCGAGTGGATGGGGCGGGTGCACCATTTCCTCGGCATCGAGGTCGGCTGCATCCTGGCCCAGATGGAGCCAGACGAGCGGCGTCAGCAGTACGAGGCCGACATCACCTACGGGACCAACAACGAGTTCGGCTTCGACTACCTCAGGGACAACATGGCCTGGGGCCTCGAAGAGCGCGTCCAGCGGGGCCATGCCTACGCCATCGTCGACGAGGTCGACTCGATCCTCATCGACGAGGCCCGTACCCCGTTGATCATCAGCGGGCCCGCCGATCAGAACAGCCGCTGGTATCTCGAGTTCGCCAAGATCGCGCCGCGGCTCCGCCGGGGCGAGGACGGCGAGGGCGACTACGAGGTCGACGAGAAGAAGAAGACCGTCGGCATCCTTGAGGTCGGCGTGGAGAAGGTGGAGGACTGGCTCGGCATCGAGAACCTGTACGAGTCGGTGAACACCCCCCTCGTCAGCTTCCTCAACAACGCGCTGAAGGCCAAGGAGCTGTACAAGAAGGACAAGGACTACGTCGTGATGAACGGCGAGGTCCTGATCGTGGACGAGTTCACCGGCCGCATGCTGCACGGGCGCCGCTACAGCGAGGGAATGCACCAGGCCATCGAGGCCAAGGAAGGCGTGCAGATCAAGGACGAGAACCAGACGCTCGCCACGATCACGCTGCAGAACTACTTCCGGCTGTACGAGAAGCTGGCCGGCATGACCGGCACGGCGACCACCGAGGCGAACGAGTTCCACCAGACCTACAAGCTCGGCGTGGTCCCGATACCCACCAACAAGCCGATGATCAGGGTCGATCAGCCTGACCTGGTCTACCAGACGGTGCAGGCCAAGTTCCAGGCCTGCGTGGACGACATCGTCGAGCGGCACCAGGCCGGACAGCCCGTGCTCGTCGGGACGACCAGCGTGGAGAAGTCAGAGATCGTGTCCAAGATGCTCAAGCGCCAGGGCGTCCCGCACGAGGTGCTGAACGCCAAGTACCACGAGCGCGAGGCGGCGATCATCGCTCAGGCCGGCCGCAAGGGCGCGGTCACGGTCGCCACCAACATGGCCGGCCGTGGCACGGACATCATGCTGGGCGGCAACCCGGAGTTCATCGCGGACCTTGAACTGCACCAGCGAGGGCTGTCTCCGGTGGAGACGCCGGAGGACTTCGAGGCGGCCTGGCCGGAGGCGGTGGAGAAGGCCAGACGGGCAGTGGCCGAGGAACACGAGGAGGTCGTCGCGGCAGGCGGCCTGTACGTGCTCGGCACCGAGCGGCACGAGTCGCGCCGGATCGACAACCAGCTCCGCGGCCGGTCCGGCCGGCAGGGCGACCCGGGTGAGTCGCGGTTCTACCTGTCGCTTGAGGACGACCTGATGCGGATGTTCAACGCGGACAAGGTCGCCCACTTCATGGAGTGGCTGAAGACGCCGCCGGAGGTACCGATCGAGTCGAAGGCGGTCAGCCGCTCGATCCGGTCGGCCCAGACGCAGGTAGAGCAGCAGAACTTCGAGATCCGCAAGGACCTGCTGAAGTACGACGACGTGATGAACCGCCAGCGGCACGTCATCTACGACGAGCGGCGGGAGGTGCTCGAGGGCGCGGACATGCACGAGCAGATCCGCGGCATGATCGATGAGGTAGTCGAGGGCTACGTCGCGGCCGCGACCAGCGACGGCTTCCCCGAGGAGTGGAACCTTGACCAGCTCTGGCGGGCGTTCGGCCAGCTGTACCCGGGCGGCCTGACCATCGATGAGGCGATCGAGGAAGCAGGCGGGGAACGCGCCGGGCTGTCCAAGGAGTTCCTGACGGAGATCGTGCGGCGGGACGCGCAAGCGGCCTACGACCGCCGCGAAGCGGAGCTGACGCCCGAGGTCATGCGCGAGCTCGAGCGGCGAGTGGTCCTTTCGGTGCTCGACCGCAAGTGGCGGGAGCACCTGTACGAGATGGACTACCTGCGCGACGGCATCGGGCTGCGCGCATGGGCGCAGCGCGACCCGCTGGTGGAATACCAGCGGGAGGGCTTCGAGATGTTCGGCGAGATGATGGAGGGAATCAAGGAGGAGTCGGTCGGCAGCCTGTTCAACCTCCAGGTGCAGGCGGCCGAAGCCCCGATCGTCGAGGAAGCGGCTCCGGACGCCGGCCCGCGGGCCGGCCCTACCGGGACGGCCCCTGCGGTCACCCCGGCGAACGGCCGCCAGCCTGGCCGGCCACGGCCGGCCGCCGCCCCCCGCGCGGCCGCCCCCCGCGCTGGTGCTCAGAGCGCTCCGGACGGCCCGGTGATTCCGGCGGGCCTGGCCCGCGGATCCGCCGCGCCGCCGCGGCCTGCCCGCCTCCAGTACAGCGCGCCAACTGAGGACGGGACAGGGAAGTCCGAGCAGCGTGCGGAGTCCGCGGGCAGCGCTGTCGGCGGCAGGGTAGGCAGGAACGACCTGTGCCCCTGCGGCTCTGGCCGTAAGTACAAGCGCTGCCACGGCGATCCGCGTACCCGCCAGGGCGGCTGAATTCAGGCAGCCTCCACGGCCACGGCCACCCACCTGGCCGCCTGCGCGCCGCGCCCCGGGCTTGCCTCCCGCGGGCCGTCCCGCTCCAGCCGGATGGCCAGCGCGCGCACCCTCGGGCCGATGCCGACGATCACGGTCATTTCCACCACGTCGATGGTCGGCCGGAAGGTGACGACGCGCCGCACCCGAGGCTGCTCGCCGGCCGCGAGCAGCGGCCCGAGGCGCTGGATGTGCCGCCGCGCACGCTCGGTAGTCCATGGCGCGATCTGGCGCGGAGGGCGGGAGCCGGCCAGCGTCTCCGCGAGGACCTGCGCGAACTGGCTGGGCCAGCCGGGCGGCGCCGCCGGGTTCCTGGCGAGCGATCTGGCCGCAGCGGGCCGACGCGCCGGCGGCTGCCCGCCCGGTCCTGCCTGCCCGTCTCGGGTCGGCCCGCTGCCAGGCATGGGCCGGCCCGCAGGCTCGTCGCGCCCCTGCAGCTGCCCGCCGCCAGGCATCGGCCGGCTGCCAGGCATGGGCCGGCCCGCAGGTTCGTCGCGCCTCGGCAGCGGCCCGCCGGCGGCCTGGCACGGCCGCTCGCTCGTGCCGGGCTCGTCGTCGTAGGGCGGCGCGGAGTCGGGGACCGCTAGCATCCGGACCGCGACGGCGTCCGGCAGCGGACGCCGCTGCCCGGGCGGCCTGGCGAAGCCAGGAACAAGCGGCAGCACCACCAGTGCTCCGGCTAAGGTTCCTGGTTGCCCCGGCTCGCCGGGCACGTGCCGTCTTCCTGCTGAGGCTGGGGGATCCGATGACATCTGACCTCCGGGGCACGCATGCGTTTCGTCCGCTCATCCCGGCGCAGTCGGCCGGCCGCCAGATCAGGCCCCCAGAGGCACCTGCGTTATCCGGCTTGCCTGAGTTCTACCTGCCGCCGGTGACATTTTGCGGGCGGCGGCCGCCCCGCCATCCTCGGCCAGGCCTCGCGGCCGGAATGCTGAGCCGCTCCGGCGGGTTCAAGACTCGGTGAAGACTGAAACAATGTCGTTTGCCACCTGGAGAGAAAGTGTCGCTGCCGCCCCTGGTCACGCCCGCCGCCGACCTTAGCGTCGATGAGGTCAGGCGATATTCACGCCACCTGATCATTCCTGACGTCGGCATGACCGGGCAGAAGCGGCTCAAGAACGCTCGGGTGCTGTGCGTGGGGGCTGGCGGGCTGGGGTCCCCGGCCCTGCTCTACCTGGCGGCGGCCGGCGTTGGCACGCTCGGCATCGTCGACTTCGACGTCGTGGACGAGTCCAACCTGCAGCGCCAGGTCATTCACGGCCAGTCTGACATCGGCAGGTCGAAGGCCGAGTCGGCCCGCGACAGCATCCTCCAGATCAACCCCTACGTCGAAGTAATCCTGCATGAGACGCACCTCGATTCCGACAACGCGCTGCAGATCTTCGCGCAGTACGACCTGATCGTCGACGGCACCGACAACTTCGCCACCAGGTACCTGGTCAACGACGCCTGCGTGCTGCTCGGCAAGCCCTACGTCTGGGGGTCGATCTACCGTTTCGACGGCCAGGCCAGCGTGTTCTGGGCCGAGCACGGCCCGTGCTACCGCTGCCTGTACCCGGAGCCCCCGCCGCCCGGCATGGTGCCGTCCTGCGCAGAAGGCGGTGTGCTCGGCGTGCTCTGTGCCTCGATCGGATCCATCCAGGTCAACGAGGCCATCAAGCTCATCGTGGGGATCGGCGACCCGCTCGCCGGGCGGCTGATGATCTACGACGCGCTGGAGATGAGCTACCGCTCGGTGCGAGTCAGGAAAGACCCGGAATGCGCGATATGCGGTAAGAATCCGACGATCACCGGCCTGATCGACTACGACGCGTTCTGCGGGACGGTCTCAGCCGACGCGCAGCAGGCCGCTGCGGGATCGACGATCACCGCCACGGAACTCAAGGAAATGCTCGACCGCGGGGACGACATCTTCCTTGTCGACGTCAGGGAGCCGAACGAGTACGAGATCGTGTCCATCCCCGGCGCGGTCCTCATCCCCAAGGACCAGTTCCTGTCCGGTGCCGCGCTCGAGCGCCTCCCGCACGACAAGCGGGTGGTACTGCACTGCAAGAGCGGAGCCCGCAGCGCCGAGTGCCTCGCGGTGCTGAAGAACGCCGGCTTCGCCGACGCCGCGCACGTAGGCGGAGGTGTCCTCGCATGGATCAGCCAGGTCGATCCATCGCTGCCCGCGTACTGAGCGGTGATCACGTAAACACCCCGTGGCCGGGGGCCCACAATTGCCAGCGCAGGCCGTAACATTCCGGTGTGGCCAACAGGCCGGAAAATCCGGGCGGCGATAGCAGGCCGGTGCGAACTGCCCCGGTAAAAGGGCGCCCGCGACCTGCTGATACTGGCCTGGCTGCGTCTCCTCGATCATCGGCGGCCCGCGGCGGCTGGCGTCGGCGGCTGAGTGTGGTCGCGCTGGTTCTCGGGCTGGCCGGGCTGGCCGCGTCGGCCGCTGGCATCGTTGTCCAGATCCTGCCCCGGCGCTTCAGCGCCGCCCAGCAGCAGCAGATCATGACCTGGGAGTCCTTGCGGCGCTGGCGCGAGTGGCCGGCCAGCAGGATCTTCCCGCCGGCCGTCGACTACCAGGTGCCCGGATACCTGCTCGCGGCGGCAGCTGGCCTGCCGCTCACTGCGCATCGCGTCGGGATCGGCGCGGAGCGTAGCTGTGCGGCCGCAGCCGATCCGGCGGCTGCCCGGGTGCTCGACCGGCACGGCTGCGCGGAAATGCTCAGGGCGACCTACATCGACGCGACCGGGAGTCAGCTCGTCACGATCGGAGTCGCGGTGATGCCGGGCCCCGCCGCCGCCTTGACCTCGATCAGCGCTCTTCCGTCCGCGGGCGGGTTGCGTTATGGCGTGCTGCCGCTGGCATTCGCCAGGACGCCGGCCGCGGGGTTCGGGAATGGCAAGCGGCAGCTGTCCTCGGCCATGGCGGCCGGACCCTATGTGGTCCTGGCTGCGGCGGGCTATACCGATGGCAGGCCGAGCGTCCCGCTGAGATCCGATGCCTACGCGTACGGCGAGATGGACAGCCTCGCCGCCGGCGTCGCTGACGCCATCGGGTCGAGAATCGGGGCACTGCCCCCGCCGCCGGCCTGCCCCGGAGTACCCGGGTGCTGAGCGCCCGAGCTGCCCGGCGGCGCTCTCTCGGATGCCTGCTGGCACTGACGACGATGGTCGGCGGCGCGGCTGCGATCGCGGCGGGCCCGGCGAGCGCCGACAGCGTGCGTGACGCCCAGCAGTGGGTGCTTGACGCGGTGAACGCGCCAGCGGCATGGCAGGTGACCCAGGGACAAGGCGTGACGGTCGCCGTCATCGACAGCGGCGTCAATCCCGACGTGTCCGATCTGATCGGCTCGGTCATCACCGGACCGGATTACAGCGGTCTCAGCACCCCACCCACCAATCCCAACTGGGGAATGCACGGGACATGGATGGCGTCGCTGATCGCCGGGCACGGGAACGGATTCGACAGCGGGATCAGCGGCATCGCGCCCAGGGCGAAGGTGCTGTCAATCCGGGTGCTTCCCGACAAGCCGGATCCCGCCGCCGGCTTCGCCGGGGACCCAGCCTACAAGCAGTATCAGCATGAGCCACCGGGCGAAGCGCAGCGCGCGCTGGCGAAGGCGATCAGGTACGCGGTCACGCAGCACGCCAGCGTCATCAGCATGTCCCTGGGCTACGGCGGGTCCAGCCAGGTCGTCAGGTCGGCGCTGCAGGACGCGTTCGACCACAACGTCGTGGTCGTCGCCTCGTCCGGCAACTCGGGAGACTCCGCGAGTGACCGGGGCAAGTCGCAGGCCCCGTACTCCTACCCGGCGGACTATCCCGGAGTGCTCGGCGTCGCAGCCGTGAACCAGGCCGGCAACCCGGCGTGGTTCTCCAGCGGCAACCTGTCCGTTCAGGTGGCCGCGCCCGGCGTGCACGTCCCGGCACAGGGCCGGGATGGCCATATCTGGGTGGTCAAGGGGACCAGCCCGGCGTGTGCCCTGACTGCGGGCGTGGCGGCCCTGATCAAGTCTAAGTACCCGGATCTGTCAGCCGCCCTTGTCGTCCGGGCCATCACCTCCAGCGCGCAGCACCGGCCGCCAGGTCGATACGACGACCGGGTCGGCTTCGGCACCGTGGACGCTGCTGCGGCGCTCGCAGCGGCGGCACGCCTCACAAAGTACCTGCCGGACGGGCGCGGCCTGGCCACGAGCAGCCATTTCGGCGGTGGAGCGGCGGCGATTCCGCCGCCGCCCGTCCAGCCGCGCAAAGTCGGACCGCTCGTGCTTTTCTGCCTCCTCGCGACCGCCTGCGTGGCGATGACAGCGATCGCGGCCAGCCGGTTCGTCCTGGTCAGGCCACACGGGACCGACGCGGGCGGCCCGGCGTCGCCGGTACTGACCTGGGTGCCACCAGCCGGGAGCCAGCCAGCCGGGAGCCAGCCGGACGGCACCGGGCCGGACACCGCCGGGCCGGAGACCGCCGGGCCGGAGACCGCCGGGCCGGAGACCGCCGGGCCGGAGACCGCCGGGCCGGACGGTGCCGGGGAGTGGCCGACCATCACCTTGCCCGTCTATCGCGACGCCGTGACCAGGGAAGGGCGCGTCACGGCGGAGCAGCAGGACCCCGGGCAGGGAGACAGGGAATGAGTGCCGGAACGCCCGTAGCGCCTGACCGGGAACGGGCAGTGCGCGGCCTGGCGCGGACGCCGCCGGGCGGGATGCCCGACGACTTCGCCAGCCGCGTGCTCGACCTGGCTGAGGCGATACCGCCCGGGCGGGTCATGTCCTACGGCGACGTGGCCGGCCATCTCGGCCGGGGCGGTCCGCGCCAGGTCGGACGGGCGATGGCGTTGTGGGGCGGCGGGGTGCCGTGGTGGCGGGTCGTCCGCGCGGACGGCTCGCTGCTGGCCGGCCACCAGCGGGAGGCCATCCGCCACTACTGCGCCGAGGGAACGCCGATGCGTTGCGCAGGCGATGGCCGTCCCGGCCGGGTCGACATGCGGCGTGCTCGCTGGGACGGCCTGGCGCACCGTGGTTCTGGTGACGCCCTGGATTAGCGCAGACGC
>Ga0302325_10013032_pt1 | contig 17778 bp, 12 predicted proteins | sample Palsa_T0_2_FD_201948 | JGI IMG/M metagenome (GOLD analysis project Ga0302325, IMG submission 201948) | Peat permafrost microbial communities from Stordalen Mire near Abisko, Sweden - Palsa_T0_2 | ecosystem: Environmental > Terrestrial > Soil > Palsa > Peat permafrost | place: Sweden: Abisko...
GCGTCTTGACAACCAGTTCGGCGTGCTTGGTGCAGGTCGAGGTGATTTCCTTCAAATACTTGGCATGAGCGTCGCCTTCTTTTTTCTGTTCGGGGATGGCCACGGCCACGTTGCCCCCGTCTTCCACTTCGTGCCCTAGGGCTTCCAGCCGCGCCTCAAGCCCTGCCACTCGGACGGCGGAAGGCCCCATGTCGACGCCACGCCGGGACTGGCCCAGATCGAGCGGCACGCCGATCACCCGAATCGTCTTAGGAACGATGTTGGTCGTGCTTATCGTTGTTGTCATAGAACTTGGTAATCGTGTAATCCGGTAATTTGGCGATGGAACCCCGAAGACGCGGGATTTCCGGTTCTACCGAACCCAATTACAAAATTGCCCAATCACTCATTTCTTCATGGGTACAGCCGATGCAGCATCCGCGGGAACGGAATCGTCTCCCGCACATGCTCCAGCCCGCAAATCCAGGCCACGGCACGCTCAATGCCCATGCCGAAGCCGCTGTGCGGCACGCTGCCATACTTGCGCAGATCCAGATACCACTTGAACGCTTCTTCCGGCAATCCGTGCTCGTGAATGCGCTCGACCAGCAACTCGTGCGAAGCCATACGCTGCGAGCCCCCAATGATTTCGCCGTATCCTTCCGGCGCCAGCACATCAACGCACAGAGCCAGCTCCGGCCGTTGCGGATCCGCTTCCATGTAGAAAGCCTTGACCTTCGCCGGGTAACGATGCACCATCACCGGCTTGTCGAATTGCGCCGAAAGATAGGTTTCATCGGGGGAGCCCAAGTCGCCGCCCCACTCGAACTTCGCTTCCAGCGCGCCTTTGGCGTGGCCAGCCTGCAGATTCTTCACTGCATCGTCGTAACTGATTCTCGGAAAAGGGGGTTCAATCTTTTCGAGCTTCAAGATATCGCGCCCAATCGCCTCGAGGTCCGCCCGCCGCCGCTGCAGGCAGCGCTTAACCACGAAAGTGATCAATCCCTCGGCCAGATCCATCAGGTCATCGAGTTCAGCATAGGCAACTTCCGGTTCGACCATCCAGAATTCAGTGAGGTGACGGCGCGTCTTCGATTTCTCCGCGCGAAACGTTGGACCAAACGAATAAACCTTGCCCAGCGCCATCGCCGTGGCTTCGATGTAAAGCTGGCCGGACTGCGTGAGGTAGGCCTGCTCTTCGAAATAATCGACGGGGAAAAGTGTGCTCGTGCCCTCGCAGGCAGCCGGAGTAAGAATCGGCGGATCCGTAAGCGTGAAGCCACGGTCGTCGAAAAAGTCGCGCACTGCTTTAATAATCTCTGCGCGCACCCGCAGAATCGAGGCTTGCCGCTGCGACCGCACCCACAGGTGCCGATGCTCCATCAGGAACTCCACCCCATGCTCTTTGGGGGTGATGGGATAGGGATCGGACTCCGGGACGCGCTGCACCACCTGCACGTTCGCCACATCGAGTTCGTAGCCGCCGGGCGCGCGTTTATCGGCGCGAACCTTGCCTTCGACGATCACGCTCGATTCCTGTGTCAGCGTTTTAATCGCCTCGAACACTTCCGGCGTGACCGCGTTCTTCGGCACCACCCCTTGAATCACGCCCGAGCCGTCGCGAAACTGCGGAAACAGCAGCTTGCCGCTCGCGCGCAGGTTATAGAGCCAGCCGCGGAGGGTAACCGATTGTCCTTCGTGTTTCCCAACTTCTGCAATGGTAGTTACGGGTGAAGACATAGTCTTATTTGGTAGTTTGGTAGTCGGGTCATTGAGCAGTTTAAATCCCCCGGCCGCGGGGCTCTCAAATTACCCGATTAAATTACCCAATTGCTAAATTCCCTCCAGCCTCTCGAACGTCGCCTCGAGCTTCTCCAGTGGATTTAGCTTCCCATCGCCTTCAAGTTCCAGCATCAAGGCCGGCGTCTGGGGCGCCGAGCGCAGCAGTTCCATCGCTTCTTTCCAATCGATCGTTCCCTGCCCCGGCCACAGGTGCGAATCGTGGAACTTGTCATTGTCGTGAACATGCGTCGAGCACACCTGTTTGCGTACGATCTCGAAGGCCTCACGCACCGAACTCATCATGTGCGCGTGCCCGAAATCGAAACAAATCCCCACATCGTCAAAGTGGGCGGTGTGAATCATCTCCACCAATCTCTCCGGCGTGGAAAGTTCGTTGGGAATGTTTTCCAGCAGAATGCGCACGCCTAGCGGCTTGGCAAACGCGCGCAAGTGCTCGATCGAGGTCATCGCCGATTCGAACTTCTTCTCGCTGAAGCTCTCCGTCGGCAGTCCCAGATGCTGCACCAGAAAGCGAAACGGAATCTGCTCCGCGATCTCGAGCGCCCGCTTCACCTCATCCATCGCCTCCACCAGTCCCGCGCGGTCGGTCGACGCCAGGTTTATCGGGGCCGCTCCGGCTCGTCCCCATTCGAAATCGGCATAGAGCGGTGAATGTAGGGAATGCAAGGGAATCCCGCTCCCGCGAAACCATTCGGCAATCTCTTTGACGTGGGCCTTGCGGTTGGCATAGTCGAAGTGTTGCCGCGCGGCGAAAATCTCAATCGCCTGCACTCCGTTGCGAGTCAGGCCGTCCAGAATTCCCGGATGCAGCCGCTCCTTTATGTACAGATACGTCGATACCGCTTTCAACATGATCGTCCCTAAGTAGCGCACACCAGAAAAAAGCGAGTTTGACGAATGGTGGATCGATGATGGCTGATGGTTGATGAGAACCTGTGAAACTCACCGGCGTTTGATTTTCAATCAACCATCAACCATGTTCTAATACCCCACTGCCTTTCCGTCGTACCGGTAATCGCTGGCGCCCAGTCTCTCGCCAGTTTTCGCATCGATGGCGATGCACTCCGCATCGCTCCAATAGGAGCTGCTATCTGAGCCCTGGCGCAGGCCGAACTGCACGTGGTGTCCCATCTTCTCGAGCGCTTCGACCGTATCCGGCGAAAACCAGCGCTCGACGTTCAACACGTCCGGCAACCACTGGTTGTGAAAGCGCGGAGCATCTACCGCCTCCTGAATATTCATCCTGTACTCCACCACCCCCACCAGGACATTGGCCACAGTCGTGATGATTTTCGAGCTCCCGGGCGAACCCAGCACCAGAAATGTCTTACCGTCTCGTACCACGATGGTCGGTGTCATCGACGACAACGGCCGTTTCCCCGGCCCAATGGCATTGGCCGCGCCCTGAATCAATCCGTCAGAATTCGGCACGCCCGGCTTGGCCGAGAAATCATCCATCTCGTCGTTCAACAAGAAGCCCAGGCCGTCCGCTGTAACCCGCGATCCAAACCAGTCATTGATGGTCGTCGTAACCGCAACAGCGTTTCCCTCTGCGTCTACCACCGAGTAGTGCGTGGTGTGCGGCGACTCATGATTCTCGAGCGGCTGAGGATGAGCAGCTGCATATTGCTCGAGCTCGCTGAAAATCGCAGGTCGCTTCAGTTGGCGGCTCGCGCTGGCGTGGTCCGCATCGATCGATTCGCGCCAAGCCGCGGCGTATTTCTTGTCGATGAGCTGGGCCACGGGAATCTTTGAGAAGTCGGGATCTCCCATGAATTCCGCCCGATCGAAAAACGCCCGCCGGAATGCCTCTGTCGTGAAGTGAATCGACTGCGCCGAACGGTCGCCGAGTTGGCCGAGATCGTATCCTTCAAGGATATTCAGCGATTCAATCAGCACCGTGCCCCCGGAAGACGGCGGCGGCGCGCTGATGATTTCATATCCTCGATAGGTCCCACGAACCGGCTCGCGTTCTTTCACTTGATAGCGCGACAGATCCTCAGCCGTGATCAGCCCTCCGCCTTTCTCGAGCGCTGCCGCCAGTTCCCGAGCCAGCGCTCCGTGATAAAAGTCATCCGGCTTGGCGGCAATCCGCTCGAGCGTCCGTGCCAGGTCAGGCTGGCGGAACATCTCGCCCGGCTGGTAGTAGTTGCCGTCACGCTGGAAGATTCGCCGCGACTCGGCGAACTTGCCCAGATATTGATCACCCTCGAAATCGCGAGCTTGGTCCCAACTCAACGCATAACCTTCGCGCGCCAGCCGGATGGCCGGCGCCATCACCTGCCTCAGCGTCAGCTTGCCATATTTCTGCTCGGCGTAAACCATGCCCGCCACCGATCCCGGCACACCGATCGCCTTGTACCCGTACTCGCTAGCGCCCTCGATCAGGTTGCCCTGGGCATCGAGATACATGTCGGCCTTGGCCGCCGCCGGGGCCTTCTCGCGGTAGTCGAGGAAATGCACTCTGCCATCGGCCATGCGCACCAGCATGAATCCGCCGCCGCCCAGATTTCCCGCCGGTGGATGCACCACCGCCAGCGCGAATCCCGTAGCCACCGCGGCGTCGATCGCGTTGCCCCCAGCCTGCATGATCTCGACACCGGCCCGCGAGGCCAATTCGTGGTCGCTGACCACCATGCCATGCCGGGCATGCACCGGTTCCGTGGAAGCGGCTAAGTATGGCGCGCTGGAAATCATCACAGCCGCCATCAGCAGCAGAATCAATGATTTGTGCCGGAATTGCATGAAGATCGAAGGCGTCCAGGAATGGGCGGACTCTTGAGGCTAGCCGACGGCGGCAAGCAGAGTCAAATCGGGAAGGGTTCCGACCGTCTTTTTGGCTTTTGTACTCGTAACGCAGGTAAGGATCACAGGTAAAGAGCGCAGGTGAGCCACGTCTCTGCAACCTGGTCTTTGCAGTCACCGGGCAACCCCTCGCACTGCCACTTGGAACCCACCCGCTCTGCCACAAAGAGGCACGATCTTAGGCCGGTTGGCAGGATCGAGCAGGCCGGCGTAGGCGAGGAGTCCTAGGGTGGCTACCGTCGCATACACATTGAGCCCCGCAGCGAAGCTCACCGCCACGATGAGACCGATGAGTTCGGAGCCACCAGACTGCATGCCTGCCAGGCATATCCACACCCAGCCTCCTCGTGAATTTCCCTAACGTCAATCGGTTGCCAGAGAGACTTTAACCCTCCCGGACGACGTGCTGCCCAGCACACACTTCGCATACTCCGCCTTGGCTTCTATGAGGATGGGGATGTCGGGGTCGGCGTCTTTCCAGAGCGTGAGGAAGTTCTGGTACGCCGCCTTGGCGTTGGCGGTGTCGCCAGCCATCGCGTGGGCACGAGCGATTTGAAGGTGCACCAATGCTCCGGTCACGAAATTTAGCACGATCCCTTTGTGATCCAGCAGTTTCTGGAACTCGGCAGCTGCTGCGGCGCCGTTGTGCGCCAGTAGGTGGGCTTGGCCGCGCAGGTACGCCGGATACACGCTGCTGATGGACATCCCTGCTATACCCAGTTCATAAGGAGCGGCGACTTCCAAATCCACGATCGCACGGGACGAATTACCCCTATTAAGTTCGATGGCCGCGCGAATGGTTGGCAGCCAGTACAGCTTCAGCAGGGTATTGGTTGGATAGCTCTTCTCCAGCTCGTCGGCGACCGCCTTAGCTCGGGCAGCATCGCCGATCCGAGCCAGAGTCAGCGCTGCTGCCACCTTCACATCGCGCCCGGGGAAAAGCGCCAAAGCCGCCGTCACCCCTTGCCTTGCGGAGGCCGCGTTGCCTACCTCAGCTTCGCGCAGCGCGGCGTCGACCTGCCACAAAGCTGCCGCTTCTTTGGAGTCGGCGCGTACTGCCGAGTCCACCGCTCGGCGGGTAAAGCCCCGCGCCTCGGTCAGCCTTCCGTAGTAAGCCTCAGTATCGGACTGGGTCGAGAGCAGGGCGTCTTCTTCTCTGGGGTTGCCCGCACCCCACGCCACCTGCTGCTCCATCCGTGCGGTGTCTCCCTGCAGGAAAGCAAGACTGTAGATGCTCAAGCGGAGGTCTTCGCCGTCCAGTTTGTGTGCCAGCGCCAGATCCAACGTTGCCTTGGCATCGTTCAGTCGATTCACCGCCAAATACGTTCCGCCAAGATTCGCATAGCTGATGTGATCTTCAGGGCCGAGCCGCAACGCTTCCTGCTGTTCTGCGAGACCTTTGTCCAATTGCCCCAGGATGACGTAGCTCGCTCCCAAGCTGCCGTGAGGAATGAAATCATCAGGATAATTTGATATCCACAGCTCGTAAGTCTGCACCTCCTTCTCTGCTTCGCCCGTGGCGACGAAGTAGAACGCAGTAATCCGCAGTTTCTCTCGTTCGCTAACCCGGTCGCGCAATTGATAGGCTTTGGTCGCATATTCCATTGCGAGCCTTGGTTGACTAAGATTGCCGTACTTTATCGCCAATGCGGCATACGCCATGGGAAAATTGGGATCGAGTTCAATGGCACGTTTCAGAAACGGAATGGCCGGAGCGTCTCCCTTTTCGTGTCCTACTTTGACACCCATGCTGTAGTTTTTCAGGGCTTCGAGAGAGGATGTCGTAACTTCAAACGGAACATCAAATTTTTGTACCGACGGCAGCGACTCTCCCAGCTTGGCTCGCAAACTGGAAGAGGCTCGGCTCAGAGCCTTCAGAACATCTTCCTTGCTGTTGGCTTCGGCCTGCTCTTTGGCTAAAGTGTCGCCCGTCTTGCACGCGACAGCAGTCAGGCCAATCAAGTAGTGGCTGCCCAAGCTGGAGATCGTTCCACCCAACAGGGCCTTGCTGCCTGTCCGCAGGCAAAGCTCTCGGCCCACATCCCCGGTGACGCGTTCGTTCCGCGGGCGTCCCATCATTCCCAAAGTCTCGCTGACTTTCCGGTCGGAGAGTACGTTCAGGAAAGGGGATTGCTCCAGTTCCGCTGCCAATGCTTGCTTGAGGGCATCGTCGAAGACGGCGTCCCCGGTTTTATTGTCGAAGTCGGCGAGGACGATGGTGTCTTTGTCGGTGAGGGGCTTGCTTTGCTGATGCGAGCGATGGTAAAGTCCGCCCGCGATGAGGGCAACAGACAGGATTGCGACCGCCACGTAGCCGAGCATCGCTCGGCGCGGACGGGCAAGAGTGCCCGTCCCCACACGACCCGAGCTTGCCACCGGCACTCGTCCGCTTTCGCCGTCGCGCTTCAGTCGCTGCAAATCGGTGCGGATGTCTGCGGCGTGCTGGTAGCGCAGGTTCCGATCCTTTTCCAGAGCCTTGTGGATGATCTCTTCTAGTTTTGCCGGAACTTCCCGGTTCAACTCCGTCGCCGCCACCGGATCGCGGTTCAGGATTGCTTCGTAGATCGTCGCTTCGCTCTCGCCGCGGAAGGGCTGCTGACCGGTCGCCATCTCGTACAGCACCGCGCCGAACGAGAACAGGTCCGTGCGATTATCGAGTTCCTTCGCCCGCGCTTGCTCCGGCGACATGTAGGCCACCGTCCCCAGCGCCGCTCCTCCGCCGGTCGGCGGCTCCAGCGTCAATACCGTCTCTTCTTCGCCGCGTCCGCTCGACGACCCCTTCTTCTGCAGCCCCGTCAGCTTCGCCAGCCCAAAGTCCAGCACCTTGGCGTGACCGCGTTTCGTCACGAAGATATTCGCCGGCTTAACGTCGCGGTGCACGATGCCTTCCGCGTGCGCCGCCTCCAGCGCGTCGGCAATCTCGATGGCCAGAGGCAGCAGCGCTTCCATCTCCAGCGGACGTGCCCCGATCCGCTGCCGCAGCGTCATGCCATCCAGAAACTCCATGGCGATGAAGGCCCGTCCGCCGTGCTCGCCAATCTCGTAAATCGTGCAGATGTTGGGATGATTCAGCGCCGACGCCGCCCGCGCCTCTCGCCGGAACCGCTCCAGCGCCAACGGCTCCCGCGCGGTATCTTCGGGCAAGAATTTCAGCGCCACCAACCGGCCGAGAGAAGTGTCTTCCGCTTTGTAGACCACTCCCATCCCGCCCGCGCCCAGCGACTCCAGCACGCGATAGTGAGAGATAGTCTGGCCGGTGATAGAAGATGATCCCGACTGGGTCACGCCCAGAGTAGGCAACTGCGCCGCGACCTCGGCAACATGCAGCCCGGGCGATTCCAGAAGGCTTCCCGCCTTGCGATGAGCGGTCAGCAGCGACTGGACTTCCTCCAGCAGTTCGGAATCGCCGCCACAATGCTGGCGCAGAAACTCCTCCTGCCGCTCGGCCGGCACCTGCAGCGCCGCCTGCAGCAGTTCATCTACTCGTTGCCAGCGCTCAGCGTCCATCGGAACTTTCACGGCTCATCTCGCGGTGCAGCCAGGCCCGTGCTGTGCTCCAGTCACGCGCCACCGTGATCGCCGACACTTCGAGTTCGACGTTCAGTCCAACCGAAGAAGCGCAACTCCACGACCTGCGCCTTGCGCGGATCGATCTGTGCCAGCGCCTTCAGGGCGTCATCGAGAGCCACAACGTTGACATCCCGGCTCTTACCCGGCTCCAACAGGCCAGTATCGTCTAACGATAGTGTTTCGGCAGCCCCTCCGCGTTTCCCGGCGAGGTGACGGCGGGCATAGTCGACAAGGATCTGCCGCATCTGCTGGGCAGCGATGGCAAGGAAATGAGAGCGGCCCTCCCACTGCGGAGCATTCAGCCCCACCAGGCGGAGATAGGCTTCATTCACCAGGGCGGCGCTCTGCAACGTGTGGTCGGGACGTTCCTTGCGCAGTTGAAAGTGAGCCAGACGCTGCAGTTCCTTGTAGACGACGGGTAACAAGGCGTCCAGCGCTTTGCGGTCGCCACTCCGCCAGCTCTGTAACAGCTGCGTGATCTCTCCTGCCGATTCGTGCCCCACGAAGCTACCTTTGGGAGGGAAGCGCTTTGGGAACTTAGAGTAGCCATCGCGGTTTCGGATGTCAACTGGAACCAATTGAAAAAACGGCTACTTATGAGTGTTTCTCGCAGCCAGAAATATTTTGAGTGCTGGTGATAGTGTTTCGCCGGCGACTTTGCGCTGCTACAGACAGAAGGGCAGAACGCGAAGGAGAACGGTATGAAGCTCAAAACTAAAATCCACGTAGGCAAGATCAGACCCAACCACAACATCACAGTTCATCGAGCCGCGGCCTCTTTCTTCGCAACTGGCAGGATCGCGGCGCAAGCTGCTGAGACTGCCGAAGCCGGAACTCTTGCGGCTTCGACGAGTGGGCGGTAGTGCAATTCTGCAGGCAGCTGCCCAAGCGCGGAAGCCGCTCGCGAGGCACAAGGTTTTGGTCAGAGATTATCGCAACACCGGGGGCAGAATTCCATGCGGTGGCTGCGAGGGAAGGAGAATCGTATGAAACTCAAAACCAGAATCAAGGCCGGAAGGCTCTCCTCCAACCACAACCCCATCGTTCGTTGATTGGCTTGTCGGCGCATCTTCCGTCAGTGCCGCTACAGCCTAAGGACCCGCGACCCAAGTCGCGGGTCACCTTTGGAGAATCCCCATGGCCACCACTGCTTTTGCCCGAACTTTCGCCCGGTTGCTTTCGGACCGCGGCGGCTTGACGCGCTCTCTGCTTGCCGTCGGCCTGCTCGTGCTGGGTAGTTGGTGCTTCTGGGGCTTCGACAGCTTAATGACGTAGATCATCGGATTCCAACTTTGGGTGAAGCTGCCGTCGATACGGTCAGTCGCATCGAGAAGCTGTTCGCGCGCACACCGATTATCGAGATTTCCGATAGCGTGAAGGTGCGTGCAGCACAACGCGCAATCGACAAGCGCGCTCCTTTTCACAGGCAACGGAATGGCATCGATGATGCCATCCTGATCGAAGTTTACGCGGACGTAGTGGGAGCAAAGTGCAACGGGAACGCGATTTGCTTTTATCACCCATAACATCAAGGATTTCAGTCACCCGGCTGCCAAAAACAAGTTACACCACCCGGATGTCGCAGTTTGCTTTTCGCGGGTGCGGTCGATGTATTTCATCACCCCTGGGCTAGGCGCTGCGCCGCGTACAGCCAGAACAATTTGCCGATCTGATGGTCGAACAGGAATGGATGGAAGAACCAAGGCGAATGACTGAAATCTTCGGATCAGAACTCATAATCCGTAGGTTGTTGGTTCGAGTCCAACGGCCATCAGATTCAAACGTGCTAGCAGTCTGAGCTAGCTATAGCTCAACGCAGAATCCGCTTCAGGGCCGGTTATCGATAAAAGCCTTTGAACGATAGGATTCGGCAGTTCAGGGAACTTGGGCTTCCATTATTTTTGCGAGTGGTTAGCGACTTTGAAGAATCTCATCGGACGGACCATGTCTGTGGCCACGTCGAAGCTCGTTACTCGGCCACTGCTGTCGCGATTGAAGTGCATCAGGAATTGGCCTTCACTGATGTCTCCGATGAATCCATCGAGGAAGGCAGGCTCGACTTCCTCATCTTCGGTCATCCACTGCTGGCGGATGAGCTTCCCGTTGTGCACGACCAGAGTCCATGTGGCGCGCAGTTCGTCGTTGGCATACGATCCGGCGTAATCCGTCAGCCGCGAGGCATCGAGGACAGACCGCTTGACGGATTCGTAAGGTACAGACACGCCGCCTTCCACGGCCTCCAGTTTGAAGTCGCCGCTATTGCTCACCGCACGGAAAATGTACTTGTCTTTGTGTTCTATATCCGGCTCCCGAGCCTCGAACTGGCCGCCCCCCAGCGGGAGCATGTCGTAGGTGGTTCCACCCGCCTCCATGATCAATTTATCTCCGTGCAGTATGAAGTTTCGCAGGGCTCCATTCTTCTCGCTCCAATATGCCCCCGCATATTTCTGGAGCTCCGACGCGGGCACATTCGACTGGCTCTGCCCAGAAGTCGTGGTCTGCGTTTTCGCGAATTGGTCTGCCAGGTAGACGTCGGCAACACGCTGGGCCATTGTCATCGGGCTCAGGCTGCCCACGCAGTTACAAGTAATTAGAGTGGAAAAATGCTGATCCGGAAAGCGACTCAGCGCCGCCCGGTACCCCACCCATTCGCCGCTGTGATGAATCCAGTTGAGCCCGCTATAGTGGTCAAGGAAAAGGCCCATCGCGTATGGAATCGGCTGTCCGCTATTCAGAGTGCCTGGTGTGGTGAGCTGACGAATGGCGTCAACCCCGCCGACTACGGGATGCTCGAAGTTCTGGTCCCACTTCGAAAGGTCCTCCACCGTAGTCATGACCGAACCGTCTCCCAGCTGCTCGAAATTGCTCATGTCGATCTCGAAACCACCTCCCGCATGCGGGGCATAGCCCGTGGCGCGACGGGGCACGATCATCGTGTGATCGTCGTGAAAGTGCGTGCTCGTCATGCCCAACGGTTCGAAGATTCGTTCCTGGGCAAACTGGCGCAGCGTTTGCCCGGTGATCCGCTTCACGATCTGCGACATCAGAAAATAATTCGTATCGCTGTAGAGGAACTCGTCGCCCGGCTTGAAGTTCACCCCCTTTTGCCGGACGATCAAATCCATGGCATCGCGATCGGTGGTGAGATCGGCTTCCGGAATTCCTTCCAGATCGAACAAGTCGTCGTAATTGCGCAGCCCACTGGTGTGGTGCAGCATGTGGCGAATCGTGATGCTCGCTCCGTAGTCGGGAATCTCGGGAATATATTTTCGGACATTGTCATCGAGCGACAACTTGTGCGCTTGCGCCAGCAGGAGGATGGCCATCGCGGTGATCTGTTTCGAGATCGAGCCGATATCAAACACCGACTGAGGGGTGATTGCGATACCGAGCTCCAGGTTGGCCATGCCATAACCGTGCTCGTAAACGATGTGGCCGTCTTTCACAACGGCCAAGGCGCAGCCTGGCGAGCTGGTCGTGTTCCACTCTGCAAAGACGCGGTCGACTTTGTCAGCGAGTTCTTTTTGTGCCGAAGAATTTGTTCCGGCAACCAGCAAACACAGCCCAATGGCCAGCGCAACGCGTCTCAATCGGTTTCCCTTTCTCTAGAAGCTGAGGCGCAGCGCGAATTGCATGATTCGCGGGCTGGTTAACGTAGATGTGTAATAGCCGAAGCTTGAGCTGTTCGATAGGCTCAGATTCCCCTCGGCGTTGCTTCCCGCGAACGGCTCCAGCGCCGCCGCATCGAACCGAACCGAGTTCGTGATATTGAAGGTTTCCCAGCTGAATCGCAGAACGGAGGTCTCTGTGACATTCCACGTCTTTCCCAGCCCCATGTCGATGCCAAAGTAACCCGCGCCACGGATCAGGTTTCGTTCTCCAGATTCACCGGGATATGCGTACCGAAATTCACCGATCGCCGCGGTGGGATTCTTAAATAGGTTGGGACTGCCGTTCAGCAGGAAGGTCCCGCTCTTCGGCTTGGGCCCAATCAGCACAGCATCGGCCGTGTTCTCCCAGTTGGTCGGCCAATAGTTTCCATCGTTGACCGTAGTGGGAAAGCCGCTGGTCATACGGAAGATCCCGGTGAGTTCCCAGTTGCCCAAAACCGCGTTCAGCGCGCCATGAGTTGCGAAGCGCTTTCCCTTCCCCGCCGGCAACGGATACATCCAGTTCGCGTTGAATTGATGGGTCGCGTCAAAATCCGACACGGCGCGGTTCTGTTTTGGCGACCAAGTGTTCAAGAGATAGCTGGCAAACCCGCCGCCGGCCACGCCGGAGCCGCCTTCGTATTGATTCACGCGCTCCGCGTCCGATCCCAAATCGATCGACCTGGAATAGGTATAGTTAAAGTCGAACTGCAGCCCCGAAAGTTTGCGCCGCAGACTTGCCTGCAGGGCATTGTAGCTACTGTTGCCCATCGTACTCCACACGTAGAGCGATGAGAACTGCGGAGCCCAAAACTGGAATGGTTTGGTCACGCCATTCACCGTGGGACAAGCCGGGAATGCGACACCCGTGGGATCGCAGTACCAGTCCGCCTGAATCAGCTCCGTTGTCATGTCAAGGCCGCCATTGCAGGCGAAGATCTCGTACATGTTTTGCGTAGCCGTCGGATGCGCCGGCGGGGTGCCCGGAGCGCAGGTAATCGTCGGCGTCTGGCCGGTGGTGAGCGGAAACAGATTCTCAAAGTAAGGGATTTTTGTCATGTTCTGTACCAGAGTCGGGTTGCTACTCTGCAGCGTGGTGGTGAACATTCTAGTCGCGGCATACAGATCCATACCCGACTTTGGATCCCGCAGGTCGAGCGGTTGCGCCACATCGAGCTGTTGCAACAAACGATGGCCGAAGCGGCCCACATAAGAAGTCTCCAGAACGAATCCCCGGCCCAAGTCGCGAGTGAAAGAAAAATCAACCACGTGGGAGTACGGAGTCTTTAATCCGTTGTCCATTCCCCAGCTGATCGCTTCGCCTCCGGTGGCTGGTGTCGACGGCGGTGAATACGGAAAACCGCCCGTCGGTGGCGGCGGTTGCAGCACACACGGTGGAGCGCCGCAACCGTTGTAAGTGGCCGGGACGTTATACAGAGAACTAAAACGCGGCGATTGATCCGGAGTTACCAGGCCGGCAGGATCCCCAATGACGGTCGTCAGACCGAATGAACCCATGCGGTCGAAACTGTTAATCACGCCTTCGCCAAAGTGGTCGTAATAAATTCCGTAGCCCGCGCGCAGGGAACTCTTGCCCGACTCCCCAAACAGCTTTCCGAGCCGACTCTGTTGCGAAAAATTGGGCGACCAGGCGAAGGCAAAACGCGGAGCCGCATTTTTATAGTCCCAGTTCCAGATCGGCGGCTTACCGTTGGCCTGGCCGCCCAGCGCATAGCTCAATAGCGGTTGAATGCTTTGTCCGTTTGCCATACCGGTATAGCGATTGCGAAACCATTGACTGATGCCCGGAACCGTCGAAACTTGCGTGCCCGTTGTCTCGTACGGCGGCTGCAACAAGCTGTAACGCAACCCAAACGTCAGCGTCAGATTGGGTTTGACCCGCCAGGCATCCTGCGCGTACCACTCGGCCTCATGCGCCCGGAAATGGCGCGGAACCATCGCGCCTTCCGGCAAAAGCGTGAAATTCTTGGTTTCCTGGTAATCCGCCGTCACCTCGGGCACCATGCCCGTCACGGCAGCCGCCGCCAAATCGTAGGGGGCAGAAAACGATCCAGTTCCGTTGGATGCGTACGTGCCCAAAACCTCCGGGAATCCCAAGCTGGCGAATTGGGGAGCGCCCGGATCCAAGCTGGTTCCGGTTCCGGAGATGCCGCCCGCCGCCAGCCAGGTCGGGTTCGACGACCCGGTGATAAACGATTGTGCATTCGATTGCCGAAGGTTGTTGATAATTCTCAAGTTCGTGCCGAACTGCATGGTGTGCTTGCCTTTTGTCCAGCTGAGATCGTCGACAAAGTTTTGCAGCGGCACTTGTACGTTCGTGGTGGGCGTCTCTCCCACCGGATTCGAAATCCCTCCCGCGTAGAAACTGATGTAGCCTTGCGTTTCCAATCCTGTTGCGCCCAGCCCCTCGCGGATGTAGCCGTAGCGAAAATTGTTGAGCAAAGTATTGCTGACGACTGCGGTGTAGCCTCCCGCTAAGCCTTTCCCGTTGTTGGTAGAAATTTGGGCGGCAGGCTGACCCGGGAATTGCGCCCCGCTGCTTGTCGAGTGATCGTTCTGCAGGTTCCCCCGCAAGAACAGATGGTGGCTTCCGTTCGAAGTCAGGTTATAGTCGAGTTTGGCGATGTAGGTATCGAGTTTGGCCGGGGTCGGATCTGAGAACGTAAATCCTGAAATGTTCAGGCCATCGCCCACTGTCGGATCGTTCGGCTGCGGAAAACTGTTGAAGACCGCCAGTGCCGAGGGATCAACCCCGGGCCCTTGCGGGCAATTCCCCAGTCCAAAACAATACGGGTCCAGATTCGCGAGATCGGTTTTATTGAGGGCGAACAACCCACTCGACGGACAAGTCGGGTTCTGGCCGTTATCACACTCATAAGTCAGAATGCCGCTGCGGAAGCTGGAGGTGGGCACAAACCTGGTGACAATTGCCGTTTCATGCGTGCGCCGCCCCTCGTACGTGGCGAAAAAGAACAACCGGTTCTTGACGATCGGCCCGCCAATCGAACCACCGAATGTATTTCGCACCAGATGTGGAGGCACGTTCGGATTGCCCGATTCCAGCTCGGAGCGCTCATTGAAAAAGTTATTGGCCTCGCCGATTTTCGACCGGTTGTATTCATAAAGAGATCCATGTAACTGATTCGTACCACTCTTGGTCACCAGGGCCACCTGGGCGCCCGAGGAGCGGCCGGCCTCTGCGTTCGAATTGGTGGTGGTGACCCGAAATTCCTCCAGCGAGTCCAGGGTTGATCGTAATGCCCCCTGAAAGGCATACCCTAGAACGGGATCGTTGTCGTCCAAGCCATCGACCGTAATATCCGTCTGATCGCTACGCGCGCCGCTCACCGCTCCGCTGCGACTGTCCGCATCCGGATTAATGTCCGTGCTATTGCCCGTGTACAGCACGCCCGGCTGCAGGCTAAGAATGGACACCGGATCGCGGCCTTCGAGCGGCAGCGTGGTCATTTGGTCCGCGGTGAAAGCATGGCCAAGGCTGGCGTCTTCGGAATTCACCAGCGGGGCTTGGCTCATCACCTCAACGTGCTCGGAAACCGCCTGGACCCGCAATGTTTGATTGAGAGCGGCGGGCGTATTCACCAGCAAGCGAACGTTATCCACACGAAGCGTGCCAAACCCGTATGCCTTGAAGGTGAGGCTGTACGTAGCCGGCGGAACTTCCAAAAATTGATAGAACCCGCGATCATCGGTTTTGGTAGTGCGAGAAAAGCCGGTGGCCGAATTCACCAGCATCACTTCTGCGCCCGGAACCACAGCTGCTTTGGGATCGACCACCGTTCCGCGTAACGAAGTGGTGGAAGTTTGTGCCCAGCTCAGCGCCACTCCCAACCCCAGCGCCAGAATCATCAACCTCATTGACCGCTCGTTTCTCATCATGCCGCCCTCGCATTGGGAACCGCGATCAGTTACGAATGTTACACTACAAGAGCATCCACGCCTTATAGTGAACTATCGCAAACTCTGTCAAGGGCCAAATGTTGCTCAGCATTGAAAAAACTGCACTGGAAAAGCAAAGTTTCACATGTCACAAATGTGACAATCCCTTGACATTTCGCCTGCGGCTGTTTGATGCTTACGGTTTTTGTGGCCAAAGGCGCAACAAATCGGCTTTCCCTTACTCCGAGCTGGCATGAGCGGATCAATCGCCTCTCTCCAAGGCGACAGGAGTTGATCCGGCCCGTACTCGAAGATCCGCGCGGCTTCCTCTTTATGAGTATCCGGACGATGGCGGAAAGCCTACACACGGACACAGCCACGACGCTGCGCTCCATACGTGGAATGGGATTTTTGGGCTACCGGGAGTTTCGCCGCTACTTGCACGAGCTGGCGATCGCTCATGCCACATCTCTGGATTCCATGCTGGCCAGCGCTGCCCGGGATGCCGACATTCCCTCCTACGTCCGCGACTCGTTCGATCAGGACCAGAAGAACTTCACCAGTTTCCGCAACACGCTGGATACGAAGCAATTGGCGCGGCTCGCCCAACGCATGTGGTCGGCGCGACGCATTCTATTGCTGGGGGGCGATTTAGCGTCGGCGCTGATCTTCTATCTCGAACATCACCTCGTAATCCTCGGCTTGCCTGTCTTCTCCGCCACCAGCCCCGGCCGCGTAGTCCATCTGGTTCGCACTACGGGCAAAAGGGACTTGGTGGTCGCCATGAGCTTTCATCGAGCTTTGCGGCAGACGGTCGAAGGCATGCGGCAGGCCAAAGCCAAGGGAGCTTACTGCATAGGCATTACTGATACTTTCGTCTCGCCGATCGCCCGCTTCGCCCATGAGAGCCTGATTGTTTCAGTCGAAACTTGCCATTTCGGAGACTCCTACGTCGGCCCGATGGCGCTGCTCGATGTCATGCTGGTGGCTTGCGCCAACTATCGCCGCAAATATGTTCTGGCTCTGGCTCGCGAAGCGGCGCAGGAGCAACAACAAGGATTCCGTTGGTACGAGGATTGAAGCTTCGAATCTTAGCCGGTAAGAACCGCATCGTTTTCTGAATGGAGTGTCGCTATGCGAATCGAGACCGTCACGCTGCGAGAGCTCGGGATGCGCCTGAAGGCTCCTTTCGAAACCAGTTCGGAAGTTACCTGGGAGAGACGGATCTTGCTGGTTGAAGTAGGCGTGGATGGACTTCACGGCTGGGGAGAAATCACCGCAGCTGAAAATCCCTTCTACAATGCTGAGACCACCGACACCGCCTGGCACGTGACTCGAGATTTCATCGTGCCTTTCATCCTCGGGAAAACTGTGGCCACGGCTGCTGAGATCGGAGTTTTGCTGGATCCGATCCGTGGACACGAGATGGCAAAGGCGGGAGTCGAGAACGCGCTCTGGGACATCGAAGCCCAGCAAAGCGGTCTGCCGTTAGCAAAGTTGCTGGGTGGAACTCGACAAGAGATCCCTTGCGGGGTGTCAATTGGAATCCAGCCTTCGACGTCAACCCTGTTGGAGAAGATCGAGTGCGAATTGCGCGCTGGGTATCAGAGAATCAAACTCAAGATTAAGCCAGGCAAAGATCTCGACCTTCTCGATGCGGTTCGGAAACGGTACCCCGGAATCACATTGATGGTCGATGCCAACTCGGCCTATCGCCTCGAACATCTGCGCTTGCTTCGGGCGCTCGATCAGTACAACCTTTTGATGATTGAACAGCCGCTGGCGTGGGACGATATTTATCAGCATTCGCTTCTGCAGGCGCAATTGCGAACCCCCGTCTGTCTTGATGAGTGCATCCGTACTCCGTCGCATGCTGAGGCGGCCATCAAGCTGGCCGCATGCCGCGTGATCAACATCAAGCTGGGTCGAGTCGGCGGCCATGCGCAAGCCAGGCGCGTGCACGATATCAGTGTGCTGCACTCGATTCCGGTCTGGTGCGGGGGCATGCTGGAGTCCGGCGTGGGTCGTGCCCACAACGTTGCCATGTCCACGC
>Ga0302325_10013034_pt1 | contig 17777 bp, 17 predicted proteins | sample Palsa_T0_2_FD_201948 | JGI IMG/M metagenome (GOLD analysis project Ga0302325, IMG submission 201948) | Peat permafrost microbial communities from Stordalen Mire near Abisko, Sweden - Palsa_T0_2 | ecosystem: Environmental > Terrestrial > Soil > Palsa > Peat permafrost | place: Sweden: Abisko...
ATTTCCAGGCGTGGCATTCTCGAACTGCTGGCCGGTGCATCCGCGCTCACCGCCCTGCAATCCGAACCAACCACACTAAGCGAGTCTCCTCAATTGTTGAAACATCGCCTTATCACTCATCCTCTGCAGCGCTGCAAATGCCCTTGTCCGCCCCCCGCATTAGTTCTTCACCCCTGACACCGCATCCCCATGCCACACATATTAGAGCGCCTCGCCCAGCGTCTGTCGCCTCACCGCCCCATCCACGTGCCCATTGCGCGCAAATACGAATTGGTCGTGATATCCCTTGGCCGCGAGCACTTTCGCCATCAGCTCGTTGGTCGTGCATGTTGTCGCGCATCACATTCGGATTGAACAAATCCCGGTCCCCCACCTTCCATCCACATTCGTATCGCCTTCGCCGCGAGCTTAGCTACAATGCTTCATAATCAGCGTTTGATGCTGATGTCCGATATTTCTGATCCGCATGCTTCCAATCCAGCCTCTCTTTTATTTCGGAACCCGTTTAAGTTGTGAAGGAGCCATGCCCATGCACTTCGATCTCGCCACCGTCCTGCGCCCCTTGTCCGGAGCGCCCGCCTTGCTCGCCCTTTCGGCTTTGGTTTCACATGCGAAGGTTTCGCAAAATGAGGTTTCACAAAACCAGGAGCGCGATCGCAGCAAAATACCGGACGACTCCAAATGGGATCTGACAGCCATCTGTCCCTCCGACCAGGCTTGGCGTGCGACGAAGGACGAGCTTGCCTCCGAGTTGCACAAGCTGCGGCAGTTTCAAGGCACGCTGGCTTCCTCCGCATCCCGCTTGGCGGACGCTCTGGAGACTCAAAGCTCCTTCGACAAAGAACTCAACCGCCTGTTCGTATACGCCGCCATGAAGTCCCACGAGGACACCCGCGTCAGCACCTATCAGGGCATGCAGCAGGAAATGGTTCAGCTCGGATCCGTTCTGGGCACCGAATCCGCCTTCATTGAACCCGAGATCCTCAAGATGGACAACGCGACCATCGAGCGATTTCTCGCGCAAGAGCCTCGCCTGCATGTTTTCCGCCATGACCTCGAAGACATCGCGCGGCGTCGAGCCCACACGCTCAGCAAACGCAGAAGAGAGGCTCCTCGCAGGGTCCGCCGTGATGGCCAGCGGGCCTTCCAGCGTCTATCGCATTTTCGCCAATGCCGATTTTCCCTATCCTTCCGTCAACTCCTTGATAAGTGTCGTGTGATTCGGCATGGTCTGCGAACATGCCGAGAGACCATCCTTGCAGGATAGCATCGAGCCGGGTGGCGAACGGACTAAGACAGTAGGTCGGGATTGGAGCCTGGCATCGATAGAGCCTACTTTGAGGTACACTCGATTAAGCGCTCCGCCCTTCGAACCCAACGTCATTGAGTGTAAGAAAGCCTGCCCGGCAGATCAAACACGAGAATTCTTGGGGTGTTCTAGCTACTAGGCTACTTCTTCGATGCTTGTAGAACCGGTTGCGTGACCGCACTCGCAAGCGATCTCCAGCTCACCCGATCCGGCATCGCTGCAAGATTCGCTACAGTATTCTTTGCTACTTCCACCACACATGTGCAGGGAACGTGGGCACAAGTGTTTTGCTCAGGCACGGCAGGCAGCCTTCGTGTGCCCCGAATCCGGAAGAAATGATATATGGCTCTAGCAGCCATCGCTGCGGTTAACAGTTCGAGAGAGCAAAAGCAAGTGCGCGAGAATTTTCGGTACAAAAAGCTGTTCCACGGGTAAAGTTGTGTCGGTTCTAAAAATTCTGACCCCCTTGATTTCCGGAAATTCTGGCACGCCTAAGAACCACCAAAAGCGTTAGAAAACTCCCTATGCCCCGGCTTGCCGGAGGTGGAGGGAGGAGGATGTTGGCGATGCTGAAACGACACGAAGTCGAGATTTTGCTGAAGGCTGGTCATGCGAAGACCGAGGTAGCGCGCTTGAGCGGCGTATCGTTGCGCTGTCCAGCTATGTTCAGCCAAACCCTAGGTAATTTCTTGGATTGTGCCTTATCGTCTTGGATTACGGCGATTTGGGGACCATCCATCCCCAGGGCAGCGCACTATCTTCGGCGGCAAGCGGACGTGCCTTACCGCCATGCAACACTACTCCCCGAATGAGTGACGATTTGTGCTTCAGGGAATCTCGGAACGTACGAATCCCGACGAGGTCCTCTGCGGTGACCTGACTGCCCGCTTTGATTTCTATCGCCACGAATTTGCCGGCTTCTTCCAGAATGAAGTCCACTTCATGCCCTGCGCGATCGCGCCAAAAATGCAGCTTGCGGTGCGGTGCATCGAGGGCACGCCAAGTGTCCAGAGTCTGAAACAGAGTTTGCTCCAACCAAAAACCGGCATCCAGGCGTTGAGTGGCTTCTGCGGACGACTTGATACCAGCTAACCAGGCGGCAAGACCACAGTCTGTCCAGAGCAACTTCGGGGTCTTTACGAGAGCAACGGAGGGATTCGACGCCAATGGCCGGACGCGTGTAACCAGACAACCAGTTTCCAACAGGTTCAAATACCGGTGCGTCGTCGGATGGCTGAGCGCTGCATCACGGGACAAGTCAGCTTGGTTGAGGAGTTTGCCGGTTCGTTGCGCGGCAAGCATCATCGCGCGCTGAAAATCAGGCAAGCTGGAAACGGCGCTGAGCTGGCGCAAGTCTCGCTCTAGATAGGTTTGGACATAAGCGGCGAACCAGAGGCCGCGATCGGTTTCGGAGTCAATTTGCAGCGCGGGTGGAAAGCCACCGCGCAACAACCATGTCGGCCAGTCACCTGGCTCATTCGGCCATTCGCGCCAGTCAAAATCTTGGGCGAACAAACGTTCCAGCGGCAGTAATGCAGCCTTACGTTCCTGCCACTCCGTGGGGCAGAACGGGCGAAGATCCAGATAGATCGCGCGGCCCGCCAATGTGTCAGCCACGTGTTTCATCAACAGGAGGTTGGCAGAGCCGGTCAGAATGAAGTCGCCTGCCCTCCGATGGGCGTCCACGGCACGTTTAACCGCTAGCAAAATCTGGGGCGCTCGTTGAACCCCGTCCAGGATCACAGGACGCGTAGCGAGAAGCGAGTCGGGATTGCGCTCAGCCTGATCGAGTATTCCGACATCATCGAGACTGAAATACGCTCGTTCCGGTCTAATCAACTGCGTGAGGGTGGTCTTGCCTGTCTGCCGCGCGCCCGTCAGAACAGTGACGGGCAGGACGCGTAGAGCCGTTTGGAGATTATGTCGGAACCAGCGCGGCTTAATTGTACTCACATCGTGAAATAAATCATTTCACGACATGAAATGCAATATAAAAAGTTGAGTAGTTCCAGCATCCCGCAAGCTGCTGATGGCGGTCGATGCCCTTAGGCCTCTCTCAGCAGTTCGGTACGGTACTTGGGCGCAAGCGCTTTTACTTTTTCGATGAATACCGCTTGTTCCTTTTCACTGAGCTTTGGTGGAGGCGTACTGCGAGTGGCGACCGGAACTCCAACTTCAATGAAGAATTTCTCCTGCCCAGCAGGAGAGCAAATACAGAGCATGCGTACGGCCTCACTAGAAGCATTGTGAAACCGATGCGGCGCGTTGGCAGGAACGTTCAGCGTTTCGCCAGCGCGGACGGTCGACTTCGTGCCGCGGAAAGTAGCTTCCATCTGGCCTTCGAGGAGGATAAAGGTTTCCTCGAAGTCATGCCGGTGCGGTGGCGGACCGCCGCCGGGCGGGATGTGCATGTCGATGACGCAGAAGCGTCCGGCAGTCTGCTCGCCTGTCACGGTGATGGTATAGGTATCGCCGACCAGCCCGATGTGAGGGAGGTTGTCGGGTTGAGCAACGGTGAGGCTGCGTTTTGGATTGTCCGGAGGGATGAGAGCAGACGACATTTCGTTTTCCTCTAGGTACTATTTTCCAATGTTTGATGCTGATCACTACTTCCAAATCCGGATGTGCACGTCCACCCCCGCGATAATTTACGTCAGATGCTCCGATCCGCCCAATTCTGAACGGGGGCCGCAGATCGTCGCCGGTTACTCTTGGATCGGCAACCCTTATCTTACCGGATTAGGTAAGAGTAGACCGTCAACCGGGAGCTAGGTCACGCTGGGCGCTTTCCGCTGATTTCACGGTGAAGGCAGGGGCGCGGGGGGCGCGGGGGGCGCGGGGCAAGTTCGTTGTCACACGGGGAGGCGTAGCGTATGATGCGCGAGTCACGAATTCCAATCACAGAGCCCCGGATGACAGCTCTCAGTCGAAATTCATGCCTGACGCGGAGGCGGGACTTCTGGTCATGCCCACGAAGACGAGAAATTCGGCCCCATTCGCCGGAAAGTCTCTTGTCGGAATCCTAGCGGCGCTCCTTGCCATCGCTGCGCTGGGTCGGGCTGAGGCCCAGCCGCGAAAATTCGAGATGGGAGACGTGCAGAAAATCGTCGATGTTTCCAGCCCGGCGATCGGCTGGCATTCCTTGCGGAAACTGGCGAAGAAAAGAAAGCCGCCGAGCAAATCTTTGTGCTGCCCATGAACGGTGGCGAGCCGCAGCAGGTCACCGGCGCGCCTCTGGGAGTCGAGCAATTTGCCTGGCGCCCGGACGGCGCCCGCATAGCCTTCGTCTCGCCCGACGAACCGCCCAACCAAGCCGACATCGAAAAGCACCACGACCTCTTCGAAGTGGGCGATAACTCATTTCGCGCTACCGCCGCTCCCACTCCTTCGCACATCTGGCCGGTCTCTGCCTCAGGCGGCGCAGCAAAGCGCCTAACCTCCGGCGCGTGCAGCCTGTCAAAAACCGCGCAGGCTTCTCCGCCGTCCTCCCCGCTTTCCTGGTCGCCGGACGGCAAGCAGATCTGCTTCCCTCGCCAAGCCGACCCGCATTACGGCGACTCCGATCAAACGGTCATAGAGATCCTGGACGTTGACAGCGGCAAAATCCGCCAACTGACGAACTCAAAGCCGGCTATTCGCAGCGCAGCGAGATCAGAGGATCGGTTCGAGCGGCGCGACGTGCCGGAAGGTAACAGGCGAGCAATGAGATCATCACGAGCAACAAGGAAATCGCGGCAAAAATCATTGGATCAAAAGCTTCCACGCCGAATAGAAGGCTTCGAATCAGCCGTGTCAGGGGGAAAGCCGCGGCCAAACCAATCGTCACGCCGGCAAAAGCGAGCACCATCCCCTGTCCGACAACAAGGTTCAGGATTTTGCCAGGTGAAGCGCCAAGCGCAATTCGAATCCCCAATTCTCGAGATCCCTGATTGACCAGGTACGCCATCACGCCGTAAATGCCAATCGTAGAGAGAGCCAGCGCGACGATTGCAAAAATTCCCAGGAGCAGAGTTGAAAAACGCCGACCAGCCAGCGATTCGTCCACCTGTTGCTCCATGGTTCGAACACGGTAAATCGGAAGGTCTGGATCGAGGCTCCGCAGTTCGTTCTGGACAGAGGACAACATTGCGTCCGGAGTCGTGTTTCCTCGGAAAGCTACGGTCAAGGCTCGCGTAGGGAATTGCGTATGGGGCAGATAGAAAGCGATCCGTGGGTTCGAGTCGAGAGAATCTTGCTTCACGCGTCCAACCACACCGACCACTGTCTGCCATGGATCTTTCGAACCGAGTTCGACAATATGAATGCGCTTGCCAATCGGAACTTGTCCAGGCCAGAGTTGCTCCGCCATATATTCGTCAACGATGACTGCAATCGGCTTGGTCTTGTCGTCCTGCTCGTTGAACAATCGTCCGCCCCTTAAAGGGATTTCCATGGCTTCAAAGTAGTGCCCACTCACAAGCCGCTCATCCGCATTGAGAAATTTCTCGCCGGGAAGCGGCGTTCGCCCCTCCACGGTTATCGGCGTCCAGGCATAGGCTTCGCTCAATGGAAGTGACGTAACTCCGCCTGCCGCAATTCCTCCATGCGAATGTTCAAGCCGTTCCCAAAGCTGACGATATGCGTTTAGTATGCTTTGCTGATCGTTGTATTTCTGACCAGTCATCGTCAGGTCGAACGTGAGCACGCCCTGCGGGTTGAATCCCGGCGATACATTCTGCAGGTGGGTGAAGCTTCGAGTGAGAAGTCCCGCACCGATCAAAAGAACTACGCAGAGTGCCAATTCCGAAACAACGAGCAGCCGCCGAAAATTATTGCCGCGCCCCCATACCGCGCTCGCTCCTGCCGAACCACGGCTCGCATTCTTCAATGTCGAATTCAAGTCCCGCCTGGAAAGACGCAAAGCCGGAACAAGTCCGAAAAGAAAGGCGGAGCAAACCGAGAGCAGCATGGTAAACAGGAGGACGCGTCCGTCAATCGCCACGTCTTGCAGCCGTGGAATGCTTTTTGTTCCTAGAATGTGGAGCCACTTCACGCTGAGAAGGCAGATCAAGAAACCCAGCATGCCGCCGCAGAGCGAAAGCAATAGACTCTCGACCAACAATTGACCAACGATGCGCCATCGGCTTGCTCCTAAGGCCGTCCGAACAGCAATTTCCTGCTGGCGCGCCACAGCCCGAGACAACATGAGGTTCGCGACATTGGCACACGCGATGAGTAATACAAAACCTACTGAACCAAGCAGCACCCACAACGAGCGACGCACGTTGCCGACAACTTGTTCAAGCAGTGGCACGATGCTGAACGTCAAGCCGCCATTGGGCGGATAGTTCTCGGGAAACTCGCGACGCAGCCGAGCCGTGATAGTATCCATCTCCGCTTGAGCTCGCGTCACTGAGATGCCCGGTTTCAGCTTGCCGACGATGTTGTAATCTTCGTGGTCGCGAACTAGAGAAGCGGCTGCCGGATCGAGCGGCAATGGCAGAAAAATCTCCGCCTGTTCTGTTCCGTAGAGCAGAGGGACAACCTCTTGGGGCAAGGAAAAGTTTCGCGGAAGGATGCCGACGATCTCATAAGTCTGTCCGTTAATCATGATGGACTTGCCGATGATGCGCGGGTCGCGCCCGAAACGTCGCGTCCACATTCCGTCAGTGAGGACAGCGGTGGCCGGAACCCCGGGCGAATCTTCGTCTCGCGTCAGCAGGCGGCCGAGTGCCGGACGAGCACCCAGCGTTGGAAAAAGATTCGACGAGACACGAATGGCTCCCACTCGTTCAGGATCACCCCAGCCGGTCAAGTTGTAGGTGCCGCCAATCGCGAGGGCGACCTGCTCAAACCCGTGGTGCCCTCCTTTAATGTCGAAGTACTGCGCCGTCGAAAACCAATCCTGGGTGATGCCCAGGCCAGGAGAACGATTCCACAGGATCGCTAATCGGTCTGGGCTGTCATAGGGCAGAGGTCGGAACAGTAGCGCGTTTGCAACGCTGAAGATGGAGGTGTTCGCTCCGATCCCGATCGCCAGAGACAACACCGCGACCAGAGTGAACCACGGGTCCTTTGCGAAGGAGCGAATAGCGAATCGAAGATCCTGTGTCCACGCTCTCATTGCACCCTCATGCTAGCAGAGAGCCTCATTTGGGTTATCGGCGTCTTGCTTTTCGAGACAAGTGATCCCGGCAAGGCCCGCGCGTTCGTTAGCTCGGATGATCTGCGTCAGAAGATGCAAGAATCCGGCGTGACCGATAAGCCCGACGTCTACTTTCTAACGTAACGCAGGGCACCGAAGCTTTCATGCGGCGGGCGGCTCTGTTCGCGGCACCGGTGTCTCGGAACGGATTCTGGCGACTGCTACCAGTCCGTTTCCTAGTTGCCGCCCTGCCTGAAGGCTAAACGTTCTGCCTGCTGATTTTGAAGTTGTCAGTGACCGTCAGGGTGGCGTGCGTGAGCCGTGGTGCTGGGCATGAACCTGACCTCGATGGTGTAACTGTTGGTAGGCGCCAGCGAACTCGGGCAAATGATTGGCTCAAAGTCGCCCGCATTCGGTTCGAGATGGGAAAGTCAAAGTTCGATCAGTTTCGCTTGACGTCCTAGCGTTCCCGTGCGTACCTTGCACGAAGTGTCGATCAAGATTGGACAGATTGAAGCGATTTTCCGTTATCCGGTAAAATCCATGCGCGGCGAGCCGCTAGAAAAGGCTGGGCTGGGCTGGCATGGTCTTGATGGCGATAGGCGACTCGCGTTTCGTCGGCTTGACGAGCGCGGCGGTTTCCCTTGGCTGACTGCGAGCAAGCTTCCCGACCTCATCCTCTTCGCGCCACAACCGAGTAAAGACGCAAAGGGCGACGCGCTGCCCTCATACGTTCTTACGCCGGAGGGGGAAGAGCTGCCCTTGTTCGGAGAAGCTCTAGCCGCAGAGGTCGGTCGACGCTACGGTGCCCAGGTGGAGATGATGCAGTTGAAGCACGGTATTTTCGACGACGCGACCGTCTCCCTGATCACCTCCGAGACCGTTCGCGAGATCTGCCGACTCGCGGGGAGGGGCGCAGATGTCCGGCGATTTCGTCCGAACATCGTAGTCCGATCCACCCGTGCCGTTCCCTTTGAGGAAAATGACTGGGTCGGCGGACTGCTCACATTCGGTGACGGTGACGATGCACCCACCGTCGCCGTTACGATGCGAGACGTTCGCTGCGCGATGGTGAACATCGATCCTGACAACGGGAGTCTTGGCCCGGAAGTGCTGAAGGCAGCGGTTCGTGCCAACGAGAACAACGCGGGAATATATGGTACGGTCACGCGCATCGGGCGACTGGCTGTCGGGCAGACTATCTTTCTTTACCCGTCCGAAATCTCTTAGCCTAAAGTTGCGCCGCTAGCAGTGAAGTTCTCGCCAACAAATCGACGCCCACGGCTTTCTCCCTGACGGCCAAGTTGTCGATGCCTCGCGGCAATGGACACTCGATCGCGCGGCTACACGCCTGGCTCTGCGCCAGACGTTTGAAGCGCATTCTCCACTGGAACTCTTCCGCTTACAATGACAATAAGACGGTGATCTCGCAATGCAACCAGAACAAACCAAGTTTCTTCTGAATTTTCTGCTGCCGCAACTTAAGTCCGAGCAGGCTGGGACCGAGAGAGTCCTGTGCGCGATTCCACCGGATCGCGGCGAGTACAGACCGAATGCAAAGTGCATGACTGCAATACAACTCGCATGGCATCTGTCCGTGGTTGAGATTTGGTTCTTGGACGCGGTTATTCAACGGGAATTTGGAAAAACTGCTCCCCGGCCCGCGAAGGTGAAGACCGCCTGTGAAGTTACCCAATGGCACGAGGAGAACCTCACTCAGCGCGTGCCGCTTCTTGAGGCTTTGTCCGGCGACGCTCTTGTCACTCCTGTGGACTTCATCGGTCTGCGCAATGATCCGGCCGTCGCTTCCGTGAATATCGCAATCCGACATTTCGTCCATCATCGGGGACAGCTTTCAGCCTCTCTCCGGGCGATGGGAGGAAAAGTTCCCGCGATCTACGTGGAGAGCGCCGACGAGCCTTACCCCTCGAGCGCCGGCAATGCGGCGAGCGATACGCAACCGCCCCCTGCGTTTTGATGTAAGCGGCTGTACGGCTTGACAGGGGTGTTGGTGCGAGGGCCGCCGGACGGGAGAAAGTCGGGCAGTGGAGTAGGGTCCGTGTCTAGGCGCAGGATGGGTTCAAAGAACCTGAAGGCTTAAAGGTGCGAGGATACAGGGACATATGCCGATTGTACTGGGATTCGACGTATACGGGACGCTGGTAGACCCATTTGGGATGGAGTTGCAACTGGAAGCCCTGTTCGGAAATCGGGGAAGTGCAATGTGTGCCTTATGGCGTCAAAAGCAGTTGGAGTATTCGTTCAGGCGGGGGCTGATGCGGTGCTACGACGATTTTGACGTTTGCACCCAACAGGCATTGTTGTTCGCGACTAAGACATTCAAGGTCGAGTTGTCCGACGCTGCGCAGCGACAACTCCTGACTGGCTACCTGAACCTGCCAGTGTTCCCCGACGTCGCACGTGCGTTGGAGACTCTGAAGGCATCGGGTTGCACGCTGCTGGCTTTCTCGAACGGCGTCGAAAGCAGTTTGCGGACGCTGCTGGGCAAGGCTGGCGTGTTGTCCCATTTTGAGGCGGTGGTCAGTGTGGACGACCTCAAAACGTTCAAACCGAATCCTGACGTATACGCCTATCTTGTGAGTCGTGGCGGTCATTCCAGTGAAGATACTTGGCTCGTTTCCGCCAATCCGTTCGATGTGATCGGTGCCAAGTCTGCTCACCTAAAAGGCGCATGGGTTCGCCGAAGTCCCGAGGCCGTGTTTGATCCCTGGGAATTCGAGCCAGACATTGTCGTCGCCGATTTGATGGGACTCGCCACTGGGCTGCGGATCAGCCATTGATCGTCTTCAGCACCGCCGTATGACCTAGCGAAGACGCCGACGGCGTATCTCGATCAAGCGGTATGCCCCTGCCTGAAGCCGCGCTTCCGCTCCGCGGATTTCGAATTCTGCTCCGGGCGTGTCGCTCGCACCCACGGTCGCCAGCCATGGGTCTTGCTTCACAAACAGCACCAAATAGACCCTGCGGTAGAGAGCACTTCCACCATAACAAGCACGACCCTCAGCGCACGTTCCCGACGCATGACAACCCTCCTCGCTACTCCACCCCGCTCCTCGCCCAGATGTCGCCTTCCTGCGGGCGGAAGCGGCCGAACATCGCCCATCTCCCGTCCGGCGGCCAGACGGGGTAGTCGATTCTTACGCCGGGGGCGGGGAATGCGCAGACCTTCTCCGGCTTTCCTCCGTTGACCGGCGAAACCCCGAGAGCACCTTGTGCCCTACGACATCCACGATGCCAATGCGATTCCGGGGAGATGGCCTTGCCACCCGGTGGTCAAAAAGGGTCTCCCGCAGCAGCTGCAATCGACTGATTCCATGGATACGAAATCTTCGAACTCGTTGGTCCCATCTGAGGCAAACCGGACGAATTCCCGATAGAATCTATTTCGCTACAGGGTCGATGAGCTATATAAATCGGAGGTTCTCATGCCAAAACTGAAACCGAGTGACATAGAGCCGCGAACTGAACGACCGCACATACCTGGCTACGGCATCAGCAAGAGCAAAACCGGAATGTTGCCTTGGAAATGGGCCGTGAAGACGCTTACGGACTCTCGCGAATACTGGATGGTCACAGTACGCCCCGACGGTCGGCCCCACGCCATGATCATTTGGGGGCTTTGGTTCGACGGTGCATTCTGGTTCGGTACAGGTGGCAATACCCAGAAGGCACACAACTTGGCAAAGAATCCTAACTGTATTGTGGGTACTCAAAATGCTGCCGAGGCGGTGATCCTAGAGGGGATTGCGGAGTTGATCACAGACGCGGAAATACGGCGCAAACTGGAACCAGCATCGCTCAGCAAGTATGGAATGAGCGGAGGAGACGGCTCTGAACCCCTCTATCGTGTGCGACCCCGACGCGCTTTTGGTCTCGTCGAGCAGACTTTCCCGAAAACTGCTACGCGTTGGACATTCGATTGAAAGGTCACCCGCCGAGACAGGGCTGTAAGCGTGGCTGAATCCGCAGCAATCGGCTCTGCCCACTACATGCAATATCGCGACCCGGCCGGAAGCCGGGACTTAGATCTGATCGGGATCCTCGGGACCAGGCTCACGCACCGGCGCGTCAGGATTCTCCAGAGGGCTGGGTGGTTCTTTTATGGGCGCCGGCATCGGCTCGGCCGGCGTGCGGTTGGGGACGGGCAATCTGGTTTCAGACTTTAACTTGAAGGTCATGGTACTCAGATGCCAGAGACGGCCCGAAGGTAGCAGCCGAAAAGCTATTCTCCGGCCTACCTCGCCTTGATGCCGATGGTCTCGTGAACCACATTCGCATCAATGGCCAAGCGCTCTTCCGCCTGCTCCAGTTCGGCTCGTTTGCTGATGGTTGCTGCACCGGAGGGCAGGCCAGCCTTCACAGCGGAATTGGCCGTTGACCTTAGAGTCTGTTGAAGGCGGTGCGATTTTGGTTGGTCGCAGAGTTCGCAAAATGCATCCAAAGCGGGGAAAATGGAGCAGCACGTCCCAGGATTGGACTATCGAAGACGAACAGTGCCAGAGAATCGGCGGAGGGTATGAGGCAGTGAAGTTCAGATTTTTACTGTTTCTCTGAATGGAGCCAAGATTTTATCTACACCGATTCAGAGTCCACCCGGGAAAATGGGGGGAACATGGACGACAACAACGGCAAAGTTGGGAATGGCGAAGAAAAAAACGGCATGGCCGGAAATGGCAAGGCCGGGAACGGCACTTCGAAGTTTGACTGGGTGACTGAGCGTTCTTCCTGCTCTCTTCCAAAGGTATTCAATACCCTCAGAGTGCAAGTGGAGGAGGACGTAAAGACTCGCAACGCGCTGCGTCCCAGCTATTCCCCGTACGAGTTTTCCGTAAAGGAGGATAACGGCGAGTTTGCGATTCTCTTGAAGGCTCAGGAACTGCAACAGTCAGTAGTTTTCCGCCTCGCCGAGCACGCGATTTTAGTGAAGGATGATAAAAGCAATCCCATGTTTGAGGTGACCGCGACATTCAGTGACGAAGGTGAGTGCAGGCTGAAAGTGAACGGGGAGGAACGCGACTTTTGGCAGGTGCGGCGGATGGCTCTGGAAGAACTGATGTTTCGGGACCTCTAGTGCTCATCGACGTTCAAATCGAGACATTCGGACGACCGGCACCTTTGACATCTTCTCCACCCGCGAGTTTCACCTCCGCTCAGCAACAATTGGGGTGCTTCGCCAAAAACTGAATCGGATCGGCGCAACGAGCTTTATCGAGCGGCGGATCGCGAGGGTGTCTTGCTCCACGTTTGCAGAGTTGAGATATAGCAACAACCCAAGGAAGTCCGTGGCCGCATCGTCTTCGCTAGTGAATCCTGGCGATAGCAGCCTCTTCTTTAATCACGACATCCGCAGGAAGAGGGGAATACCCCAATGCCGAGGCCTGCCGCTGGCCCGAACCCAACATCCAGCGCAGAAAGCCGGTGAGTGCATTCTGCGTAGCCTCGTTGGCAGTATGGACAGGAACAACAATCCAGGTAAAGGAACTGATTGGATAAACCTCTGCACCCGGAGCGTCCACGATAGATGCTTTGGAGTCGTGACTGATTTTCATGGAATGGCTCGCAGCCGCAGCGATGCTTTCCAGACGGGCCGAAACGAACTTGCCATCGCGGTTTCGAACTCTGCCGTAGGTCAGGTGATTCTGCAGCGCATAGATAAATTCAACATACCCAATTGAGCCCGCCCGCTCCTTCACCAGTTTGGACACTCCGTCATTCCCGGTTGCTTCCAGTCCTACTGGCCACTTCGGATCCAGGCTTGCACCGACCTGAGTCTTCCACTCAGGGCTGATCTTTGAGAGATAGTCCGTCCAGACGTAAGTGGTGCCGCTGCCATCCGAGCGATGAACGACTGCAATGTCGAGATCGGGAAGGTGAACGCCCCGATTGGCGCGAGTCAAAATCGGGTCATTCCATTTCTTGATCTTTCCCAGATAAATTCCTGCCAGTGCTTCCGGAGTGAATGCGATGTCGCTGGACAATCCGGGCAGGTTAACGACAGGCACAACTGCACCTACTACCGAGGGAAAGAACAAATACCTTTCCTCGTCTCCCGTAGCGAGGATGTGAACCACATCCGGGCTATCCGAGGCTCCGAAATCGACGCTGTTTGCAAGCAGTTTGCGAATGCCCGCTTCAGACCCGATTGATTCATATGTTATCTGCACAGATGGATTTTCGCGCCGGTAGTTTGTAAACCATTTTGCATAGACGGGAAATGGGAAAGTGGCGCCAGCTCCTTTCAGGACGATTGTGGCCTGGGGCAAAGGGGCAGTTCGGGAAGGTGCTTCGCCTTGTTTCAGGGCTTCGACTAGTTTCTTTACAATCACAGTCGCAAGGTCTTTCGACACATCGTCCGACGCCCTTGGCGGTGTTGCCAGGTACGACCATAGCGTTTGCCCATTCTTATCTCTCAACTCAATCGAAAGGAAGCCGGAATAGATGGGTGTCCCGTTGGGCGCCACATTGCCCAATTGTGGATTGTGGCTGCGGTATCCTTTGATCCAGACCTCACCGCCGCCCCCAAGGATTGCATCCGCGCTCGATTGGTCGGCAGCCAACGACACCGATTTCAGTTTGCGAAGTTCGGTGATCACATCCTCGCGAAATTTCTCAGAACCTGCCCGGGTAGCGAACGGCTCAACATAGAGTCGTCTGATTTGATTAGCGGTCGGCGTCTCCCCGGCCCGCGCGGGTCCGAAGATCACGCAGCAGAACGCAAAACACGCGGTTAACCGGAACCGGAAAACGCTCATGGTTGAGATTATCCTCCCGCTCCAGGGGAGCCGATGCAACCTACTTGTGACCAAACACCTCCACGCCGAAAACGACTCTCCATTGTGCAGCCCCGAAGTCTTGCACGAGAGCATGGCCGACGCCCAGCTTTATCCGCAAATTCCTGCTAGTAAAGGTGTGTTCGAGACGCCCGGTTAAGAGAGCTTCCGTACCCGTCTCTCCGCTAAAGAAAGCGTGAAAAGCTGTTTCACCGAAGATCTCAGGCCCGGCAACAAATGTCCAACCGTTGGATCCGGCGAACCTGCGTCCCCCGCTGATACCGTAGAGGAATTCGCTCCCGTTTGGGCTGCCGGGCACGGGCGCATCGTTGAGCGTACGGACATGGACACCGAGCTGTCCCGCATACGTGAACTTGCCGGCGTCGCCGGCAGCAAGAAATCTAAACATCGCGCGGTACTTGTCATCGGTCACGTAATCCGCGCGGTTACCGTTGGGAAAGATGAGTTGCGCACCCGCGCCTAAACGGAGCAAGCCCCCCGGCTCACCAAGTAAGCGAATATCAAACCCGACGCGGGGGTCGGACACGGTATCGGGACTGGTTCCGAAACTTAGTGACGGGGCGGTGAACTGATACCCGCCCACCGTTCCGCTCGCTCCACTCAACACAAGAGGTACGGGAAAGTCGATGTAACCCCGAAAGCGGTCATGAGTAATCGCGGCGCCGAAATCGACGAATGCCTCTTCCGACACGACCGCGAGCTTCTGCTTGCCGTCTGGACCTGTGATGACCAGCGGGTTTCGTGCGTAGCCAGAGGTGAGCGAAATTGCTCCTCCGAGCCGGCCGCTGATATCGAGGTCGTCCATGACGAACCAGCCGGCGCCAGGAGCTGACTGATAGAGACGCTCGATCGCGAAACCGTCCGCCTGCTCCTGAGCGTCTGCGAGCGAGGGCCAGAAGCTTAACAGGACAAATCCGGCGAGCAGCGCGCGGACACAGCGACGATGTGATTCAAAACTGGCCATGGATTCTCACAGTAAAGACGTTGACCGGGCCACGGGCGGAATTGAAGCCGGGATTCGTGATGTGCTGGTAATCGCCGGTGAGCCAATACACTGCGCGGAAGTGGGCGCTGTAGAAGAGGTCTAAAGACCTTTCCGATGCAGCCGTGATGGCGCCATCACCAACAAATCCATCTACGCCACCCATCCCGAGGTATTTCGCGTGCATGCTCGAAATCCATCCGGCGTTGGTACCAATGCCCACGACGTCTTTTGGGCGCGACCAGGAGGAACCTTTTGCCAGGAGTCCAACGGTCGCCGAGCGATCGTCTGACGTGTAGGCGTCCACTTCGGTTTGTCCGTCCGCGTACATCGCCCGACCGAACACCCCAATGTCGTGGCCAATGTACTGTTCCGCGAACCCGCCGATGCCCTTCTTTACGTTCGATTTCCGTGCCCAACAAAGATCCGGGGCATCGGCGTTCTGTGATCCGTAGTTGAATCCAGTGCAGGTGGCGGCGTTCTCATTGGGGTTTGCTTCGAAGGCTGCTATCGCGTCACTGAAGCGTCCCATATCCTCGCGGTTGCGGAAGGCCAGCACGCGAACCATGCCTTCCTGCCCGCGAATTTTGTGCTTGTGCTCTGCTTCCATCTGGTCTCCGTAGTATTTAAACAATCTGAAGTCTACGGGGAGTTGGTTGGGCTCCTTCGGGGGAGTGATGCGACCCACGCGCACCGCCCAGTCATCCCAAAAGAATTGCGCGACCCCTCCGTAAGAGTAGCCGCGCGCGTCGGATGCAAAGTCATAGGCACCGTATGTCATGAATCCCAGACCGAGAAAGCCGTCGCGAGGGTCGACGTCAAAAGCATTGGTGTCGAAGAAATCCAAAATGCTGAAATTGCCAGCAACCAAGACGATTCGCCGACTGTCGTAATGGGTTCCCAGTTGTAGGGGACCGGACTCCTCCACCACGCTTTTGCCGCCGAGTGCGAACGTCTGCTTGATGAAAATCCGGGAACGATACAGTTGGGGCGTCTCCCCGCCAGTCTTTTGCAGCTCGAAATTCTGGATGGCTCCGCCCAGTCCCCTGAGCTGAGAGAATGGGCGCTCCGAAATGAGTTCTGGCACTAGATAGCCTTCGGCACCCCTCCAGAGCCGCACACCCAGGTATAGAGTCGCAGTTCCCGTGAAACTTCTCTCGGCAGTCGGAAGCAGCGAATTGATACTACCGTTCAAATTGGTATAAGGGGCATCAAACGACGGCTTCCAGCTCGATATGTAAGTGAACTGTCCGTACGCGTTCCAGCTTTCGTTCTCGATGTCATGGAAGCCTTTGTCCGCCAGCCTCTGCATGAAGCTAAATTCATCGTCCGGTCTAGGCGCTGGGGTGCCGTTTTGGGCGCTTGCGAACGACCATAAAAGCAGAAAACTCACGAGCACCCGCAAAGTGGATCTTGCGAGTAACACCCTCGCGGGATTCGCTTGCCCGAGGCTCCGGTCGGGAACGCCGCGGCTATATCCGTTAAAGACCGTTGCGCGCCGCTCGGGGCAGTTCACGCACCGCACAACGGCAAGGAGCAGCGACCAGAAACGCATCCAACCTCCGCATGAAATGTGGAAATGTCGCAATAGTGTAAATGACAGGATCGTTACAAATGTGACAGCTCGTTGAATTCTTGTGGTTCATCTTTCTTGGCGCCACAGTCGTCGAGGCAAAAGATACGCGAAACCGGCAAAGCCTTCCCACGGTGTGGAAGTACTGGCCAATCCGTGATCGAAGCCCGCGTCGACTACGAGGTTCTTCCTCACCGCATACGACGTGGACCATAGATTCCCAACCCCATAACCGTGCGTCAACGGCTGTGTGAAGTGTCCGGAGAGGTCTTCGCAGGAATGCAAGCAGGCATCCTGCGGGTCGATTACCAGACACCGCCGCGCCGGTACTGTGCGTGAAGGGCTCGAAGAGAGCGAGTACCTCCATTCGCTAGTTGATACTTAGTCTCGTCACTTGCTTAATGCCAAGACGCTTCGAGAATTCAGGCGGATCGGCCGCGTACAAAACATTCTCGAATTGCAAATAGCCTATCGGGGTCAGCGTTGCCGGAGTTGAGACTGTCGGTCTTGCCGGGTTTGCTTCGGGCGCGTCCGGAAGGCAGGCCTGCGCCCGAAGCGTGGTGCGGCCAACCAGAAGTAGCAGTACCACCAGAATGCGAACACCGTTAATCGAGCACCGGTCTCCAGATTTCTCCGGGTGGAGAAGTTATAGATTTCCAGCTCGCCTTCTTATATCATACCCCCCTATGGTCACAACAAAGAGAAAAGCTGTAAAGGAACGAAAAAAGCTTGAAGACAAGTCCCCTCACCTTTCAAGAGAGAAGCAGAAGCTACTATTTCGCATCAAGCGAATCCGCGGTCAGTTTGCGGCCGTGGAGCGCACGCTTACGGCGGGAGACGAATGCGCCGACATTCTGATGCTTCTGGCTGCAATTCGTGGGGGCGTTAACGGCCTGATGGCTGAGATTCTGGAGGATCACATCCGCCTCCACATAATGAATCCGGAACACGAGATGGAATCGCCAGAAGAATTGGGC
>Ga0302325_10013036_pt1 | contig 17776 bp, 16 predicted proteins | sample Palsa_T0_2_FD_201948 | JGI IMG/M metagenome (GOLD analysis project Ga0302325, IMG submission 201948) | Peat permafrost microbial communities from Stordalen Mire near Abisko, Sweden - Palsa_T0_2 | ecosystem: Environmental > Terrestrial > Soil > Palsa > Peat permafrost | place: Sweden: Abisko...
CGAGGAGTCCGCCGCGGCCGCCCGCCGCTACCTCGCTGAGAGCTTCACCGAGGTCCGGGACCGCGCCGACCGCGCCGGCGTCGCCGTCGAGCACGAGATCATCCAGGGCGACGATCCGGCCCGAGCCCTGCTGAACCACGCTCACGAGCACGGATTTGACCTGATCGTGTGCGGCCAGCATCACAGCCGCCGAGCGGGCCGGCTGCTGCTGCACGGTGTCGCCGAGGATCTGGTCAGCGCAGCCGTGACTCCGGTCCTGGTCATCGGCGATGAGGCCGGCTGAAATGGATCGCGGTTCGCCGGGCGTGCAATGACGATCACGGGCCGCTCCGTCTGAGAGCCGGTCCGCCAACCCACGACAACGAGGGAGGCTCACGATGAAGAGCAGTCTGGAGATCGCCCAGGAGGCAGAGCTCGAGCCGATCGCGTCGCTCGCCCACCGCATCGGCTTGGAGCCCGACGAGTACGAGCCCTACGGCCGCTACAAGGCCAAGGTCGCGCTGTCGGTGATCGACCGGTTCTCGCACCGGCCCGACGGCAAGCTCGTCTGCGTCACCGGCGTGACGCCGACCGCGACCGGTGTCGGCAACACGACGACGCTGGTGGGCCTCACCGAGGGGCTCGGCGTGATCGGAAAGCGGCCGGTCGCCTGCCTGCGAGAGCCCTCGCTCGGTCCCGTGTTCGGAATTAAGGGCGGCGCCGCAGGGGGCGGGTTGACTCAGGTAGTGCCGATGGAGGATCTCAACCTCCACTTCACCGGAGACATTCACGCCATCGGCTCGGCCAACAATCTCCTCGCCGCCATGCTCGACGCATCAATCCTGCACGGGAACCCCCAGCGGATCGACGCGCTGCAGATCAGCTGGCGGCGCGCGGTCGACATGAACGATCGTGCGCTGCGGCAGGTGGTCGTCGGCGAGGGTGGCCGCCCGAACGGCTACCCGCGCGAGACCGGCTTTGACATCACCGCCGCCTCGGAGGTGATGGCGGTGCTGGCGGTCGCGCGCGATCTGAACGATCTGCGCCGCCGGCTGGGCGCGATCACGGTCGCGCACCGTTACGACGAAGCCGGCCCGGTGACCGCCGAGGACCTCGGCGCCGCGGGCGCGATGACCGTGCTGCTGAAGGACGCGCTGAAACCAAACCTGATCCAGACGCTGGAGGGGCAGCCCTGCCTGATGCATTGCGGCCCATTCGCCAACATCGACCATGGCAACAACTCCCTCGTCGCCGACCTGATCGCGATGAAGCTCGGCGACTACGTGGTGACTGAATCCGGGTTCGGCTCGGACATGGGTATGGAGAAGTTCTTCGACATCGTCTGCCGGGTCGGCGGGCTGCGCCCCAGTGCCGTGGTGCTCGTGACGACCGTGGGCACGATCAAGCACCATGGCGGCGCCCCGGAGGACCCACCACCGAGCCGCGCCACCGGGCGGCAGGCGATCGAGGCCGGGATGGCCAATGTCCGTCGCCACCTCACGATCGTCAGGGAGTTCGGCCTCCCCTGCGTCGTGGCGGTGAACCGGCATCCCGGCGACGCCGCCGAGGAGATCGAGTTGGTCCGCGATCTCGCGCTCGGCGCGGGTGCATTCTCCGTCGAGATCAACAACGGGTACGAGCAGGGAGGCCGCGGCGCGGCGGACCTGGCACGCGCTGTCGTCGCTGCCTGCGAGCAGCCCAGCGAGTTCCGTCACCTCTACCCCGACGACGCTCCGATCCGCGAGAAGATCACCACCGTCGCCACCCGCGTCTACGGCGCCCGGGATGTGTTCCTGTATCCCGAGGCCGAGCGGAGCATCGAGCAATTCGAGCGCGACGGGCTCGCGCACTTCCCGGTCTGCCTGGCCAAGACCCACCTCTCCCTGTCCGCCGACCCGGCGCTCGCCAATGCCCCGGTCGACTTCACCGTGTCGGTGCGCGACGTCCGCGCTTACACCGGCGCCGGTTGGCTCGTGCCGCTGTGCGGCGATATCCAGCAGATGCCCAGCCTCGGCAGGACCCCGGGGGCGGTGAACGTCGACATCGACGCCGAGGGTCGCACCGTCGGGCTGTTCTGAGCGTGAGCGAGGACGGCTACTGGGCCGGCGCGGCCAGTTGCTCCGCGACGGCGGCCAGGAGTGCGTCCGCGATATCCGCGCTCATATCGGAGCCGCCGATGTCGGGCGTGCCGTGGCCGCTCGCGCACACTCGTTCCACCGCCGTGCGAATCGTGGCGGCGATCGCGGGTGCACCGAGCTCATCGAGCATCATGGCTGCGGACAGGACGGCGCCGATCGGGTTGGCGACGCCGCGACCGACGATGTCCAACGCTGAGCCGTGGACCGGCTCGAACATCGAGGGATAGCTTCCGTCGAGGTTGAGGTTCCCACTCGGAGCCATGCCGAGGCTGCCGGTGAGCGCTCCGGTCAGGTCCGACAGGATGTCACCGTGGAGATTGGATCCGACCATCACGTCGACGGAGGCTGGGTTCAGTATCAGTCGGGCGGCGGCGGCGTCGACGAGCAGGGATTCGCATTCCACGTCCGGGTAGGCCTCGGCGACCTCGGCGACAACGCGGTCCCAGAGCACGCTGGCGTGCAGGCTGGCGTTTGACTTCGTCACGCTGCTAACGCGGTGCGCGGGCCGCGTGCGGGCCAGTTCGAACGCATAGCGGGCGGTGCGCTCGATCGCGCCGCGCGTGTAAACAGAAGTCTGCAGCGCGATCTCCGAGGGTTGTCCACGGTGAGAGAACCCTCCCACGCCGGAGTACTCGCCCTCCGTGTTCTCACGTACGACGACCAGGTCCACGTCATCAGGACCGCGTCCCGCAAGCGGTCCCCGTACCCCGGGCAACAGCTTGGCCGGGCGAAGGCTGATCGCCTGGTCGAACGCTTGGACGATCTTCAGTCGGAGGCCCCAGAGGGTGACGTGGTCGGGAACCTCAGCCGAGCCCACGGCGCCAAAATAGATCGCATCGAAGGGTGCCAGCTGCTCCAACGCGTCAGCATCCATCATCGCGCCGGTGCTCAGATAATGCTCCGACCCCCACGGAAACGTCGTCGTCTCGTATGCGAAGTTGGGTTCTGCTGCCGTCGCGGCCTCGAGGACATCCAAGCCGATCTGAATCACCTCGGGTCCCACGCCGTCTCCGGGGATCACAGCAATGCGCGTCATCGACGCTCCTCAGGTCAATCGTTCATCGAGCGCGCGATCCCAACCGCGGGCGCTCGGTATTGCGTGATGATGCCAGGACGACCGCCCTCACACCCGCTCGCGACACCAGCTCACCCTCCGCCGGGTCCCGGGTCCCGGGTCCCGGGTCCCGGGTCCGCGGGTCCATAGGTTCCCGGGTCCACACGAGGTCACGACCCCTCTAGCCTGCTGAGATGCTCGCGCTCATTCTCGTGGCAGTCAGCCTCGGGATGACCAACTTCGCCGGCGCGCTGGCGATCGGGCTCTCCGGGGTTGATGCGCAACTGCGGGTGCGGGTCGCTCTGGCCTTCGGCCTGTTCGAGGGCGGGATGCCGCTGGTCGGCCTGCTCCTCGGACGCCAGGTTGCTGATGCTGTGGGGTCACATTCAAACCAGATCGCTGCCGCGCTCCTGGTCCTCACGGGCGTCTACACCATCTTCTCGGCCTGGCGTCATCGCCCAGTCGGCGTTCCTCAGAACGGTCGCTGGGACACCGCGAGGCTCCTCACCACCGGCTTGGCCCTGAGCGTCGACAACCTGGTGATCGGATTTGCGCTGGGTGCCTATCACGTGTCATTCGCGATCGCGGCGGCCGTGATCGCCGCCGTCAGCGTGGCGATGTCCCTGGTCGGTCTCGAACTCGGCAGCCGGCTCGGCGAACACCTCGGTCAGCACACCGAAATCCTCGCTGGGACGATCCTCATCGCCGTCGGGGGCGCGATCAGCCTCGGTGTCATCTGAGCCACCCCCGTCCACACAGCGCAGTCGCAAGGGGCGGACAGAATTGACCACTGTCACCTATGTCACCGACCCGCCAAGCTCGCGACCTGACAGACTCGGTCGTGGTGATTGCCCCGGTCGTTGGTGGAAGGACGGGTGCGACTCACGGGGTCGTCGAGCTCATCGGCGCGAGCCTGGTGTAGGCACCACGGTGGAAGACCAAGGGCGCCACGTCGTCATCCGTATGCCACAGTTCGAGAACCCGCCCGATGACGATCAGATGGTCGCCGCCGTCGGCCGTGTCGTGCACTTCGGCTTCGAGCGTCGCCGGCGCGGAGTCGATCAGTGGCGCTCCGGTGAGCAGGCCGTCGTTGTGCGGGACGACTCCCCAGGCCCGGCCCTTGGTTGGCGGCTGACCGACAAAGTACACTAAGTCAATTGATAATACATGTATTAGACGCCAATCCCAGCCTCAGCGGTCAGACAGCCGCGAGACCCCGCTCGAGCATCGCCCCCGGTGGTCGGCTGAGCGGCAGCCGCACGGCCGCCCCGCCACCAACGATGCGGCATGGACCGATTAGCCCTGCGAATCGGTACCGATGGCGGAATGTCATTGGAGTTCACGGCGTCAGCCACGTACGGTAGGGCAACACGACTGGATCAATTGAGATTGTGAGGTTTAGATTTACGTGACCACCGCCCCGACCCTGGCATTGACATTCCTCGAGCCGAGCAACGTCGCCCCACGGGGAACGCTGGTAGTCATCCCCGGGCGTGGCGAGCAGCCGGAGGTCTATCGGCGCTTCGGCACGCGAATCAGCGTCGATGCCTACCGAGTCCATGTGGTCGACGATCCGACCGTCGACGAGCACCGCGTCCGTCAGCAGGTCGCGGAGTCGAGCGCGGGTACGGTCGGCCCGTTGGTGCTGGTCGGGCTCGACACTGGGGCGCTGTTCGCCGCGAGGTTGGTGGGCGAAGGGGCACAGGCTGATGCGGTGATCCTGGCGGGACTACCCAGCCCCGACCCGGCAGCGCCGGGTTCCGACTCCTGGGAGGAGGAACTCGACGTGCGCACGACCTGCCCGACGCACCGGGGGCACATCTCCGCAGACCTCGTGACGCCCGGCGCGCTCTACGGGCCGATCCCGCCGGAGTGGTCCGACGGCGGTGCGATCGCCAAAGTCGGCAGGCCGATCCTGGCGATCCACGGGCGCGAGGATCCGATCAGCACCCTCGAGTCGGCCCGTGAGTCATACGCCACGGCACCGCGCGTGGAACTGGTCGCGGTCGCCGGGGCCCATCACGACGTCCTCAATGACCGGAGCCATCGGACGGTCGCGGCGACGATCGTGCTCTGGCTCGAGCGCCTGCGGGCTGACAATGATCTGGCTCCGATCGCCGTGCTCGAACCGCTGGCGGTCAACGTTGGCTAGCCGGTACGTGATCATCGGCGCCGGGGCGATCGGCGTCACCTTCGCCGCCGAACTGCATCGCGCGGGCCACCCGGTGACGGTCGTCGCGCGCGGTGCCCAGCTGCAGGCGGCGCGCAACGGTGGGATCACCTACGCGCGCCCCGATGGTTCGCAGCTGGTCGAAGCGGGGTTCGCATCGCCCGACGACGATGTCGGCCTCACCGACGGGGATGTGCTCCTGCTCGCGACCGAGACGCAGGACGCCGCCGGCGCGATCGCGGCCTGGGCGCAGCGGCCGGTCGCGCTCGCCGATGGACGGCACTCGACCGCCGGCGTGAGTCTGCCGTTGCTCACCACCCAGAACGGCCTCGAGACCGAGCGGATCGCCCTGCGTCACTTCAGGACGGTCATTGCCGGCGTCCTCGCCCTGCCTGCGAGCTACGTCGAGCCGGGAGTGGTCGTTGCGCCGGCCGTCCCGGTGGTCGGCTACGCGTGGATCGGCGCCTATCCAGACCGGACGGACCGGCAGGCCGAGCTGATCGCCGCCGATCTGCGCCGCGCGAACATCGCTGCCGAGGCCCTCCCCAACATCTCCGAGTTCAAGCGCGGGAAGCTGGTCGTCGCGAGCACGTTCGTACTCGACGCGCTGTACGCACCGAGCCCCCTGCGCGACCGGGCTGCCGCCCTGCTGCGCGACGAGGCGCGCGAGATCTTCGCTGCCGTGGGGCAGCCGCTCGCGGAGCTCCGTCCGCCAAGGGGGGGAGCCGGCGCAGGCGACAACGGGGATGAACCCGCGGGCCCGAAGTTCGAGATCCGAGCAGTGCCAGGCTACGCCCACGTCGGCACCTCGACCCGGCAGAGCCTGGCCCGCTCCGGATCGATCGAGACCGACAACCTCAACGGCGAGGTGGTCCTCCAGGCCCGTCTGGCCGGTCGGAATGCCCCCGCCAATGAGGCGGTGACCGCCCGGATCCGCAACGCCGCCGCGGACGGCATCTCGCCAGGGTCGCTCGACGACGCCGACCTGCTGGCCACCTTCCCGCAGCTCGTCGATCCGCCGGCGCACGCCAGTGACGTCCTGATCGATCCGCCCTCCTTGCACCGCAGCCTGTGCGGGCCGCGGCCACCTGCGGTGCTCGACGTCCGCTGGAAGCTCGGTGACCCGGATGGCCGCCTGCACTACCGGCAGGCCCATATCCCCACCGCGGTGTACGTGGACCTCGACACCGAGCTAGCCGCCGCTGCGGCCGAAGGCCGGGGCCGGCACCCCCTCCCGGACGTCGATGACCTGCTCGAGTCGGCTCGGCGCTGGGGGCTGTCGGACGGTCAGGCGGTCGTGGTGTACGACGACAACGGTGGCATGTCCGCCGCGCGAGCCTGGTGGCTGCTGCGTTGGGCCGGGGTGCAGGATGTCCGGATCCTCGACGGATCCCTGGGGGCCTGGCTGGCGGCACAGCTTCCGGTGGAGTCAGGGGAGCCATCGAACCTTCCCGGTGATGTCAAGCTCGAGGCCGGCCATCTGCCCGTCCTGGCGGCAGACGAGGCGGCCGCAATGGCGCAGCGCGGCGTCCTGCTCGATGCCCGGGCGCCGGAGCGCTACCGCGGCGACCTCGAGCCGGTCGATCCGCGCGCCGGCCACATTCCCGGCGCGCTCAGCAGTCCCACGAGCGACAACCTCCGTCCCGATGGCCGCTTCCGAGACACCGAGGAACTCCAGGCTCGCTTCGCCGCACTCGGGATCGCACCCGACCGTGAGGTCGGCGTCTACTGCGGCTCCGGGGTGACCGCCGCCCATCAGATCGCGGCCCTGAGGATCGCCGGCATCGACGCCGCCCTGTTCCCGGGCTCCTGGTCGGCCTGGGCCGCGGACCCGCTCCGGCCGGTGGCCGTCGGAGCCCTTCCCAGCTGATTCAACCTCAGGCGAGCCGGGCGCTCACATTCAAAACACACAGGAGAAACCTGACATGCCGGTCGAATTCATCAGCGCAACCCACATTTCCGACGACCATCGCAAGGTCGGAGCCGGCTTCGGCGGCTTCGACCCCGACTACACGCGCCGGTTCGTCCACGCCCTTGACGACGGCGGCTTCGATTGGACGCTCGTGGCGTACGGCTCGCCGTCACCCGATTCGCTCCAGCTGGGGCAGTTCGTGGCCAACAACTCCGAGCGGGTCAAGCCGATCATCGCCCACCGTCCGGGGTTCCAGTTCCCGACCCAGGTCGCGAAGGCGTTCGCCGGCCTCGAACGGATCTCCGGCGGCCGGGTGGGGATTCACATCATCTCGGGCGGTAGCGACGCCGAGCAGCGCCGGGAGGGCGACTACACGACGAAGGAGGAGCGCTACGGGCGCTCCGACGAGTTCATCCAGATCCTGCGCAAGATCTGGTATCAGGACGGTCCCATCAGCTTCGACGGGAAGTACTTCCGATTCGAGGACTTCGAGACCGAGATCAAGCCCCTCCATGGGGAGATTCCCGTCTCGGTCGGTGGCTCCTCGCCGCAGGCCTATGACGTCGGTGGTCGACTGGGTGACATCTTCGATCACAATGCGTGGCGGTCCAACCACGATTGGGAATCGGATCCGACGTACCCGGCTTATCGATGCGGGCGCGGCACGGCGGTGATGACGCCGGTTAGCTTACGTCTTCACCAATGTGGCGACGGTGACGTGTGGCCAGCGGATGCCGTTGAAGTCGAGCTGTACCAGTTGCGAATATTGCAATTGGTGCGTGTCAGGGGTGCCGCCCGTCCCCGCGATCGTCTCGATCCAAAACGTCGCGTCCACCTCCACGGCCTTGGCGTTGCCCCCGGGGGGACTCGAGCCGGCTTCCAGGAACGCCGTGTTGGCCGTTCCGCCGCCACCCTTGATCGGATTGTCTGTGGTCGAGACGTGGAGAAAGGTTCTGCTCTTCATCGTCGTCCCCTCGAGCGAGGTCTGCAGTGCGGTCTGGAGGACGCTGTTCGGGTTCTTGACCATGTCCTGGGTGACGCCGGGAGATGCGAAACGGAAGGCGGTCGGGGTGGACAGGTTGAGCTCGGTGAACGTCGCCGCGACCGAAGCGAAGGCGCTGTTCGCCGGCGGAGGAGTGCCGAGGAAGAAGGGCAGGATGTTGTTGTCGGGGATATGTTGAGGCCCTCCGGCGAGGACCTGCGCGCTACCCTGAGCGAGGATCACCGTGCCGTGCGGAATCGAGGCCATCCGCACCACCGTTGCCGGCTCGCTCGGATCTGTCGTTGGGGGAACGGTGGCCCAGATTCCGGGCTCGATGTGCAGCCCCGTTCCATCAGAGGTCTGGGCGATCTGCTGCATGTAGGTGAGGCCGAACATGCTGATGTCCGGCATCAGCAGGCCGCGGTTGGGGATCGCACCGTTGATCTCGGTGAAGGCGAGCGTCTCGGTGGTGAGGTTCAACTCCAGGAAGCGATCCTGTGGGCTATCGGGATGGTGCGGGCGCCAGATGGCGTTGAAGCCATGCCCCTTCCAGGTGCCCGGGAGTTCCGCCAGCGGTCCGAGCGGATCCGGGGGGGTAACCAGGGCTTGAGCAGCTCCCGGCGCCTCGATTTCCGGAATGCCCTGGAACACGAAGTCGGGATCGGTCTCGGCGATTACTGTCATGGTGACTCCCTTGTGAAGAATTACTAGCCGACTGGTTCGGTCCGCCTGCGAACAGTTCGCTGCCCGGTCGTCGGGAAGACTTTTACACTCTCACCGTCGCTCGCACGCACACGCTCAGTTCTCGGCCCGAGCGACGCTGGTGATGGTCTTCGACATGCTGTCCCCCGCTTCGGCCGCGTTATCAGCAACCTACCTGTTATGCCCTTTTGTCCTGACGGGAGCGCCGAGGACTCCACCGCCACCCACGCCCTGCACTCGTGCGGCGATCATCGCACAGCCGTTTGAACCCTGTCAAGGCTCTCACCACGGTGTGTGACAACCTGCACAGAACGCTGCCGTGAGCCGCGCAGAGGCGATCGGGTGAGCCGACACTCGTTTCTCAATGACACCTGTCAACTGGCCGCGGGCCGGGGTTATGTTGACCACCGAGACACCTCGCGACGTGTCGCGCGGGCAGTGGTGCAGTGCAGTGCAGCGGTGCGCCAGCCGGTGCTCACACGGTGAGAATTGGCCTGAGCCGCTCCTCCAGCGCCGCGCGCGGCAGGGCGCCAACGATCCGGTCCACCTCGCGTCCGTCTCGGAGGACGACGAGCAGCGGGATTGATTGTGCGCCGAACCGAGTGGCCAGGCCGGGGTTGGCGTCGACGTCCACCTTGACGACCTTCAGGTGACCGGCGTGGCGAGCTGCGAGGTCTTGCAGGACAGGAGAGATCATGCGGCAGGGTCCACACCATGCGGCCCAGAAGTCGGCCACCACCGGGACAGACGCGGTCGTCTCGGCGGCAAAGGTGCCGTCGTCGGCGTCAACCACCCAGGGCAGCTCTGACTTGCACCGCGGGCAGCGCGGGATGCCGGCGGCGATCGGTTCGACGCGATTGCGCGCACCGCAGCTCGGGCAGGCGATGATCGCCATCAGGGCTGCGCCTCCGCGAGCGACGTCGAAGCGGCCCGTCTTGTAGCTCTGGCCGGTCGCACCAGACGAGTGTAAAAGGCCCAGGATGGAAAGGGCGCTGGGCAGCGGCGTGCCCGGATCCGCTCGCGTGCCGATCGATCAGCCGCTCCCCGCGTTCGCGCCCAGGCTGTTCAGCCACGCACGCATCGACCGACCCGCTGGCGTGACCTCACCCTCCTCGTAGCCCGTCGTCGCCCTCGCGAGGGTGATCCCATTTGGGGTCGACCAGCCGTACTCAATCGCTGTGCCGGACGCCGCGTAGTGAGCGACTGCCTGACCCTGCTGCAGGATGCTGCCGGGGGCGGCAATGTCAGTGATCTGCTCTGCGACGTACTGCACCCTGCCCGCCTGCGGGCCGTCCAGCAGCTCGAAATACACCAGCGGCTGACCGGCGTACCAGTCGGGGATGATCGCGAGCACCTTGACCCTGCAGGGTGCGAGGATCGGCGCTCCCACCGGCAGGATCGCGTCCACGCCCTGGTCGGTGCGCTCCCAGCGTGCGACGTAGCGCAGCGGGTCGATGTACGTCGCGGTCGTCACCTGCGCCGCGATCAGCTCCAATCGCAGCTCGCGTTTCACTTCAGCGAGTGGAGGGGCGTGCGCGTTGACGTCGCCGACGGGAGCGCCCGCCGCGACTGGGTCCGCCTGCTGACCAGCGGTCGGTTCGACCACCTGCGGACGGGCACCAGGGAATGCTCTGCCCGATGCGCCACCGGCAGCGCTCGCCGATGCGCCGTCAAGCGCGCCGGTTGTTCCGCACCCCGCGAGGCCGAGCGCAACGATCAGGAGCAAGGCGCGGCTCATCATGACCCTACGCGAGAGCGTCCAACCGTCCTGGCGATGCGGTTGTCTGTCGCTGTGGCCTGCATTTTTCTGGTATGTTGGCGCACGCCGAGTCCCCGGTGTGCCACCCCGGGGAGCGGGGAACCCAAAAGTTTGGGGCGAGTCTCACGGTGGTCCGTGAGAGGCGCAATCCAGAGCGCTAGCCCGTCAGCTAACTCCGCAGGCCAAGGCGTCAATAGCAACACCGCTCGCGCGGAGGCTTGTGTATGCGTTTCCTTCCTGCAACCTTTTCGAGGTCACCCTGCGCAAGCAGGGGCGGCGGCGGCGAGCCGCGAGGATCGTCGTGAAACCTGTCAGGGCGATGAAGTTGACGCACGGTGCTTGTAGTTTGATCCTCGTTGGTGCGCTGTGGTGTTGCTCGAGTGCGTTAGCGAGCTCGGGCGGGGCTGGGGTCACCGGTCGGCGGGCGGCCGACAAGGTCGTGGCACGCAGGTCGGCGGCGACGGTGTTTACGCACACGTTGCGAAAGGGCCAGTCAGGCGCTGATGTCAAGACGCTCCAGACCTGGTTGTCGGAGGTGGGCTATAAGGTCCCCGCAACCGGCTATTTCGGCTCGATCACCAAGTCGGCGGTCCGGGGCTTTCAGCTGGCGCATCGGTTGTACCCCGCCAGCGGCTCGGTCGGTGATCGCACTTCCGCGGCCCTGCGAGCCGCAGTTCTTGACGCCCCGCAGGGACAACCCGTTGCGGCTGCCAACCACAACCCGGCCCTCACAGATCCGATCCCCGGCTTCACGCTCGAGCGCGACGATATGGGCGTCGACGCGGGCGCCCGGCCTGGGGCGGGGATCTATGCGCCCGCCGCATCCACACTCATCGAGGTCATGCAGGACTGGTACGCAGGCGAACCGCTGATGCTGTTCCAGTTCGACACGCGTCCGCCCGGGGCTCTTTCGGACTACTGGTACGTGGCCGAGCAGATCGACCCCATCACCACAGCCATCGGCACAGGTTTCCAGACCGGGCAGCGCGTAGCGTCGTTTGCGTCCAGCGGCACCGACATCGAGATCGGGTGGGGCTCGCCCACGTCGAACTCACTCACCCTGGCCGACGAGACCGATCCGGGGGCCGCCGACCCGCCGGCCGGATCCACCACCCGCTGGGGGGAAACGTTCAAGAAGGTCTTCGGAATCACATGAGGGTGGCGCCGGCTACCCCCCGTTGGCTCTACGATCGGCGACGAGGTATCTCCAATGAGCGCGACGACACCCCCCACTCCGGACGGCGAAGACTGGACGGTCGGCTACGCGTCGAGCAACGGCGCGCGAGCACCGGTCCGCAGCGATAGCGCTCACCGACTCATCGTCCTGGGCTACATCACAGCCGTCGCCATGCCGCTGATCGGATTGGTTCTCGGGATCGTGGTGGCCACCCGTCCGGGCAAGGCGAACTCTAAGCACGGGGCGTGGATCATCGTTCTGAGCATCATCGGGTCCGTCGTGTGGTTCCTGGTGTTCACCTCCGGCGCTCTCACAGACTCGACCAACGACCTCAGCTGAGGACAGCCGGCGAGCCTCATAACGCCCAGGCACCTCTGGGTCGACGGCTGGATCGCGGAGGCCCCGCGGGCGAGGGCGACCGGGTCCGGCGCGCGGGGTCCCGAAGCAACGGGTGCCATTAAGGTCAGATTTCTGACCGATTCACCTGTATATCGTCCCACTCGACGGACTCTGAACGGAGCTTGGGACGTTCCCCGTCTGGGAGAAGGGGAACGACCCACGCCCGAAAACGAGGCCTCCATTGGGACGTTTCCCAGCCCTCGCGCCCGTTCAGCTGGTTGGGGGCGGTGGCAGGCCGAGCTGCCGACGGATCGTTCTGACGTCCTGCTCAACCGGCCGGTTGGCGGCGTCCAGCCGTGGCTCGGCCGCGTGGAGCGCAGACAAGGACGTGGACGCCGCCGCGGTCGTGGTCAGGCTCGCGCGGGCCTGGTTGACCCGGTAGAGATCGAGCGCGACCCGTTCGGTGTCAGGCGGGAACACGATTCCGAGCAGCCGACGGTCGAACCGATGCTCCGCGGCCGCGGCGTTACGCAGGTCGGCCTCGCCACGGGCCAAGTCGTTGCGGTCGCGCTCCTCCAGCGGGTCGAAGTCCGCGTCCAGCCGACGGTTTCCGGCGGCTGCGATCGCCAGGTACCGGGCTGCCAGCGCGCGGCGAGCCGAGCCGGTGAGGAGCACGCTGGTCGCGGTGGTCGATGACGCCGATTCGTGCGCCGGTGCGCCAGTCCGATCAGCCCCGCATCCCACCCCCAGAAGCGTGGTGGCACCGAGGACGGCAGCAGCAATACCACGGAGGGTCTGGCCCGGGCCGGCCACGACCCCATCGTAACCGCCGCCTACGCGAACGGGCCGATGAGGACCGAGCGGCACCCCGGCGAAGAGACGCCGCTCGACTGAGCGAATCCGGTCTCGTCGCGAGGCTTAGAATGCGCGGGCTGGCCGTGATCGTTGTCGACCCGGGCGTTTTCCTCGCCATTCTCGGTGCCGCCGCGGTGGCGGGCACGCTGGGCGCGATTGCCGCCGGCCACGGAATCGTCGTCCCGGTGGTCGTGCTCGAGCTGCTGCTCGGGGTGGTGATCGGGCCGCGCGGGCTGGGTCTGCACACCGACTCGTTCGTCACGTTCTTCTCCGACCTGGGTCTCGGACTGCTGTTCTTCTTCGCCGGCTACGAGATCGACGTGCAACGGATCCGCGGGCAACCGCTGCGGTTGGCATTACTGGGCTGGATGCTGTCGCTGGCCCTCGCGTACACGATCGGCGGCGTGCTGGCTGCGTTGGGCGTCGTGCTCTCGCTGCTGTACACGGGGTCCGCGCTGGCGACCACGGCGATCGGGACGCTGATCCCCATCCTGTCGGACAGCGGGGAACTGCGCACCCGCTTCGGGACCTACCTGCTGGCCGCCGGGGCGGTCGGAGAGTTCGGCCCGATACTGCTCCTGACGCTGATCCTGTCCACTCAGGGCACGGTGCACAACGGGCTGATCCTGATCGCCTTCGTGTGTCTGGCGGTCGGCGTCGCGATCTTCGCGGTGCGATCCGCAACCCGGACCCTGCCTGTGTTTGAGCGCACGCTGGAGAGCAGCTCGCAGCTCGCCGTGCGCTGGATTCTCGTGCTCGTCTTCGCGCTCTCGTTCTTGGCCTACAAGCTCGGGCTGGACCTCCTGCTCGGCGGGTTTGCCGCCGGGGTGATCACCCGCCACGTGCTGAGAACGCGTGAGATGCCGGCGTTCGACTCCAAGCTCACAGCCGTCGCGTTCGGGGTCTTCGTGCCGTTCTTCTTCGTGGCCAGCGGTATGAACCTCGATGTGGCAGCGCTGTTCGCCAGTGTCGCCGACGTGGCCAAGCTGCTGCTGTTCTTTGTGCTCATGCTTGTCGTGCGCGGCACCCCTGCCCTGCTGCTCTATCACGGCGTGCTCGGTCGCCGCGATCGCACTGCGCTGGCGCTGCTGTGCTCGACACAGCTGCCGCTGGTCCTGGCGATCACCGCCCTCGCGACGGCCGCGGGACACATGCGTCCATCCACGGCGGCGGCACTCGTCGGCGCCGCCGTCCTCTCAACGCTCGTTTTCCCCGTTCTCGGGCTCCGGGTGCGCGGCGAGCTCCCGACCGAACCCGAAGCGGCGAGCCTGGTGTGAGCGTTACCCTCCGCTGACCTGATGGAAGCTCTGGACGTTCTTCTGCGCACCGCCGTCGACCCACCAACGCCGCTGCTGCGCGTGTCCGGGCTGAACGTCAGCTTCGGCCCGGTGAGCGCGCTGACCGAAGTCGATCTGACGATCGGTGAGGGAGAACTGGTCGCTCTGACCGGTGAGCCGGGCGCCGGAAAGACGACCCTCGCGCGATGCATCGCCGGAGATATCGCTCCGGACAGCGGCGAAATCCTGCTCGCCGGTCGCCCCGTCCCTCTGGATCCGGGCGCCGCGAGTCGCCGCGGGGTCGCGGTGGTGTGGCAGGACCTCGCGCTGTGCGACAACCTCGATGTGGCTGGCAACGTCTTGCTCGGACAGGAGACGCGCCGCATGATGCTCTCGGACTCGCGGTTGCATGCGGCGGCGGCATCGCTGCTGGAGAGCCTGCGGATCCCGATTCGCGACACGACCCGGCTCGTCGGCTCGCTGTCGGGCGGACAGCGACAGTTGGTCGCCGTGGCGAAGGCGATCAGCCGCGGTCCCAGGATGCTCGTGCTCGATGAGCCGACGGCATCGCTGGGGGTGATCGAGGCGGGGCAGGTCGAGGAGCTGATTACCAGCTTGCGCGACCAAGGCACCACGATCGTGCTGGCCAGTCGCGACATCGAGCAGATGTTCAACATGGCCGACCGGATCGTGGTCCTGCGTCACGGGAGGGTCGTGGCCGAGCTTGATCCGCGCGTCACGCACCCAGACGATGTCGCCGCGCTGGCCTCCGGCCAGCAGGTCGATTCCACCGCGCGCCGCCAGCTCACGCGTTTGCACGGGCTGGCCGACCGCCTGGTGTCAGCCCATCCGTCATCAAGCCTGTCGTTGATCCTGTCCGCGCTTGCCGCGGCGCTGGGCACTGACAAGGTGTGCATGCACGTGGTCAGCGGCCGGTCACTCGTCTGCGCGGCCTCGCTGGGGTTCACCCCCGGGCAAATCACCTCGTGGTCACGGCTGCCGTTCGGTTTCACCGGGGGGCCGGCCGGCCGAGCCGCGGCCCGTGAAGAGCCGGTGGTCGAGGCGGACCTGCGGACCGACAACGCGTGGGCCCAGTTCGGCGAAATTGCTCGCTCCGCGGCGATCGCCAGTGCATGGTCGGTTCCCGTGATGGGCCCGGCGGGGCTGAGCGCCGTCATCACGGTGTTCAGGCCCGACCCTGGCGTCCCGCAGCGCGACGAGCTCGATCTGCTCACGCTCTACGCCGGGTACGCCGCCAGCGCCGTCGAGCGTGACCGGTTGGTAGATCAGGTGACCGCCCGCAACCGCGTGCTCGAGACCATCCGCGAGATGCTGGAAACGCTCGCCGGGCCAGTCACGGTCGGGGAAGGGCTGACGAGTGCGCTGCAGTCGCTGCGGCGAGGCCTCCAGGCCGACGAGGTCGGGCTGCTCGCACGCGTCGACGAACAAACGACCAGCTGGCGCGCCTATGCCGGGCCGCTCGGCACCGATCCGGCAGCGATGTCCGCCCCGCTGCGTGCGGCGTCCCAACGAGCATTGGCCGATGCCCGCCGCGACGGCTCCGCTCGGGAGTCTGGCGGGGGCGCACGCCGGCGAGTTCTGGCTGTCCCGTTCATGGCGCCGGCAGGCCCTACCGTCCTGCTCGCGGCCTGGACGGAGCTGCGGGTGACCGCAGAGGAAACCGCGCTGATCGAGGACGCCGCCCATTCGCTGCGACTGGCACTGGAGCGCGAGGAAGCCGGACTGGCGCACCAGGAGGCTGCCGCGCTGCGACGGTCGCGGGAGCTGCAGCGCGGGTTCCTGTCCCGGCTCAGTCATGAGCTGCGCACACCGCTGACTGCCATCAGGGGATATGCGTCGAGCCTGATGCAGCCTGACGTGACCTGGGACGGCGACTCCCAGCATCGCTTCCTGGACCGGATCGCGGCCGAGTCAGCGCGTCTCGGACGCCTGGTCGACGACCTGTTGGATTTCTCGGCGATCGAGTCGGGTGTCATGCGGCTGCAGCGCGACTGGTGCGACATACGGTTGGTGGTGGAAGCGGCTGTCTCGTGCCTGCCCAGCGAACGGTCCACCGCCGTTTCGGTCGCGTGCGATGTCGCTCTGCCCGCAGTGTGGGCGGACCATGACCGGCTTGAACAGGTGTTCGTGAACTTGTTGAACAACGCATTTCGCCATAACCCCCCGGGGACGAGCGTCAGCGTGGTCGCCAAGGAGCTGGCCGGCGTGGCCGCGCCGTCACACGACCCCCGAGTGGGAGCGGACGTCGAGATCAGCGTGACCGACGACGGCCTCGGCTTTCCCGAGGAGCTTGCATCGGCGCCGTTCGAGTCGGCGCGGCGACACCGGTCACACAGCTCGGGCGCGGGCCTCGGGCTGTCGATCTCGCGGGGGATCATCGAAGCGCATGGCGGGCGCATCGAGCTGGCGCGAGTGCCCACCGGGACCGCGTTCCGGATTCGCCTTCCGATCGAGGGCCCCGGTCGCCCAGGAATCGGTGGCGATCCGCAGGATCCCGGCCACGATGTCGAGCTGGCGGTCCTGGTGGGCGGCGCCGATGCCTTGGCCCAAACGACGATCCACATCGCCGGCGATGCCTGAACAGGTGACCAACACGAGGGCTCTCGTGGTGGAGGATGACCCTAACATCGTGGACCTGATCCGTTCGAATCTCGCCGTGCGCGGGTTTGACACGGTCGTCTCAGCCGACGGGGTGCGCGCGCTACAGCTGCTGGAGACCGAGGAGCCCGACATCGTCCTGCTCGACCTGATGCTGCCCGAGGTCGACGGCTTCGACCTCTGCCGTCAGATCCGCGAGCGCTCGACGGTGGCGGTGATCGTGGTGTCGGCCCGCGGCGGTGAACGCGACAAGGTGACGGCGCTCAACATGGGGGCCGATGACTACATGACCAAGCCCTTCAGCGTCGAGGAGCTGCTGGCTCGTATCAGCGCGAACCTGCGTCGGACCCGGGCCGCCGGCGCGACCGAGCCGGGCCCCCCGATCGTCACCGTCGGGGATATCGTGATCGATCTGGCCAGCCAGCAGGTGACCAAACGCGGCCAGGCCGTTCACCTCACCCCGACCGAGTTCGCTCTGCTGCGCGAGCTCGTCACCAACCGCGGGAAGCTGCTCAGCCACGCTCATCTGCTGCGGCGAGTATGGGGCCCCGGGTACCAGACCGAGACGGAGTACGTCCGAGTCTACGTCCGGCGGTTGCGGGCCAAGCTCGAGGCCGACGCGAGTCAGCCGCTGATTGTCACCGCTCCGCGAGCAGGCTACCGATTCGTCGCCGAGTGATCAACGTGTGAGGGACTACGGGCTGTTCACCACATTTTAACGTTGAGTCAGCGGATGTTAATACCTCGTTTACGTAAGCGCTCCTAAGGTTCGCGGTCAGATTCGGTCATTGCGACGGCCGCGGAGCGGTTAAT
>Ga0302325_10013037_pt1 | contig 17774 bp, 12 predicted proteins | sample Palsa_T0_2_FD_201948 | JGI IMG/M metagenome (GOLD analysis project Ga0302325, IMG submission 201948) | Peat permafrost microbial communities from Stordalen Mire near Abisko, Sweden - Palsa_T0_2 | ecosystem: Environmental > Terrestrial > Soil > Palsa > Peat permafrost | place: Sweden: Abisko...
TACTCGGCCGTGGCCGACCTGCTCGATGCTGTCGAACTCCTCCGTGACGAAAAGGCCCGTTCGTCCGTAGCGGACCGAGGTCGTGCCTACGCCGAGGAGTACTACGGGAATGCGGGGCGATTCGTCGACCGCTTCCGGCAGGCATTGGACGTCAGCTCTACCTGAGCTCTCGGGACCTGCTCGTGCTAGGCACCAGGTCAAGGCACCGCTGAGGGCCGGCCGCCCTCACACTCGGGCAGCCGGTCGGATCCGTCCTGCGTCAACCTTCGCCCACGCCACCGTCGACCGCTCCTGCGGGCCATTCCAGGCGACCATGGTGGTTCCCGTGTTGGGGAAGCGAGCGTGTCCAGATCCGACCCTGATCGCCGCGTGATCGAAATTCTGGCGCATGAGATCCGCGTAGTGCTCCGGCGACCTGACGTGCTTTCCCCTGTCCAGCAGCGTGATCTTCCGCTCAAGCCGGGATTGCTGGGGCGTGATGCATGGATCTGCGGTGATCATGACGCCGCCCTCGTCGAGTAGTCGCTTGACCTCGTCGCAAAGATCTGCGACCTCGGAGTCCGCTAGGTGGTGCAGCAGATTGACTGCGATGACGGCAGCGAATCTGCCGACATCGAGAGAAGCCAACTTCCCGACGGGACAAATGTGGAACTGGGCTTTGTCGCCATAGGCGTCGCGAGCATGGCTGACATACTCGGCGCTGATGTCTGTCCCGACGTAGTCAACGGTCGGCGGTACCCATCTGCAATTGCCTCCAGGCCCACAGCCGACCTCAAGAACCCGTTGTCCGGCCAGAGGGGCAACGAACTCCTCGATGAACATGCGACGAGAGTTGTTGGCACCGATGATCGACTGAAAGGCTTCGTAGACAACGGGCCGCCCGAGGAGCTCTCTGAGCTCAAGGCTCCGGATCCACTTCCGACCATTGATCATGAACGCTGTCCAGCCTCTCGCCTGACCGACCGGAATCTATTCACGGCGACGTAGGTTCTCACACAAGCTCGCGCGAGCGGCGCTTATCGCCTGATCGCTCCATAGATCCGGCGGGGGAATGCTGCGAACCGGAAGAGTTTGGTGCGGTAGAGGTTATGGATCTCCCGCTGCAGTGCCGCGTTCTCTATTTCCAGCTCATTGGCCTCCGGAGCGTCCGCCGGGTCGGCGGACACCTGGAGGAAGGCCCCGGCCACACTCAACCGCACCGCCGGCGATACAACTGGGGTTGGAAAGTCGATGGTGACCGTCGAGGTGCCATCGACCGCCATCACTTGTGACGCGATCCAATGAATGCCGTTCGTCCGGAGCGCCTGCCGCCCATTCATTTTCGACCATTGAAAGAGAGTGACCGGGTCGGCTCCCGCACCTTCATCCATGATCTCGACGAGATCGAGCCGCATGAGAGTGAACACCTCGGCCGGCTGAAGAACGATCTTCGTCACCCCTTGCACGTCGCCGCGCCATTCCACGAGGCTGAGCCCGTGCCGATTCCGGACTAGCGGAACGGAGATCGTCTCCACCTCACCGTTGGACGCCACAATGTTCACGCGGAACGTGCCCTCCGGAGGAGAGCTGAACCGTCCAGGATCGATCGTCGCCTCCAGCATGGCGAAGATCGCATCCGACATCTCTTTGTCGACCAATGCGGCAGCTCCACCGGTCCAGTGCATGTCACTGGCGGAGGCCCAATGAAGGTCTTCGGCTGACCGATACCGAAGAGTCGACAGATAGCGGGGCGGCACCAGCTCTTCAGCATCCTGGCTTCCATAGTTCTCTTCGTGAAGCCACCAACTGAATGCGGCAGCCTCGTCCTCGTTGGGAAGTGATATGAAGCGCTTCAGGATCTGGGTGAGGGTGGCAATCCCGGTCACCGTCGTCTCGAACGTGGGGAGTTCCGGCTGCAAGTAGTCCAGCCATTCGCGCTGGTAGGCGAGCGCGCCCTTCTGTACCAACTCACGGCAGGCGCGTTCCCGGGCATCCCCTACCGGCGAGGCCAGAATTGGTCGATCATCCTCGCCCATCTCGAGGAGCGAGCCTTCTTCACTGGTGCTCACCAGCTCGACGATCTCAGCCCCTCCCGTGATGCCGGCAATATCGAACGGGTTCGTGCCAACAGTCCCCAGGAATCCCTGAAGATGTGTCCCGCGGAGAACTCGCTCCGATGCGCCGACATTGGCCAACAGGTAGAAGCCCCGAAATACAAGCGGCTCATCGTCTCGGTCGAACATAGCTTCGAGGCTCTCTTGGATCCTGCCGGACCAGCCGACGTCGACCAGGCCGATCGGTCCTTCCCCGGGACCCGCCAGTCGACGCAGGTAGTCCTTCAAACGGGTCCGACGAACGGCGGATCGTGTGACGACCCTCTCGATGAGCTCTGGACGACCGAGCACCACATCGAGCATGGACCGCAACACCCCGTCCTGATCCCGCCCGAGACCGAACGCGTCACAGAGAGACTCGAAGCCGGGTATGTCGGACGGCTCCAGGCCCAGTGACTTCGCCAAATCTGGCGGGGATGGTGGGCTGAGGCGCTCCAGGAAGCCCTGCAGCTCGGCCGCCGATCCCTCGTAGATGGAAGCCCTCGCACATGCCTCGCGAGAAACCCAGGCGGCGTGCGTGGCCGGCCTCCAGCTCTCGGTGACCGACGCCTGATCTGCCATTTCCTTGAGGAACTTCCCCTCCCTCATCAGAAACAGAAGGCGCCGAACTCTCTCGGCCCTGGCTTGCTCGAAGACCCACTGGGAGAACCCGGTGAGAACCGGACCGAAGACAGACAGTCCAGTTTCCCAAGCGATCTGCTCCTCCAGCCGGAGTTCCCGACCGGCTGGCGTCCAGGTGGCTCCCCTCCGGATGGCGGCGATGCCCGCATCGCCTCTGACGGGATCGCAATAGCGGGTCGGGTAGGTGCCGCCACCGACGATCCGTTCCCGGATCTCGACGGGACCGAATCGATCGGTCATCGTCGGGTAGTGGACGGCGCGGATACCGATCCGACGCGGGCAGGAGACATCGGCATCCGGGTTGTCCCCGAGATGCACGAGCTGGCTTGCCTCGAGGCCAAGCTCCTGGAGGACCCGTTCCCACAGTTGAGCCCCCTTTCCTGTTCCGGCGTCACTTGAGGTGTATATGGACGCGAACTGGACACCCCGGAGCTGCGTCTGCCCAATAAGTGAACGAATCTGCTCGCCGCCGAAGTAGGTGTCGGAGACAATGATCAAATGTCGCGGGATCTCGCCGATGAGAGCGTCCAGGTATGCCGCCAGCCGCGCGTCGGCAAAGACATTTTCCCGTTCGATCTGCAGCTCGGTGATCGCGGCAAGCCCCTGCAGCGATTTGGTCGCAATGGCGGGCTCCAGCAGGTCATGAATCTCCTCCAGAGTCACTTCGCTCGAACCGTGCGCGGTCTGTTGAAGCGACCGCGACTTCTCCTCCGCGAGGATTCGGAGGTGTGCGTAGCCCTCGGGCGTGATGTGGGAAGCAAGGATCCCTGCCTCGCGTAACTGCTCGCCCACAAGGAGATGGATATCCGTCGGCTTAGGCACTCGACGCCATAACAGCGTGTCGAAGCAGTCGAGCGATACGACCCGCGTGTTCGAGTCACGAATCTCCTCGTCGAAAGCTCGGAACCTCTTGTCGGGAAGCTCAGGCAACGGACTCGTCCACTGGCGACGGCTCGAGGCACCGATCCACCACGACGGCTGTCACGACGGCGTCAATCGGGGAAACCGAGCCGAAGCGCACACCAACCTGGGCCCCTGGGTGCGCATCGTCTTCGCCGACCACGAAATCACATTGGACCCCTCCTCGGGCCAGCTCGATCTCCTCCACCGGGCGTTCCGCGAGGATTTTGTCGCCCACAACGACCTCCAAGAGCGCGACAGGTACGCTCGCCAGCCCCTGACCGGCGCCTTGCCGAACGTCACTCGTCAGACGAGTTCCGACGGTGACGCGGTAGCCGCCAGGAAGGAGTCGCCAGTTCGGTCCCATCACAACGGTGCCCGTCATTCCGCTCGCGGTCACGATTTCGGCGCCAACGCGTCTTCCCGCGCTCCCCCCGGCCATCATCGGGAGCCAGTCAGAGTGACTTGACTCGCTCCCCCGAACGTTGCCGTCTGGCACGCCGGTTTCGAGGATGATGGCAGTCAAGCTGGCCCGCAGGCGCCCGCGGGTCAGAACGCGCAACTCGAGCCCGAGGAGGAGCGAGGCATCCCAGAGGTGACCCGGGATGTCGATGTCGAACACGAGGATCCCGGTGCTCACGTCGGCCACCGTGGCAGAACATGATCCGACGACGTAACCCTGCACGAACGCCTCGACGACCAGGAGCTGATCGAGAGCCTCCGCTCCTTCCCCTCGCGCTCCGGCTTCGAATTCCAGCGTGATCCTGTAGGGGCCGGGGACCAAAGACGCCCGGGGACCATGGCAGATAAATCCGGACCTCTCAGGCACGATGTCGATCCCGGTAGGCCCTTTTCGGCCCGCTTCGCCGAGGGCCATCCTGTCCAGAAGATCTATGGCCCACGTCGATTTGGAATCGGCATCGGCCTTCGACGTCTGCACTTGATCGGTCTTCGGACGCCGCTTTGTCGACGTCCAACGCATCGGAAACCTGGCTCGGTGCATCCGGGACATGGCCTCCGTTGACAGCCTCCGCGGAAGGCTGAGACCAGCTGATGCATACTGCTCCTCAGCCCACTCCCGGAACGCATCGGCGTCCGACGAGCTGAAGGGGTCGGGTGGATACACGCCGAGGCCGCCATCAGCGGCAAGCACGCAGGTCCTGAACAACTCCCTCAAACTGTCGTACACGGGAGTGCCGTCCGGCAACATGTCGAAGGCGAAGGGCGCGTCCTGCGTGTCGGTGAGGCCGTCCGAGTAGAGCATCTGGCGATAGCGGCCGCACAACTCGGCAAACGCAGGGTGCGTCGACATCCGGATCCTCGGGGTCGGGGTTGCCCACTCGAACCGTCCCCCAGCACTCTTGGCACGCGGTTCGAAACTCGAAAAGTGAATCGCCCGCAGGGGCCGTCCACCGGCGAACCACTTCTCCCCTTGCTGCGTCAACGGGCGCTCGTGGAGATTCCAGTAGGCCACATCGACACCGGGATCCCGTACGATCCGGTGAGGAAACAACGAGGGGACGAAATCCAGCCAACGCTGTTCGTTGAAACGCATCTTCTTCGCGTCGAAGATGCATTCTCTTCTCAGTCGTTCCATGAGGAATTCGAGGAAGCCGCCGTGGCGGGGGCCGACGCCGAACATGCCGGCGTTGTACATCCCAGATCCGAGGAGCGTCGTCTCGTCCGGATCCAGCCCATCGCGCGGAAGCGGCGAGAGCACGTGGGGCACGAGGATCACACCGTCCTCCCCCGGGTGACTCATGCCGGCCAAGCTGTCGAAGATCACGAAATCGCTGTCTATGTAGAGGACGCTCTCGGCACCCTGCGCAAGGAAATGCTCGAAGACCCAGGGCTTAATAGTGGCGATTACCTTTCCTCCGAACAGCATCGCCATGCGATTGACCTCATCCTGCGGCAGACCCTTGATATCACCCGGACGCAGGACGTTGAACGGCTCTTCCGCATCGACGATGCTGCCGCTCACGTCATCGATCAAGAGCGCCCACAGCTTCTCGCCACCGTGATGAAGGGCATAGGTACGAGCCAGCACCCGGGCGTACGGCACATACGCCCGGGATACGATCGTATAAGCGATCATTCTGCTGTACCTTTCTCCACAGCTGAATCGATTGCTCGTCAGCCCGACGCCGTTCTGGGAGAATTGTAGCCGCTGAGGTCTACTTTGCTCCCCTTCGTCCCAGCTCAATCAGTGCGGCGTTGGCGCGCAGAATGCCACTAGTCTCGCCGTGTTCTTTCCGACAATCGCCAGCGCAAGGAGGTGTTCAGGTGAAGGCCGTAATCCTGGCGGGGGGAAGGGGTACCCGCCTCACGGAGGAGACGGCCCTTCGTCCGAAACCGATGGTCGAGGTGGGCGGGCGACCATTGCTCTGGCACATTTGCAAGATCTATGCCGCCCATGGAGTCACGGACTTCGTCATCTGCTGCGGCTACAAGGGCTACATGATCAAGGAATACTTCGCGAACTATTTCCTTCACACGTCTGACATCACTTTTGACCTGCGGCACAACAGTATGGAGGTGCACCAGACGAACGTTGAGCCATGGCGCATCACCCTCGTGGACACCGGTCTCGAGACGCAGACCGGTGGCCGCCTGAAGCGGATCGCCGATTACATCGCGGACGACGAGGCCTTTTGCTGTACCTACGGCGACGGACTGGCCAACGTCAACATCACGGAATTGGTGGCACTCCACCGAGAGGCGGGTCGACTGGCCACCGTCACTGCGGTGCAGCCGCCCGGGCGCTTCGGCGCGATGGAGATCGATGGCGACAAGGCGACTGCCTTCCTCGAGAAACCGCGTGGTGACGGAGGATGGATCAACGGAGGGTTCTTCGTTCTCTCACCAAAAGTGTTGGATCAGATCGAGGGCGATGAGACCCTGTTCGAACAAGGCCCACTAGGTGCGCTGGCAAAAAGCGGTGAGCTGTCTGTCTATCGCCATACCGGGTTCTTCCAGCCCGTTGACACACTGCGCGAACTGCACCTACTGGAGGAACTCTGGACCGATGGTTCAGCTCCCTGGAGAATCTGGTGATGCCTGCCGCGAAGGCCAGATGAAAGCGGCCGTGTCGACGACCTGTACGTCAAGCGGCGCCAATTCGATGCCGCTGCCCAGCGCAAGCTCTCTCAGCAGCATGCCATCTCCGACGTAACGATCGGCGGGGTTGTCGCCGGCGATTTCTGGCCGATCGATCCGCGTGTCGGGCATGCCGAGCAGCGCAGCAGTCAACGACGCGAGATCCCCAATCTCGATCTCGCGATCACCGGCCGTATCGAACGGCACCCCGGGACCAGGGATCTGGCCCAACATCACAGCGAATGCAATCTCGACAAGATCACGTACGTGCACGTACGAACGAACGACAAGGTGATCGGCCCGTAATCGAATCGGGCCTCCGCGCTCAAGGTCAGAGATGATCGAAGCCAGCGCGTAGATGCTTCCCTTGTTTATGAACGGACCCGCGAGATTGAACACCCGAACGATGGCGGCTCGCTCCACCGGGCTCACGTCCGCGAACCGAGCCTCGTCGCGCAACTTCAATGCCCCATATGGATTGGTCTCGAGATCGGCACATGGCGCCCCATCCGCGCCGTAGACGGCACCAGACGACGGGAGGAAGACGGCCTCCAACGGCGACCGATGTGCGTGATCGAGAACGACAGCCGAGATATCTTCGTTCAACGTCACGTACGAAGCCACGCTCTGGGTTGCGGCATGTTCACGGGTCAGGAACGCAAGGTGCATCAGCAAGTGTGGTCCGACCTTGAGGTCCCGAAGCTCCCCCAGCGGGCGAGACGTGAGCCGTCGCCCCGAGGCAAGCTGCAGCGTTCTGCGGGTGCTGCCATAGACGTGAACCCTCGCCGGAAGCGAATCCCCGAAGGCCGCGTCGACCATCTCCAAGACGGCCCGGCCGATCCAACCGCCGGCCCCCGTCACGACGATGTCGAGGTCGGAATCGGCCAGCCGTCTCGCCAGCGACGGTGAGAAGACCAGACTCGCTCTCTCGGCCCGTCTGGCCCGGTGGCTCACGGCGTTGACCGGACGGTCACTCCTCGACAACAGGTATCAGCATGTTCTCCGCCAGCTCACCTCGCGAGAGGAACGGTGCCAGATCCTCCAGCGGAGACGAGACCATGGATCCATCCTCCAGCTGTCGAGATGACAACTTGGGAGAGAAAGGTTGCTCCGGGTCCAACACGACTTCGAGCAGTTGGGGGCCCTCGCTCGAGATGGTCTCACGGATCTTCTCGGAGAGGTCCAGATGGCTCGAGCACCTTCGCGTCGCGAAACCGATCGCGTCGCCCAGACGTACAAAGTCCGGGAACGTCAGCCCGGACTCGGGCCCGCACCCGACCACGTTGTCGGGAAAATAGTTCTCCTGGGTCTGCCGGATGGAGCTGTACCCGTTGTTCCTCAACACGATGACCTTGATGTCCATGTTGCGACCGACGATGGTCTGCAATTCCTGCAGGTTCATCATGATGCTGCCATCGCCCGCCAGGCAGATCACTCGCCTTTGCGCTGCGCACCATGCACCGACGGCTGCGGGCAGGTCGTAGCCCATGGACGCAGAACCCGAATTGGTGAAGAGTCTCTGCCCTTTCTTCAACTCGGCCGCCTGAAAGGTCACCACGCAAGCTGTTCCGTCGCCGGTCACGACGATGTCGTCCTCGTCCAACTCATCGAACAGCTTCTGCACGAAGACATAAGGATTGACCGGGTCGCTGCTCTTGGCGTATTCATCCAGCACGACCGGGTAACGTGCCACCCGCTCTCGGCACCACGCCAGATAGCGACCATGCGCGGGCAGTTGGGTGTAAGTCAGGTGCTCCAACACCTGTAGTGCATCGGCGAGGTCTGCCTGCACCGGAAGGTCGACGGAGAGCGTCGGCTTGGCCAGCTCCGCCGCGTCAGCGTCCACCATCACGACGAATGCCGCACGGGCAAAAGCCTGCCAGTTGTAGCTGACCTGCCGCACATTCAGTCTGCTTCCAAGGACCAGTAGGAAGTCGGCATTCTGGACAGCAAAATTGCCCGCACGATCCCCCACCGTTCCTGGCCGCCCCACGTAGAGCGGATGGTTATTCCAGACCGTGTCGTGGGCGTTCCAGCCGGTGGCGACCGGGACGCCTAGCTTGTCAGTGACTCTCAAGAAGAGGTCGTGAGCCCCGGCCAATCGAACTCCGGCTCCGACGAGGAGGACTGGGCGCTCGGATTGGCCCAACTTCACCAGTGCGGCTTCCAGATCAGCCTCGAGCTCTCCACCGGACTTGGCCCCGCGCTCCGCCGGGAGCATCGCGGCCTCCCCGTCGGCCCGGGGATCGAAGCGTCGGAGGCTGTCCGGATCGACCGGCGCGGACTGCACATCGATCGGCACGTCTAACCAGACCGGCCCCGGCCTCCCGGCCCGAGCCAGCCAGAGCGCTCTCTGGATCTCGTACCTCGCGTCCTGGGGGTCAGCCAGAAGGATCGCGTCTTTGCACACCGGCCGAGCCATCGCCACGATGTTGACTTCCTGATCCCCCAGCTGGCGGAGGGGTAGCTCGTAGGAGGAGACGAGTGTCTCTCGTTTGACTTGACCGGAAATGACGATCATCGGAATTGAGTCGACGAAGGCACCGAACACACCATTCAGAGCATTGATCCCCCCAGGTCCACTCGTCACATTGACGGCGGCCGGCAGATTCGAGGTCCGGGCATAGCTTTCCGCCGCCATCGAACAAGCCTGTTCGTGGTGACAGCACACCACGTCGAGCATCGGGTTGCGCCCGAACGCATCATTGAGGTGCATTGCACCGCCGCCCGTGACCATGAACACTTGCCGGAGCCCGGAATCTGCCAGCTCCTGAGCGAGAAGATCAGCAACCCGCATGGTGTCGCCTCTCAGGGAGCGTCAGCGCCGAGAACCTGCCAACGTTTCTCCAGCATGTTGATGCGTTTCTCATCTTCACGCTGGATCGCTCCGTAGTAGTCCCGCTTGTTCACGAGCCACAGAAGTTCGAAATGCACCGCTTCGAGAAGTCCCTTGTCAAGGTCTCCACTCTCGAGGGAGGCTGCGTCGAAAATAACTTTGCGCGTTTCGAAGCGGGAGAGATACGAGGATCTGATGGTGCGCAGCACATCGACAGAGTCCATCGACACCCCGCCACCGACGACGTAGTCCATGCCAAGGCCCCCCAAAACTTCCGCAGTCTCGATGCAATAGCGAGTGATTGCCGCACTGTTGATCTCGTCCCGATCTCTCCCGGTCGACAGCGTGAAGTCGACTCTGCCAAAGACGATGCCGTCAGCTCCTCCTGGCTGCTTGGCCATCTCGACCAACTCATTGAGATGGCCAAAGGCAGCCTCGGTCTCGAGATTGAACAGGAATCGGGTGTCTCGCTGCTCCTCCTGCGTGTACACGATGTTCTTGGCATCGATGTACTTCGAAAGGGCATATGCGCTCTCGATCATCGGCGCAATGACGTACTCGACGCCGATCTGCTTGGCCTCCATGAGATCCCGCATCGCCTCGCAGCCACCGATCTTCAAACCGAGATCGAGGTTGGCCTTGCGTGCGATCTCCATCAGGCGCAGCAGCTCGTCCGTACGGGTCCCCTCGGCCTCGAATTCGGCTTTGACCGCCGTGTACCCGAATTCGTCGCGGCCCCGCTTCAGAATGTCGAGCATCTGCCGTTCTTGGTGGTTCACGCCCGGGTCCTCGCAGTGATCGTCGTATGGGTCGGTCAAGCGGTCAGTCACTAAGATGTTCTGACTGTGCAGCATCCTACAACCGACGCATCGGACCCCAGAGGTCAATCGACCAGGATCATCCTGGGTGGCCCGCAGCCGCAGCCCGAGATGCCCCTTCTTCGCGGAAGGAAGAGCGAGTCGCCGCCCGAAGATGGGCTGGGCGGGCAGTCGGATCTCGAGGAGGGTCCCGAACCGTCCGGCGACCTGCAGCCCTCCCTCACCTCGTTGAGGGCGGAAATCCTGGAGAAGGTCGGTGCGTACGCGCGGCTCAGATGGACCCCTCAGCCATACATCCCCGGAAAGACACCGGCGCCATATGCCGGCAGGGTCTTCGACGAGGCCGAGGTCGTAAGCCTGGTGGACGCCAGTCTCGACTTCTGGCTGACGAGTGGGCGCTTCTGCCGGCAGCTCGAAAAGGGCCTCGCGGACTTCGTGGGCGTGGCCGAGTGCAGGCTCACGAACTCTGGTTCGTCTGCGAATCTGGTGGCCTTCTCAACCCTCACGTCCCCCCGCCTGGGAGGCCGGCGCGTCCGCCCCGGAGACGAGCTGATCACTGTGGCTGCGGGCTTCCCTACGACGGTTGCGCCCGCCATCCAGCACGGCGCCGTACCGGTCTTCGTCGACGTGGACCCGACCACCGACAACATCGACACGTCGATGTTGCAGTCGGCACTGAGCGAGCGGACGCGGGCGGTCATGGTGGCACATACGCTCGGCAACCCATTCGATCTCGATGCAGTGCTCGAGTTCTGCGAAAGCAACGGGCTCTGGCTCATCGAAGACAACTGCGACGGCATGGGGTCGGAGTACACCAGTCAGCGCGGCGGTGGCAAAGTGACACGCCGGACGGGCAGCTTCGGACACATCGCGACCAGCAGCTTCTATCCGGCGCACCAGATGACGACGGGTGAAGGGGGCGCCGTTTACACCAACGACGAGGAGTTGGCCACCATCGCAGAATCCTTCCGCGATTGGGGCAGGGATTGCTACTGCCAACCCGGACGTTCGAACACCTGTGGGAAGCGGTTCGGATGGTGTCTCGGCACACTGCCGGAGGGATACGACCACAAGTACACGTACTCCCACTTTGGCTACAACCTCAAGATGACGGACATGCAGGCTGCGGTGGGCGTGGAACAGCTCCGGAAGCTGCCCGGCTTCGTCGCCGCCCGCCGGTCCAACTTCGAAGCCTTCTACAAGCGACTCTCTCGCTTTGGCGAGGTCCTCCGGCTTCCGGAAGCCACACCGCGTTCAAAGCCCAGTTGGTTCGGTTTCCTCATCGTCGTGCGACCTGGTACCGGCGTCACCCGGGACAGCCTGGTTGACGCCCTCGAAAAGGCCAGAGTGCAGACTCGGATGCTGTTCGCCGGCAACTTGACCCGGCAGCCTTGCTTCGACGAGATGCGCGAGTCGGGAAACGGGTTTCGGACGATTGGCGACCTGGCCAACACCGACCGGCTGATGAACGATGCATTCTGGTTCGGCGTCTACCCTGGAATGACAGAGGCACACGTGGACCACATCTGCTCGACGATCGAGCAGCACCTGGCCCAACACGGCGTTTCCTAGCTTCATGCCAGCCGACGACGGAGGCTCGACCGCCGTGTTGTTCGATCTCGACGGCACGCTCGTCGACTCATTCCCGGGCATCGCCAGCGCTTACCACCACATGCTCGAAGCGGTGGATCTGAAGGACATTCCGGACAGCGAGATTCGCCTGCTTGTCGGTCAAAACATCAAGGCCGTATTACACGAACATTTCGGGCTCTCAGGCGAACGGCTCGAGAAAGCAGTATCGGCTTTTCGAGGCGAATACGGGTCCCACGGACTCTACCGATATTCAAAGTATGACGGAGTCGATCACGCCCTGAAGCAGCTGCAGAATGATACCGTCACTCTATGTATTGCCACCGGCAAATTGCGGAGCATGGCGAATGACCTCCTGGTCCATGCCGCCTGGTCGGAGACCTTCGCGGTGGTAGGTGGGGCCGAGGTCGACGGCTCTCGGCTGCACAAGCGAGACATCATCGCCTGGACGCTCGATCAGTTGCCCAAGGGCACTCGGGCGCTGGCCATGGTCGGAGATCGAGGAGTCGATATCGAGGGTGGCCGCGAACTGGGTCTTCCTGGAATCGGAGTCACCTGGGGCTACGGCGACAGCGAAGAACTGGGCGCTGCGGGCGCCTCCCTCATCGTGGACTCCCCCGATCAACTCCTTCGAGCCCTTCGGGACATCTGAGCAGCTGCATCCCACAGGCTCCCCGACAAACCTGCATGATCAAGCCCGGGAACATCCTCTGGTTCGCATATCTTGACCGCAACGCCTGACCCGCACGCCGACGGCAATTCGAAGGACCCGGCCGCAACATCTCCGCGTGCGAAGTCGCTCTCGGTTGGGGTCATTGCGGCTCTGGCTGCCATAGCCATCGCGCTTGCGGCCATCTCTCTGTTCGTTCCATCTCCTCAGCCGGCCCCAAGCGCCGTGACCCGGGTCGGGCCCGTCTCGACCTCTGCCGGAGAGACGGAACGCGCCACGACGCCCACGGGTTCCTCGAGGCCACGTCCCCTCAATCTGGACGTGTCGTTTAGCTTCCGCCTGACTCGAGTTGTCTCAGGCGACACCATCTTTCAAATCGGTTCCGGCCCGTCCGCGATGCGAGCCCGGGTCGAGCCGGAGGTCTTCGGTACAACGAGTATTGCCCTCTCAGCTCGAACTGCCGGCGGAACCCCCCTCAACTTGATCCTTGTAGGTCAGGCCTCTGTAGCCCACACGTACACCATCCGGATTGAGAGTCAGCAAGGCCGGTCGCTGCAAGCGTGGACCGACGATCTGCCCCAGTTTGCCTACTCGTACGGAAGTGTCCAATTACGCACGAGCGCCAGCCCGGTTGTGATCGGAGGCGGAGCAGAAGCCGGTCCTGCTCTGGACGGATCGGTAAGCGGATTCCTTCTTTCCTACAGCGCGCCTGCGAAGCCAGTGCCAACACCGAGTATGACGGCCTTGGCCCTTCGTGTCGCCGCCTGTCTGTGTTTTGCACTCGCAGTCGTCCTGCTGGCCCTACGACTGGCCTCCAGTCTCCGCGTGCTGCGGCTGCTTGGCCTTTCCACTTCGCCACAAGCCGACCGAAAGATGCCGTCGCGGCGTGTCACTCGGCTGCTGATTATCGGAGAGCTCCTTCTGCTGGTCTGCGGCGTCGCGGCCGTTGTGTGGGCAACGCCACCCCAGAACAGCACAGCGTTGCCAATGACGTTTCAACGCACCACGACCGGTGACGTCGGCCCTGGCACCTGGCGGGCCGCAAACGTCGGAACCATCGGATCAACCGAGAACGCCAGAGTGGTGGATCTCCATCTCTCATTCGAAATGCAAGTGCCATCCATTCCCATCATTCAGCGACGCTATTCCCGTTACTTTGTGGCGACCCCCCGAAACGATAAAGGAATCGCGTTTTCGCTGACCAGAAAGGGGGTCTTGACCGGATGGATCGGCCAGCAATACTCAACCGGTCCTGTGGCGGCGCTCATCTCACAACGCATTCCGGCGGGAACCTGGATCTCTCTCGCCGTCGACGTCGAGAGAAACCAATACTTCAGCTTTTCCGAGGACGGCCAACAGGTATCTGCGTTCACCTTCGCACTTCCGGACCTCAACGCGGTTTCACCCGGGCTCTTGATCGGCGGTGGTCCTGGAGGCACTTTCAGTGGATCGGTCCGCGATGTCGTCATGACGCAAACGATCTATCAGCCGACCGGATCGACCGGCTCGGGTGCAGTGCGGCGCGGCGCCCAGATTCTGGGAGTCGTAGCGATCGGCGTGTCAATCTTCTTGCTCGCGCGTCGTTTCCTTAGAACCATGATTCCCGCGGCGCCGGGTTCCAAGCGAAGCCTCGTGCTCGTGACATTTGGGACCGCGGGTGTCCTTGTGGCAGTCAACCTGGTGGTTGATCTCCTTCATCTCCAGACGGCATCGAGCCCGGCGGTCGCGCGGAACACCTGGCTATTTGCGCCGTACGCCGAGTTCTCCGATTTTCTGCAGGTCTTCGACATCTTTAAGGGTTTGAGTCCCTATGGGGTGCAGGGGGGGACCTATCCACCGGTTGGCTATTCGCTCGTCTCGCCGCTGTCATGGATGTCCTCGTACGCAGCATTGTTCGTCTTTTTGGCTGTTTTCGTGGGCTTTTTCCTATGGTGGTCCCTTGCGTCTTTTGGAAGGAACTTGCGCGCCGCAGAGCGGGTCCTCGTCGTGGCAGTTCTCTTCCTGTCACTGCCAGTGTCGATCGCCATTGACAGGGGGAACACCGATCTCTGGCTGTTCATCCTGCTGGTTTTCGGCATCGCTGCGTTCGAGCGACAACGGAACGTCGCCGCCGCCTCCTGGCTTGGCCTCCTCACTGCGGCCAAGGTCTATCCGGTGGCGTATCTCCTTTTCTTTGTGCGCGGCAGGAGGTGGCGCTACCTGGCTCTGGGTCTCGCCATCGCGGGCGCAGCGACGTTCGCTGCCTTCTTCCTCTTTGACGGCACACTCGCCGCGAACGTACGGGGATTCCTCAAGGGCCTGAACAGTCTTGAGGGGTCCTATGGAACCTCACTGAATTCGACGTACTACAACGCATCCGTCGAGGGATGGATACAAGCCATCGCGTATGTCGTCAACGGGGTTGATGGATTGCACGCCGCTCGACAGGTGCTGTCCCATGTCACGATCTATTCCGAAGTGCTGACTTTTGCTCTGCTCGCCTGGTATCTCCGCTATCGCGAGCGGTCTCTTTGGCGTGGGACGACTCTGATCACACTGTGGATACTCTTGGTTCCGGACGTCGTGTACTACTACGAGTTGCTCTTTCTTCTGATTCCGCTTGCCATGTTCGTGAAATATGCACCCCCTACCACTCGAAGTATCCGCATGGCGTGCCTGTTCGGGTTGGCTATTGCGCCGAAGTCCTACTTCTATTTTGGAACTGGGGCCATCGACGTGAGCGTCCTTCTCGTAGCCCCCACTCTGATCGCATTAGCCTGTGGTGTGGTGTATGACGGCATTGCGCAGCGCCGAGATGATCGAACGATCAGATTCTCGACTGAGTCCCTCATCCTGGCTTCCGCCGATGCCTAGTCACCGTCGCTCCAATGGCGACTGGGAGGAGCTGGCGCTGCAAACGGAGCCACCTGCGATCAGGGTCTCCGTGCGTCAAGTCTTGATCGGCGCGGTCATAGCAGCGGCCGTCCTGGCACCCGGCATCGCTTGGAGCGTGCAGTATCACGGACATTGGGTCTGAGGTCATACGGACTGTTTCCAAGAGCGGCAGCGAAGGAGTCTCATTGCCCACATCTGAGTTGCCACTGGCAACACGCTGCCCCTCGTGTCAGGGCGAGAGCCGAGCGCTCGGACATGCCGTCATCGCTCCGTTCGTCTCCTCTCTCGCGCATCTACCCGTAGGCAGTGAGAGCGAGCTTCGCCGATGCGAGCGGTGCACACTCGAGTATTTCTCGGCACGCTACAGGTCAGAGGATGCCGCGCTCCTCTACGAGGGCTATCGGGACGGCGAATACCTATCCACTCGGCGCCGTTGGGAGCCTTGGTATTCGCAACGGGTGAACGCAGCGAATGCCGCCGACAGCCCTGCACTCTCGGAGCGCCGGAGCTTTATGTCTCGCATCCTGGTTGCGGCTGGAATGAGTGACGCTCTGGATTGCGCGGTCGACTTCGGAGGGGACGAAGGTCAATTCTTTCCTGATGTCCCAATTGCCAGAAAAGTGATCTGCGACCCCTCCGAGCGTGAGGTCGCCCCCGGCGTCGAACGCATCCCCAGCTTGGACTCCCTCCGGGGTGTGTCCCCGAATCTGGTCATCATCGCCCATGTACTCGAGCACCTCTCCGATCCCGAGGGGCCGTTGCAGCACATACGGGAGGTCATTGCCGACGACGGACTCCTCTATGTCGAGGTTCCGCTGGACCGGTTTACAACGCATCCGTCACACAACTCGTTGCGCTACCGGCGCTACTTGCAGTTCCTTTCCAGACACCGCGGGTTGTTCATCCCGACTGATTTCGTGACGGGAGTCTGGCGGCAGTATCTCCATGCCATACCAAGGCTGGGAATTGTGAAGCAGTCCGAGCACATCAACTATTTCTCCCCCCAAGCACTCCGCGACCTCCTGATGCGTACCGGATTTTCTGTGGTCGCGGAGCGCAACGATCCCCGAGCTCAAGTGGGAGGTTTACGGATCGGGCGCTACGGCGCGGCGGCGCGACCTGCGAGAGCCTGAGCGCGGCAGCAATTTCTGCAGATTGGTTCGAAACGCGACGCGGCGATCAGCTACTCGAACTCAGCGAAGGCGCAATAGGGCTGGTTCGGCACCCTCGACAGCCGCAGGTTGTTCAGGCCGATGACTTCGTCGACCGCCTGCGTCTCGCCAGGAAAATGGCGGCAGTTCAGTTCGTCGAAGACCAGCAAGGCGCCTTTCGTCATGCGCGGCATAATCGCCTCTAACGCAAACTTCGTCGGCGCATAAATGTCCATGTCGAAGATGGCCATCGAGACAACCGCGTGGGGATTCTCATCGAGGAAGGTCGGCAATGTTTCTCGGACATCACCTTTGATCAGCTCGAACTTCCGGATTTGGGGTATCGGTGAAAATGACTCATGGATGCTGAGCACTTCTTCCAGCTCAAGCTCGTAACCGTCCGACGTCGAGTAGTCACCCTCCTTCGAGAAGCCCCGATCCTCGTCACTCAATCCGGGGAAACCGCTGAAGGTGTCGAACCCATAGATCGTCCGGGAGTGGTTGTACGGCTCATAGATGCCCCGCAGATTGATCAGTGTCGCAATGGTGGCTCCCCAATGCACACCGAACTCCAGGATCACGCCGGGAACCGAGAGGATCTTCTTGTACAAAAAGTCCTGATACAGGACTCGGGAAATGACTTGACGCTTGAGGTAGGCCGACATGTGGTAGTTCCACTGAACGCCAAAATCTCCGCTCGAGAGACGCGACGTCGCCAAGCGTCGAAGTTCTTCATCGTTGACACGCTCATCACCCGAGCGTTGGGTGAATTCGCCGCCAATGCTTTCCAGCGAAGCCATTCTCACGTCCTTTGTATGACCAAATGTGGGCAGAAATGTTGATACTCGAGTGAAGATGGTCACCCTCTTGGCTGGACCAATCCAGCGCGGACACCGGCAGCTTCGGCGCCTGATCCTAGCCCGCACGCACCCCGATAGCGGTGGGTCGACCTTGTGAAAGACAGGCAGGCCTCGCCCCGATCCTCGGTGGCGACCGCTTTGATGGCATAATTGCTCACGAACAGGGGTTACGCCGTTCCGACCCCCGATCACGGCAGTTGCTGCCCGGCCAGCTGTGGCGCCGGGTGGAGTGGATCATGAGTGGCTGTGCGCGACGACTCCC
>Ga0302325_10013038_pt1 | contig 17774 bp, 15 predicted proteins | sample Palsa_T0_2_FD_201948 | JGI IMG/M metagenome (GOLD analysis project Ga0302325, IMG submission 201948) | Peat permafrost microbial communities from Stordalen Mire near Abisko, Sweden - Palsa_T0_2 | ecosystem: Environmental > Terrestrial > Soil > Palsa > Peat permafrost | place: Sweden: Abisko...
GCACGCGCTTCATCGAACTGGCGGGCGAAATCAACGTGGCGATGCCCTACAACGTGATCGCCTCGACCATCTCCGCGCTCAACCGGCAGAAGAAAGCGATCAACGGATCGAAGATTCTTATTCTCGGCGTTGCCTACAAGAAGGATATCGATGACCTGCGGGAGTCGCCCGCTCTGACCATTATCGAGTTGCTGCAGAAAGAGGGCGCCGTGGTCAGCTACAACGACCCGTACTTCCCCTTCGTGGGCCGGGGGCGGAAGTATGACCTGCAGATGAAGTGCTCGTCACTGGATAATCTTGGCCAGTACGACTGCGTGCTGATCATCACCGACCACAGCGACTACGACTACAAGAAGATCGTGGACGAGGCCCAGCTGGTGGTGGATTCGCGTAACGCGACGCGCGGCATCAAGAGCGGCAAGATCGTACACTGCTAGGGCAGGCTGCCGGGCGCGGATCCTTCTTGCATTGCTCATCATTGCTTGGCGGGCGGACGAATGCGTCCGCCGCTACGTGGGCGGTGCCACTGCTCTATACGGTGTGCCGATGAAAGATACGCTCTAAGACCTGAGACTTATCGCCGCTCCTACCAGCGATTCGAAAATCTTGAATCCATCGGTGCCGCCTAGTTCGGGTTCGGCGGCGCGCTCGGGATGGGGCATCATGCCTAGCACGTTGCGTCCTTCGCTGCAGATGCCGGCGATATTTTCGAGCGATCCGTTGGGGTTGGCTTCGGGTGTGATTTCGCCCTGGCGGTTGGAGTAGCGGAAGACTATGCGGTTGTCGCGCTTCAGTTCCGCGAGAGTGGGCTCATCACAAAAATAATTGCCTTCCATGTGCCCGATGGGGATGGTCAGCACTTCGCCCTGGCGGCAGGTGTTCGTAAACGGCGTCTCATCGTTTTCGACTCTCACCTGCACGGGCTTGCACACATATTTCAAGCCGATGTTGCGCATGAGCGCTCCGGGGAGCAATCCTGACTCACACAGAATCTGAAATCCGTTGCAGATGCCCAGCACCAGGCCGCCGCTCGCGGCGAACTTGCGCACGGATTCCATCACGGGGGAGAACTTGGCGATGGCGCCGGTCCGGAGGTAGTCGCCGAAGGCGAAGCCTCCTGGGACGATTATGGCGTCACAGTTCTGGAGGTCGTGCGAATCGTGCCAGAGAAAAGTTACGGGCTGTTTGGCTACCTGCTGGATGGTCCAGAAAGCATCGTGATCGCAGTTCGATCCGGGGAAGATAATGACGCCAAATTTCATCGAGATCCTCGAGTCTGGATTCTAAATTACCAGAGGCGACTCTATTTTGGCAGAATGTACGCCGCCGGGCCGAGTACAACGAAATCTGGGAACGAAGTAAAAGCCAGGCAATCGCTAGTGTGCGTTGTTGCCGGACGTCGTTTTAGCGCTGCTGACTTTTCGCGGACAGGAGTGTCCGCGCCACACTGTTTCGGGCCACACTCTAGAGTTGCCAGTCCGTTCGCAATACTGGGCGAGCTCGCGGGGCCGGATCATCGGGTGAGGATTCGGGCTGCGCCGCCTGGCCGTTATCGACTGGGCCGTTATCGTTATCGTTGTCGTTCGCATTCGGGCCGCTGTTGACATGATTTCCCGGTGAATTATTCGACGGACCGTTGTTCGGACCGTTATTCGGACCATCGGGACGGTACGGCGGCGGATTGTCGGACCAGTCGTAGCTGTAATCCGGGTAGTAGGCGTACCCCGGACCGTACGAGTAGGGGTTGTACCACCACGGAGCCCAGCCTAGACCCCAGTTGAAGCCCCAGTATGGCCCGAAGCCGAAGCCGAGACCGAAACCCCATCCTCCCCAGCCGGGTCCCCAACAACAGCCACCACGGAAACCGTAACCGTAGCCACCGCGATAACCGAAGTTTGATTCTCCCCGGACTCCGCCGGCGAAGCCGGTCGTTCCGGCGTTACGAGCAACTAAGTTTGAACTTGCTGACGAGGAATTGCGTCCTGCACTGGAACTTGCGGCGCTGTGCGCATTGCCAAACGAATGCCACTGGCCGTCGTTGATCGCGGGGCGGATGTTCGACGCCTCACTTCTGGAACTGCCTGCGCGGCCGGCTGCCGACGCGCCGCCTCGATAGCTGCCTCCTCCGCCTGCGGATCGCGCGCCATAGGAACCGCCGCGCGCTTCTCCTCGGCTTGCGTGAGAATATCCGCCGCCACTGCCGGCGCTGCTATGGTAGCCTCCGCCACCACCGCCACGATGGGAACCACCGCCACCGCCGCCTGCGTGACCGCCACCGCCGTGCTGAGCGAATGCTGGAGTTGTGGCGATTGCCAAACCGATGAAAGCTGCAAACAACAGGAAGGATCTGCGGAGTCCCAGTGTGTCCATATTCTGTCCCCCTCCCGAAAGATGGGAGTGCACCGTCTGGCGCGCGAATCCCTGTTTGCGATGACGGCGCTCTATTACTTAATCAGATTCTACCGCTCGGCGCGGGGTTGCGCGGAAGTAAATCTAATTCGGGGTAGTTTTGGAAATTGCCGTTCCTCAGCGGCTAAAGCCTTAGTCAAAATAGTGCAGTTACCGCAGCGGTGAACCGCTGCGCCACCCAAAATCAAGTACAACACCATTCTAAGGGTTGGGTGCGCCGCTCACTTCGTTCCACAGGAAGGCCAACTCGTCCGCTGTGTCGTTGATGGCCTGTCTTATGGACACGCCTGCGCTGTGGCCGCTTACGGTTTGATAATGCAAGAGGATCGGGCGATCGCCGACGTTATCGGCCTGGACCAGCGCGGTCATTTTGCGGGCGTGAAGGGGGTCGACGCGGGTATCGCTATCTCCGGTGTTGAACATGATGGCGGGAAGCTTCATGCCGGGCTTCACATTCTGGTAGGGCGAATACTTGAGCAGGTAAGGAAACTGGTCGGGGTTATCGGCTGAACCATATTCCGCGGTCCACCATTTGCCAACGAGGAAATTCTGGAAGCGGATCATGTCGAGCAGCGGGTATCCGCACCAAATGGCACCGAACATCTCCGGGTGCTGGGTCATAGTTACGCCCATCAACAGGCCACCGTTGGAGCGCCCGCGAGTGGCCAGGCGCTGACGCGAAGTGTATTTCTCGTCGACCAGATACTGGGCCGCGGCGAAGAAGTCGTCGAAGACGTTCTGCTTGTGCTCGAACATTCCGGCCTGATGCCACTTTTCGCCGTACTCGCCGCCGCCGCGGAGATTGGGCTGGGCATAGAAGCCACCCTGCTCCATCCACCAGGCGAATTCGGGATTCCATGCCGGGGTCAGATCCACGAGGAAGCCGCCATAGGCAGACATCAATGTTGGCGTGTTGCCATCGCGCTTCACACCTTTCTTTGACGAGATGAACATGGGGACGCTGGTGCCATCCTTCGACTTGTAGAAAACCTGCTTCACTTCGTACTGATCAGAGGCGAAGGGCACGGTCGGCTTGGCAAAAATTTCTGTCTTTCCGGTGGCGACGTCGTAGCGATAGATGGTCGGCGGGATGATGAACGACTCGAAGCTGTAGAACCCTTCGTTGCCATTTTCGCGGCCATCGAGTTCAGACGCTGCTCCGAGCGTTGGATAGGAGACGCGTCCGGTCTGCTTTCCATCGAGCGAGAAGATGCGTGTTTCGGTTACCACGTCGTGCAGTCCGGCCACGAAAAGTTTCCCACCGACGATGGAAATGCCGGAGATGACATCTTTTCCCTCGGGTACGACGTTCGTCCAGCGCTGCGGTTCCGGATTGCTGATCTCCACCTTCACGACACGGTAGTTCGGCGCCTGGTAGTCGGTGAGCAGGTATAGATCGTCAGCGTAATTTACAGGGGTGAAGCGGTTGTCGATGCCATGGACGACCGGACGAATCGCCGAGTTTGGCTGGCGCAGATCTTTCACGTAGATATCGACGCGCGTGGCCGGAACGCCGTGCTCGACGGCGATCATCAGGTAGCGCTCGTTCTCCGAAATTTGAAAATTAATGAGTTCCATGGGACCGAAATTCTCGCCTGCGAAGCTTTTGCCGAAGATGAGTTCGTCGCTCGGGGCCGGCGATCCGAGCTTGTGGTAGAAGACCAGCGTGCCCGCGGGATCGAAGCGCGCGTAGTAGAGCCCCTGCTTATCGGGGCTGAGCTGGATACCGGAATAGCGCGCCGAAGGCAGAGAGTCGGGGAGTTCGCGGGATTTCGCGACGTCGGTCTTATCGACATCCAGAATGTGGACGGACTCTTCATCAGCGCCGCCGGAACGAATTCCGTAGACCAGCCGCGTGCCGTCGTTCGAGATGTCGTTAATCTGGACTGACGTGTTCTGATCAGCGCTCAGTTTCGTCGCATCGACCAGTCGCTCATCCTTGCCGTGCAAGCTGCGTCGCAGATAGATCGATCCCTGATTCTCGTCGGCTTGCCGCTTCTTGAAAAAATAATTTCCGCCGCGCTCGATGGGAGCGCTGTAGCTCTCGACGCGTTCGAGCCGGGTGAGGTCGTTGACGATCTCGGGGCGGATCTTCACCTGGGAAAGGTATTGCTCGGTGTACTTCGTCTGCTCGGCGATCCAGGCGCGAGTCGCCGGACTCTTCGCGTCTTCCAGCCAGCGATAGGGGTCGGTGAGCGTGGTTCCGTGAATGTTCTCGGTTACCGGCTGGGCTTCTGTGGCGGGTGGAGGCGGGAGAATGATTCCGTTGCCGCCTTTTACTTCGGCGGGCTTGTCGGCGGCGATGGCACAGAGCGCGAGCAGGAGGAAGAGGAACAAGGCGGCGGTTGAGTGCTGGGAGAATGGCGCTGATGTCATGGTATGACATTTTATCGCGGAGGCGGCGAACGTGGTTTCGCGTCGCTAATCAGTAGGTGAATCAGGAGCACGGTGGGGACGGGGCTCTGCCCCGTCTGGACGGGCGAGACGCCCGTCCCCACACTGGCTCGTCCCTACGCTGGCTCGTCCTAATATTTCACTATGGCTGCGAAGGATTCGGGATCTAGCGATGCTCCGCCGACGAGGGCGCCGTCGATTTCTTCTTCCGACATCAGGGCATGGGCGTTGTCTGGTTTGACGGAGCCACCGTAGAGGATGCGGAGGTTGGCGGCGAATTCGGGGCCGAAGGATTCGGATGCCTCGGCTCGGATGATGGCATGGGCGTCGGCCGCCAACTGAGGGGTTGCGGTTTTTCCGGTGCCGATGGCCCAGACCGGCTCGTAGGCGACAACCAGGGTGGCGGCTTTTTTCGCCGAGACTTTGTTAAAGGCGCGGAGACACTGGCGGCGCAGGACATCGTCGGTGAGTCCGGCTTCGCGTTCTTCGAGAACTTCTCCGACGCAGACGATGGGAATGAGTCCGGCCTCGAGGGCGGATTTAAGCTTGAGATTGACGCTGTCATCGGTTTCGCCGAAGTACTGGCGGCGTTCGGAGTGTCCGATGATGACATGGGTGACGCCGACGGCGAGCAACATACTGGAGCAAATCTCACCGGTGAAGGCGCCTTCTTTCTGCCAGTAGACATCTTGCGCGCCGATGGCGATGTTCGACCCTTTGGCGGCGTGGACGGCGGCATCGATGGCAAGGTAAGTCGGGCAGACTACCATCTCGTCGCGGTCGTGGCCCTGGACGAGAGGAAGAAAATCGCGGAAGAAGTCGCGAGCGTGGTCTGGCGTTTTGTGCATTTTCCAGTTAGCGGCAATGAGTTTCTTTCTCATTTTATGAAGGACCTTTCTCGAAGATAACGGAAGTTGCGGGTGATGCGCGGGAAATTGTTTCGGCGGCCTCGACGTAGGCTTTGCAGGTGGCGACGTCGAACAGAACGAGACGGACGTGCTCTACAGCGGCGCAACGCGGGAGAGCCCGGAGGATGGTCTTCACCGCGATTTCCGCAGCTTCATGCACCGGGTAGCCGAAGGCTCCGGTTGATATCGAAGGGAAGGCCAAAGATCTCATTCCGTGATCATCGGCAGTTCGGATGGATTCATGATAGCAACTGGCGAGGGTTTCGGCCTCGCGCTGGCGGCCTCCGCGATAAATTGGACCGACGGTGTGAATCACATATTTGGCGGGCAAGCGTCCGCCGGTGGTAATTACGGCTTTGCCGGCAGGGAGCGCGCCGGTCTTTATTCCTGCCACGATGCGCTTGCACTCCTGGAGGATTGAAGGGCCGCCCGCGCGGTGAATGGCGCCATCGACTCCTCCGCCGCCGAGTAAGGATGAATTGGCGGCGTTGACGATGGCTTCGGTGGTCTCTTTGGTGATGTCGGCGGGGCCGGCGAATTCGAGCGTCTTGCCGTTCGGGAACGTTAGTCGGGCTGCGAAGTTCGACATAACCTGGTGGCGGGTGGCCGGCGAGACGCCGGCGCTACGGGCTATTTCTTGTCTGTCAGTGCTTCTACTCCGGGCAACTTTTTGCCTTCGAGAAATTCCAGGGAGGCGCCTCCGCCGGTTGAAATGTGGGTGATCTTGTCGGCCACGCCGGCGGCTTTGACGGCGGCCACGGAATCTCCTCCACCTACGATGGTCGTGGCTCCGGCATTTTCCGCCACGGCGTGGGCGATCTTGAAAGTACCTTTAGCGAAGGGCGGCAATTCGAAAACGCCCATAGGGCCGTTCCAGAAGATGGTGCGGGCGCGGGCGATCTCTTCGGAAAACGCCTCGATCGATTGCGGTCCGATATCGAGCGCCATCATGGTGGTGGGGATGGACTCGCCGTGCGCGACGATTTTCGTCACGGCGCTGGCTTCGACGCGGTCGGCGATGACGTGATCGGTAGGCAGCAGGAACTTCACCTTATGGCTTTTCGCCTTCTGAAGAAGTTCCTTCGCGAGTTCGACTTTGTCTTCCTCGACCAGACTCTTTCCGATGGATTCGCCCTGCGCCTTCAGGAACGTGTAGGCCATGCCGCCGCCGATGATTAGAACGTCGACTTTGTTGAGCAGGTGCTGGATGACTCCGATTTTGTCGCTGACTTTCGCGCCACCGAGGATGGCGAGGAAAGGGCGGTCAGGGTTCTGCAGAATGCGGCCCAGATATTGCAGCTCTTTTTCCATCAGCAATCCGGCGGCGGATTTCGGAAGAAACTTCGTGATGCCGACGGTGGATGCATGGGCACGATGGGCGGCGCCGAAGGCGTCGTTGACATAGAACTCGGCGAGTTTGGCGAGTTGCTTTGAAAACTGCTCGTCGTTCTTCTCTTCTTCGGCATGGAAGCGGAGATTTTCGAGCAGCAGCGCCTGCCCTTTTTCGAGTTTGAGCGCCATTTCTTCGGCTTCGGGACCGACGCACTGTGGGCAGAAGCCGACGTTTTCTCCGCGCGACAGCTCTTTGTCGAGCACCATGCGCAGGCGCTCGGCGACGGGTTTGAGGCTCAGCTTGGGATTGGGCTTGCCTTTGGGACGGCCGAGATGAGAGGCGAGGATGAGGCGCGCTCCGTGACGTAGAGCGTACTCGATGCTGGGCAGAGTTTCGCGGATGCGGGTGTCATCCATGACGCGGCCGTCGTCGAGCGGGACGTTGAAGTCGACACGCATGAAGATGAGGTGATCGTTGAGAGGAAGATCGCGAATGGAAAGCTTGGCCATGGAAAAAACCCCGTCGTTCGTCGCTTGTCGTTCGTCGTTTTTCCGGACTCTCGCGGAGCTGCGCTCCGCTGGGCGGACGAATGCGTCCGCCCCTACGCAGGCATCTATAGACCTTTGGCCGCCATCAGGTTGATCAAGTCGTGGACACGGCTGGAGTAGCCCCACTCATTGTCGTACCACGAGATCACTTTTACACAGTTGCCGGCGACCACCAGGGTCATGGGCGCATCGACGATGGAGGAGCGGGAGTCTCCTTTGAAATCGGACGAGACCAGTTCATTTTCCTCGAACCCGAGATAGCCTTTCAGCGGGCCCGACTCGGAGGCTTTTTTCAGGGCGGCGTTGACCTCTTCCCGGGTGGTCTTCTTTTCTACGAACGCGACGAGGTCGACGACTGAGACGTTGGGGGTGGGCACGCGCATGGAAAAGCCATCGATCTTGCCGCCCAGCTCGGGGAGGACGAGCTTGAGTGCTTTGGCCGCGCCTGTCGTGGTTGGGATCATGTTGATTGCTGCAGCGCGGGCCCGGCGCAAATCTTTGTGCGGAAAATCGAGGATGACCTGATCGTTCGTATAAGAGTGGATGGTGGTCATGGTGCCGCTGATGATTTTGAAGTTGTCATTGACCACCTTGGCGATGGGAGCGAGACAGTTGGTGGTGCAGGAGGCGTTGGAGACAATGTGGTGCTTCGCCGGATCGTACTTGTCGTCGTTTACGCCGAGGACGACGGTCAGGTCTTCGTTTTTCGCGGGAGCGGAGATGATGACTTTTTTCACGCTGCCGCGCAGGTGTTTTTTCGCGTCGGTGGCATCGGTGAAGCGGCCGGTGGATTCGATGACAACCTGGGCGCCGACGGAATCCCACGGAAGCGCGGCGGGATCTTTTTCTTTGAAGACCTTGATGACTTTGCCGTCGATTGAAATGCTGTCGGCGCCGGCAGTGATCGTATTCGGCAGGTTGCCGAGGATCGAGTCGTACTTGAGCAGATGGGCCAGAGTTTGGGGATCGGTGAGATCGTTTACGGCGACGAAGTCGAGGTTCTTATCCGCGAGCGCGGTGCGAAGAACGTTGCGTCCGATGCGTCCAAATCCATTGATGCCAACTTTTACCGCCATTGTGCCTCCGGAAGAGATTTTGATTGCTTAAGAAAACGCGCAGGAGCTTTCAACAAACTTCGATGTTAACAGGGTCGAAGGGCCAGCGTAAATGTTATGCGGTACGTCGTAGTGGTGCAGTTTGCGAAATTGTTAACCACCAAGGGCACCAAGGTACACGAAGGAAACAAAGGAAACATCTGAGGCCATAAGCCTTCGTGCCCCTGGTGGTTCAGGATTTCATTGGCTCCATCGTGAAACTGCACCACTACCCACTATGTTGTGCGGTTGAAAAATTCAACGTCAAAATCGAAGGCAAGGGCAGCGGGCGAGGGCGCCCGCTCCACACGGTCCACACAATGGAAAGTGCTTCTACGCGGGTGTGATCTCGAGGGAAGTGTCGGTATTGCGCCAGAGGAAGGGCAACCGAGCGAGCCAGTATTTCTGCTGGATGGCCTGGCGGACGCGGGCAAATTCTTCCGTGGGCAGAATGCGGGCGGTGGCGGGAGATCCGGGGCCGGTGATTTTTCCCCGGATGGTGCAGGGCGCGATCTTGACCTGGGGGTTGTTGCGAATACGCTTGCACTTTCCCAATTTGCTGTTGGTCAAGAAGTAGAGTTTGTCGCCGATTTCGGCGAACCAGATGGGTGTGTCGACGGCGACCCCGCTCTTGCGGTAGGTTGCGAGGCTGATGTAACGCTGACCATGGATTTCTGCGGGAATGGGTGCCATGAGGGTATTGTAAATAGGGGCACGCGTTTGCGGACGCTAAGAATTTGTGAGGAAAAAGTCCAAATGACTGATTCAGGCGGGCACGCCGTCACTTACAATAGCGGAGCTATTGAGGCGTCAAACATGAGTGAGAGCTGGAAAGCATTGGAAGGCCACACCGTCGATGGGAGATTCCGGCTGGAAAGTTGGCTGGGTGGCTCCGATCATAGCGCGGTGTTCCTTACCGTTGCGGCGGATTCGAGGAAAGCGGCAATCAAGCTGACTCCCGCCGATCCGACGGGTGCGGAGAAGCAACTGCTTCTATGGAAGATGACCAGGGAAGTGACCCATCCAAATCTGGTTCGCATCTTTGCGACGGGCCGGTGCGAACTGGACGGCGCGGATATGCTCTATCAGGCGATGGGGTATGCGGAGGAAAACCTGGGGCAGATTATTCCGGAGCGCGCTCTGACGGCAGAGGAAGCGAGAGCCATGCTTCCGCCGATTCTGCGGGCTTTGCAAAGTGTGCATGACAAGAGATACGTGCACGGACACATCCAGCCTTCGAACATTCTGGCCATCGGGGATCAGGTCAAACTGTCGAGCGATGGGCTTAGCGTGGCGAGCGCCAAGAGTCGAGGTGGGAGGACGTTGAGCGCTTACGATCCGCCAGAAGCAGCGACGGGCATGGCTTCGACGGCTGGGGATGTCTGGCAGCTGGGGATGACATTGGTCGAAGTGCTGACGCAACGGCTGCCGGTTTGGGATCCGGCAGGGACGAGCGCTCCGGAAATACCGGCGATGCCGGAACCATTCCGCGAAATTGCCGCGAACTGCCTGGAAGTCGATGCGGCGAAGCGCTGGACGGTGGCGGAAATCCTTGCCCGTTTGGAAAGGGATGGGTCGGGGACGGAGCGGCCGGGATCGGAGAAGATGGAATCGGCGCGGCCGGTGCCGACGCCTGCTCAGACTAAGCCTGCTCAGACTAAGACTCGCAGCGAAAAATCAGCGTCCGCGCCGGCGGATGTGCCTCGGCAAAAAAAGTCCGCTAAATGGCCCTACCTCCTGGGGCTGGCCGCGCTGATGACGATTGGTGCGGTTTTGATTGCGCGGCCGAAAGCGTCGAGCCCTGCGGCGGAAGTGCCATCGACGCAAACTCAGCCGGGCGCTCCGGCGGACCCGAAGGCGAGCGATCCACAGGTTGGAGCGGCCACTTCAGCGGTTGTTGGCGGCGGGAATGCGTCTCCGAATGGAGTTGCTGCGAACGCTGATAAAGATGGTGTTGTGCAGCGAGTCATGCCGGAGGTTTCGCCGGGCGCGCGCCGCTCGATTCAGGGCAAGATCAAGGTTCGAGTGAGAGTCGATGTCGATGCATCGGGCAATGTGACGGGCGCTGGTCTGGAGTCCGGCGGGCCGAGCAAGTATTTTTCTCGCGTCGCACTGGAAGCGGCGCGGGGTTGGAAGTTTGCTCCGGCGCCGGCAGGTAGCGGGCCCAGGGAGTGGAAGCTGCAGTTTGGGTTTAGCCGGGGCGGGGTGGATGCTTCCGCGGCGCGCGGAAAACGCTAGGCCACTGGCGTAGGCAGGAAATCGATCTGATCGAACTCTCTTTCAATGACCCGGTTAATTCTGGCCGTTTCCTTGTGCAGGTGGCGGAGTTGGCCGAAGGTCTTCATCCAAGGTTTACTGTCTCTATCGCTTTGGGCACGTAGTTTGTCCGACAACGCCTCCGAGACGAGCACTTTAAAGGGAATTCCGCGCTCGGCCGCCACTGTCTTGGCACGACGAAAGATGGCATCCGGAACTTCGAGCGTTGTCTTCATGAAGCCATGGTCCCATATTCATGAGAGTGGATCAACGGGCTGGCGTCAGTGGCCTCCAGGGACGGGCGAGGGCGCCCGTCGCTCCATTAAGTGCGGGTGAGTTTGGTCACCACCATCTGATCAAATGTCGATGAGTTTGTCGGGGTGGCGCGTGAGATACCAGCAGGGGGTGTCGCCGAAGTGGGGAAATAGCGAATGGACACAGGTATCGGTCTCTGGTTGGCCGGGTTCGTATTGAATCTTTCCGGCCTTCACGTGGATGACGTAGAGGGTGTTTATGTTGACCTGCCCGAACTGGGTGCGACCGCCGGGAATCTGGTAGCGGAGGGAGATATAGTCGCCCGCATAAGTCACTGTCAGCAAGACCAGTATCGCCAGTGCCACACGAAGCATCGCACGTTTCATGGCTTCTCTCGGGTCGCGCCTTCGAGCGACTTTTACTCTACTGGTTGAACATCGGGGCGTCCAGAGGTGTGTAGCTCCGGGAATATGGAAGGTTGACGGGCGAGGCGCCCGTCTCTCCACAACCTGCTTGCTGCGGTGAGACGGGGCGAGCCCCGTCTCTACAACAGAAGCTGGAATATCCGGGGGAGGGATGGAAGTTTTCCTCGTGAGAACTCGTCGCGGCCTGGAGATCGGGAGGGAGTAGGGGTCCTTCGACTTCGCCGGGCCATTCGCTTCGCGTATGGCTCGGCTGCGCTCAGGATGACTGGGGTGGTGGGAGGGCTAGTGGTGCGGGCTTATCCTGCGCCGGCGCGCATCTTTCGTTGTTCGCGTTGTTCGTCACTCTCATCGGGACCGGTGAAAGCGGACTGTTTCTTTGTGTTTCGCAACCACGCGGCAGCTTTCCCTAACCGGCTTGCTGCGGTGAGACGGGACGAGCGCCGCCTCTACGACAGAGCTGGAATATCCAGGGGAGGGATGGAAGTTTTCCTCGTGAGAACTCGTCGCGGCCTGGAGATCGGGAGGGAGTAGGGGTCCTTCGACTTCGCCGGGCCATTCGCTTCGCGTATGGCTCGGCTGCGCTCAGGATGACTGGGGGGTTGGGAGGGTCTAGTGGTGCGGGCTTATCCTGCGCCGGCGCGCATCTTTCTTTGTTCGCGTTGTTCGTCACTCTCATCGGGGCCGGTGAAAGCGGACTGTTTCTTTGTGTTTCGCAACCACGCGGCAGCTTTCCCTTCGGCCTCCATCAGTTGTTGAGGGGACAAGGTCGCACAAGCGCTTTTCTTGCCTTGCTCGATCTGGTGAAGCATCGGGGCCGCGGTTTTTTCTGCGAGCAGATACCACATGTATGCGGAAACGGCAGCGCTCTGGAAGCCGGCGTCGTTTTTCTCCCCATCTTTATCTTTATCGTTGCCCTGTAAATCTTTGATGCGAGCGCAATGCTCGGCCATGCGGAGCTGTGCCGAAGGGTCGCCGGCTTCCGCGGCTTCGAGCGTGGCCGAGAGTGCTGTGCCGTCTCCGTTGGTCCGTGGAGCGAGGGTCTGGGAGTTGTTCATGGTCAGGTAGAGCAACTCGGTGCGGCTGGAGACGCCGAGCTTGTCAAAAATGCGGAACAGGTAGTTCTTGACGGTGTGCGGGCTGAGGCTGAGAGAGTGGGCAATCTCGCGGTTCGACAACCCCCCGGCGACGTGCTGGATTACCTGGCGTTCACGCGCCGAGAGCAATTCAATTCCCTTGTGATTGGTGGAGCGGACGAGAGGTGAGTTGGCAAGCGCTTCGAGCGCGTGGTCGAGATCGACGCTACGCGCCCAGATTTGTCCTTCGTGGACGCTGCGAATGCATTTGCACAGACTCTCCAGCCGCTCCTGCTTGGAAAAAATCCCTCTTGCGCCGGCGCGAAAGCACTCGAGGACCTCCTGGGGCTTGGAGGAATCCAGCAGGATGACGCCTTTGATCTGGGGGCGCAGGGCACGCATCTCCCGCAACACCTGGGTTCCATGGCCCGGCTGGTTGTCCAGATTGTGACTGATGACCAGAACGTCGATGGGCACGCGGGTAATGGTGGCCAGCAGTTCTTCGGAGTTCGAGGCGGCGGCGACGACCTGCAAGCCGCGATCGTTGCGCAGAGCGTCGGCGAGGAGTTGGGTGTGGATGCGAGTGCTGTCGGCAACTACGATACTGACAAAGTCCGAGCCCGCTTCTTCATGGCCTGGCATTGAATCTCCTGAAACCTAACCGCGCGAAAACGAATGGGGGGATATGAAACAGTCCGCTCATAAATACTCTCGAAAATACTTATGAGTACTTTGGCCTTGGGGGAGGGGTGGGGAGTAAGAGAAAACCGGCCAGAGTCTCTAGCTGCAGGTGAAAAGGTAGCATTAAAAGGGCGAGTCGGCAAGCAAGGGATTTGCAATGTATGCAATACATTGCACTATGGTCACACGCTCGGCACGGATGGGAGCGGTTGCACGACAATGCAGTGGGCTAATCCTCTCCTGTGCTTTGCGATGACAGTTGTTTACAGTGCGGCAACATTACTATAAAGTCAATTATTTCAATTACATGCGTTCTATTGTCAAACTCTTGGTGCATGCCGGTAGCCAACGGGCATGATTTTCTAAAGGTACATGTACCACAGCTGGGCCAAAGGATAACGTCTCTAGGTTATGTGGCTTCGACTGAGAAGATCGGCCCATGCCCCAATAGGGCTGCAAGGTCCTAAGAACTCCTACCACTTGCACGCTCTTGCAAGTGACGATAAGTTGATGCAACTAGAACTTCCCCCCTAGTTGTTCTGTTCGAATTTCCTTCCCCCAACGTTCTGAGGAGAGTTGTCTCCCGTGGTAAGCAGGCGGACCCTATGCAATGGGACCCAGAGGGCGAAGCTATGAGCAGCCCCAACCAGAGTTACGAAATGGAAAGCGGGATGAATCCATTTGTATCGCGGGAAGAGTTGCGCTGGTACGTGCTGCACACCAAAGCGCGGCACGAAAAAGCGATCGAACGGCGACTGCGCGATCAAGGCATGGAAACATTCGTGCCCACCACCGTGGAAGTGCATCGCTGGAGCGATCGCAAGAAAAAAGTAGAAGTGCCGCTGTTCAGTTGCTATGTGTTTGTCCGTTGCGCTCTAAGTGAAAAAGACAGGACACTTGTGTACCAAGTAGAGAGCGTGCACGGTTTTGTGGGTTCTCGCGGATCGAGCCTGCCGATTCCGGATGAACAGATTGAAAGCATTCAGAAGGTTCTCGCGCAGTCCGCACCCTGGCGTTCGTATCCGTTCCTCAAGGCAGGGCAGCGGGTCCGGATACGCGGTGGCGCGATGGATGGAGTCGAAGGCGTGTTTTTGTCAGAGAACGGCGACCACAGCCTGATCATTTCCGTCGATGCGATTCAGCGATCCATGGCGGTGCGCATTGATGGCTACGACGTAGAGCCAGTCTGAAGCAAACTCTGCAAACTACCAATCAAGCAGTTCCCTCGTAGGCGATCCCAGGATACTTCTCATTTTCAAATAGGCCCCTAAACATGTATCAACCAGAAATCGAGCGAATCAGCGAAGAGTTGTATTTTATTGCGGCCAGCCCGGCGACACGCCGGCTGCGCACGCAAGCGGAACTACTTTCGCAGACTGACGTGCCGGTGCTGATTACCGGAGAAGCGGGGAGCGGGAAGACGACCGCGGCCCGGCTTATCCATTCCCTTTCGATCCGTTCCAGCTTCCAGTTCATGCCGGTCAAGTGTGCGGTTTTGACCTCCGACCTGCTGGAGAACGAGTTGTTTGGTTACGAACACGCCTCCGCCAATGGGCAGCCGGAATCGACGCCCGGAAAATTCGAGGAGTGTACCAAGGGAACGATTCTGCTGGACGAATTCGACGTCATACCGGACGCGGTGCAAGGACGGCTTCTGAAATTGCTGGAGACGGGAGAGTTTGTGCGCTGCGGCGGCCAGAGCCCGATCCGGGCCGATGTGCGCATCATTGCGGCCACGTCCGGAGATCTGAAGCTGGCGGCGGAGGAGAAGAGAGTTCAGGAAGAGCTGTTCTACCGCTTGAGCGTTTTCGAATTGCGGGTGCCGCCGCTGCGCGAGCGGCACGAGGAAATCCCGCTGCTTCTGGGTCATTTGATGAATCGACTGACGCGACGGTATGGGGTTCCGGCTCCGCGTTTTTCGAGCGTGTTGCTGGATGCGTGCCAGCAGTATCCGTGGCCGGGAAATCTGCGCGAACTGGAGAACTTTGCCAAACGCTTCCTGGCGCACGGCGATGAAAGTGCGGCGTTTCGCGAACTGCAATCCCGTCAGGATCTCGTGTTCTCCGGCAGGGAGCAGGGTGGGAATGGGAACGGCGGCCACAAGAACGGGGTTTACACATCGAACGTTCACCAGTTGAATGTTCATCCGTCGAAACCTCATGCATCGGAAGAAAGGTCGTCGCTGAAGTTGCTGGTAAGAAACGCAAAAGGGGAGACTGAACGCGGCGCCATTGCGCACGCGCTCGAACAGACTCACTGGAACCGGAAAGCAGCAGCGCGGCTGCTGAATGTCAGCTATCGTGCGCTGCTGTACAAGATCCAGGAGTACGGATTAGCGCCGCCAGCGGAGTCGACACGATACTTTGCTACGGGCGATCTGCGGCAGGTAAAGTAGCGCGGCCATGGAAGCAGACTTGCAATTGAACAGGATGTCCGGGAGCAGTAGGATTAGACCGCTGCTCAGGACCAAACCCATGCGCCATCGAAACATGCCGTTCCTGACCCTTCTGTTGTTGCTGTCCGTCATGCTGTCCGTCGTAGCGTTTGCACAATCGGATTCGGCATCGCGCCCAGCGGCGCCGGCCGCCGCGCCGGCCGACAAGCAAGCCGGCGAAAAGCCACCGGCCGCGCATTCGGACAGTACCTACGTGATTGGGGCGAACGATGTGCTGGGAATCAATGTGTGGAAAGAGCCGGACATCACGCGTTCGGTGCCGGTACGTTCGGATGGAAAGATTTCTTTGCCGTTAGTCGGGGAATTGCAGGCGGCTGGGCAGACGCCGCGGCAGCTGGAACAAGAGATCACAAAGCGCTTGCAGAGCTATATTTCCGAACCCGAAGTGACGGTCATGGTCACCGACAGCAAGAGCCAGAAGGTGAACATTTTGGGCATGGTGGCTCGGCCAGGCACCTATTTGTTGACGAGCTCGACCAACCTGCTGGATGCGATTGCGATGGCGGGGGGCTTCAAAGACTTCGCAAAGCAGAAGTCGATTTATGTTCTTCGACAAAGTCCGGATGGGACGGAGAAGAAAATCCCGTTCAACTATAAGGACGTGATCAAGGGCAAGAATCCGGATCAGAATATCTCCCTGCAAGCCGGCGATACCGTGGTGGTCCCGTAGATTCGGCGATGAACATTCGACGCTGTTTGATGTTCGTGTGGATGATGGCCGGGTTGCAAGTTTTCTCGGCCGGGCAAAACCCGGCTCCGCAGAATCCACCGGGCCAGAGTACGGGCCAGAGTACGGACCAGAGTACGGGGCAAGGTACGAGCGGTGACAGCTCCAGAGCGGCCCCGGCTGCGGCACTTTCGGGATTCGCAGGGATGGACGCCGGAGGCGGCGCCGACGACACCAGCAATACATTGCCGCAGATACCGGCGCTGCTCGGCGGGATAGGAATTTCTCCGGCATTGCTGTCAGAGATGGAAAGATCCAATTACCTTCGCGCCGGCGTGAATGTGGGCGCCACGTATGACGATAACCCCTTGCTGCTTTCGGGGGGTGCGGTGGGCAATGCGAGCGTATCGATTTTCCCCAACATCAAGATTGATCAAACCACGTCGCGAATGCGCTGGACACTGGGATATGCGGGTGGATTGACGGTGAATCAGAGGTTCACAAACCAGGACCAGGGATCGCATAATGTGATTTTCGATTCGGAGTTCCGGCTCAGCCCGCACGTAAATTTACGAATCGCCGAAAATTTTTCCCTGACCACGGGGTACTTTGACTCGGGAGAAGCCGTTTCCGACCTAAGTGGGCCGAATGCTAATTTGATTACGCCTTTGGCCACGCAAAGATCCGACTCGACACTGGTAGAGACGAATTATCATTTTGCCTTGAACGATCTGATCGGGGCGAGCGGATCATTTTACGATTCAGATTTCAGCAACCCGGGGACTCAAACGCAGCAGTTGACGAATTCCCAAACCGCGTCGGGCTCCGCTTTCTGGCTGCACCGGCTCTTTGGTACCGACTGGGGCGGCATAAGTTACCGTTTCGATCGCCTGACTTTCAGCCTTGGCGGCGGCGAAACCAAAGTCCATAGTTTCCTTGCGGTGGACACAATTAACATTTCGAAGAGATTCACGCTGACCGGCTTCATCGGTCCTCAGTACTCGGAGAACCAGGGTGTGGTACCGCCGGCGACGCTGGTCACGCAATCGAACGCCTGGTCGGTTGCGGGAGGAGGGGAAGGCAGCTGGAAGAATCGGAGTACCAGCGTGTCCGGAGGCTATTCCCGCATCATTAGCGATGGCGGGGGACTTACGGGTTCGGTGCGCGCGCAAACGGTTCACGCCAACTTCCGCCGACAACTGACTTCAGGGTGGGCGACTGCGCTCAGCGCCAGTCGCGGAGCGAACGAAGAGTTAATCGGCCCGCCGGGCAGCGC
>Ga0302325_10013039_pt1 | contig 17772 bp, 18 predicted proteins | sample Palsa_T0_2_FD_201948 | JGI IMG/M metagenome (GOLD analysis project Ga0302325, IMG submission 201948) | Peat permafrost microbial communities from Stordalen Mire near Abisko, Sweden - Palsa_T0_2 | ecosystem: Environmental > Terrestrial > Soil > Palsa > Peat permafrost | place: Sweden: Abisko...
CGGCTGATTGCGCCACCGCCACGTTGGCCTTCCCGGTGCCGGCCCCATCGTGAGCCCCAACCGGGTGACTCCTCGCCGGGCTAGTGCAGCGTCGTTCGCGTGGAGCGCCGAACATGGCAAGAACTACTCAGCGGGCATAGCCGAGGACTGGGGATAGGAATGGGAACTATGCCTTTCTACCGGAGTTGCCTCACCGGTGTCAGGGTCCTCACCGGTATCGATCAGATTCCTGGCCACCTCCCGAAGCTTGATGTTGAGGTGCTGGGACGCTCGACGCAAAATAACGAACGCCGCTTCCGCGGTGATCCTTTCTCGTTCCATGAGAATCCCCATTGCCTGGCCGATCGTCTCGCGGCTCCCAAGCGCGGTGTGGAAGTTGACGGCCCGGCGTTCCTCGTCCTCATGGCTGTGGGCAACTGAAAGAGCGAGGCTGGCCATCGACACCAATATGGCGGCTTTGGCTCGTCCGTCGACGCTGAAGGCGGCGGGATAACGCGAGTAAAGGTTGAGCGCGCCCATCTGTGCGTCGGAAGACAGCGGAAGAGCCAACACGCTGCGAATTCCGGCATTCCGAGCGAGCGGAGCGAAGTGGAGCCAGCGAAGGTCCCGGTCAAGGTCGTCGGCGTAAAAGATCAGCCGGTGGGCAACGGCGTCGAGACAAGGCCCTTCGCCAGTACGATGCTGCAGGGCGTCGATCTCTGCGACGACAGGGTCTGTGTGCACTGGGGTGGTGACGTCGTCACCCTCAACCAGAAAGATGCCGGCAAGATCACAGCCTTCGATGGTTGCCACGGCCAGCTCAACGATGCTGGACAAGGTCTGGGTAACACTGCCGGCCGTGAAAAGGATCCGAGCAGTCTCAGAGAAAGTGAGGGCGAACTCAGAGAAGTTATGCCCCTCGACGACACGCCGCTCTTTGGCAATATCCAAGGTGTTGCTCCCTACTCGTCTAGCGCACTAAACGCTTTGCGCTACCTTCCATACGGCCGACCCTCCGGCACGTCGCGCCCCGACAATGGGAGACCACGCGCTAGAAGCCGGCCTGCGCCGCCCACCACAACCAGTGGTCCATCCCAGATCAGCCAACTCACGGCTTCTGGTAGAGATTGGCGCCCCAGATGCACGCAATTGCTGCTGCGGTTGAATCCGACATCGAAGCGTTGAGCACGCTTCGCAGAGGTGATGGACGGCGCAGACCTTCCTCGAATCCCTCACTGTCGAAGGAGCGCAATTGTTACGGTACTCCTATTCACTCGATAGTGCACCACCTAATTCGGATTTCTACCTCAACGCATCTACCAGCCTGCTAGGCAACCTCGTGGCCGAGCGGAGGGGCGGCCATTCTTGCCGGCGCGGTCGTGACCGGGGACTAGCCGTGATTCCCCTGGAGGTTGTTGACTGATGGTGGCCCCGAGGTCAGTCTGTGGCCTCGCATCGCCATGGCAACCCAGTTCGGCCATGGCGTGGAGGGTGAGGATTTGTTCGACGAGTGGCGGGTCAGCCGTTGTGGGAATGCCTCAATCAGATCTTGGGAAGCTGATGGCATACCCACTGTCGGCCGCGAACCTGGCGGCCTGAACGGACTGAGAAAGGGCGAGATACCCACGCCCCAGACGGGCCGTGCGGCCGACACAGAGGGGAACGAGTCCGAGGCTCCGGAGGCGCGCGGCGTCGAAGCCGGTTCCGCAGAGAGTGATAGCCATGGCTTGCGTCCCTTGCCTCCGTCAGACGGCGGTGCGGCCGCCGTCGGCGGCGTAGATGGCACCGGTGACGTAGCTGGCCTTGGGCGAGGCTAAGAACGCGATGACTTCGGCAATCTCTTCTGTTTGTGCGGCCCGGCCGAAGATAGTGGTCGCGCCGATCGCCTCGGTCTCTTCGGGAGGTTGCACGGCCGTATAGACAGGTCCGGGCGCGATGGTGTTCACGCGAACGCCAGCCGGGCTGTACTCGGCAGCCCACGACCGCGTGAATGACGCCAATGCCGCCTTGGTGGCGCTGTAGGCAGCACCACCGGCCATGCCCACCTGCCCGGCCATGCTGCCGACATTGATGATGCTGCCGCTCCCCCGGACTGCCATTTTGGGGGCCAGCGCGGCCACAAGGAAGTAGGCGGAACGCACGTTGGCGTCGAAGAGCCGGTCGAAGGTGGCGACGTCGAGGTCGGGAGTTGGTCCGAACCAGGCGATCCCGGCATTGTTGACTAACACGTCGAGGGCGTCGAGCTGTGTGACGAGATGGTCGATCTCGACGGGGTCGCTCAGGTCGGCCGCGACGAAGCGGGCTCGACCCCCTTCGGCCTCGATGGCCCCGACCACCTGGGCGCCCCGCTCAGGGTCCCGACCGTGCACCACAACCGCGAACCCGTCACGACCAAGCCGGAGCGCGGCCGCCCGGCCAATGCCGGAGGTGGCGCCGGTGACCAGGGCGACCGGCGCCACGCCTTCTGACTGTACTGTCATGATGACTTCTCCATGTGGTGAGAATATACAGACCGATCTATCTGACCACAACCGAACAGCCGGTTTCCCGCGCTGGTTGGCGCTGGAGTTCCGTTCGACTAAATCGCAGTTCGATCACATTAGATCGGTCGTCACTAGACAAGTCGTCCAATCGTGAGATAAATATGGAGAACACCAAGTAGACCCATCTGTTCAGCGAGGCACCCATGGCACGAGACGTCCAATCTGACCAAGTGGCGCCATCGACGACGGAGGGAGTCGATGGCCCTCCCGTGCCGTCGGCACGGGAGCGACTCCTTCGGGCGGCTGACGAACTCTTCTATGCCGAGGGCGTCCAGTCCGTGGGTATCGACCGGGTCATCGAACGCGCCGGCGTCGCCAAGGCGTCGCTCTACAACCTCTTCGGCAATAAGGAAGGCCTCGTGCGGGCCTACCTCGAGGTGCGCCACAACGGAACCACGGACCAGCTGGTGGCCGCAGTTGACCGCCATCGCGACCCACGGCGGCGGATCCTCGCCGTCTTCGACGCCCAAGCGCAGATGTTTGCCCAACCAGGTTTCCGAGGTTGCGCATTCGTAGCAGCCTTCGCCGAAGCCCCCCTCGGAGGCCTCGTCGCGCAAGCGGCGGGTGAGTACCGATCCTGGATGCGGGCACTGTTCATCGACCTCGCCCAACACGCCGGAGCGACCGATCCGACCGAGCTCGGTCGCCAACTTCAGATCATCTACGACGGAGGCACCACGGCGGCTTGGATGGACCAGGACCCCTCCATAGCCAGCTCGTCTCGAGCCGCCGTCGAAGCGCTCCTCGGTGCCGCCCTCTGAGCTGCAGGGCCGGCGTCGCCGCTTTTCTTACCGAATCAATCGATCTGCCAGCGGTGAGACTGTGTCACGAGCCGATTGATGTCACCCTCAGGCATCGGCCGAGCCAAATAAAACCCTTGGCCCCGTCGACATTCCAGCGACTTGAGGATGGCGAGTTGACCCTGCGTTTCGATTCCCTCGGCGGTCACAGAGAGCTCGAGGGCGTCGGCCATGGCGATGATGGCAGCAACCAAGGAGGAGTCGAGCGAGTCGGTGCCAAGCCCGTCGACGAACGTCCGGTCCACCTTGACGGCGTCGACCGGAAAGCGCTTCAGGTAACTCAGCGACGAATAGCCGGTGCCAAAGTCATCGATTGACAGAACCACCCCGAGGCTCTTCAGACTCTTTAGGGTGAGACCGAAGTATTCGGCGTCGCCCATGAACACCGACTCGGTTAGCTCGAGACAGACGCTCTGCGGTCGAACCCCGGTGCGCCGCAGCACATCACTGACCTGCCCGACGATATCGGGTGCCAGCAACTGACGGACCGAGAGATTGACCGCCACGGATAGGAACGGCGCAGTCCGCTGCCACTGGGCAAGTTGCACGCATGCCTGCTCGAGTACCCAGGCACCGATCGGGACAATGAGCCCCGTCTCCTCCGCCAGTGGGATGAACTCGTCCGGGCCAACAAGGCCGTATTCAGGACGCTCCCATCGTAAGAGGGCCTCCGCGCTCACCATCGCCCCATCGAACAAATCGACAATGGGCTGGTAGTGAACAGTGAACTCGTCTCGTTCCAGAGCGCGGCGCAGACCGGCGATTGCCGCGATGCGATGCTCTGCCTTGAGACGTAACTCCTTGTCGAAGAACTCGGTCCGGTTGCGGCCAAGTCCTTTGGCCAAATACATGGCGGTATCGGAGTCACGAAGCAGACTGTCCGCGGTGGCATGATCGTCAGCCAGGACTATGCCGAGGCTGGCTGTGACGGACAGTTCGTGCCCATCGATGACCCATGGAGCGTCGATGGCCTCCCGAATGCGTTCCGAAATCCTTTCGGCCTCGCCTACGGTGACGTCATCACAGACGACGACGAACTCATCTCCCCCGAATCGAGCAACCGTGTCGCCTGGTCTGACAACGTTCTCGATCCTGCTCACCGCTTCCCGGAGCAATTGGTCGCCGACACCATGGCCCAATGAGTCGTTCACCACCTTGAAATAGTCCACATCGAGGAAGATCACACCCAACTGCGATCCCCTCTGACGACTGCCGGAGAGACCCTGATCGAGCCGGTCCGTCAGCAAGGCACGGTTCGGCAAGCCAGTGAGGGAGTCATGGAGCACCTGGTGAGCCAACTCTGCTTCGACTCGCTTGCGTTCGGTTATGTCCAGCAATTGCGTGAGGTAGTAGAGGGGCGCCCCTGCCTTGTCCCGGACCAGGGCGCTATAGAAGGCGCCCCATACAACGGTGCCGTCGGGCCGAACAAAACGCCGTTCGTCCGTGTAGGTATCACTGCCCGGTACCCCCCGGGCGCGCATAGCCTGTCCGATCGGCGTTTCGTCCGGATGATGAAACTCATCCCAGTTGCGCCCAACCAGTTCGTGGCTGGGACGTCCGAGCAGAGCGCAAACGGCCGCGTTCACCCGAATGGGAATTCCCGCCAGGTCGATAATGCCGGCACCGATCCCTGCCTGATCGAAGGCAATAGCGAAAAGCTCCTCGGCGTCGCGCCGCTTCGATCTGGTCCTTCTGACCAGACTCGGCAGAGCCTCGCTCCGTGCGCGGATTGGGTCGTGGCGTCGACTGACCATGGCTAGTGCGTCGCCTTGCTGTGGCACTCCTGGCGTCGAATGCGCTCGATGATCGTCATGTCCAGCGGCGGATGCACACGAAAAGGAGCGGTTCGCCATGGCGCCGTCGAGTGTGAATGAACAGCCAATCGAGCGATCGACATGAGACCCTGCCTTCACGCGGGCGCCCCTCTTAGTCGAAGGCCTCTACAGAATATACCCAAAAGTGGGCAGACCGCTACAGGGGGTTGCAATCACGGTGGACTTGCTCGAGCGGTGACCCGACGATGCCGGCGCCTCTCAGAACTGCGCCGATTGCGGCTCGGCGCCTACAAGCGAGAGCCTGCGGCCACGAGGCGTCGAGCCTCCTGGAGCGGCGCCTGGTCAGCCCAGGCTTCAATGACCACATCAGACTCGATGAAGCCGTGTCGCAAGAGAAAGTCTTTCTGTTGCTCGAGCAGGCCCAAGCGCTCGTTCGAAAGGTCCGGATGGAGGTGGAGGTGAAAATCCGATCGATATGCACCAGCGACCCCCGCCTGTCCTGCGCCGGTTTCGCCTTGGAGAATGGCGGTCACGTCCGATGGATGCGCCGCGGCCCAGTCGGCCGCCCTCAGGAGAACCGAGAGAAACCGCGCCACCAGATCTGGACGCTCGTCGAGTAGACGCTGGTGCACTGTTATCGGACGGGGTGTCCCGTTGTTCACCCTGACCCGTGGATCTGGAAATACGTCGAGGTCGAGGAGGACTCTCGTTCCAGCCCGCTCCCCGGCTTCGACCCCCACGGCGCCCTTGACATACACGGCGTCGACCTCGCCGGCCGTGAGCGCGTGGAGTTCAGGGTCCCACTGCTGTGGGAGAGCACCGCCGCCCTGATCACCCCATGAGGAGACGACGTCCACCAGGCTGGTGTCGGCGAGGGTTAGTCCGGAGGTCGACAACGCACCGGTGAATCCGTGTAAGGCCATGGCGCGCCAGAAGTCAACCGTTCCCCGGTCGCGCGAGGGGATGGCGAGGCGCCGACCCTTGAGGTCGGCCACAGTCTCCAGGTCGCTCTCCGCCCGGACCAGGATGGCCTGTCGCTCCTCGATCCAGGTCAAACCGATCAATCGGGTCTGCTGCCCCCGCGCCCGTGTCCACAAGGCCGGGACGTTCCCGCCCTCCCTGAACAGCGCATCGAGGCCGTGTTCGAAATGGTGTCCCGACAGATTCGATCGGGGCACGTCCTGGAGGGACTTGAGGGCGATGTCGTCAGGTCCAAACTCGTCGCTGAACCATCCGAGATCGGCTGCGATACCCGTCGCCGTCGGAACGGGACAACGGGTGAACCAGAGCTCGTGTACCTCTTGGCCGAGTATCGACTGAGTCTGGATCTGGGACTGCCTCGTTACAGACTCGGTGTTTTCAACAATTGCCATGACTGTCTTTCCTTTCGCTTCAAAGACCTACGCCTGGTCTTCTAGAACTCCGAGATCTGCCAGGAGCCGACTCCGAAGGTGCCCGAACTCGCTATCGGCCCGGCGGCGTGGAAACGGCACGTCAACCTGGACATCAGTGACCAGTTGCCCGTCCCGGAGGACGAGGATGCGCTGGGCCAGAACGATCGCCTCGTCGACATCGTGGGTCACCAAAAGTACGGTCGGGTTGTGCCGTTGGCACAGCTGGGCAACCAGGCCCTGCATCTTCAGTCTCGTCAATGCGTCGAGCGCACCGAAGGGCTCGTCGAGAAGGAGCAGCTCAGGGCGACGCGCCAACGCTCTCGCCAGGGCGACGCGCTGGGCCTCCCCGCCCGAAAGGGTCGCGGGCCATGCATCTTCATGACTGGTGAGACCGACCTCAGCGAGCGCCAGGCTCGCTCTGGCTCTGGTCGGTTTGCCATCTTCACTTTCATCCAAGCCGAGCACGACGTTCCGCCACACCCGCTTCCATGGCATCAATCGGGGCTCCTGAAACACAACTGCCCGCTGGCGTGGCACCACGATGTGACCTTCAATGGCTTCATCTAGACCGGCAAGAGCCCGCAACAAGGTGCTCTTGCCGGTGCCACTCTGGCCCAGCAGGGCAACGAACTCACCCGGCGCGATGCTGAGGTCAATGCCGTCCAGGACCACCCGGTCGCCGAACGCGCGTCGCAAGCCCCTCAGCTGGACTGATGGCCGTACCTGCGTGGTGGTCATCTCACGCCCCCGCGAAGGTGCGACGCCACGCCAGAGCCCGCTTTTCTATGAAGCGCACGATGAGGTCAGCACTGAGACCCAGCAGGGCGTAGACGAGAAGACCAACGAAGATGACCGACGTCTGGAAAAACTGCTCTGCCTGTGTCATGAGGTAGCCGATGCCGGACGACGCATTGATCTGCTCGCTCACCACGAGCATGATGACGGAGACGCCAATGGCGATCCGTAGACCAACCAGAGCGCTCGGAAGCGCTGCCGGAATGATGACATGGCGGATCTGACCCCACCGGCTCAGTCCGAGCGTCTGTCCGGCCTCAACCAGTCGCACGTCGACATTGCGTACTCCCGCAAATGTATTGAGATACATCGAGAAGAAGCATCCGAGACCGATGATCAACACTTTTGGCAGTTCTCCGATGCCGAACCACAAGATGAAGAGCGGGATGAGGGCGAGCACCGGCATGGTTCGCAACATCTGCAACGAAGGATCGATGAGATCTTCGCCCAACCTGAAGAGTCCCGACACCAGCCCGAGGAGAAGACCGGCCGTCACGCCGATGAACAATCCCACGCCGACGCGAGCCAACGACACCAAGAGCGCCCGCTCGAGGATTCCATTTGCCATCAGTTGGTACGCGGTATCGGCTACCTGCCACGGGGAAGAGAACGTCTTGAACGACAGGTAACCCAGATTCGATCCCAATTGCCACAGCGCCAGAACAACGATCGGGGTAACCCAGCGGCGCCATCGATGTCGCCTACGCCCGTCGACAGGCGTGCTCTGCGCCTTGACCTGACCGGTCCCAGTCCTACTCGGCTTGATCTTCTTCCTTATTCGGGCTGACTTGGGTAGGTCTGTGTGCAGGGTCGAACCCCCGGGGCCGCCGGTGCCGAACTCGACAGAATCCGAGGTCGGACCAGCCAAGACCGTCGAGTCCTCGGCCCTTCCGTTCGGTTGGCTGGTCCTCCTCGTCTCTGTTGACGTCATGCTGCAGCAAACCTCCAGCTGGGCTGCGACCGCACGGGTTGGCTCCCGCGTGGTCTCTTTTGGTGAGGTCGATCGTTCATGTCAGTCTCCCGGTCGCCCGGCCATCGGGGCGAGGCCCGGTCGATGAGCATCGCAACTGACATCATCTACTTGGTCTGGTCCACGTCGACCGTGTTCCCTGCGATGGTCACCGACGTGGGGACGGATCCCGCCTGATGGAAGAAGTTCGCCACCCCCTGCCACCGCTTCACGACAGTTGGATTGACCGCTTGAAGAGGTGCCTCCGCCTGGTCCAGGAACTTTATGTCGGCTGGTGCGAGGTGATCGGCGGCTGCGATGTTGGCGTTATAGACGGTCGGGTTCTTGATGAGCTTGGCCGTCTCTGCCTGCAGGACACCGAAGATCACTTTCAAGAGATGCGGGTACTTGTTCGCAAACGATGAGCTGACCACATAGACGGTGTCGTTCTTTGTCTTCACCTGACCGCCCCAGACGAGAACTCTGGCGTTGGCGTTTTGCTCTGCCAGTGGAATGAACGTCGCAAACGTCGCCCAGGCGTCCACGCTGCCCGATTCGAATGCCTGAAGTCCGTTGGGCGCCAGGAAGTACGCCTGCTTCACCGAATTTATCGGCACGTGGTTATAAGAAAGCGCCTGGTCGAGCATGTACTGACCAGTCCCAGCCTGGTTCACTGCGACGGTCTTGCCCTCAAGGTCCTTTACCGTCGTGATCGGACTGTCCTTTGGTACCAGGATGGCTTCGTCTTTGACGGCGTCTGGCGCCCAGGCGAAGATTTTGATGGGGGCGGTCGCCGCCAGGGCTCCGATTGTCGCGGTGATGCTGCCGGTGACAAAGTCGACCGACCCTCCTTCAAGCGCCTGTATCCCCGGCGCCTCGGTGGAGAAGTTTCCCGCCTCGACAGCCGTCGCGCCCAAGGGCTTCAGCGCCTTGGCGAAACTCCCATCGTCAATGGCCAGATCATCGACCGAGGTGCCCGTGGTGCCGGAACTGAACTTCACCACCACGCCCTTGTCGTTTTCTTTCACCGACGCCCCAGCCGTGGAACTACCACTCACGACTGGGAGAGATGTCGCAACCCCGGACGCCACGGCGAGCGTGGCCCCACAGAGAAGGCTCCATCTCAGCCGCCGACCGGCGGGACGGGGCGACATCAAACTTGTGAAACGCATTTGCAGCCTTTCTTGCTATTCGTAGGGAAATTAAGGGACTGTCCTGTTCAGGAATCGTCGTACGTTGTCTCGGTTGCGTGTGGTTGGGGATCGCGCTGGCGGCCATCCTCCGGCCCTCTCCGCAGCGACCTCTCCAAAAAAGCACGTTCTTGGGAAGCTTCTCGGCCAATGGTGGTCTCTTACACCGTCTGAAGCTCATCCCTCCTCACTGGGGTCGCGCCCGGCGCGGCCACACCCCCCGTCACGTCAAGCGCGATTCCCGTGATCCATGAGGAGGCATCGGAGGCCAGATACACTGCTGCCGCAGCGACGTCGTCCGGTTGTCCGAAACGTCCCAAAGCAATGCCATTGAGCATCGTGTCGGAATCAACCGCGCGCATGATGGCGGATACCCGCGGCGTCTCAATGAAGCCCGGCGTGATGGCATTGACCCTGATGGTCGGCGCCCACTCGGCTGCCATGACGGCGTTCAATTTGGTGAGGGCCGCCTTGCTCACCGGGTAAAAGCCCATGTTCGTTGCTGTGGGACCATTCTCCCGGCCGACCCACGAGGAGATATTGACGATCGCTCCGCTGCCCTGCTCGAACATGAAGGGCGCCACCGACTTGCTCACTAAGAAGTGGCTCAGAACGTTCTCCTCGAAGCAGCCCTCGAAGTCCTCCTCCGTCAGATCGACCAGTGGGGCTCGTCTGAACCTGTCGCCGTAGCTTCCTCCGGCGTTGTTGACCAAAATGTCGATTCGACCGTAAGCAGAGATGACGCGCGACGTCAGCTGCACCACGTCAGTCGACGAACGGACGTCGGCAGAGATGCCGAGTGCGGGGCCGCCAAGTAGCCGCAACTCCTCTGTCGTGCTCTCGATCAACTCCGGCCGGCGGGCCGCGATGGCTACGGTTGCCCCGGCTTCGGCAAACGCCAACGCGATGCCGCGACCGATCCCGCTGCTCCCGCCGGTGACCAGGGCAATCTTCCCGGCCAGATCGAACCAACGATGTGCCGTCACGTTCCTGCCGTTCGAAGAACCCGATCGCGTGCGGCCAGTAAAGGTTTCTCGTCGACCCATTGATCAATGTCGAAGTCTCCAACCAAGAAGCCGTGGGCGAGGAGGAAGTCCTTCTGCCGAGCGAGGAAACTGACCCTTTCGGGCTCGAGCGTCGGCTCGAAACCCGCCAAACTGTTCTCGGAGTACGCCCCTGCCGCGCCTTGCAGGTCTGCTCCGGTTTCCTCTGCCAGGACGCTGGTGATCTCCTCGGGGTGCTGACGACCCCACCGCGCTGCCTTCAGGAGTACGGCCAAGAATCGCTCGACCACTTCGGGACGAGTGTCCAAGAGCCCCTGGTGGGCAGTGATCGGACGCGGCGTCCCATTGTTGATCCGGAACTCTGGGGCCACATCGCTATCCAGTTCGATGACGACCCGGGCCCCGTAGCGACTCACGGCGTCGACCGCGACCGCGCCCTTGGCATAGATCACATCCACCTCGCCCCGTACCAGAGCTCCAAAGTCGGGGTCCCACTGATTGGCCAGGCCACCCGCCGCGTCACCTGGTCGGACATCGACCAATGTCGCATCGTCGAGCTCCAAGCCGGCCGAGGCCAGCGCGCCTGCGAATCCGCGGAGAGCCATGCCCCGGAAGACATCAACCGATTCGTCCCCTCGACGGGGAATACCGAGGCGCTTCCCCTTCAGATCGACTGGTGATGTCACCGCAGTGTCGGAACGACCGACAATGACTTGCCGTTCATCGATCCAAGTGAGCCCGATCAGCCTGGTGGGCTCACCCTTGCTGCGCGTCCACAAGGCCGGAATATTTCCGCCTTCGCGCAAAAGAGTCGTCAGTTCATGGTCGTAGTGCCGACGTTGCGCTTCGGGCGAGGTGAGGTAAGGGAGGTAGTCCACCCGCAACCCGTCGGGGGCGAACTCGTCTTCGAACCACCCGTGATGGACGGCCAGCCCAACCGAGGTGGGAACGGCGCAACGGGTAATCCAGAGTCGTGAGCTGTCGTCCGTCAATTCAGTTTCGCTGCCTTGCTGAGCGATCGTCATGTGTGCTCCTCTTCTCGTTGTGGTTGCCGCGTTGGTCCGGATAGTCCGGAACAATCTGACTAGGTTGGCGACGTAGGAATCATCCGGGCTCGGGGAGCAATCCCTCTCTACGCGCGGTGTCGATCAGTCCCGTCATCTGCCACTGCTGGGCCAACACTCCGGGTCCGAATTCCTTGGCTCCGCCGGCGGCTTCCGCCAACAGCTGAAACTGAGCACCCTCTTCCAGCACGACGATGAACTCAATGGTCTTCAACAGTCCTTGGCGTCCCCAGACGGTCGCTCCGCCATTGGCCTCGAGGATGGCCGGAGTGTGCGGCTCCTCCTTGAGCCGCTCCAAGATGAAATCCACCTGGGTCTGCGTCCTATCTATATAGGACGGGATCTCCCGGGCCAGGGTCAACCGCTGCGACGCGGCGTAACGGATCGGGAGCGGACGATGGGTCTGAGCCCACGCACCGAGGTAGGGCGAGTGCACGTGTACGACCGTAGTGATGTCGTCGTGATTGCGGAGCACGCCGCCGAAGGCTTGGAGGATAGGGGAATCCTCTCCGAGGTCCCCGATGTGTGCCTCGACTTTTGTCCGCCGACGCAGGGGGTCCGGCGCGCTGATGAAGGCAAACTTGTCGTGTCCCGGGATGCGCTCGACGATGCTCACCGTCCCGTTGGCCGAACGAGTGCCGATCTCGCGTAGGGCCTGAAACGCAAAGACGGCGTCGTCTTTGACCTGCTCTACGAATTGGTCTATATCCACTGCGGTGTCCTCTTGGACGGTGGTCATTGTGCCGTTACTCCGATTCTCTCTTCTGCATGCGTTTCCGCTTCGTTCTTGGCATCGTTGGTGTGATTGGGGGGTACGGTCCCCAGCGAGAGCAAGGACCCGTTGCTGAGGCGGGACGAGGGACCTCTGACTCCGAGCTTGGGCAAAACTGTCTCCGCGACCCGGTACGCCTCTTCGAGAAGAGGGTTCCCGGAAAGAATGAACGTCTCGATCCCGAGTGATTCGAATTCTTGAATGCGTTCCACCACATTTTCGGTGCTCCCGACCAGTGCCGTTCCGGGTCCCGGTCGGATCAGGCTCATCCCAGGCCACACATTGGGATAGACCTCAATATCTTTGGCCTGGTCCGGCAGATGGCCCCCGTGAGCCCTGAACTGTCTTTGTGCGCCGACGGAGTCGGCTCCTTCGCTCATGAACCGCATGCGTTCGAGGGTGTCGGCACTGGTCACGCGTAACAGGTGGTCGGCGTGGGCCCATGCCTCTTTTTCTGTGTCCCGCACGATGAGGTGCACCCTCATCCCAAAGCGGATCTCACGTTCGTGCTGCGCGGCAAGAGAACGAAGGCGGTTGATCTTCTCCTGCAGCAGCGCCGGCGGTTCTCCCCACGAAAGGTAGACGTCGATGTGCTTGGCTGCCATCTGCAAGCCAGGCTCTGACGAACCGCCGAACCACAGGGGAACGTGAGGCAACTGGACCGGGGCGATGCCACCTCCGGCGCCCGCGTTCTCGACATGGACGTACTTACCTTCGAAGGTGACGATCTCGCCGGCCGTCAAGCGCTTGAAGACTTCCCAATATTCACTGCTCAGGTCGTATCGGTCGTCGTGGTCCACGAAGAGACCCATAGCTCGCATCATGCGGCTGTCCCCGTTGACGACATTGATGATCAGCCGACCGTCGAAGAGGTCGTCGAACGTGAGGGCCATCTTGGCCAGGAGCGTCGGCGAGATCAGCCCGGGGTGGACGGCCAAGAGCGGGCGCAGGTTCCTGGTGTGAGCTGCCATCGCAGTACCCAGAACCCAGACATCATGGAGATCGGTGGCGAAGAGGGCGCCGCTGAAGCCGAGTCGATCGACCGCGAGTGCCACCTGCTTGAGGTAGTCGTAGTCAACCTCTCGAGTCCCCTCAGGTTCCCACGGGTACAGGCCGTCGCGCGGGATGATGTACCAGAGAACATCAGATGCCATGGTCCTCAGGTCCTTTCTCGCCGCCCTCCGCCCGGTAGGGGCCCGGCGCCTTATCAACTTCTTCTGCCGTGACCCGGATCACGGCAGTAGCCCTTTGTGTCGCGCCCTGTCCGTGAGACCGGACATCTTGAACTGCTGTACGAGGACGCCAGGTCCGAAGGGATTCGACCCGCCGAGTGCCTCGGCCAGGATCTGCAGCCGGGCTCCTTCTTCGAGCAGGACAATGTCTTCGGCCGTCCGCAGCAGACCGCTGCGTCCCCATACCGTCGATCCGCCGTTCGCTTCCAGCGTGGCGAAATGGTCCCGATCTTTGGCCAGGATTTCGAGGATGAACTCGTCCTCTCCTTGCGTCCGGTCGACGTACACCGGAATCTCCCGGACAAGGTTGAAGCGCTGGACTGGGACGTAATTGATCGGCAACGTCCGATGTGTCTGGGCCCATGCGCCGAGATGAGGGCTGTGTACATGCACCACGGTCGTCACGTCATCATGGGATTCAAAGATGCGCCGGTAGCGGTGCACTCCACCACCCCGGGCCGCATCACCCTGGTAGACGGTGCCATCGAAGCCCACCACGAGGGCCTCTAACGGCTCGTCCTGACCGAACGGGCCGCGGTCGTTGATGAGCACGAGGATCTCTTCGCCCGGAATGCGCTCGTAGATGCCCACGGTCCCGTAGGCAGTCGTAGTGCCAGTTTCCCGCAGTCCTCGGAGCACTCGCGACGCAGTACCGATCAGCTCGTCCACGAATCCCGCGGCAGTCGGACTCAGTGCAGCCTCTGTGATGGTCATTGCCACCCTCCTCTTTCGTTTGAACCCTTACTTCGGTCTGAATCGGCGTTGCCTCTGCCCGAAATGACAGCGAACCCGAGTGAGCGTGCGCGCACGGTCATACCGTGGCCAGTTGCCGTTGGGCGACCTGACGACCCCTGACAAGTGGCAAGACCTCTTCCCCGACCCGGTAGGCCTCTTCGAGATGGGGAACGCCAGCCAGGATGAAGGCATCGACGCCGAGTTCGATCAGATCATTCAGGCGTTCGGCCGCATTGGCGTAGTCACCGACGATTCCAAGACCGGGGCCACCACGCAGGAGGCTGAAACCTGACCAGATATTGGGAGCGATGATCAGGTCCTTGTAGCTCTTCGCTTCGTCCGATCGCAGCGCCTGCTGGCGCTGCCCTCCGACTGAGTCGCCGCCCCGGAGAGACCCATAGATGATCTCTAGTTGACTGGTGTCAAAAGCTTCCCAGCCGCGCCGGATCTCTGCCCAGGCCTCCTCTTCCGTGGGCCGAGCCAGCACGTCGACTCGTACGGCGAAGCGGGCTTCCCTGCCGACCAGGGCCGCGCGCTCGCGCACCTGAGCGAACTTGACCCGGAGGTCATCAAACGGCTCCAGCCACGAAAGGTAGTAGTCGGAATGTCGACCGGCTGCTTCGACGGCGGCATCGGACGAACCCGAGAAGTAGATCTCCGGGATCGGCTGCTGGGCCAGTTGGTCGGGCAGGCGACCGTTCTCAACTTGATAGAACGCCCCGTCGTACGTGAACGGGCCCTCCTTCCATACTCCCTTGTGCACATCGAGGAACTCAGTGGTGCGGCGATAGCGGTCGTCGTGGTCGATCTTGTCGCCCCACCACAACTGGGCGGGCCCACCGCCACCGCTGATGATGTTGTAGACGACTCGCCCGTCGCTGACCCGCTGCAGACTCGCTGACATCCGGGCTGCGTGCACCGGATTCAAGAAGCCAGGTTGAAAGGCGATCATGAACCGGAGCGTCTTGGTCTCTCGCGCCAGAGCAGACGAGATGATCCACGGGTCTTCGGTGTGGGGAAAGGATGGGATGAGGGCCCCGTAGAATCCAGAGATCTCCGCCGCACGAGCGATGTCCGCCATATGGTCGAGATAGCTGAAGTCGTCGGGCTCGCCACCACGCAATCCCGGCGCGATGCTTCCCGGCGTTGTCGGAGCCCAGTCGCCGCGGGTGAGTTGGTGACGAAGCGCGCCCTTGTCACCATGGGTAGGAATACGCCAATAAATGTCGATCGCCATGCGGTTCTCCTTTGCGGTCTGGTCAGGAACTCTTCACGTGAACGGGCTATACCGCTTGCAGCTGCGGCGACGGCGCCACCAGAAGTGGAACGACGTGCTCCCCGAAGCGGTAGGCCTCTTCCAGCGGCGAGTTGGCACCGAGGTAGAACACTTCGACACCGGCCTCACCCACACGGTGCAGGTAAGAAGCGACCTGCTCGTAGCTGCCCACCACGCCAGCAGTTGCGTGCTGGCCAATGGTTCGAAATCCCGACCAGAGCTCCGGGGCCAGCACGAGCCGCTCGAACCCTTCCTGGTCGCCGACGCCGGCGTGGAGCCAGAGGCGGCGGACTTCATCCCAGGCCTCCTGCGCAGTCTCCCGGGCAACCACGGTCAGCTGGACGCCGTGCCGAAGGTGTCTGCCGTGAGCCGAGGCCAGGCGATTCAACTCAAGGATGTACTCCTCCAACTCGTGGAGTCGGGCCGACTCCCATAGGTGGAGATCGCCGCGGGTGGCCGAGAGGGCAAGCGCCTCTGGTGTCGCGCCGGAAAGGGTCACCGGCGGCCGCGGATAACGACTCAGGGGATGGCGGAGGCCGCCCTCTTCCACCTCGAAGAACCGTCCCTTGAACGTAAAGCCCTCCTGGCCCCAGATGCCGGTGGCCACATCCAAGAACTCACCGGCTCGGACAAAACGGTCGGCACCTTCGACGTGATCGCCAAAGGCCGCGCCGGCGGCCGGGTCGTCCTCCACCGCCAGTTTCCAACCCAGCCTCCCGCCCGAGAAGCGTTGGAAAGTCGCCGACATCTTGGCGGCGTACACCGGCGTCCCGAAGGTCGGAGGGAATTCGGTGACGAATGCCAACCTCGGTATTTCCCGGGCCAGCGCAGCCGAGACGATCCAGGAGTCCTCGCCCTCGGGGTCGAACGGAACGAACACACCGCTGAATCCCGCCACGGCCGCCGCCCGGGTGATGTGCGCGAGATGGTCGACGTAGCTGTAGCGCCCAGGTCGGACGTCACGAATCGACGGCCCCAGGGCGCCACCCCCAGGCGACCAGTCTCCGTCTTTCTCTGACGGATCGGCCACTCCTCGACCGCCGCCTCGGGTCGGCAGCGTCCAGTAGTACTCAGCGGTCATGAAACTGTTCCTGCTCTCCTGTTTGCGACCGCGCGCCAACCGCCCCGGTCAGGATTTGGCTAAATCACTATAAAGCAGAGTGAGTTAGTCGTCTTTCCCACATTATGGCGAGCACAATGTCCCGTGTCAACGTGAGAGCCGGGTTTGGATGACCGGGAGGGATCGCTCCACTGGACCCCGCCCCAAGGGCCTCCGGGAGGAAGATGGCTGCTACGGTCCCATCTTGAGTGCCGAGAGGGGGCAAGTGGAATTGCCGGATGTCGCATCACCAGGCTCTCTGCGAGAGCAGGGCAATGCAGAGCAGGGCGGTGGAGCACAGGCGGTCACCCGGGCTCTCAGTGTGCTTGCTTGTTTCCGGGGTGGCACCCCCGATCTGGGTGTCTCCGACATTGCCCGGCTACTGGACCTCACGACCAGCACTACCCACAGACTCATCCGCACCTTGGTCAACGCCGGCTTCCTCGAAAGGGATCCGAGGACAAGCCGCTACAGACTCGGAAACGCCCTGGCGGAGTACGGCCAGATCGTGTACCGCCAACGGCGCGTCTACGTGGCCGAGCCTCATGTGCGTCGCCTATCCCAGCTGACGGGAGAAAACGTCGCACTTGCTGTCCGTCACGGTTCTGATGCTCTCTTGCTCACCGGAGCTCAGGCGCCCTGGTCAGAATCCCAGCAGGTCACCGGGATTCGGATCCCCCTCCACTCGACCGCGATGGGCAAGGTGCTGATTGCATGGGCGGACGAGATCGACGGAGACCCCACTCGCATCGGCCCGCTCACCGCGGTCACTCCTCGTACGATCACCGATCCGGCGACGCTCCGTCGTGAGCTGGAGAGGACGCGAAAGGCCGGGTATGCGCTCAACGACGAAGAGATGACCCCCGGCATCCGGACGGTCGCGGTTCCCATTCTCGACGACGACGGCCATGCCCTCTTTGCCCTTGCCGTACGAGGGCCCCTTGATCACATGACCGATGAACGCATTCCCTCGCTCATCGATCTCGCGAGGAAGACGGCTGAAGAGATTCGCCTGGCCCTGATCCCTTGAGGCGTGCCTGACCCTGCCGTACTTGCCGTGCTCTTGAAAGATGCTCCGAGACGTAGCCGGGACGGACTGTCGGTCGCCGTAGCGGGTAATCTGGGCGGATGCCGATGCCGAAGCGGGACAATGTTGATGACTTCT
>Ga0302325_10013040_pt1 | contig 17770 bp, 13 predicted proteins | sample Palsa_T0_2_FD_201948 | JGI IMG/M metagenome (GOLD analysis project Ga0302325, IMG submission 201948) | Peat permafrost microbial communities from Stordalen Mire near Abisko, Sweden - Palsa_T0_2 | ecosystem: Environmental > Terrestrial > Soil > Palsa > Peat permafrost | place: Sweden: Abisko...
CTCGAAAAAAAGCGCCGCTGGTTCGCCCGCTGGTCGCTGGTCACCCAGGCTGAACAGCTGAATACTTTGCGCCTCGATTACCAGGAAGTCGTGGAGCGAACGGAAAACGCCATCAAGTTCTTGAGCGACATGTTTTACGCGCGCGTCTACCGTCTGGCTGCTTCCCGCATCGGCGTGCCCGATTACCGCAATCTTGTCAACGCCAAGTTGAGCGATGCCCGCGATCTCTACGAATCCCTAGTCAACGAATTTCACCAGAGCCGGGCCTTCGTTTTGGAAGTCTTGGTTGTCGTCATTCTGTTGATCGAAATCGGCTTTCTGTTTAGAGGGAAAGGCTAGAATGCGCCGCCGAACCCGGAAAGAAGGCCGTCGCATAGATTTTTCGCTTTGAACGGGAAGGCTGCGGAGCGACGATTGAATTGAAGCCTTGGCCCGGATTCAGGGCTATCTCCCGAGCGGTTTAAGGCAAATTCAAGCCCGCTTTGGCGAAGAAATCGGCTTCAGCGTCGTCGATAAGCGCGCGATGATGGTTGTGAGATCACGCGGATGGCAAGCGCTGCCGCTGCTTGAGTCGGAAGGGAAACTATGAGCACATCAAACGAAAGCTTACCGAGCTCCTCGAAGCCCAATACGCCGCCAACCTCGTCACCTCAGGAGCCTACAAGCAAGGACTCGGCCAAGCCGATGCCACCTTCCATTGATCTTTTCATCAAGACGGCGATCGCCCGCTTCAACGACCGGACAACGCCGTTTCCCAAAGGTTGGTAGACGCACGACTGTGCTCGACAGTCTTCTCTAAGCGCCCTTCTCCCTCCCCAGCGCCAGCACAAAATACGTCGCAGGCAAGTCGCCCGCATTTTTCAAACCGTGTTCGTCGTTCGAGTTTACGTACACTACCGAACCCGGCCCAACTCGCCACGTTTTGTCGGCGATGGTCACTTCGAGCGTGCCCTCTTTGATGAACATCGCTTCTTCATGGACGTGATGATGCGGCGGGTGTGGCATCAAGCCGGGCTGAAGGGTGGTGATGTGCAGGTCTATCGGGTAGCCGGTGTGTGTGTAGCCGTCAAAGACCTGGCGTGTTTCATTGTGCGTCTTAGCGTCCGTCTTTACCGGCAGTTCGGTGAATTCATAGCATTTGGATGGCAGCGAAGGATTGGATGGCACGGCCATAAGCGCGGGCAGCAAAAGACTGAGATCTCGGCGGGTGGGTTCCATTTCATTTGAACTATATCGCTTTCTTCCATGTAAGATGTAGTCCATGTCACTGGAACTCTTCAACCTTAGGGACCGCGTCGCCGTGGTGATGGGCGGCACCTCAGGCATCGGTCGTATGCTCGCCGTCAGCTTCGCGGAAGCCGGCGCCCATGTCGTTGCCACCGGACGCCGCGAGAACCTGGTCAATGAAGTCGCCGCAGAGATCGAAAAAGCCGGCCGCCGCACGTTGCGCAAAACCACCGACGCCTCCAGCCGCGAATCCATCGATGCGTTGCGCGATGCGGTGGTTCAGCAATTCGGCCAAGTGGATATTCTGCTAAACGCCGCCGGCCAGATTTTCCGCAAGCCCACCATTGCCATCTCTGAAGCGGAATGGAACACCTTGCTGGATGTAAACCTGACCGGCACTCTGCGCGCCTGTCAAAGTTTTTATGAGCCATTGGCGGCGAGCGGTCGCGGTCGAGTGGTCAACATCGCATCGCTCAATTCCTTCGTCAGTTTTTTTGAAGTGGCCGCTTATGCGGCATCAAAAAGCGGCGTGCTCGGCTTAACGCGCAGCCTGGCCGTCGAATGGGCTCAGAAAGGCATCAACGTAAATGCCATCGCGCCCGGTGTGTTTCGCACTGAGCTGAATTCGGCTTTGCTCGACGGCACGGATCGCGGCCGCGAATTGCTCATGCGCACGCCCATGAAGCGATTCGGTAAGATACCGGAGTTGGCGGGCGCGGCCATCTTTCTGGCCTCCGAAGCCGCCAGCTTCATCACCGGCCAATGCATCACGGTCGATGGCGGATTTCTAGCTTCGGGCGTGAACGGATAAAAGGAGACTACCCAATGAAAATGAATCGCAGGCAAGCCATGGGATTGCTGGCCAGTGCCGTGCCGGCGGCCGCGTATCAATTGCCGCAAACGGGGCCCCAACCGGCGTTTCCGCCCGGCTTGGAAATCGAGAAAGGTCCGTTTCAAGGCTCGCGCCAATCTTTGAGCGCTTACGAAATTCCAGAGTGGTTCCGTGACGCGAAGTTCGGCATGTGGGCGCACTGGGGTCCCCAATCGGCCATTGAAGACGGCGATTGGTATGCCCGCAACATGTACATGGAAGGCAGCAAGCAGTATCTCTACCATTGCGAAACGTACGGCCATCCTTCGAAATTTGGTTTCAAAGACACCATTCCGCGCTGGAAAGCCGAGAAATTCGCGCCGGCGGAGCTAATGAAGCTGTACCGCCAAGCGGGCGCGAAATATTTCATGAGCATGGGTGTCCATCACGATAATTTCGACATGTGGAATTCCAAACACAACGAATGGAACGCCGTCAACATGGGCCCCAAGAAAGACATCGTGGGCATGTGGCACAAAGCGGCGACGGACGAAGGTCTGAGGTTCGGCGTCAGTGACCACTTATGGATCACTTACAAATGGTTTTCCGTGAGTCATGGCGCCGATAAACATGGCCCTCTGGCCGGAGTTCCGTATGATGGTGCCGATCCCAAGAATTACAGTCTCTATGTGGATTCAAACGAAGTCCACACCAAACTCGATTGGGACGAAAGCGGCATTCCCGAATGGTGGAAGAAGCATTGGTATGCGCGCATGCGCGACTTAGTCGATAACTACCAACCGGACTTACTCTACGTTGACGGCGCATTGCCGTTCGAGGATTACGGCTACAGTCTGGTAGCGCATCTTTATAACCTCAGCGCCAAACGGAATGGCGGCAAAACCCAGGCTGTCTACACCAGTAAACGCCAGCAGGATACCGAAAACGGCATCGCGGTTTTCGACGTCGAACGAGGATTGGTAGACACCATTTGGCCGCGTCCCTGGCAAACCGACACCTGCATTGGCGAATGGCACTACAAACGCGGCATCAAGTATAAAAGCGTCAAAACCGTCGTCGATCTTCTGGTGGATGTCGTGAGCCGCAACGGAAACTTAATGCTGAATTTCCCGCTGCCCGCGAGCGGTTATCTCGATCTCGAAGAGTTGAACGTCCTCGCCGGCATCACAAAGTGGATGGGTGTAAACGGCGAGGCGATTCACGGTACGCGCCCATGGAAAATTTTTGGCGAGAGTCCGGCCGCCATCGCGACTTCCGAGAAGAGTGCCTCGTTCAATGAAAACGAACGTAAAGATCTGACGGCAGCCGATATTCGTTTTACCACCAAAGGCGTTGCCCTCTATGCATTCGTTATGGGTTGGCCCGACTATGAGGTGGTCATTCGGCCTTTAGCACTGAACACCGCCTTACGAGTCGGCAAAGTCAGCAACGTTGAACTGTTGGGCTATGACGGCAAGCTGGAGTGGTCGCAAGACGAAAAAGGGCTGAAGATTCTCACCCCCGCCAAGAGCCCCTGCGAACACGCGGTCGCCTTCAAAGTCAGCGGAGCCTAGACGAACAAGTCAGCACCGCGAGTCACTGCTGCAACGCACAACCTCTAGCCGAGCCGCGCGCGCCAGCAAGCGTTCCTTCACTTCCCATTTTTTTAACTACCTCGAAAGCAGTATCGCAAAGCCCCTAAATGTGTGATTCGCGCGAGCCCACTGTCCAGTCACGCTAGGGCAGGGAAACAGAGCGAGCTTGATCTCGGGAGAAACTGTCTGCCGCAAATTTTATTGAGCGACTACCCGCGCGGACGGCAGGCGATAGCATTGCTTGCGCTGCCGCTAATGGTAGGCGCCACACTGCTGCTTCAGAGTGCATCCTGCCTATCGGTGCCGGGTTCGGCGACGCAGCTTCCGCTCGGCATCGCCGCGGCATATTTTTGATCGCGAGGTTTTTAACCCCAGTCGTCGCATTATTGATTGCCTTGCTGTCGATTGGCACTGTCTTTTTCCAAATACCTCCTTGTAAAGCGAATCTTTTCGATACTAAGCTTTCAGTCATCTTCGCCATCGGCGTTTTGCTCGCCCTATCTTTACTTGGTCCGGGAGCCCTCTCGATCGACGCTCCGGGAACTGGATGTTCTGCGAGAACTCGCGGGCGGCAACCGCTGTTCCAACAAAACTATCCACGAATCTGCCGCGAGCTCGGCGGGGTCCCACGCGAAGATTTCAACATCGTCGCCAGAAACACCCTCCCGCCGGTGCATCCGCTGCCTGATCGTCACGTTACGTATTTATGAAACGGCGTACTAACCTCGTATGCTGCGAAAGACCTTGCATACCGGCAGCGTTTGCGGTAAGCAGTAATATGTGACTCGCTACCTGATTCCAATCTTTTTGCTCTTTGCTCACGCAAGTCTCACCGTCGCCGGCGAGAAACCCGCCGAGTTAAAACTCCGCGATTTGGCGGGTCGCAAGGTGCGGCTCAGTGATTATCGCGGCAAAATTCTCGTGTTGAATTTTTGGGCGACTTGGTGCGGACCCTGCCGTGAGGAAATGCCGATGCTGGTGGAGGCAGAAAAAACATGGACAGCCAAGGGTGTAACTTTCATCGCAGTTTCGCTTGATGACGACCACACGCGCACCAATATCCCCAAATTCATAGAGCGCTATCGCGTCGAATTTCCAGTGTGGACCGGCGCGTCGAGTGACGAACTCGATAAGCTCCGCCTGGGAATTGGCGTGCCCGATACCGCGTTTCTGAATGAAGAAGGTGTCATCGTGGCTCGTGTCCTCGGCGAAATTCGCCGCAATGAGCTGGATGAGCGCCTCGATTGGCTTACCGGGAATCGTCAGTCGCCACCGCCACTCGCGCTCATCAATCGCATGTAGGAGGCTCTCGCGTAGCGCGAGTAAGCTCGCAAGAATAAACAATTCGCGCTAGATCTCCGCGCTGCCTCCACGGCCCAACGCGCGTTATTCCTGCGCAGCCATCTGATGATCGGAATCGCGCCAGGCACTTATCTTCAGCCGGCGGCAAACCCAACACAGATTTTCTTCCTGACCGCTGGTTGGACCATTGAGCGGCGTACAAGATGCCCCGCAGACCGCACACGGCTTTGCCGCCACTGGGCGTTCCATCTCCACCGACTTTTTTGCCATTTCCAAAATCTGCGGAGAGATGATGGGCTCGGCGGCCAGTTTCTTTTTCATTCTTGTTTCAACTATATCGCATTCTTTCCTGTTCTGCGCGGCCTGCGCGGCCCCGCGCTTAAACCTGCGCTCGCGTAAGATGTGAAAGGTTCACTTCATGTCGGATTTCGCTTTCCTTTTCCCAGGCCAGGGCTCGCAGTTCGCCGGCATGGGCCAACGTCTGGCCGCTGAATTTCCCATCGCGCGCCGCACCTTCGCGGAAGCCGACGCCGCTCTCGGCTTCGCGCTCTCCGACCTTTGTTTCAACGGTCCGGAGGAAGAACTCAAGCAGACCGCCAACACCCAGCCCGCCATTCTCGCTACCTCGATTGCCGCTTACCGCGTCCTCGCTGAACTCGGCCACAGCCCTTCCATTGTGGCCGGCCACAGCCTCGGCGAGTACTCTGCCCTGGTTGCTATCGGCTGCCTCGATTTTGCAGACGCTCTCCGGCTCGTCCGCGCTCGCGGCCAGTTCATGCAAGACGCCGTGCCCGCAGGCGTAGGAGCAATGGCCGCTCTGCTCAAACTGCCCGAAGGCAAACTCAATCAAATTCTTCAGGACGCGGCCCAAGGCGAAATCGTCTCAGCCGCCAACTTCAACTCAGCCGATCAAGTTGTCATTGCCGGCCACGCCCATGCCGTCGAACGCGCCATGCAACTCGCCAAAGCGGCCGGTGCCAGGCGTGCCCTTCTGCTGCCGGTCAGCGCTCCCTTCCATTGCCCCCTCATGCGGCCCGCCCAGGAAAAACTCAAACCCGCTCTCGATGCCACTGTCTTCCACCCCTTCTCGGTCCCTTTAATCAACAATTGGCAAGCTCGTGTCATTACCGACCCCGCCGCCGCCCGCCAGGGCCTCATCGAACAGATTCCTAACCCCGTCCTTTGGACCGCCTCCGTCCACGCTCTGGCCGGCCGCGGTATCCAGCGTTTTATCGAAGTCGGCCCTGGTTCCGTCCTCATTGGCCTTTGCCGCAACATTGAGCCCTCCCTGCGCGGCGCGAAGTTCGGCGAGCCGGCCGATCTCAATCCGCTCGTCGCTTATGCGTCACGCTGACTTCGTCCCGGCGTCCCGTCCATCACCGTCGATTCGAAACGGAATTCCACGCTCGCCCGTTGCGCTTCTTCCCTTAATTCCGCGTAGGCGTGCGCTATAGGACCCTTATTTGCCGTAATCACATGCGCCTTTCTCGAAAACGCTGCTCGAATATGCGAAATCGCCGGTTCTCCGCTTTCCGGGTTCAAAGTCGTGATCTCAATCACCACGGACGGCTGCGCGCTCCAGGAATTCAGCCACCGTGGCGGCCGGATCGCCAAACTTGGGTTCAACCCCTAAACCCTTTGGATTGAATGCGCTTCCATGTTTTGCCGTATGAATTTCTACAATCGGGAACGGATAGATGCTGCGCTTGTTTCTCAGCAATCGGGCAAACGCTTTTCCTACGTTTCCGTGGCCCAAGAGTGCCATCTTCACACCACGAGGGTATCAGCAGCCCCCCAGGTGTAATTCTTCCCTTGACAGGCCATGCTATGTTGGTCAGACTTAAAGGTTTAAATGCTTAATTTTTCGGTTTTGCGCTGCCCAATGCAACGGCGCAATAGAACTAAAAATAATTCGCAATATTGGGGGAGTGCGCCGGTGAAAGTTTTCGTGATTTTCTGCCTGATGGCAGTGGCGCTGGTCGCCCAAGATACGTCCTCCGGGAGTACCTCGGATAGTAGCGACGATTACGGCACCAGGCATATCACTGCTGCCAGCCAGTTCTTCGATCACGATTTCGTCAACGTGTTCGTCTTCGCCAACGGCGTCTGGGATTCGCGTATTCCTGTTCTCACTTCAGCCAGCTCTGGTTCCTCGAGTGGCTTTGGTTGGGAGGCAGGCGGAGGAATCGACCTGTCGCACCAGTTCCGGGACGGCGGCATCACCCTGAGCTATCAAGGTTCCTACCGGGATTACTCGTCAACTGGCTTTTCCAGCGGCGTGCAGCAGAGCCTCGCGTTGGCCTATTCCAAGAGACTGAGTAAGCGCTGGACCTTCGGCACCAGCGTGTCGGGCGGCATTCTGACTTACGGATCAAGCTACTATGGGGCTTCCGTCCAGGGTGCCAACATTAGCACCAACCCGTTTAGTACCGAATCACGTTTCCTCAATGCCGGCATCAGTCTCACTTACGCTCAATCACGGCGTCTCAGTTATGTCTTCAGCGGGAGTTATTTTCTGAGTAACTATTCTTATGTCGATTCATTCAGCAGCTATGGCGGCAGCGGCAGCGCCGCAGTTTACTACCGCCTCACCGCTCGAACCACCATTGGTGGCAATTACACCCACACTTACTACTCTTATTCAAATAGCGCGGGAACTGCCGACATCGACAACGGCTCGCTGACCCTATCCCACCGCTTCCCCGATCGTTGGCAGCTCGATCTTTCCGCAGGTATTAGCCGTGTTCACAGCCAGGGAACCATCAGCCTGCCGGTTACGCTGATCTTCGACGGGACAGCGGTCACTGGCTATGAAACCGGCACTTATAAACGCTCTATTGAGAGCCCCTCATTTCAGGGATTCTTGACCCACTTCTATCGCCGTTCTTCGTTCGTCATTGGCGGCGGGCAAAATGTCGCAGCCGGCAACGGCACCTTTCTGGCCTCCCGCAGTCAGTTCGGCAATGCCATTTATTCCGTCACCGGACCGCATCGCTCCAGCCTGGGCTTTGGCGTTAGTTATATTCGACTCTCTAGCTTGGCTAACTCCATCTCCCAGTCCTACTCCACCTTTGGCGCTAGCGCCAGTTATGGAGTTAATCTGATTCGCTACCTGAATGCCAACGCCCGCTATGACTTTCTTCATTACGAGGGGTTGTTCAGCTTCGGAGGACTCAACGAAAACCGCGTCTCGTTCGGTCTCTCACTTAGCTCCAAGAGCGTGCCACTCACTTTGTTCTAATTCGCCCGACTCGGAGCGGAAGCGTCAGCGACTTAGCTTGGCCTTTCTCTTTCTCCGCCAGCTGGCCCGGTTTTCATCGCTTAACTACCTGTCTGGCTGCCGGTCAACACTTGCTGCAACCTCTCGGCGAAATTCTCGCCCGATTCCGTTTCCAGCTTGCGCTTGGCGACGGGCAGCGCCGAATCCAACTCATGCACCAGTCGCAGCATGCTCTTGATATTCGATTCCGTCATGCGTCCGCTGCCTGTCAGCTCCGGCCTCGGCAGGTAATGGCTATCGACCCCAAAATCGATCCGTAAATCCTCCTGCTCTCCCGCCGAACGTTCTGTTCCGTTGTCGAATGCCGGTCCGAAGCACGCCAGTTCCACCCGGGCCGGACCCAACTTCCAATCCCCGTCGTATTGCCACAGATCCCACCAGCTCTCCACGTTATACGCGATGTCGTCGCCGCTGTATTCCGCCAACTCCGCCAAAACCTCGCTCGCATCCAGCGGTCCGTTCATCGGACTCTCCAGCAACGGTGGTTCCGTCTCAGCTAGGGCCTGCACGCTGATTGTGCTCTGCGGCTGATCGCGCTGCGAAAACGGAAAAAGCCTGAGTAATGTTTCAAAATGCCTGAGCCGGTTCGCCCGGCTGCCACGCTCCAGCCAAATCGATAGTGATAATTGATCGGTCACACCTCAATTATCAGACGTCTCGTTCGTCACTGGCTTACGCCAACAGCAGGTGGCCTCGCATTTGTCCAATAATCACTGCGCTTGCATTTCCCGGCTCACTTGCTCGGCCCTTTCCAGAATGCGCAGCGTATTCTCACCCAGAATATTGCGGATATCCGCGTCTGAATACCCTTTGCGCAACAGCGCTTCCGTAATTTTGGGCAGCTTCGAACAATCTTCCATCCCGTCCGGCATGTCGGCGCCGTCGAAATCCGAACCCAGTCCAACGTGATCGGCGCCCACTAGCTTCACCGCGTGATCGATGTGATCGACAATTCTCTCCCAACTGACGTGCGGCAGCTTTCCTTCCGCAATCAACTTCTGCTGCAGCTTCGCCAGTTCGCTTGCTATGCAAGCTTCGTCGTTATTGCAGCTCTTAGTCAGTTCGCTTAAGTGCTGCACCACGCCGCCGGTTTCCTTGTCGTAAGCGTCTTTATACGGCTGGTCGATAAAACTCTTCTCGTAGTTAATCTGGATTACGCCGCCCTTAGCAGCCAGCGCCTTAATCATGTCGTCGCTCATATCGCGCACGTGGTCGCAGAGGGCACGGCACGATGAGTGCGACGCGATCAGCGGCGCTTTACTCACTTCCAGCGCGTCATAGAAAGTCTTATCGCTGACATGCGAGATGTCCACCAGCATGCCCTGCCGGTTCATCTCCCGCACAATCTCCTTACCGAAATCGGTGAGTCCGTTGTGCGCCGGTTTGTCGGTCGATGAGTCCGCCCACTCGTCGTTATAAAAGTGCGAGAGAGTCATGTAGCGCACGCCCAGATCGGCGAAAATACGCACAATCCGGATGTCGTTACCGATCATGTGGCCGCCTTCCACGCCCATCAGCGCCGCGATCTTGCCTTGCTCGTGTGCTCGCCGCACGTCGCCCGCTGTGCGCGCCAGCATCATGTCGTTGGAATATTTCTTGACGTTTTCACGCACCGCGTCGATCTGATCCAGCGCCTTCTCCACCGCTGGCGGCCCCGTCACCCGCCCGTCAATCCAAATGGAAAAGAAGATCGCGTTCATGCCCCCTTTATGCATGCGCGGAATATCGACATGTCCGCCCGCGTTCCACTTTCCGATGTCGTAGTCTTTCGTGAAAAAACGCTGCGTCGTGTCGTCGTGCGTGTCCAGCACAATCGAGGAGAAGTGCAGTTTCTGCGCATGCTCCGAAATGTCGTCGCCCGCCAGCAATGCTCCGGCCACCAGACAACAACCAATCCCACAAACAATCACCCCGCTACGCTTCATGTTTTCTCCATTTCGAGTCATCACATCATAGCGCGAGGGCGATAGTGGACCCCGCGCAGTGGATAATGGTTTTGATGCCCTTTGACCTTCCCGTCTTTGCGGGGAGTCGATCTTGGCCGGCCGCGCCAGCAAAATTCACAACCTCGAAGGTGATGGCTCACGCCATAGAGGCTTTTGGCTCCGAAGCAGTAGCCAGGGAGTGGCTGTCCAGCGAATGCGGTGCCTTAAATAATCAAACCCCTACGGGTTTCATCAAGCGAACGGGTAATGAGGCAGAGGTGGAGCGCATCCTCGGCTGCATCGACCACGGGATGATCGCCTGAGTGGGTCACCCAGTCATCTACGTATCCACATCAATCGCACTGGCGGCGCTTGGATACGCCGCGCACTCCACCTTGCGGCCTGCAACGTCCCGGCGGGCCCCTCCCAGCGAACTTGCCGCACTTGGAGATCGTCAGGAAATAACCAATTCCAGTCCCCTGAAGGACGCTTACGGTCTCGGCGCTCGTAGGGCTGCCATTCTTGGCAGCGAGGCGGCTTTCGAGCCGCCTCCGAGTGACCTCCTGGCCACGCCGAAACATTCCTATGGTGTCTGTGTATTGCTCCGGGGAATGGGTGGCTGGATGTCGATCCCACCAATAATCTGGTGGTGGGAGATGGACACGTGACTTTGGCACGGGGACGCGATTACGGAGATGTGAGTCCCCACGAGGGTTGATTTTGGGCGGCCCGGGATCATACCTTGAAAGTGTCAGTGGATGTGGCGCCGCTGGAAGAATAGTTTTCAACCGTACCTCCGCCGGTAACTATAATGAATTACGCAATTGTATGCCCTACATCCCCGGCTGCAGCGCCGATGTCTTCATCAGCTATGCACGCCGTGACAATCTCGATGGCTGGGTAACCAGGCTCAAAGACAAGCTCACCGAAAAACTAAATCCTTTTCTGGCGGGCCGCGCCGAGGTATGGTTTGACGAACGGCTCAAGCCGGGCGTTTACTTCAAGGAGGAAATCCAGCAGAAACTGAAAGACACCCAGATTTTTATTGCCGTCGTTTCGCCGTCGTATCTATATAGCGATTACAGCATCACCGACGAATTGGACTGGTTCCAAAACCGCGGCGGCAAGGAGATTATCCAGTTCCTGAAAGTGCCGCTCGATGCCGATCAGGAAGTCCCCCTCCCTGATTCGCAATACCAAATCCTCTATGATCCGAGCGATGGTCACTTATTGGATGGTGCGGCCCTCGACAAAATTCTGGATGAAGTAGTCGGCGTTATCACGAAGAAATTGCGTGAACTGTGGGAACTTCGTCCAAAGATCTATCTTGCGCAAGTAGCTAGCGACGATTTAAAGAAACATTGGGGGGAACTCGAGCAGAGCTTGCACGCCGCGGGCTATGCCATTCTGCCCAAGGGCGTTCTGCCCGCACGCGTGCCCGACACCCGGATTCGCGACTGGCTGGCGGCGGCGCGGCTCTCGGTGCATCCCGAGAGCGCCTCCGGCGACTCACTCGCCCAACGTCAATCGGAGATCGCCAAACAAATCGGGCAGCCCACGGTAACCGCGCCCAAGCTATTGACTAAGGAAAGCATTGCCCACGTTGTGGCTGAGGTGCAGAGCAAGCTGGAAGCCGTCCGCAAGCCGGCGGTCTACTTCATTTACGACTATTACTCCGACCGCGAGCGTATCGCTCAACTGCCCGATCTCATCCGCCAGAGAACCGGTTACGAAGTGTTCCTCCCAGAAGCGGGCGAAGCCTATCATAAATTCCGCCTCCGCGTCAGTGACGGCGTGCTGTTGTTCCGCGCCAACGCGCCGGAAGATTGGCTCAAAGCTCAGGATCAATCGCTCTTGCAGGCCGCCGCGCTCTCGGGGTGTAAGGCGGTTGAGGCCAAGTACTTTACTCGCCGCGCCAATGGCCAACCCGGTTCACCTATCGTTCGTAGGGGAGCGCGCCAGGAGTTGGTCATTGAGCGCAGTGGCGATCCGAATATCGACGATCTGAAACCCTTTTTCGACATGCTCCCCCTGCGCGCGCAGGCCGCGGGAGGAGCCGTCTAATGGGCGCCGCTGCCGCTGCGTTGTACGCGGGCCGAATTTATCCCGGCCTTCGTCCTTTCGAGGCCGCAGATGCGCTGCTGTTTTTTGGCCGCGACAAACAGCTCGATGAATTGCTTCGCCGCTTGGAAGATACGCGCTTTCTGGGCGTGGTGGGTTTGTCCGGCAGCGGCAAATCCTCATTGGTGCGCGCGGGCTTACTGCCGGCCTTGCAGCGCGGCCATCTCACCGGAGCCGGCTCCCAATGGCGCGTGGCTGTGATGCGTCCCGGCGGCGATCCAATGGGCGGACTCGCTCGAGTCCTCGATGAAACTCTTGGCCCACGCGAAAACCGCCTGGCCACTCTTCGTTCGAGCAGTCTAGGACTCGTGGACGCCGCCAGTCAAGGCCGCAAACCTGACGAGAACCTTCTGCTTGTCGTTGATCAGTTTGAAGAGCTGTTCCGCTTCCAAGATTCCGATCACATCAAATCCGCTGAAGCCGCCGAGTTTGTCGATTTACTCTTAGCCGCCACACGCGATTTCGAGCCGCTTTACCGTATATACATCGTCATCACTCTGCGCTCGGATTATTTGGGCGAGTGCGCACGCTTTGAAGGCTTGCCCGAAGCGCTGAACGAAAGCCAATATTTGGTGCCGCGCATGACTAGCGAGCAGTTACGCGAAGCCATTGAAGGACCGGCAGCGTTGGGTGGCGTAGAACTGAACAGCGACCTTCTCAAGGAGTTACTTGATAAGACAGGCGACGATCCCGATCAGCTTCCTGTCCTGCAACATCTGCTCATGCGCATGTGGGACATCCGCGAGCGCGACCGCGCTCACTCCAGAATCGGGGCTGACCAATATGAAAAAGTGGGCGGCTGGGAGGACGCACTCAATTCACACGCCGACAAAGTCTGGAAAGATCTAGCTGACCGGCAGGAACTCGGCAAGCGCATTTTTCAGCGCTTGACGGAAAAGCGCCAGGCCGGACGAGAAGTGCGGCGGCCCGCGACTGTTTTTGAATTGGCTCGCGTCGCCGCTGTCACACCCGATGTCGTTAAAAAGGTTGTAGAGCACTTTCGCGAAGAAGGATGCAATTTCCTGACCTCGCCCGATGAGCGTCTAACAGACAACTCAGTAATCGACATAAGTCACGAGAGTCTGATCCGCCGCTGGAAAGCATTGAACGACTGGGCCACAGAGGAGGCCGACTCCGGCGAGTGGTACCGCCGTCTTGAAGACAGAATCGCCATCGGCGCAGCATTCATAGCCGATCCGGAGCTTGAGTCCGCCTTGCAAGCACGTGAGAAAGGCCGCTGGAACGAAGCTTGGGCCGCACGTTACACAGCTGCAAAAGTACCCTACACGGATGTTGTTCGGTTTCTCGACAGCAGCGAACAAAGACGCAGCGATGAACTGGCACGTGCGCGCCGCAATCAGATCGTCGTGGCGATGGCCGCACTCGTTTTTGCGGGATTGTCCGCATTTGCCGGATATTCATATTTTTCGGCAAGAAAGGCGCAAGCCCAAGCCCTGGAGAGCTACCGGAGCGCCTTAGAAAGGCAAGTCGAGGCATTAGAGCAGCGCGCAAAAACCGAGCGGGCGCTGAAGGACTTGCAAAGGGAAAGCGCACGATCCGAAACTGCGCTGGCGGAAGCCAAGACCCAGCGCACCCTTGCGGACCGGAACGCTCGGGAGGCGTCCGAAGAAGCAAATGTGGTTATTGGGCGTCAACTAGCGTTTGACTCCGAACGCCTTCGGAACACGGTTTTATGCGTTACTGTACCCACGTTACTCGGCGTCGAGTCGGCACGCCGGGTTGACACGGTGCAGGGCTATGAGGCACTATGGGCCGCTGAGCAGCGGATGGCGCGTCAGGTGGCGCGGCTCGCGCATCAGGGCCCAGTGGACGCGGTGGCGTTCAGTCCGGACGGGACGTTGGTGGCGACGGGCTCTGGGGACAAAAGCGCGCGAGTGTTTGAAGCGCGAACAGGCCACGAGGTGGCGCGGCTGAAGCACGATGGCCTGGTGTATGCGGTGGCATTCAGCCCGGACGGGACGCTGGTGGCGACGGGTTCTTTGGACAAAACCTCGCGAGTGTTTGTGGCGCACACAGGGCGCGAGGTGGCGCGACTGACGCACGATGGCCTGGTGTACGCGGTGGCATTCAGCCCGGATGGGACGCTGGTGGCCACGGGTTCAGAGGACAAAACCGCGCGGGTGTTTGTGGCGCGAACGGGTCGCGAAGTGGCGCGGCTCGCGCAAGGGGGCCTGGTGCATACGGTGGCGTTCAGCCCGAACGGGACGCTCCTGGCGACGGGCTCCTGGGACAAAAGTGCACGAGTGTTTGAGGCGCGGACGGGGCGCGAGGTAGCGAGACTGATCCATGAAGGCCCAGTGAATACAGTGACGTTCAGTCCGGACGGGACACTGGTCGCGACGGGTTCAGAGGACAAAACCGCACGGGTGTTTGAGGCGCAGACGGGACGCGAGGTGGCGCAGTTGGCGCATGAAGACGTGGTAAACGTAGCGACTTTCAGCCCGGACGGAACATTGGTCGCGACAGGCTCTCGCGATAACACCGCGCGAGTGTTTGTGGCGCGGACGGGGTTCGAGGTCTCGCGGCTGGTGCATCAGGGTCCGGTGGCCGCAGTGGCGTTTAGCCCGGACGGGACGTTGGTGGCAACGGGCTCCTACGACCACACCGCACGGGTGTTTGAGGCGCAGACGGGACGCGAGGTGGCGCGGCTAGTGCTTCCGAGCTATGTGTATGCAGCGGCGTTCAGCCCGGACGGTACGCTGGTGGCGACGGCCTCAGAAGATGGCACGGCGCGCGTATTTGAGGCGCGAACGGCGCGCGAGCTGGCAAGGCTGGCCTATCGAAACCCGCTAAACGAAATCACGTTCGGCCCGGACGGCACGCTGGTAGCGACGGGCTCAGATGATAAAACTGCCCGGATATTCGAGGCGCTGACCGGGCGCGAGGTGGCGCGGCTGGCGCATCAGAACTCAGTGTATGCGGTGGCGCTCAATGCCGACGGGACGTTGGTGGTGACGGGCTCGGCGGACAGCACCGCCCGGGTTTTGGAGGCGCGGACCGGGCGCGAGGTAGCGCGATTGGGGCATCAAGGGAGTGTATTGGCAGTAGCTTTCAGCCCGGACGGAACGCTAGTCGCGACGGGCTCCGCCGACAAGACCGCGCGCGTGTTTGAGGCGCGGACTGGGCGGCAGGTCACTCGGCTCACCGAGCAGGGCAACGTAAATGCGGTGGCGTTCAGCTCGGACGGAACGCTAGTGGCGACCGGCTCTTGGGATAAGACCGCTCGAGTGTTTGAAGCGCGCACGGGGCGCGAGGTGGCACGCCTGGCTCATCAGAACGTGGTGAATGCGGTGGCGTTCAGCCCCAACGCGAAGCTGGTGGCGACGGCCTCTCGGGACAACACCGCGCGTGTGTTCGAAGTTCGGACGCGGCACGAAGTATCGCGACTGACGCACCAGGACGTGGTGAACGCGGTGGCGTTCAGCCCGGACGGAACCCTCGTGGCCACTGGCTCAAAGGACAAGACTGCGCGGGTTTTCGAGGCGCGAACCGGGCGCGAAGTCGCGCGGCTGACGCTCGGCGAACAAGTGCGCAGCATAGCCTTCGTCGCTGGCGGCCGTTTACTCAGATGCGTCAGCGGCGACAAAGACCTGCACATCACCCAAGACTTCGTCGTTGCCTCAGACCTCATCTCCGACGCCTGCTCCAAACTCGAGCGCAATCTTACTCTGGAAGAATGGAAAACCTACCTCGGCAACACCCCTTACCGCAAGACCTGCGAACACCTCAACCCAGCCACTCAGCCCCCCAAAAAATGACGATCACAGCCCGGCCAACTTTTTTATCTACCTTTGCATCCAAAGACTTAACGCATTCCGAACGATTTTCACAGCTGGCCCGAGCGCTAGCGTAAGGGCATGAACAGCAGGACTGTCTTCTCGCGCCCGCAAGAGAGCGGGTCGCAGGGCGAACCCACTTCACTTCTCCAACCCGAGTTGACTAGGGCAACAAAGCGCATTTTTTTTCGTTTCTCCCCCCTTTATTTAATAGGCGAAAAAAAAACCCTCACAACGCCACCGCATTTCGCGAAATATACTCTTCCATCGCCGCATCCGGCCCGATGTAATGGAACTCCTCGCCATACTGCAATCCATACTTCGCTCCCGCCCCGGCATCGCGCGTTTCAAACGCCAGCTTGATATACGCTTCCTTCGCCTCCGCGTCCGTTCCACTCAACGCCGGCAAGCGCAACTTACGCGCCGCCAGCGAATCCGTCAAATCCTTCACCATATGCGTAATCATCGTGTCGCACGCGCGAATGGCCGCCAGCTTTTCCGCGTGCGTCGAAGCCGTATCCACCACGCGATTCACCAACTGCGGTCCGCGCGCGAAATAATACTTCTCGCTCACGCTATGCGGCGTCAATCCGGCGGCGAAATGCTCCGGCAAATCCAGACTGCCGCCGGCCATCCAACAGGCCGCCTCCACAGCCTGCGCCGTGACGTAATGGTCTGGATTCTCTTCATAATGGCCCCACGGATCGTAACTCAGCACCGTATCGATTTTCAGCAAACGAAAAAGGAAAATCAGCCGGCCGCGAATTTCGCTGCGTGCCACATCGTCCATCCGGTGGTTGCGGTAACTCAGATCGAACGCGCGCTGCAAACCGATCGCCTTGACGAACGCTTGCGTGTCGCGTTCATTGGCCAGCACCGTCTCGCCCAGCGTGCGATGGTACGAATCTTTCTCGTCATTGCTGGTGCGGATGAAATAACCGGTGTAGCCTTCCTTCAGCAGCTTGGCCATGGTGCCGCCGGCGAAAATCGGCCCGTCGTCCAGGTGCGGCGTCACCAACGCAAAATTCTTTCCGCGATGCGGCAGTCCCTCCGCCCTGCGTTCAATCACAATGGCGGCATTCGCCACGCTTTGCGCCCTCCCTGCCGCGCCGGCGGCGCTCATGGCTGTGCCGAGTCCCCCAGTCAAAATCTGCCTTCGTTTCATCGCTTCACCCTTGGGAATCTTAGAATACAAGCATGGACCTAACCATCAACGGCCAGCGCACCGCCATAAAAAGCGACCCGGAACGTCCGCTCCTTTGGGTTCTGCGCAACGAACTCGATCTGACCGGCGCGAAGTACGGCTGTGGCGAAGGTCAGTGCGGCGCGTGCACTGTTTTGCTGGATGGCGTGGCCATTCGCTCTTGCATCACTCCTGTCTATACCGTCGCCGGGCGCGAGATCTCGACAATTGAAGGCCTCGCCGATGGCGAACGTCTGCATCCTGTGCAACAAGCTTTCATCGATTGCGATGCCATGCAGTGCGGCTATTGTACCTGCGGCATGATTCTTTCAGCGGTTGCCCTTCTGCACAAATCGCCCACGCCCTCGGACGCGGAGATCAAACAAAAACTCGACGGCAACGTTTGCCGCTGCGGTACTTACAACCGCATTGTTGAGGCCGTTCACAAAGCTGGCGCTGCCATGCACGCGTCCGTAAAGGAGTGGCCTGCGGCCCACCGATGATAACGAAAATCGACCGCGTGCCAACC
>Ga0302325_10013041_pt1 | contig 17770 bp, 28 predicted proteins | sample Palsa_T0_2_FD_201948 | JGI IMG/M metagenome (GOLD analysis project Ga0302325, IMG submission 201948) | Peat permafrost microbial communities from Stordalen Mire near Abisko, Sweden - Palsa_T0_2 | ecosystem: Environmental > Terrestrial > Soil > Palsa > Peat permafrost | place: Sweden: Abisko...
ATGCGAGAACCAAGAAATGTGACGCGATAATGGGATTACTCAAAATCGTGTTCCTGGCGTCGCGGATACCCTTGGAAGTCGTAGTGACAGGACAATATGTTTCTCTTCGCGAATGAAGGGAATCCGCTGCCCGTTTCGAAACCAACACAATTCCATCTCTTCACCTTCTCGTCAACTGTGATATCGCTGCAATCCGGGTCCATATTCATCTTAGATTGTCGGATTTGGAGTTCATGATCAGAGTTTTGCTCGCATGTATTTGCTCCAGACAGGAAAGTCTATTCTGGAAAGTTGTTGAAGAGCTCAGCCTTTTTGTATAAGTTTCAGTATTGAATTTCTTGGTAATTGTTGACTTTCTTTTCCGCATGCGGGTCAAATTTGACGTGCGGTTCAACTTGTTATGTATCGAATAAGCCCGTCAGATAAGCCTCGAATGCTCAACCGGTGAGATGTTAGTTAGAAATACTCTGGGGGTTCTTAAGCTGACTGCAGTGAGCAGTACTCCCAGAGCTCTCATCCCATCCCACTGATGTCAGCCGCAGTTGATTTATTTCGTCAGGGGGATTCGCGAGCGGAACGACTGACAGATCAGCGCCCAAATGAGATGTCTCCCGTGACATGACAATCACGAGCCATATCGTGTGGTGCCCCCTAACCCTCGTCAAAGGGTCCAAATCCTTCGCTGAGGCTTTCCATAAAACACGTCACTGCAGCGCTGTTCCAGCAAGGTTGGTTTCTTCTCGTCACGGAGATCTTCGCTGTTGGATTTTGCCTTCTGCGCGCGCCATGTTCATCCTCGTGCCATGGTGGTTCGCACGATTAATCAACTCGATCATGAGTTTTACGCTCATTGTCTTTACTATTCCGCTCGCATTCGATGTTGGAGGTCGTGATTGCGGACTGGTGCGTGCCCCTTCTGTCCCCGTCAAGTCACATCCGGGGACTATGCTCCTGCGAGTTGTCTTGTGGCCCTGGCTTATCAGACTACTTGCTGTTGTTGTTTGGCTCATGGTAGACGTATTCGCTGGCGCTGGCGACGTTTTATTTCAGTTTATCGTCTCTGAGACTTGGTCTGCGGAGGTCTCGATTACGCTGGCTCCCTGGTCTCGTAGGCTTCATTCAAAACTTCATTATCGTTTCGATCCTGGTGATTGTCCTCAACGCATTCACTACAAACTCAAGTCCCTCCACGTGGACTCATAAAATCCTGTTAAAGCCCTGGGATTGGACATTGTCGAAAAGTACCCCTGCGTTCACCCTGATCGAGGGGTTTGCGAGTTTGTTGGTGATACAGGCCATTGGACAGATATGTCGATGGGTAGTCAATAATCGATCTGATTCCTGGATGGTACGACCCTCCTTGTGCAAGTGGTTGGTTGAAGAAGTTGGGTCTGGCTGCGGAGGCTGACTTGTAGATTGCGTTTTTGGTGAGTAGTGCGAGCACGATTGCAGCGGCGGGATATTTTTTAGTGAGGATTTGGTATTTTCCGAGCATCAGTCTGGCGGACGCACTATTAATGGGCATCGCCTTGACGAGCGCATTCATCTTGTGCAGTTACGGCATCGTCTCCGGTCGAGGGACCATCCCTGAGAGCGCACTACTCGTATATCCCCCCTTTCATACTCCCTGGCTGACAATAGTTTGCATACGTTGTTTTCAACATTTACTGTATGCGGACCTCTGTAAGGAGATCACTGACCGTAGTCTGCACGACGAATTTTGTGCCCGGATCAGCTGGCACGCCAACTGCTTCTCCCCCGCCCGCAACAGATTCACCGTCCTTGCCACCCATGATCATAAATACGTATAATGGGGTCCTAGATCTTCTGCAGCAGATATTACCCACTACCATTCATAATACTCTCAACCTTGCGTATACGGCAATAACTCATACTCTCACCCCTTCTATCCTCACGTCACTCTTGTACCGTATATTTGTCCTTTACGCGGCTACGAGGATCATCCCCGCTGTCAGAGGGGTAAGTCAGGACCTCACCTCGGAGCCCAACTTCGATTCCCACGAACCTGTACATCCCCCGATCCTCCCCCGCTCTCGTCATCCCGTTTCAAACGGTTAGATATGTGTATTGACCATTAGTCCTCCAAGTTGATGAATATATTCATTCTATATTCCCCGATTATATTGATCGCAACGTACACGAATCTCTTACTCTCAACGATCACTCCCGCAGCCTCCACGGGCGGATCCTGGACATGGATTCTCGGTGTCGATGGCGCGTGGGGAGGGTTCAGAACGTGGCGATGGATCAATACTTTTGCGACTCTGGGACTGTATACCCTCGAAATGCGGTTTGGAGGGGACATGGATCTCGAGGGAGATGGCGAGGGGATCACGGGACATTGGAAAATCGAGTGAGCACAATCGGATATTCGCGAACGACAAATGGAGTTTAATGAGATATTGCAAGTGAGATGTGGGTTGCGAAAGATTGGATGACGATAAGTATCCTGTGGAAGATCTACGGGAATGGGGGTGAATACGATTATACGAAGGGATTGTACAATTATAATACAAGTACTATGAGGGTGCCTGGGAAAGTCGGTCGGTTTTCGGTTCTTGGTAGTTTGTTGGGGAGGGCATTACTGGGCATGGCGTGTTGTAGGTTGGCGTTAATGCGTTAATGTAATCTACTTTGTATGTAAACGACGGAAGGAAAATCTAATAGAAATCCCAAACATGGCGACACGAAAGAAACACCGACAAAACCCCTCAATACATCTACGTAGTGACTGAGACAAATCGTCGCCCACGAGCTCGTGAAAGTGAGTAAAGTCATAAAAATTGCAATCAATGTGTGCGTGAGATGAATTCCAGGGCCCCTGAACGAGCGAGGCGGAAAGCGTGGTGATCTGATTGATTCAAGGGAAAAGTGCCAAAATAGCCCTGTCAACGTTCTAATCGACCATTTTAGCCAGCAACGTTTGGGTATCTCCAAGAATAGCCTTCCGACCACTTTCGTCTTTTGCCCCCATCGACAATGTCTCTCGTGCACACCCCCCGCGTCGACCGCTCTTCAACATGGATATGGCTGCCACATTTACATTTTATGTTGGAGCTACGTTTGATGTCACAAACCCCCGAAGCATGGACCAGGCAGTGTCCTCCTTGTTCATGAATTCCGTGTATGGGCCCGGCAGAGCCCTCTTGGTTCACGGATTCCCTGCATGAACCATGTAGTGTCCTCCTGGACCATGTACATTCTAGGTTAGTTAGGCTAGGGCCGCGGGACTGCTAAAACGCTGCGGCCGAGCTGTAGATTTCTTCATCTCGCAAGGTCACTTCTAATACACCGTATCTTATTCGCAGCCTGTAGTCTCGTTCCTGACACTTCCTCCCAGTACACGCCGTCCTCCTTGAAGGCCACCGAAACGTCGTATCCGAAATAGGACTGAAACCGCAGAAACTGGTCCCATCAAACAGCAGAAATGTGGTCGTTGTAAAGGAATCGGTCACAAGAGGCGCACCTGTCGAGAGCCCATTAACTCAGTTTGATATTCGTTCAATGTTTGGAGTCATACTATTCATTAATTTAGAATCGTAGTAGCTTTAATTCATCTCCCTTCTTATGCTAGGAGGGCTATTCTTGGAGATACCCAAACGTTGCTGGCTAAAATGGTCGATTAGAACGTTGACAGGGCTATTTTGGCACTTTTCCCTTGATTCAAATCATTCAATTAATTAAACCACGCCGATCCCGCCTCGTGATTGGCGTGAGTCTTTCCTTTTTGTGTGTGGGGTGCCAGGCCCAGCCAAAAGCTTATGTTGAAATTTCGGCGTTTTGAAACGGTGCACACGCCGTTGGACTCGTTCCGTGAGCCGAAACTCAAATCTCCTTTTCCGTCCAGAGGATTTTTCCAGCATCATAGACACTCAAACAGGATAAATCGGCTGTAATATTCCCATCGGACATCGATTCAGCAACAACGTAAAGGGATCTTAAGGGGCATAGATGAGTGAGCGGAAACGACGTCAAAAGAGTTTCAAAGGGTGTACTGCCTGCAAGTATCCTCTCTCATACATTGGCCTGGCTAATTGAACTAGGACTGCTCGCCGGAAATGTCCGGAAGGTATCTCGGAAAGCAGGGATGGGGCCAATAATTGTTAGAACGGCCAGTTTGTTCATATTGTGTCAAGATTGGAGTGACTTGTCAGGTACCGGCTTCACATGAAGGCACATTTTCTGATGTTTTAGTATGATTTAGACTCAGTGTTACGATTCGAGCAATTCACTGTGGTAGAGAATAAGGAGGCACAGAGAAGGTCGAAGGCGGTTCAAGTGCGTATGCCCCCCGGAATGTACATTCGGAGTAACTGTAGGACCGAAACCTGGGAGTCGAAAAGGGAGTGATGAGTCTGTTACGGATGAGCCAACCGAACCTCGAAAGAAGTCAATCGATGATGATATCCCGAAAGTCATTCCGTTGAAGGAAAAACGCAATGATTCTATCACTACAATTGCTTCTGTAGATGCAGAAGATGTCCCAGATGGACAGTCCTCTCCGGAATTGGATGTTGTCTGCACGATTCGACGACAACCAGTCGCTCCAGAAGATATAGTCTCCCCCCTCGATACTAGCTACTTCGCTTTCTTCTTACGGACGATGCCACATGTCCTTCCCTATCCACGCTTATTTCCAACAATTGTCAAAGAAGTCTTCACCCGGAGTGTTGTACACCGTACTCTCCGACACTCCGTCCTCAGTATCTCCTCCATGATCGCGGATTACCGTCTCCGTCGCAGCATGGATCGCTTTCATTATAACTATATCACCTCCCTACGAATGATCCAGAACTCGATACAACTTCAGGATGTAGATGAAGCTACCACGCTTGCAGTATTCCTAGTCCTCTGGATCGATGTCGTCCGCGCAGAACTACGAAGCTCAACAAAACATCTCAGGGGACTCTATCTATTATTACAGGAGATACAAAAGAAATGCCGTCCCCCGGATATGGATGCCGGGATCTTCATCGACAAGAGCGGCGGGGTCGGTGTAAGTCCACTGATCATGTCGATATGGCGCCTGGCAATCCGCTTGGACTTTACGACAAGTTTGTATTTATGTTCGGCTCCAGTATTTCCTACGATTCCCGCCGAGCAACAAGATTTCCACCGACGATGGGTGATTTTAACGACCCCTGATAAAGATACCGCGGAATGGGCCTTGGCGACGTTTGCGCAGGACAATTTGATGCACAGGGCTTGTCATCTGGCTAATCGTGCTCGAGCGATACGAGTATCTCCCGATTATACAGTTGAGAAGGAGTGGGAAATTAGGGCGGCGGCAGAGGGACTTCATAAGGAAAATGAGGCGTGGCATGAACGACCGATCGTTCGACAGGCTCAGTCCATCGAAGAGTTATTGCCATTCGATCCTCCTGCTTCTCAGACTGAGGATCCATATCTTTTCTCTCATTATCCTTGCCGTCCAATCGCAAATCCGTTCTACGCTAATCTGTATATCTCATCTCTGGCGGCAAGTATTTACATCTCGCTCATTACAGATCCACAGATCGGACCGGGAACACAAACCAATCGATTCATGGATGCCGTTAGAATATGTCAAACGTTATCTGGCTTGCGGGACGATAAGAGTCAACCTGAGAGTAGTAGGATCTGGATTATTTTTCTTGCAGGAGTGGCATTCGGGGGCCATCGTAGTCCGAGAGAGAGTAAATGGCTATTATGGCGCATGCATGAGATACTGAAGAGTTTCCCATTGATGAAGAGGTCAGTGGACGCTTATGAGAAGATGTGGAATGTCGATGGCGATTTCTGGGATGAAATGAATAAGATACAGGTATTATACCACTAGGAGTTTAGGGCTTATAACTTCAAATGTATGTCACTTTCGCTCAAACTCTGTGCCAGCCTTATGAACAACTCAATTTCGCTATCGCGTAGTGAATACGACATTTATTATCAGATATTAAGTCGATAATGATCGTTGGCCCATCAATCGATTGGTTTCGCTCAAGATGCACAATCACAAACTCCCGCCCTGTCCGTCGTTCCAAAACGCTTCCCAACGTTCTCATACCACCGACACTGTACATTTGTCAACCTCAGGCCCAGAGCAGGAGTCACATGTCGTTACTCCCCTCCGTCGACAACCACGTCACATGCCTGGGTAACTGTTTCTGCAGTGAACAGCGTCAACGCCGCTGGCCTAACAACATCTCTCTTAACTGCGTCCCGTCTATCAATAAGTCCCTCCCCAGAAATAGGCTCAAACTTTTTAGTGTCCGGTACGCTGGCTAGCCAAGTCACACACCACGCAGTGAGATCATATTCCTTGATCAGTGCGACTGCCTGCAACGTTGTCATCGCGGTGGTCGTAAGTTGTCTCTCCACCATCACCGGCGAGGCCGTCGCCCCGAATAACATCCCCAACATCCCCAGGCTGAAAAGCACTCTCATAGCGGATGTTCCTCTCATTTTGGGAGTCTACCGTTCAACTCAGAGGACTTTTAAGTCCAGAGCCGCACGGGACGGGACGAATTAGAGGCAGCGAGATGTGGAGAGAGATTAGCTTATACGGCGAATGAAATGTTTGATCGTGGGGAGGGCTGTGGCGCATGGCGTTCCGGTCAAGCTTTTTTTGGCAGATCCAGTTTGTCGCTCACGGGGGGTGATTGGTGGTGAGCACAGTTATTTATACATCAGGCGCAGTGGAGGGCCAATGGCGAGCTGCATATCTGATGTCTCTGTTTCTTGTTGGTATAGATCGACGGCGCTCAGGAACAGCAGAACTGTACAAAGCTATGAGGGTGTTGTGCCGGACAAGTGCCATGTGGTGGTAAGATGTGGGGAAGCCTGATAAGATGCGCATCTCTTGCTACCACAGCGGCAGAGGATTATTTACATGCGGTTCCGCAATGGTTTCAGGGCCAATTTTGTCGCAACTTTTCAACATGCAGTCATCTACCCGTTTCAAAAAAGCGCTTCTTCATCCGCGACGCCTATCGACGGTGACTGTGATTCTGTGAAGCCGTCCAAATCGAAAAGTTTCGCCTGTCGCCCTTTGATTTCCCTCCCTTTCCAGCACCATCCCCCTCGCTCCCATTTACAAACCGCGCCCCATTCCCTCGCCCCATTCCCTCGAATCACCTTCATCATCCTCTTCCCAACATTATTCTTCGCATTTCTGTCTGTCTGGCATCCCGCATTCCTCGAGCGAGTATATGCATGAGACTGAAATTACCCTACAACGACCCCAGGATGGCAAGCTGCTCATCGAATTGATCAAAAAGCAAGCGTATTGTTCCCCCTCTCTCTTTAACTCACTGTGAAAGAAGCCAGCCTGGTGTCGTTTTCATCCGGAACGTGGCGGAAAAAGCCTACAAGCGATACCAGGAGGAGTCGGGGGATACGAACTACAGGGCCCAGTACGTCCATCAAACATTATTCCTCCTCCTCATGCCCAAACCAACCCACGACCACGCCGCTGCGATTGTTGCCGATGAATTCATAAATGCCGTTATCGACATCACGCCATTACTCAATAGACGCTCGGCTTGTCTCACCGCGACCGCACGTGGGAGTAAACCCAAGATTATTCTCAAACTTGACAATAGCTTTACGTTTGGACAACCCAAACGAGGGTGAAAAGATCGCTGACAGTGGTGTCGTCGCTGATGTCGGCGGCACGACGACGGTCTATCCTTCGATTCAAGTTGAAGTGGGGCTATCTGATTCAGTCCTGGAAAACTGCCGAGATTGTTCTCTTTGGGTGAGTAATACCAACTTGGAAGTGTGCACCCTTTTTCTTTTAAATCGACTGATTGCTTTAGTAATTAGCCGTTGGGCTTAAGATCGCTCTCAACAACGGCGGCGCAATCACAAAGTTACTCTTTCAATTGTATGAATTTGATTTCGACTACAGGTCGAGCACGGCTCCCTTCGGAAGGGAGTACCTTCGCGCCACCTTGGTACACTGCATTTGTCTCCCCTTCTTTAATCTGCGCAGGATTTCTCCGATCCTAATTCCCCGCCTGCAAACACGCAACTCGAATTCCCTTCTTATTATTTCTATCCAAGCGGAATCTATCCACCCGGGTATCCTCCCCATCCCAATCCTCCGCCGCCAAAGCCGCTCAAAACACACGGAGATTACGCGCCGTACAGTCTCACGCAGGCCCAACTCAACGCTGTAAATCGGGAGATTAATTTATACAATACACAGATGCATCAGGTGGTCGTAGATTTTACGTACATGGTTACGAGGATCAGGCGTATTAATTCCAACGACAGATGAAATACGTTTCTGTGTTGGATACTCCGTGCATATTGCGTTCTTGATTTAAGCTGTGGGCCAATCGCATCTGGTTCAGCAGTTAGCCTCAGTCGATCTAGATCTCAACAAGGGAAGACTCTTGCAAGTCAAGTTACAGCAGCTCGATTTTTAATGAAAATAAGAATGGCTCGTTTTCTCCATAAACTCAATATTGTTACATCTAAAACGCCCAACGCCGAAGGAACAAGTAGCTCTTCGTGCCAAATCATCCACCCCTTCTATCACTCCCTTTCTCGCTCCCTTTTCCCACTTCGCCCGCCCTCCACATTGTCTAATCCTCCGTTCAAAACCGTACTCTCAATCGATTCCTCACATGGGCACCATGGCCATCACTTGGGCTGCGTAGACGGGAGCAGCAGGGGGTTGCGGAGGACCAGGAGGACCAGGAGGGGGTCCAGGCGGAGGTCCAGGTGGTGGAGGAGGACCCCAAAAAGGAGCAACATGAGGAGGCTGAAAAGGAGGAGGCGGAGGGCGTCCCAGAGCAGCTGCTGGAGGCGGGCCGAAAGCCAACGCCGGGGCTGGCGGATTAGCTTGGGGCTGAATCTGCCATACGGGAGCCTGAGGAGGAGCCGGAGGAGCAGGCATTAGTACCGGTTGTGGTTGAAGGATCGCTTGGCCCTGCCAAGTCTGTTTGAGTTTCCACCGCTGCGATTGGACCCACTGTTGCTCATAATACGTTTCTGGCTCGTATGTCCATGCTGGGGTGTATTGATAGATTTGCTGGTATTGGAGTCCGGGTTGGAGGGCCATTTTATTCAATAGCTTCTCAAGTTGCTTCAAGTGCTTCTGTTCTTTTTGTTTTTTCGACTTGAAGAGCATTCATTTTGAAGGGGCGGCTTGCAGTGCTTTATACACGAGGGCGTGAACACCGCCGCTACATGGACAAAAGGTCTGTAGTCATTAGACTCGACGACGAAACTGGTGTACGGAGACACGGGCGTTTATAGCACCAATTTGATGCTTTCATTGGCTGAAACACAAGGTTTTGTCAATGCCCGGGACGCAAATTTCGTAAATTGTCGATCTCAGCTGCTTTTACGTTTGCGACCACCATCCTTTGTTCTCCCCATCATGAAACACTCCGTCCTTCATTCTTCTTTCAACCTTCAGATTAGTCTGCGACTGACACGTATGGACTATTTTTATTATATGACGAAAGTAATTTTACATCTTTACACTAAATGCATGCATCTATTGATATCTCACCCTTCATGACCCGCATTCCCACATAATCTAATAAATACGTCGTCCAACGTAGCCTGACTGATTCCCCAATCTGCAATCTCCAGATCCGCCTTCCGATTCTCCAGCTCCTGAACTAATACAGCTACGACCTCGGCTGATGCATCAACTTCATAGACCACTGTAACCCGATTCGCCACAACTTGATGAAAGGTATCCCCTAGAACTGAAATCAAAAATCTATTATTAGCGTCACGCAATGGACGCAATGGGAAAAAAAAAGGGGCGCTTACTCGTTGATGCGGTGGCGCGTTGTTTCGTTGTAAGGACACGTTAGTGTTAGTTTGTAACCTTTGCCGTAGGTTCTTTTGAGATGGGTTCCGGATCCTATACAACGGAGGGACCCTTGGACCATTATCCCTATTCGATCCGCGAGAAAGTCTGCTTCCGGCCTGCGCATTAGGAATTGTAAGCATGGGGATACTACATTGAATGGGTCGTTAGAACAATACACATATTATGTATTTCTTTGACCTTCTTAATGACCCTCCACAAGCTTCTTTTGACATTCGGGTCCAGTCCTGGGATTAATAGCGGGTGTCAAAGGAACATACCTGTGGTAGGTTCATCAAGAAACACCACCGCCGGGCGCGCAACTAATGCGATAGCGATACTCAGCCTCCGTTTCTGCCCCCCAGACAATGTCTTGGACAACTTATTCCGTTCAGGAGTCAACTCGACCTCTTCCAAACACTGTTCCACGACATCCCTTTCATCTTTGCTATTCACCCCTTTCAACCGGGCATAGAACAATAGATGTTCCTCACACGTCAAATCAGGCCACAAAATCTCATGTTGAGGACAAATCCCCACATGTCGATAAACCTGATCCTGCTGATGCATGATATCAAATCCATTGATTCTCGCCGTCCCTGAAGAGAGTTTATATAAACCCAAAACGCAAGATACAAGGGTCGTCTTGCCTGCCCCATTTGGACCTAGCAGAGCAAGAATTTCACCCTTGTCAATTGCGATGGAAACGTCTTTGACCGCCAGTTTTTTGCCGAACCGTTTGCGTGCGAGTGAGATTATTAATGCGGAGTCGCTTGCATCGCCGGAGGTCACTCTGTCGCGTTCACTGGCTACGTCCTCGTCGCCATAGGTGGACGGCGAGGTCATATTCGAAGTTATCTTCTCGATTTTCGGAGTGGGTTGCGATTCCACGTCCGAAGGTCCGATAACTTCTTTTTTATGGCGGAATTTCTCAAATGGCGCGATGATGGGCCAGTACCATGGTCGACTCACCCCGTACTCGGTTTGGATCACCAACTGTTATTAGTCTCAAATAATGTCAGCGGATACCTGTCCGTATATCGCTATTAAGAAAAATACAACCCATTCCACGAGGAGATAGTATATCGCAGTAAGTAACTTCCCACCATCACTCATGGTGCTTCCGGTCAAGGCGGGGGCATCCAAGCTCACAGCCCGTGAATTGATGATCCCAACCGCCGTATAGCACGCAAACGGTGGCCATATGAAGAAAGGTGCTGGTGGATCATTATTCCAAATAGCCGTTGCAGCGATGGAGATGACGATACTCATCAGGAGTACGAGAAATGTTCCCACGAGGGCATTCCTCGCGTTCCCGAAGATTGTGCTGATTGCAAATGACAAAGAGATCGCAGTGTTAATCCACACGATCAATAGGATTATTATCGGCGCCGGATTGATGCTCACTATCTCCAAACGGAAGGCGGCTGCCACAAGCAGAAAAATCGCCATTGACACCAGAGCCGAAAGCAAGAAATCGAGGTAATGCGCCAGAAAGTAAATCCAAGACTTCAGCCCATTCATCTGATTGTTAATCAAGCAAGACGCAGGGGATACCTTCATCATGATAAATATACGGGACTGCTTTTCCAGCGTCAAAATATAGACAAACAATGGAATAAAGAAAGAAATCCCAAACGGAAACAAAATCCTCGCGCTCAACAAACTCGCGGGTATCTGGATCTTTGTACTAATATATCTCGGCATAATTTTATAAACCGGCGTAATAGTGATATCTGAACTCGATTTCACTACGATTAGATCCTGTACACTTTCAGATATATACACAGAGCCCTCTCGAACATCGTCTGGAAAGCCATTCGGCGTAATCCCTCTGGGGGGTATGATGCCACGTTCTGCAATCTAACGTCTGTGCCTGCTTGGATCATGTATGCGTAAGTGCCATTGTCGACGGAACTGAACCGGAGGACGCCCCAAGGCATATTACTGACTGCTTGGATTGCTGCTGCGACAGCTGGGTACCGCAGAATTGCACCGGACCAGTATCCGAGCCGGACTCCGCGGGCAGAAGCATTAACAGAGGTCAATTGGTTGACGGTCCGCAAGATATCCGTTGAGATGAGATCGTCCAGATCATTATCTGTGACCAAAGTGGTGTTCGTGAACCATGGCAGGGGTTGTAAACCACTTAGATTGAGCCCACTCAATGCCAGATTGGAGATCGTGAAATCGTTCTGTATTGTGTCCAGGACGTCACCGGATTGATTTACAAAGTTTGTGAAGGTGGTTCCGTTGACTGTGATGTTGAAAAATAGCATAGGATCGATGTTTCCGAGAATACCACTCCATTCATAGACATCCGCAGAGGTCGTTGCAATTTCTGCAATGGTATCGTTAATTACATTGAATTGCCCCGGCGTTATAAGGGTGTTGTTCGAACTATTACGCCCCCCGCCTGTGCCTCCCACCTCGAGGATTCCGAGAGGATTCGCAATCGCAGCAGCTTTATTCCGACTTCCCAGCGCTTGTATCTCAGCATCACTGACCCCGGAATCAATTGCGAGATGAAACCATGGTGCCGTCTGGAAATAATTCAAGCCCAATATAGGAGGTTGAAACGTGGATAGATTTCCAAGACCGAACCACCCTTGAAGGGGATCAGGTAGAAATGTGGAGTCCAATCGAATAGCATCGCTTTCATTGACTTGCGGGAAATATGGTTCCGAGAAAACATAGTCTTTCGAGAAGGTATATGCACATGGAAGGAGTCCGGTGTTTCCAGCTTGCGCGACAACCTGCCGAGCAGCAGAGGCCCCAAAGCCGCCCAGAAGACCTATGTCAGCTTGCCTCACGAGAGGGTGTACTGTTGAACAGATTGCCAATGCGAAGGGGCTCGATATGAAAGTTCACGGGCTGCATAACAATGCCATTTATAACGGTATACTGCAAATCGGTATTCTGCGAGGGGAAGAACGAGGGATTCGTCCCAGTATTAATATCCGAACACGATAGAATTCCTACAATTAGTACTTCTCACAGAAGAGGGTCTTCATACCATCGGAAAGCAGAGTCGTAGTATTAGAAGTACTAGCGGACGACAGATCCGCAAAATGTCGAGCAACAAAGCCCAGGACACCGGCAATGATAACCGAAACAGCAGGACATAATCCCAAACAACATAAATCCAATTTCCACTGCCGGCGATGATATGTCCCTGTCCGACGACTCAGCGCTCTGAACTGATGGCTCCGCCGCGATGGGGGCCGTTCTTGTTCAACGGTACTCTCCTTGGAATTCATCGCTGTTCCCTGTCCGCTATTCCCCTTGCGCCTAGACCGCTGGCCACCGATTCCTCCCGCTGACTTCTGCTACAAGCAGACACTCATCGATACCTCCGACACAGAAGTTGAGGCCTTGTGGAAATGCCGGATAGGAATTCTTGGTTGACAATGGCAATGTTGTCCCACGCAAACCAAAGTCGCCAAATATGGCGCATTGCCCACCAGAGGACCAATCAGCTTCCGAGAGTTGGCACGTTCTATTACGTGAGTCAAGCTAATTACGCAGCAAAAGCCTTTATTTAGCGGGAAATGAAGTGCCGGCCGAATTTGGCGAACGGAGCGAAGATCTCCACCACTTGCGAGGCGAAGCACTTGATCGGTCATTTTATATCTGTGGGCGCCGGAAGACGCGAGATCGAGGAGGACGAAGATGCCCGCGTTTGTTCAGAAGAGTCCGTTTCTGAGACAGACTTGGGCTCTACTGAAGAGGAATGCTATTTTGCATGTATGCATCTCGCGCGAGTTGGAGGAGAATGGGCTGATTTGTAGAGTCGCTGGATCGTGTCGACATTTTCGCAGATCATCTTGACGCCGGTTATCTTGTAATTGCGCTTTGTCTGAAGGGGCTAAGTGTAGCTTGTTGTTACTTTTTGTGTTGTCGAAAGCGTATATTTCAGATCAAACGAGTGGCGTGCTGCATCCCACTGGAGCTTCGCTTGAACAATCCTTTTTAGCACCATGTCAAGGACGTGTACCTAGTGATCCGAGATGGTAGATCTCTGATCGTTGAGTGTTAACTGTAGTATAAATCTGATGTTTACACCAGATACATCCCAAGTCCGGACAATCCTCGACAACTTCCTTACGGCGCACTCGGCCCGCTCGGGGGTCAATCTCACCATTGACTCTCCTCCCCAGTCATTCTATACAAATCAAACTGCTCCTTCCTCAAGTCTAGGGTTCGTTCCAGTGCCTTCCTCGGAGTTCATCTACGACTACGTTATTAAACATCCCAATTCCACTCTTCTGGGAATAGACTTCAACATCACGGGCAACTCCTACAAATACGAAGTCTACTACAATGCCTCGCTATTCACCGGAACCGACCCAACCTCCGATTTCTTCTCCCCCCAACTGCTCTACTTCGAACGCACCCTCTCAGAAGCAATCCTCAACTCCACCAACCAACCTACATCCTTCAATCTCACCCTCCGCCCCTTCCCGACCCACCCCCACACCCGCGGACCCCACACCCCAACCAACACCCAGGGCCCCTGTTTCTTCTTCATCGTCACCGCGCTCCCCGCCGTCCTGATGGCAATGAACGCCCTCGTCAGCGAAAAAGAAAAACACCTCCGCAGATGTATGATGTTAATGGGCCTGCGACGCGAAAGTTGGTATGCAAGTTGGTATATCACGTTTAGTATTATTTCCGCACTGGTGGGGATTATTTTGGCGGCGCTGGGGAGGGCATTTGGCTTTGAGTTTTTTCGGAATTGTGATTTTGGGGTCGTGTTTTTGACGTTTTGGTTGCATTCGATGGCGGAATTGTCGCTGTCGTTTTTCGCTATTGTTTGGATGAGACATACTTCCACTGCGGTACTTTTTGCCACATTTTGGTATGTATCCCTTTTCTCCCTGGTTGCTTCAGATGGGGTTGACGAGATAGGTATATCCTTGGATTACTGTTTATGAGTGTGATATTTTCGAATGGGTTGTTGGCGTATGTGTGGTGGTCTCCTGATATCTCTGCGGCAGGACGATGGATAATGATCTTCGTCCCCTTCTTCAATGTCCTCACTCGTATGGAATGATGTTGATGGTAGTTTGGGGTGATGTTGACCGGTATATCAACTCTGAGTATCGGCGATGTAAACTCATTGTCACAACAATACATCGATCCTCCCGGTTTCGGATGGTCAGATCTCTACAATCCCATACCGACAGATCTCCTAATCACATCTGATGTGTTCCCTTCCCCACCCGTAGAGAGTTGGTACTGGAGTATCATGAACATGTTTCTATTTCTCGTACTCGCATGGTACCCCACATATCCCCTCCACAAATGTCCTTGATGGAACGGCTTAATTAAGTGTAGGTACCTGGACTCAGTTCTGCCAGATGAATTTGGTGTTCGTCAGAAACCGTTCTTCTTTATAAGTCGATCGTATTGGGGATTCAGAGACACCAATGTAGAAGACGAGAAACGAGATTTACAAACCTGGCTAACAAACTTGTCAACCCAACATTCCGTCCTATCGACACCGCGTCCGTCAAAACGCAACTTCCTCACCACTCTCTTCCGTCGAAAACCAAAATCCAAATCCTCATCCCCACCATCACCCTCCACCGAAACCCCCATCCTCTCACCCTCCTCCTCCCACTCCTCCATCCCCGCGGCAATACAAAAACCCTCCTTGGAAGAAGACAGCGAAGTCACCGCCCTACGATCCGCGGCACACGATCTCTCGACCCCCGCGGCCCTCCGGGTAGTGCACCTTCTAAAGCGCTTTGGCTCGGAGTTTCTGGCAGTGAAGGATTCCAGCTTTGTGATGCATCAGGGGGAGTTGTTGGCTGTGTTGGGCGCGAATGGGTCCGGAAAGAGTACGACTTGTCATGTTCTTTGTGGGATTACGCCGGCGACCGGGGGGGATGCGTTGGTTGATGATCGGATGAGTTTGTTGGGGAATGTGGGCAGGTTTGTGGGATGGTGTCCTCAGCATGATATACTGTTTGATGAATTGACGCCGTTGGAACATGTAAACCCCACTATACTCTGGCTTTTATTCATACGTTTATGTGGCGGCTTGTGGATATGTGCTGATGGTAGATCCAATTGTATGCTAGTATCAGGGGCGTCGGCAAGGAAGAAGCCCGGATAACGGGCGAAGAGAGGTTAAAAAGGGTTCGACTGTGGCATCGAAAAGATGGGAGAGTCGGGGCCTTCAGTGGCGGCATGAGAAGAAGATTAAGTATGGTCCTATCGACTATCGGCGACCCCAAACTCGTCATCCTCGATGAAGTCACCACTGGTCTCGATCCAGTTAGTAAGTCCCCTAGCCTGTTCCTTCTATGCATCATATGGGCTTACAAAAGGCACCCGTGACTGTTGGAACTTTATCGAATTCTTCAAGCAGGGACGGCTGATAATGCTGGTTACCCATTCCATGGAAGAAGCAGAGTACTTACCCCCCCAACTACGAAAAAGCTAACGAGACTTCTCTCGGACTCGGTTATAGTAATGCAGAAAGGAGAAATAGTAGCAGCCGGCACACCACTCCGTCTTAAAGCGAAATACGGCGCCGGATACCGTCTGTCATTGTCCTCGACGAGTGTCCCCGAGAAGACACGCCCGCCGGTCGGGAGTGCCAAGCTCGAAAGTAGTGCTGCGGGGGAAGTTATCTGGAGGATTGAGGATGCTGGGGATTTAGGCCGGGTTGTGAGATGGGCTGATGAGATGGAGCATGAGACGAGGAGGCGGGGAGAGAGGGTCGGGAAAGGTGTTGAGCGGGATTTAAGTGGGGAGTTGGTGGAAGAAGGGGGGGATGTCAGGATTCAAGGGTGGGAGATTAGTATGCCTACTCTTGAGGAGGTGTTATTGGAAAAGAAGTTGTTTTGAAAATACTGTATAGCATATAGAGATGACATTTGCATATAGAGCACTAAGATTTCCATGCATCGCACGAAAGAAACCGTCAAACCGATAAGCATGCCGCCAAAGCAGAGAAATGTCACTTTCACTCATCTCCAAGCTAAATGAAATTAAATTAAGAGCATCCAGGACGGTTTTCAGGAACACATCGGAGATTGCCTCGAAAATATGTGACAATTCCGAGTATTGCGACCAGGGGGCTGAGCAGGAACCTAATTTCTGGCCAATCAGAGCGGGGTGCCGAGCCCACACGGCTGCTTGCGTCATTCGACTCACTCAGCCTTATCTCAGAAATTTTACGCCACACCACACAAAAAGCACGTTTCATCGCAGCTCACACCGATTCGTACAGTAAAAGCACGCAACCTTTTATCTCCGTACTGAAGAAGAATCCTTGGCACACATCACTCAGCACCGCGGCATCATCCACCGTACCTCCATCGGCCAACCCAAATCGTGTGTCTGTTAGTTGTGTGTGTGTTACTTGTTAGCAATGAAGGATTTACCCTTCACAGCGCTGCTGAAGCCTACAATCGTACGGGACCCATGCACGGACACCGCAGGACTGACAGTAGGAATCGACGGTGGAAGTCGTGGCAATCTGTTTCGGCGGATGGATTCTCTCGAAGAAAGGCATCCTCAACCGCTCGGTGCAGAAATCCCTCAGTGCCGTCAACTTGAATCTCTTCACCCCGTGTCTTATCTTCAGTAAACTGGCCTCGTCGCTCAATTTGTCGGTCCTCGCGGATTTATGGGCCATGCCGCTTTTGTTTGCTATTGTCTGTGGTGTCTCGTGGTTGACTGGGTGGGGGACCTCGCGATTGTGGGGAGTCGGGAAGAGGTGGGAGAAGTTTGTCATTTCTTGCTCCATGTTTCAGAATGTATTTGATCCCTTTCCCCTAGGCCATAAGTGCCTTTCCTGCATCAAGTATTTTCAAGCAGAGGACTAATGGTAGAGTAATTCTTTGCCGATTGCGATTATAAGTTCTTTGGCGTATACTCTGGATAAAGATCTCTTCTGGGACAAAATCACGAAAGACA
>Ga0302325_10013042_pt1 | contig 17769 bp, 14 predicted proteins | sample Palsa_T0_2_FD_201948 | JGI IMG/M metagenome (GOLD analysis project Ga0302325, IMG submission 201948) | Peat permafrost microbial communities from Stordalen Mire near Abisko, Sweden - Palsa_T0_2 | ecosystem: Environmental > Terrestrial > Soil > Palsa > Peat permafrost | place: Sweden: Abisko...
CGTGGATTTCGTTTCCAATCCGACAACAAGTCGCTTAAATCGACCCCCAACTGCTGCGCCTCATGATATACTTGGATTAATCGTTGCCGCGCAGAGGCTGAGAGCGCCAGCCAGACATCCCCAGACGCAGCCTGTTGCGACCGCAGCAGTGATGCGTCGGCATCAGCCGCCTTCTTGGAGTCGAAAAAGGTTCTTTTGCGTTTGCCTAATTCAATTCTATGAACAGCCCACTTGGTTCGTCCGCGAACCTTCCACTTTTGAACTGTAATTTTCGATTTCATGCGTTTGCCAATGTTTGCCAAATGCCACCCCGCAAATCTGCCGCGAACAAGTGGCGAATGTAGGTCGAATGCGCAAGTGGGCGCAAACTTTTTATGCCAAAAACCGCCCAAATCTTTCAAAAGACGACTCATCCTCTTCTGATTAAAGCGCCTGTTTTACTGGGGTTTCTGGTGATTTTTCGGGCCGAATCGGTTTGGAATTTATCCTTGCAATATGATTGTGGCATCTATAGATTATTGCTGTGAGGCGCGGTTAGCTCAGTGGTAGAGCATCACCTTGACACGGTGGGGGTCACAGGTTCAATCCCTGTATCGCGCACCATCGCACAAGGAGAAAAGTTGACAACGCAGAATTTGCTGTTAGCATAAGGAGAAGCTATAACTATGAAAAATATGCCCATGCCAAGCGATTTTCGCAAGGCCTTCACATTGATTGAAATGCTGGTGGTTATTGCCATCATCGGTATCCTCGCCTCGCTGCTCTTGCCCGCCTTGGGCAAAGGCAAAACGAACGCGCAACGAAAAATCAGCCAAACTGAGGCCGTGGGCCTGGTTGGAGCCATTGAGCAATACTACTCAACTTACAGCCGGCTGCCGGCCTCCACCAACGCAGTAAATGCGGCTGCGGCTGCGACTGGGGGTCCAGTCGATTTTACTTATGGAACCACCGGGGTTACCGGCAACTCGATCGTCCCTACAGGTGCGACGGCCCCCATTCAAGGCACATTAACTCCGGCTCCCGCAACAATGGCTTATCAAAACAACAATTCCGAAGTGATTGCAATTCTGCGCGATGATTCCTTTTACCCTGAAGTCAGCACCAACGGCAGCCAAGTCATGGGGCATATTTATAATCCCCAACAAACGTCCTTTTTCCAGGCCAAGGTCGGTCCGGGCACCAACTCCCCTGGGATTGGCTCCGACGACGTCTTGCGCGACCCTTGGGGCATGCCCTACATGGTGACGCTCGACCTCAACGGTGATAACCGCGTTTACGACCCTTATCTCAACCAAATGTACAGCAATCAGTTTAAAGCCTCTCTCTACGTGCCGGGCCATGCCGTGGTCTGGTCGTTCGGCCCAACCAAGCAAATCAACGTAAACCTGCCATTGAACAACATATCCAACAAGTACGTGGTGGCCACTTTCCAATAACCAAGCTCTTGAGTCTGATTTTTCCTTGTTGCATGGCGGGGGCTTTTTGTGTTCCTTTTGCGGGCGATCATGGCTGTTAAATTATCAACTTTGTCGATTTGTCTGGGTCTTGCCTTTGCCGCCCTCAATTTAATCGGGCTGCTCTTTCCCGCGCAATTCGGGGCTGGCGCGCGGAAATTCCCACGCTCCATCCCCGTCGGTTACGTCCTGACCCTGACAGGGACGGCGTGGTTCATGTGGAACGTCCACCACGAATCCCTGGCCGATTTTGAATCGCTCAAGCCCATACTTTTCACCCTATTCGTTGCCGTTGGACTGGGGACGTGCATTTTCGTGCAGGATTTTCTGGCGGTGCGCGGATGTGCCGTTCTCTTTCTGCTCCTGGGCAAGTTGATGGTGGATACGGAACGCTGGGCGGCCAGCGAATGGCGCCTAGTCATCGCCGTGTGGGCGTATGTCATGGTGGTGGCCGGAATGTGGTTTACTGTTTCCCCCTGGCGCATGCGCGATTTGGTTTATTGGGGCACCGCCAACGACAGCCGCATCCGCATCACCAGCAGCCTCCGCTTTGTCTTTGGAGTGTTCGTGGCTGCGCTGGGCTTCACGGTCTTTTGATTTTGAGCGTGTCTGAAAAATACGAGGGGTTCTGCGGCCAAAATCCCTTGCCGCGAAAACAGAACCCCTCGTATTTTTAAGACACGCTCTCAAACGCCGCTTTTCCGGCCCTTGCATCGCGTGGGATATTCTGATATGTAATGCCTCCGAACATTGGTAGAGGCACGGCAATGGTCATCGAATACTTAAATCGAAAATCGCCCACAACCTTGACCTTCATGGGGTTGATGGTGGCGATTTTTATGGGCCAGTTGGATTACGTCGCCGGGCCGCTGGTGGTGCTGATGGTCTTTTATCTGATCCCCATCTGCCTCGCGGCCTGGTTTGCGGGTCGCTGGTCCGGGATTATCATCGCCGTCGTTTCAAGCGCCATTTACTTCGTGGCGAGGTATTGGGAACCGGGTACTATTGAAAACCCTTTGGGGCACGTCTGGAATACTTTGCAAAGATTGGGCGTATTTACGGTCGTGGCCGTTCTGACCTCCGAGGTGGCCGAGCGCAAGCGGGTGGAACAAGCCCTGCGCCGGGCGCAAGAGGGTCTGGAAACGCGTGTCCAGGAACGCACCCGGGAACTGGCCCGCGCCAACGAAGCCTTGCAGGCCGAAGTGGCCGAGCGCACCGAGGCGCAAGCGGCCCTGAAAGTCCTCAATGAAACCCTTGAGCAACGCGTGGCCGAACGCAGCGCCGCGGCCGAGCAGCGCGCGCTTCAATTAGCCCAATCCGAGACCGCTTTGCGCCGGCAGACCAACATCCTGCAATCCGTCTTGAACAGCATGGGCGACGGCGTGATTGTGGCCGATGTCAGCGGCAAGATTCTTCTCTACAATCCCGCCGCCGAACGCCTTATCCGCGCCGGCCTGGGCACCGTCGCCCCCGGCGACTCCTTCGAGCAGTTCCAAACCTACCTCTCCGACACCCTGACGGCTTATCCGACCAACGAACATCCTCTATTGCGCGCCATGCGTGGGGAGATCATCGACGGGGCGGAAATCTTTCTGCGCAAGTCCGACGCCTCCGAGGGCCTTTGGCTGACGGCCACAGGGCGCCCGCTCATAGATGAGCATGGACGCATTCAAGGCGGCGTCGTGGTCTATACGGATTTGAGCGCGCGCAAGCTCATGGAACGGCAAGTGGCCGAAATCAGCGACCGCGAGCAACGCCGCATCGGGCAGGATTTGCACGATACGCTTTGCCAGCAATTGGTCAGCATTTCCTTCGCGATCGAGTTGCTGCGCGAAAAACTGGAACGCTACGACCTTCCCGAAGCCGGTCAGGCCGGCCACATCGCCGACATGGTGAACGACGGCATTTCCCAGGCGCGGCACCTGGCCAGGGGGTTTTATCCGGTGCGGCTGGAAATCGAGGGGCTGGCTTCCGCCTTGGAGGAGTTGGCGGGAACGACGCAGGCGCGCGACAGCGTTTCCTGCCAATTCTCTTGCGAAGAGCAGATTCTTATTCACGACACGGTGGCGGGCAACAATCTCTACCGCATCGCCCAGGAAGCCATCAACAACGCGCTCAAACACGGCCATTGCAAAAACATTTCCATCGGCCTGGGAGCCGTGGATGAAGAAGTGATTCTGACCGTCAAGGATGATGGCGTTGGTTTTCCCGATGGGCGGGAATACAACTCCGGCATGGGCCTGCACATCATGAACTATCGCGCGAAGATGATTGGCGCCTCGCTCGACATCCGCCGCGGCGCGGGCGGAGGCACCATTGTGATTTGCTCCTTTCATAACGAAAACTTCGCCGCCCATGAACCGGAATTAGCCCCCAAGGCTTAAGATGTCTTCCCCTCACCAAACCCTTTCGGGCGCACCGGTCCCGCGGCTGTCGCCATTGCACGCGTTGGATTACTCGGTCATTCAACAGTGCATGCATTGCGGCCTCTGCCTGCCCACCTGCCCCACCTACGACGCCACCAAGCTCGAACGCAACAGCCCGCGCGGGCGCATCGCCCTCATGCGCGCCATCGCCGACGGAAGGCTCGAAGCCACCCGCACTTTCGCCGATGAAATGTATTTCTGCCTGGGCTGCCTGGCCTGCATGACGGCCTGTCCCGCCGGGGTCAACTACGCCGAATTGTTCGAGCACGCGCGCGCGGAGGCGGAGGAAAGCGGCGTCTTGCGCTCGCCCAAACGCAGTTTTATCCGTTGGCTGACCGTGGGCTGGCTCTTCATGGATTTGTCCCGGCTTCGCTTCGTCGGCGCGCTCATCCGGCTCTATCAACGAATGGGGCTGCAAAATTTGCTGCGCCGTTCCGGCGTCCTCAAAGTGCTGCCGCGCCGAATGCGGGAATTGGAGGCGATGACGCCGGTCATCCAGCCGAAATTTTCGGCCGCGATGATTCCCCCCATCATGCCCGCCGCCGGCCAGAAGAAATACCGTGTGGCCCTGCTCACCGGCTGCGCGCAGGATTTGATGTTCAGCGATGTGAACCGCGACACTGCGGAAGTCCTGGCGCGAAACGGTTGCGAAGTGATCACGCCCGCCCGGCAGCATTGCTGTGGTTCGCTCCATGCGCACAACGGCGAACTCGACCTGGCCCGCCAACTGGCCCGCAAGAGCATCGATCAATTCCCGCCCGATCAATTTGACGCCATCATCAGCAACGCCGCCGGTTGCGGTTCGCATTTGAAGCATTACGCCAGTCTTCTGGCTGATGACCCAGTTTATCGCAAAAACGCGGAACTGTGGGACTCGAAACTCAAGGACATTCACGAGTGGCTGGCCCACATCGGCCTTACGCCGCCAAAACCGGGCGCGGCCGCCCAAGCCGTCACCTATCATGAAGCCTGCCATTTGTGCCATGGCCAGAAAATCACGGCCCAGCCGCGCCAGCTTTTGCGCGCCATCCCAAATCTCACGCTGACCGAGTTGCCGGAGAGCGCGTGGTGCTGCGGCAGCGCGGGCATCTACAATTTGATCCAGCCGGAGATGGCCAATGAGTTGCTGGACCGCAAACTCATGCACATTAAGTCCACCCAGGCCGACATCGTTGCGACCGGCAATCCCGGCTGCCTGGCCCATATAGCCAATGGCATCCGCCGGGAGAAAATCCCCGTGCGCCTGGTCCATCCCATTACCTTGTTGGCGGAGGCCTACCGCGCCGAAACGCCCTCTCGCCATGAATAGCGTGGAAGTGTCCGCCCTTCATTGGGCCACCGCCCAGCCCACGCGCCTCGTCTGGGAGAACGGCCTCATCCGCACGTTGGAGCCAGGGCCGCGCGAAATGCCGGAAAAGGTTTGGCTTGCGCCGCCGCTTTTTGATTTGCAGGTCAATGGTTTTGGCGGCGTGGATTTTCAGCGGGACGATTTGAGCGCGGCCGATTTGTCGCGCGCCGTCCACGCTTTGCGATTGGCCGGCTGCGGCCGGTTCCTGTTCACTTTGATTACAGCCGAATGGCCCAGGTTGACCGCGCGTCTTGCCCGCGCCGCGGCGCTGCGCGCGGAATCGGAGGATTTGCAATCCGCCATTGCCGGCTGGCACATTGAGGGGCCGTTTCTTTCGTCCCGGCCGGGCTTCCATGGAGCGCACAATCCGGGCCTGATGCTGGACCCCACGCCGGAACACCTCCGCGAACTTCGCGCACTGACAGGCCGCGACCCGCTATTATTGACAATTGCCCCGGAACGGCCCGGCGCCCTGGACGCGATCTCCCTGGCTGTTTCCCTTGGCTGCAAGGTCAGCCTGGGTCATACCGATGCCTCCGCCGAAATCATCCAGGCAGCAGTGCAAGCCGGCGCCAGCGGCTTCACCCACCTCGGCAACGGCTGCCCGCGCGAACTGGACCGGCGCGACAATATTCTCTGGCGCGTGCTTGACAACGCCCGTTTGACCGTCAGCCTGATCCCGGATCGCATTCACGTCTCGCCCGCGCTCTTTCGTTTCGTTCATAAGTTGATGCCGTCCGAACGCGTTGTGTATGTCAGCGACGCAATGGCGGCGGCGGGGGCGGCGCCGGGACGTTACACCCTGGGCGCGCTGGAGCTGGAGGTGGGGCCGGATGAAATCGTGCGCCAGCCCGGCCAGACCAATTTCGCCGGCTCCGCCTTGCGTCAGATCGACGGCATCGCGCGCGCCGCTGCCATGCTGGATGTTCCGTGGCAGGAAGTGTGGCGCAGAATGTCCGAACTGCCCGCGCGCTTCATGGAGTTGAACCAGGAACTGGCCGTGGGTCAGCCCGCCACTTTTTGTCTGTTGAACGAGGACGCCAGTCGTCAACGACCGAGCCTGCGATTCTTCGCGCAAGGGCGGGAATGCCATGCGCTACGGCGCGGAGACGCTCACGAATCCTGCCTTGGCCGAACTGAAAACGGAGAGCGGAATGGTATTGGTCAATACGGCTCCGTTGCCGGTGACGCTGGCGTTCGTCAGCCAGGCGCCGGAGGCCAGATTGGTTCTGTATAAGATATTATACGAAATTGAGGATTGTGATAGGAACTGAAACTGGAAGTTGGTTCCCACTATCTTCGGATTGAGCAAAGTGACGGGGGACGCCGCCGCTGTTTCGGTGATTTTAGTCAGCAAGCCGCCTTGGGTAGGGATGAACTCCGAGCCGAAGCTGCTGAAGTAACCATCGCCGATAACGGCATGTGTGCCGAAATAGGCAGGTTCCGTCAAGCTGGCTACATACGTGATGCCGCTGGCCCACACTCCATCGGAAGAGGTCGCGATCCCGCGGAAGTTGGCCAAAAGGGACGACACGCCGTTGAGCGCCCAAAGCGCATTGCCGTTGCGGTCAAACTTGGCCACAAAGGGCTGCGTGAAGTAACCGGCGCCAAGGTAGCTGGGAGCGTACTCCGGAGCCGCGATGAGATAGTTGCCAAAATAGGAGGAATAGTCAAAGTCGCCGCTGATATAGACGCCGGACGAATCAGCCGCCACAGCCCAAGGCAGGGTCGTTGGGCCGCCGCAGTTGGTGGCTACTTGAACGTTGCCTGTGGTGTCGTAGCGCGCGAAGTATTGACTGTATCCGCCCGTCACCGGCACGGTAAGCCCTCCAAACACGGCCGAGTCCCCGTAAGCGGAGCCGGTGAGGAACACGTCCTGCCCCGATATGGAAATCAGCGGAATGTCGTCACTGAAGTCGGCCGTTTTTGAGCCGAATTGTTCGCCCACGCCGTGTTGCCAAAGCGCCTGGCCAGTGGAGGCGTTGAGGCCGGCAAATCCGTAGGCGCGATCCGTAAGGTTGGAAAGACTTCCGATAATGATGTTGGTCAACCCGCCCACGGTGGTGGAGGAGAAAGAGACGTAAATCTGTCCGCCACCTTCAGCCATGTTTTGCGGAAATCCCGGAAGCGTCTGCGCCCAGCGCACCACTCCATTGGAATTGTATTGCGCGATGAACCCGCCGAAACCCGAAGGTGGCGTAAGATTGGTTCCGCCGAAATCCGCCGTGCCGGCCAATAAACCGGCGATGGTGACATTGCCGGAAGCATCCGACACCAAATCATTGTAATCAGTCAAGACGATGTTGGTCAGGCCAATGGACTTCGACCAAACGTTGCTGCCGTTGACATCAAAGCGGGACAGGAGAATGGAGAAGTTTCCATTGTTGGCGAATCGGTTGGTACCCAGCCAATTGGTGCCGACGGTATCGGAAAGCAAATAAGCGCCGTTGCCGGGAGCCGCCGCGACACAAAGGGCAAAGCTGTAGCTGTCTGGGTCGTTGTTAGTCAATCCCACGGCCCAGTCAACGCTGCCGCTGGAGGAGTATTTGACCAGCGCGGCGGCGCCGTCGGCTCCCGCTGCGGTGAGTGTGTTCATGGATTCGCCGCCGGCGAATACGGTTGCATCTCCGGTATATTGGTCCGCGACATAAACATCCCCCGCCGAATCCACCGCGCAGCCGGCATAATAGTCACGGACTATGTTGGGGTCGTTGCCGGTTTGGTACGGAGACCTAACGGCGATGGACCAACCCGGCGGCAACGGCGCGCTGACAAACGTCACGGCAGCCGTGAGCGTGGTGGCCGTGCCGAGCGAATTGCTGGCCACGGCGTAGTAACTTCCCGCCACTCCGGTCGTGCCGGAGTTGGTGGGAACGAAGTAGTTGCTCGTCGCGCCGGCAATCGCGCCGGAGCCAGCCTGGTACCATTGCCAGGCTGGCGCGGGAGTGCCGGTGGCGTTGGCGGAAAGCCAGACTGGGTATCCGGGATAATTCGTCTGGTTGAAAGGATTCAAGGTGATGACGGGATTACCCGTGACAACCGAGAAACTGACTTGATCCAAAAACCCGGCGTCGGCGGGATTGGTCGCGCCATCGGCGGACGCCGTCCATGTCAACGTATGCGGGCCGGCGCTCAACGACAACGGCCCCACCGAAGTCCACGGCGTGATCCCGTAGATGTTAAAGTAGTTGCTGCCGTCCAAATCAAATTCGAGGTTAAAATCACTGTCATTGGCCACGGACTGCCATTCGAAATTCAACGTGCCCGGACCGGTCAGCGTGGTCTGCAAAGTCGAGGTCTGGTCGTAGGTTGTCTCGCCGCTCTGCAATGCGACATTGGCGCCGGAAGTATTGGTCGTTTCCTGGAACCATAGATTGTCCCCGCTCGAAATCCAGGCTGCGTTGGTATCTCCCGCCCCGACGGCCAGCTCCGAATTGGCAATATTAGTGAGGACGGATTCAGGGTTGCCATAGAGATAAGACACCTGCTGCGGCCCCAGCACCGCGTTGTAAATCTGCAAATCATCCATTAGGCCAACGTAGCCCGTGAAATTGCCGGTGAAGCCAAGTCCCAGCAATATTTGCGTTGAATCCTCCAATGAATTGGTCCCTCCAATGTCTGTTTGATTCAGCACGCCATTGAGATAGACCGCCTTCTGGCCGGTCAGCATGTCCCGCGTCACGACCAAGTGGACCCAATGGCCGGTGTCGATCGAGTTGCTGGAATGCAAAGTGTCCTGGTTGGCGTCGCCCGTGTAAAACCCAAGCACGTCGCCGTTTTGCGCCAGTGGAATGCAATTGTTGGTGTTGTCGGGCGCGTCCGTCCACAGAATACCAATGTCGGACGTGCCGGGATCGGTGTCATTGCCGGAGGAGTTGGTGGTTTGCAACCAAACGGAAACGGAAAAGCTGTTGCCCAAGGTTGAAAGAAGATTGGTCTGCATATAGAACCAGGCCCCCCCGAAAAACTGCACCGCCGCTCCGACCACGCCATTGGAGACGGAGTTCGGCGGAATATTAAACCAATTCGGCCCTTGCAAATCGAAACCATTCCCGCTGGTGTCCTGGGTGACGTAATTCGTATTGTCAAACGTATAATGAGCCACCAGCGGAGGCGGTGTGCCGACAAAAAAATGGGTGGTTTGGCTGACCGTCAATTCGGCGCTGCCGCTCCACCCCGCCAGCGGCATTCCGGCGGTATTGGTGGGAATGGAAAAAGTAACATCCGGGTCGGGCGGAATATTGGTGTAGGTGACGTTGAACAACTTCGTCCCATATTCAAGATAGTTGGCAGGCACCCAATTGGTGGCGACCAGCGACAAGTCCGCGGAATCCAGCGTGTCGCCGTTGGTATCCTGAACATAGACCGCGAGGTCCGCAAAATTGGTCGGGCCAGTCCAACTGATGGTCGGATCGGGCAGAACCTGGCTGCCATAGCTGGCCGGATAAAGCACTTGGAGGGGCGGGAAATCATTGGTGAAATTGTCATCGACATTGACAGAGAAAAAATTCGTCTGCTCCACGCCGTTGCTCACCACATCCATGGTCCAGAGGCCGTTGGTGGCGCTATTCACGATCCCCTCCAAGCCGATGGGGGTTGTCCAGAATTCGGGTCCAAAGAGACCTCCTCCGAACGCGCCGTCAGCGGATATCACGTTGACAGAGGAGATCTGAGGATTGGTGGTGCTTGTGCTGATCCAGATGATGTAGTAGATGCCCGCTTCATCCGAGTCATATTGCGCAAACTGCAAATTCACGCTGATCTGGGCCTTGGCCGTTCCAGCCAGAGACAATAGCAACAACAGAACAGAAAAAAGCAGGATGCGCCAGGACCCGCGGCCCAGGCGAAGAGACGTATTCATAGCGGACAAAATTACCTTTCGTTATGTGCCAATGGTTTTAACCAATTTGCGACGTTTTTTTAATTTGAACTCAAGGAATATCACATAACGTCCCGCTTGTCAATTTCGCTTACGGCGACCCATATTTGCCAATGACCCATCGCACCGCGGCCTCTTCTCCAAAAGCAATCCAGCGGTCTTTGTAAATGAGGTAATCCTGGTCCGAGAGGGATTCCAACAGCGGAGTGGCCTGCTGAATGAGGTCGTTGAGGATCGCCCGCGCCTGGTTCACTTGATTGAGTTGATCCTGGACGGTTTGGCCATTGTCGCCGTAAAAGCTGGCGGGGTCCATCTGGCCGAGGGCGATCCGTTCGACAGCCATACCGACGAGTTGACTGATCTCCGGCTCGGCTGGCGCCTCAGTCGCGTAACGCTGGCCCAACCCGGCCGCCATTTGCAACGCGGCCTGCGCGGAGTCGCTGTCGCCTGCTTGTTGGTAGGACTTGGACAGATCAACGAGCTGCAGTCCCAATTCTTTGATTTGCAGAAGCTGCGGCAGCAATAGTTGAGTGGCGGAGGATATTTCCGCTTCGACCGACGAGTAACCGGCTTCGAGGTAGGCTTCCCTGTCATCCATCAAGCGATCCGTTGTGTAATCCTGGAATCCTTGTTTGCCCGCGGCGGCGGCCATTTCCTGGACGGCTTGGTCGGACTGGCCGGACTTGAAATAATCGAGGGCCGATACGTAATTGGCCAGGGCGTTATTGGGTGCGGAGTTCTCAAAGGCGTTCAACCATCGGCGCCGTTCGTCAGGCGTGGAGTTGGTGTTGAAGGCCGCTTCAAAATCCACCTGCGGATCATTGGGATATTTTTGCATCGCCTCCGACAGCAACGCCGAATCATGCGTGACGCGAAAGGCGGCCAGCAGACTGGCGGCGTCGCGGTGGTGTGTTGTGAGATAACCTTCAAGCTGCGTCGGGGTGACCTTGAGCGGGTTGTCCATGAGGCGCTGCCGCAGATGGCCGGGAGATTCCGCCCCCGGTGTCGCCCCGCCGTTGGCACTGGCGTTCAGGAGCGGCGCGGGAGTGCGGGCAGATTGCGCCCGGCTGGCCCGCGCAAGACGTGAGGACAGGGCGTCGTTGTCCGCCTTCAGTTGCGCGATTTGACGCCGCAAGGCCTCATTTTCATCCCGCGCGTTGAGCCAGGATTGATGTTCGAGCACCAGAATAACGGCCGCTCCCGCAATGACGAGGGCGGACAGTCCGATTTTGAGTTTGGTCGCAGCCATAAATTTTAACAGGCCAAAAGCGGACCCGGTCGCGGACGCCGCGCCCGCCAGAGACGCCCCAGCCAGCGCCGCCACAAATCCCGCCGGCGCGGAATGGACGGCGTTGCCCGACAACGCCAGCCCCAAGGCCGCCGCCGTGGAAGTCACGCCCTTGCGAGCGAGGCCGAGGCGGAGTTTTTCCAACGCGCGTTCTACACGCATGCGGGCGGCGTTTTCAGTCAAGCCTAATTCCAGCCCCACTTCGCGGAGGGTTTTGTTTTTGAAAAAGCGGAGCAGCACCGCCACCCGGTCGGCGTGATTCAGTTCGTGCATGGCGTCATCGAGCACGGGGCGGAGATGTTCCCAATCCGGTTCGGCCGCGGGTTGGCGGAGAAGTTCGTTCATGGTGTGGGCCATCTGTTCGCGGGCGGCGCGGCGTTGATCGGAGCGAATGGTGCGCCAGGCCATCTGCCGGGTGGTCGTGTAAAGCCAGCCGACCAGGGCGGGATGCCGGGCCAGCGTTTTGGCCTGCCGGGCCAGTTCGGAGAAGACCTGCTGCGTGACATCCTGCGCGCCATGAATGTCGCCATTTACCAAACGCAACGCGGCGGAATAAACCAAATCGACATGCCGCTGGATCAATTCGGCAAAAGCAGCTTCCGAACGTACCGTGGCATAGCGTCGCAATAATTGTGCGTCCTGGCTCATCATGTTCCGTAAGTTAATGCCCGCCGGGCCGCAAATCGCACAAAAAAAGTGGCGAGGGGGTTTGAACCCTGCGTAGCCATGCACGCGGGGAAATCGAAGGATGGTCTTGCGCGCATCACAGGACTCGCTCTGTATTTATGGGGATGAGCTCTAGGATTTAAGCGATGGATTGCGGTTTTTTAATTAATCATTGCGGGAAAGGAAAGGGCGGTTGTATCTTGAGATAGATTGCATGATCGATTGAGAGACCAGCCAGAGTATGCTAATATATTTGCCGTTATTCTTGTGGCAGCCATGGAATCTGCTTTCTAGGCGTCAGCGCCGATTTGTTTGGCGAGAATGCGTTCATCCTCTCCTAATGCGCTGGCCGATAAGACTCGTGGAGTCTTTGCTGTGTTTTTCGGTTTGCTTGCGGTTATTTTACCGGATTGGCTGCACGGATGGAGACAGTTTGGTGCTATTTTTCTCGTCGTATTTGGCACGGGTGATTTGTTCGGCATGATTATGGTTGCCTTTTATCGGCGGAAGGTTGTTCATTATATTCGAGAGCATGGCTGCGAGATTGAATCGGCGGTTTAGCGATAAGGCAGAGAAGGTTGCTTTCATCCGAGGTGTATAACTTAATATGACCGCATGATCAAGAAGCTTGCAAAAGTAGGCAACTCTAACGCGCTCATTTTCGATGCGGCGATGATGGATCTCGCGCGTCTCAAAACCGGTGATCAGGTGAACGTGGAAATCCATGCGGGCGGCACGATTACGCTGACCCCGATTCGTCCGCACCTCCCGCGCACGCAGGTCACAAAAACGATCAAATCCACCATGAAGGATTACGCCCGCACCATGAAGCGACTCGATACCGTTTGACATCCGACTGCGTATAACTTAGTATGACGGCATGATGAAGAGCATTGCAAAAGTCGGCAACTCCAGCGGCATCATTTTCGATGCGGCGCTGCTTGATTTAGCCCGTTTGAAAAGGGGAGATCAAATGAACGTTGAGCTTCATGAAAACGGCGTCATCACGCTGACGCCTTTGAACCCTAGGATAGAGCCGAAGAAGGCTGCGGCCACAGCTGCCCGTTTGATTCGCAAGAATGCAGAGCTTTTCCGCCGTCTGGCATGAGTGAGCCGCTTGCTCACCCCACGGCGGCGGCTGTCGTGGCCATTCACGCCGAAGTGTTGGCGGCGCATGGCGGGGCGGAAGGTCTGCGCGATCGGGCGCTACTGGAATCGGCCGTGGGCGCGCCGCAAGCGACCATGATGGGGAAGCCCCTGCTTTCAGACCCTGTCGATATCGCGGCGGCTTATCTTTTCTATCTTTGTTCCAATCACCCGTTCGTGGACGGCAACAAACGGACCGCGCTGGCGACATGTCTGGTCTTTCTGAGCGAAAACGATTTGCTGCCGGAAGAAAAACTCAACGCCGATGCCTGGGAACGGTTGACTTTGGAAGTCGCCTCCGGCACACTGGATCGGGAACAGACGACGGCGCGGTTGCGCGAACTCCTCCATGCTCGGAAATGAACCGCTGCGTAATCGTCTTCGCACCATTCGATTACGATTACGATTACGAGTTAAGAAGAAACACCCGAAGAAGTGACATGCTCGCCGGTTTGAGATACTTCGTTTATTGCATTGTAGCATCAGGAATTACCTTTATAACATCGTCATGCTTTTTAGCCATTTATCCAGGGGGGCGGCAAAGGCAGCGGTGGCGGGGCTGGTTTTGCTCGCCCCCGTTGCCGCCAGCAACGGCGGCGCCAAGGAGCCAAAGCCCTCGGCCATGCGCGCCCAAATCGATGTGGCCAATGACAAGGTGCGCCGCGCTTTGGTGCGCATCCGCGTCGTCTCGACTGAATTCCGCGATGGGCGCGAGGTCAAATTGCAGGAGGTCGGCAGCGGCGTCATCATCACCAAGGACGGATACATCGTCACCAATCATCACGTCGCCGGCCACGCCGCCCGCATGTTTTGCACGTTGTGGAATCGCGAGGAGGTCGAGGCGGAATTGATCGGCACCGACCCGTTGACCGATGTTTCGGTCATCAAACTCAAACCGGAAACGCCGCGCGAATTCTCTCCCGCAAGTTTCGGCGATTCCTCTGAGTTGCGCGTCGGGGATTCCGTACTGGCCATGGGCAGTCCGATGGCTCTTTCGCAATCGGTCACGCTGGGCATCATCAGCAACACCGAGATGGTCATGCCACGTTTTTGGGGGCAGGGAAGCCGGTTCCAGTTGGATGGCGAGGATGTCGGGGGGCTGGTGCGGTGGATTGGGCATGACGCGGCCATTTATGGCGGCAATTCCGGCGGCCCTTTGGTCAATCTGCGTGGCGAAATCGTCGGCCTCAATGAGATCAGCTACGGTCTGTCCGGCGCCATTCCGGGCAATTTGGTCAAATCGGTGGCCCAGGAATTGATGGCCAAGGGAAAAATCGAACGCAGTTGGTTGGGCCTCGATCCGCAACCGCTGTTCAAGGAATCGAAGGACGAGAAGGGACTTCTTATCGCCAGCGTCTGGGAGGAATCACCGGCGGCCAAGGCGGGCGTGCAAGCGGGCGATTTGCTCCTGAGCCTGGCCGGCAAACCTCTCAGCGTGCGCTTCGACGAGCAGATGCCCGATTTCATGGCGCTGGTGAGCGGCTTGCCCTTGGGAAAGCCTGTCGCCGCCGTCGTCCAGCGAGGCGGCAAAGAAATCGATCTTTCCATGATTCCCATCAAACGTGGGGAAATTTATCCCAAGCAGCAGGAATTCAAACAATGGGGCATGACGGCGCGCAACCTTTCCTTTCTGCTGGCCAAGGAAATGAAGCGGACCAATCTGGCTGGAGTGTTGGTCACCTCCGTTCGCCCCGGCGGACCCGCCGGCGAGGCCAAGCCTTCCCTGGAGCGCGGCGATGTCCTGGTGGATATCAATGGCACGCCGGTCAAGTCGGTGGAGGATTTGGTGCAGCGGACGCATACACTCTCAGAAGGCAAGACCGAGCCTTTGCCGGTCATAGCGACTTTTGAGCGTCGGGCGGCGCGGTATATGGCCGTGGTGCGGGTGGGGATCGAGGAAGAAAAAGATCCCGGCCTGGAAGTGACCAAGGCCTGGCTGCCAGTGGAGACGCGCGTGATCAGCCGCGAAATCGCCAAGCAACTGGGACGGCCAGATTTGAAGGGATTCTACTTGACCCGGGTTTACCCCGACAGCACGGCGGACAAGGCGGGGTTGAAGCCGGGCGATTTCATTCTGGCCTTGGACGGGGAAAAACTGACGGCCTCGGGCCAGGAGCACGAAGACGAATTGGAGAGTTTGATCCGCCAGTATGACGTTGGCAAAACGGTGGAACTTTCCGTGCTGCGCGACATGAAGCCGATGAAGGTTTTGGTGGAACTGGTGCGTTCGCCGCGGTTGCGGCGGGAAATGAAGAAATACCGCAACGATGACTTCGAGTTCACTGCCCGCAACGTGTCGTTTTTCGACTCAGCCGAAGAGCAGTGGGACAAGAGCCAGCACGGCGCCATGATCGAAGAAGTCAAGACCGGCAGTTGGGCCGAATTGGCCACTCTTTACGTCGGCGATCTGGTGGTGGAAGTGGACGGCCAGCCGGTAGGCAACGTGGATGCGTTGCGGCAGATCATGGAAAAGATAGCCGTGTCCAAAAAGCCGTCGGTGGTGATGAAAGTCGAGCGCGGCATCCACAGCGCCTATTTGGAATTTGAGCCTAATTGGAAACATTAAAAGCGTGTATTGAAAATCTCATTCTCTAGCGCTCCGGCTCGGCAGGAGCCTCGCCCTACCAACACGCCCCAGGTAGGGCGAGGCTCCTGCCGAGCCATTCGCCGCTCCAAAGCAAAACTGACAAATCATTATGAACCATAAATTAAACTTGCTGGCGACCGCCTTGACTATATTGGCCGCGACCTGTCGCGCGGATGAATTGGCCGAGAAGGGCCGCGACATTTTCAAAAAGAACCAGCACTCGGTGGTCACGGTGCAAGTCGTCCTCAAGATGACCGGCGGCGGACGCTCCGGCGGTCCAAGCGAGAACAAAGAGGACCTGACCGGCACGGTCATCGATCCGTCGGGCCTGACCGTGCTGGCGCTCTCGGCGGTGGACCCGGTGGAACTTTACCGGCGGATTTCGGACAGGTACAATAAGATTGACACGCAGATCAACGACGTTAAAATTTTGCTTGACGATGGCACGGAAATGCCGTCAGAGATTGTCCTGCGCGACAAGGACCTCGATCTGGCCTTCGTCCGGCCCAAGGCCAAGCCCACGGCACCCATGGCGGCGGTGGATTTAACCAAATCCGCCACGGTGGAGATGCTGGAGCCGGTCATCGCGTTGAACCGGCTCAACCGGGCGGCGGGGCGCGCCTATTCCGCCTCCATCGAACGCATTGAAGCCGTCATTCAAAAGCCGCGCACTTTTTACATACCCGAGTCCAGTTCGACTTCGGCCTCCGTCGGCTCGCCCGCCTTTGCGCTGAACGGGAACATTGTCGGCGTATTCGTCATGCGCGCGGTCAGCGCGGGCGAAAGCGACGGGGGCAATATGCGCGAAAATCTGACGGTCATCCTGATTCCGGCGGAGGATGTCTTGAAAGGCGCCAAGCAAGCGCCCGAAGCCAAAGGAGACGCGGAAAAGCCGGCGGACAAACCCGCCGAAACCAAGGATCAAAAAGATGGCAAAGACCAAAAGTAACCTGGGACCTTCAATGAACGGCGATGCCTTCTGCGGCGTAGCGGTGGAGAGCATTAGAATCAGGAACGCCGCAGCGAATGAAACCGATTCAATTATCCAAACACGCCACTGGTTACACAGCCTCGCGCGGCTTCACTGTGGGAGAAGTGGAAGACGCTATCCGCACCTGTCCATGGGGGACGGCCGAGTTGAATAGGTTGGATTGCAGGAAAAATTTTCCTTATGGGCAGGCGTGGAACGGGAAATTTTATGCGAACAAGCAGGTTCGCCCAGTCTTCGTGGAGGAAGTCGATAAAATAGTTGTGATAACGGTCTATACGTATTATTTTTGAACCATGAAAATCAGCTATGATGCAGAAGTGGATGCCTTGAGCATCACGTTCCGCGAAACCACGGTTACCACCAAACATTTGGCGGAGGGCATCGCTGCGGATTACGATAGCGAAGGCTGTCTGGCCGGTCTGGAAATCCTCGACGTGCAAAAGCGATTCGGCGGCAAGGAAACAATGCAGCGAGTCGATCTGGAAGGCATCGGCACGTAATTGCAAGATTGGTGTGGCCGCGTCAGAACAGATAGCACGATGGCTTTATTGTCATCGTAATGGCAACCGTCAATTCGATTACGCTTAAGCCATGATGAATAACCACCCCGCACTCCAGCGTTACGTTCCCTTGCTCTGCTGGTTGGCGGTCTGGCTGACCGCCGCTTTCATCTGCCTGAAGATTCTCACTTATGGCTATCTGCCGGCCGGAGACGCCCGGCGCCACGCCGCCAAACCCTTCGCCCACAAACCCTACTCGGAGATCGTCGTGATGCGCCCGCAATATGTGGTCGATCACAGCCCCGGCTGGGAATGGGCTCTGGGGGTCTTGCAACGCACTTTGGGTTGGAATGAGGACGCCTTGATCACCTTCTCCGTCGCCAGCATGGCGCTGTGCGTGTTGTGGCTGCCGTTGATCTGGATGCGGCATCCGGAGGCCTGGCTGGCGGCGGTGCTGGCTCAAATGCTGGCCATTCCGCAACTC